>Ga0209819_10000291_pt1 | contig 14209 bp, 12 predicted proteins | sample PPLLak2March2015_FD_187248 | JGI IMG/M metagenome (GOLD analysis project Ga0209819, IMG submission 187248) | Freshwater sediment microbial communities from Prairie Pothole Lake near Jamestown, North Dakota, USA - PPLs Lake P7 Core (1) Depth... | ecosystem: Environmental > Aquatic > Freshwater >... | reverse complement strand
ATGGAGAATATGTATGTATTAAACAGCGATACAATCTGGTATGTAGATCCCGAAAGTTCTTCAGGTGGTGTATTCCGCACCAACAATGGGGGAACAAACTGGATTCATCAATTAAGTTTAGGTACGTATAACCCAGCACATATTTACATGTATAATCAAAGAATAGGATTTATTGATGCCGGAAGCTTGAGGAAGACTACTGATGGAGGTACAACATGGACGCCTATAATTGGAGCAGGTAATTTCTTGGATATGTTCTTCATTGACAGCTTAAAGGGCTGGAAATGCAATTTAGATATGAAGAAAACTACTGACGGAGGTTTAAACTGGGTAAGCCAGGTTGTTCCCTCAGGTGGTAATATTTTAGGACAAGGAGTAACCGGATTTATGAACAAAGATAATGATACAATTTGGGCATTGGGCGAAACTATTATTATTGGAGGTACACCTCCTACTAGAGGAATTTTATTTAGAACGACTAATTCAGGTTTCAATTGGCTGTTTCAATTACCCGATACTGCAATTCATATAAACAGATACCCTTTTGGTAAATTTATTAATAATAGAATTGGATGGGCTTATGGTTATTTATCAGGTATTCATACAACTACAGGAGGTGAAACTATTTGGTATACAGATGTAAAACAAGTACATGTATCTGTACCTAATAATAATATACTTCATCAAAACTACCCAAATCCTTTTAATCCAAAGACAATAATAATTTATGAACTGAAGTCCATGACCAATGTTCAGTTAAAGATATTCGATATAAACGGCAAACAAGTATCTGCTCTAGTTGATTGTGAACAACCTGCAGGTATTTATAAATCAGAGTTCTTAGCAAATAGCTTAGCTTCGGGAATATATTTCTACACTCTTTTTATTAATAATAATATAAAAATTACTAAGAAAATGATTTTAGTAAAATAATGATTAATAAAAAAAAGAATAAAAATACAGGAGGTCTGTTGAAAATAAATTAACAACATATCAAAATAATTTAAACCACCAAAAACCATGAAACAAAAACTTACCTTACTAGCTTTATTTATTTTTTCTTCATGTTTAATTTACGGACTAATATCTCCTGCTACTACCACAAGGTCACTGCTTGTACAATCCTCAACTCAACAGTATTTCCCACTTGGAGCAATGCAAAACCAAATTGACTGGGAGCATGCGCATTTTACAGACCCGAATAAATTCGGTATGAACCTTTGGCACCATTGTAACAACTACGATTAAAGTGTTTAATATCTATATCGCTAAATATATTGCATTACTTTATTAATTACAGTAAGTTGAAATTATAAATACCACACTTCAAATGAGAACTAAACTTAAAATTTTATTCTCCCTTCTTGTTGTCTTAATTATCATACTTGGATTTACTGTGCCTGTTAACTTAACAGGCGGATGGTACCAGCAGTTTATGCCTTACTTGGGAGCTTCGGGAATAAAAGATATTACATTCGTTGATTCATTAATAGGATATGCAGTGACTAATTATGAAGGAGTAAATGATACGGACTATATTATCAAAACTACGAACTCAGGAAATAATTGGTATATAATCAGAACTGATGCTCAGGAATTTGTAGGGTTTAATAAAGTAAAATTTATAAATACCAATACAGGGTATGTAACAGGTGTTACAGGATTAGAGAAGACAATAAACGGAGGAACAAACTGGATACCCTTAAATATACCTGTACAGGCTCTCGTATATGATGACATAAGCGTATGGAATCAGGACACGATATGGCTTGTAGCAAACTCTAATCCTACAGGCGGTGTATTCCGCACCAACAATGGAGGAGCAAACTGGATACCACAATATAGTGCTGGTTCTGCTAATCCTTCTCATATATATATGTTCAACTCAAGAATTGGATTTATGGACGGAGGTGGAATGAAGAAAACAACAGATGGGGGTTTTAGCTGGACACAAGTATCAGGTGAAGGGTTATTCTATGACATGTGCTTTTCAGACAGCCTAACTGGCTGGTATTGTGCTCAATATATTAAGAAAACAACTAATGGAGGTTTAAGCTGGTTCAACCAAACTCTGCCTTCGGGAGGAAATATTTTAGTTACTTCTATGCTGAAACTTTCAATGGTGAATAAAGATACCTTATGGGCAGTAGGTGGGCAAGTATTCTATGGTGCTGGTCAGTTTAGAGGCATGATATATAGAACAATTAACGGTGGGACAAACTGGCTGTATCAAGTGCCCGATACTACCATTCATATCGGTACATATACCTTTATTAACTTTAAAGGAAAGTTAAATGGATGGGCTTATACAACTATTCCAACAGGAGTCCACACTACAACTGGCGGAGACCCTATTTGGTATACGGGTATTAAGAAAATAAATTCTATTACACCAAAAGATTTTATCTTATATCAAAATTATCCAAATCCGTTTAATCCTTATACAACAATAAAATTGGACCTGAATAAAAGTAATAATATCAAGCTTGTAATATGTGATATTCTTGGGAGGGAGTTATACACAATATCCTACCAGTATCTGAAGGCTGGTTCTTATTCTTTCAAATGGGATGCAAAAGATTGTTCATCGGGAATCTATTTTTATAGAGTAACTACTAAAGATTTTTCAGAGACAAAAAAAATGATGTTGGTAAAATAATATCCGGATAAAACCGGTTCTGTCCAATCAGTGCTCCCTTTCATTGTCATTCCAGTTTACCTCTTTGGGCGTGCTTCACACGTCTGTCATTCCAGCCTGACAGCCAATGGCGGTCGCAGGCTGGGGGTACCCTCCGGGTCATCCACTATAGATGATACGGATAATCTCCCTTTCATTGTCATTCCAGCGAAGGCTGGAATCCATTTTAGATGAAACGTATAATCTTTTATAATAAAGAATACTTTTTTAATTTCTTTCAAGTTAATTAAAATCTCTAATTCTTAGAATAACTCCTTATCTATCCCAATGGATTCCAGCCTTCGCTGGAATGACATGTAAAAAAAAATGACAAGTGAAAAAAAATAGAAATGAAAAACAGATTTATTTTTAATCGAGGACACTGGCTGGCAGAACGAAACCTTGCATTTATGTGCACTCTATGCACTTATTTTACAAAATTATTAAAAATATTTCCACTAGCTTCAGCTAGTGGGTTAATCGGAGAAAACTTGCAGGCTTTAGCCATGACCGGAATTTTTTATGTAGTTTACTTCAGAAATTGTATGTGAACTTTTATTAAACTCCGAAGGAGTTGCCCATAGTTATTTTATTAAATGGGTAACTTCTACGAAGTTGTTCCTGTTATTTATGTTATTGCTAATTCGGGTAATCACTACGTGATTTGTATTTTATTAACACTCCTTCTCATTTGAATTTTGTGTCAGGCCTGCCTTTAGGTCATTTGCAGGAAATGAAAGCTTATGCTTATCTATAATAAGCTTCTTTTACTTACAGATAAACTCATGCATTAAAATAGACCTGACACTGGCCCCTAAAAATACAATAATTCGAATATTAGAAAGTCATTACTAACCTTTTAATAAACAGCCAACTCAGTTATTAATGGCAGCTTTCCAACGGTGATTTATTTTTATAATGTATCATTGTTTAATTTTCATTGATTATTCACTTACCTAAAGCTATATTTGTTAGATTTTCACAAATTATTAATTAAAAGGGAAACTACACTATTATGGGTCTAATGAACAGATTGCGCGATAAGACGCATATCATTCTGATCATTTTGGTTTTAGCTTTTATAGCAACTATTGTGTTTGAATGGGGAATGGATTACCTCGGAATGAGCGGCGGACAGACGGTTATGTTAGGGTCTGTTAATGGAAAAGAGATCAAATATACAGAATTTGAAAGCCAGCTTCAGCTGGCAATAGAACAGCAGAAACAACAAACAGGTGAAGACCCGGACGAAGCTATGATTCAAATGTTAAGAGATCAGGTCTGGGATAACTTTGTAACTCAAACACTTGTACAACAGGAAATAGAGAAGCTTGGAATCAGGGTAACGAACCAGGAAATACTGGATTGGGTTTATAATAAACCGCAAACACTGCCTGATGCCGTAAAAAGGAGTTTTATTGATTCGACCGGGCAATTTAACATGGCAGGATACCAGCAGGCACTTGAATCCAAGGCACCGGAAGCTACCAAGTTCTGGTCACAGGTTGAAGAATATCTGAAACAGATTCTTCTCAGCCAGAAGCTCACAAGTGTTATCACCGGAACAGTCAGAGTTTCCGAAAGTGAAGTAAAGCAAAAATTTATAGATGACAATATATTTGCATCATTCAATTATATTCATTTGGCTCCTGCATTGGTCCCTGATAACCAGATTCAGATAACAGAAGAAGAGCTTAAGAATTATTACGAGACACATAAAGATGATTTTAAGCGTGAAGAATCAGTAAAGATGAAATATGTTCTTTTTTCAGACAGCCCGATAGCTGAAGACAGTACGGTTACCGCAAAACAATTAAAGGCACTAACTAAAGAATTAAAAAGATATGCTGTAAACGACACAAACCTTAAAGACCTTGTAAACACTAACTCGGATGTTAAATATAATGACACGTTATGGTATAAGCCAAACGAGCTTTCACCTGAAGTAGCAGCCTTCTGCAATTCGGCAATAAAAGACAGTGTATCTGATGTAATTATTGCATCAGACGGATTCCACCTGGTTCGCCTTCTCGATACAAAAGAAGGAAATGAAACATTTGTAAACGCAAACCATATATTAATAAGTTTTGGGTCAGATACAAATGCAGCAAAGATAAAAGCAGAACAGATATATAAGCGTGCAAAAACAGGTGAAGATTTTACAAAGCTTGCCGCAGAAAATTCAGATGATGCAGGAAATAAATTCAAGAGCGGAAATTTGGGATGGTTCACTAAAGGGGCAATGGTAAAGGAATTTGAAGAAGCTACTATGAACGGAAATCCCGGAGATATTGTAGGACCCGTTAAAACACAATTCGGATATCATATAATAAAGATAAACGATAAGAAGAAAAAGTTATATAAAATAGCTGACATTAAAAAGCTAGTAAAAGCTTCAACAAAGACCAAAGATGCTGTGATAAAAAGAGCAGAAGATTTCGCATACGTTTCCCGTAAGGCAGATTTTGTTGATGAAGCTATAAAGCTGAATTTAAAAGTACAGGAAATACCGCCGAGCACCAGAACATCTTATATTCCCGGTGCAGGCACGAACGCAATGCTGATAAAATTTGCATTCAATGAAAGCAAAAACAGTATCAGCGACCCAATAAAAATTCAGGGCGGGTACGGCGTTTATATACTCACAGAAAAAATGGATGCAGGAACAATGAGCTATGAAGATGTAAAAGAAACTGTAGTAAGGCCTAAAGTTTTGAACAATAAGAAGCTGGATATATTAAAACAAAGAGCTGATGAATTAAGAGGAAGAATAACCGGGAACGATATAAATTCGTTAAAGCTTACACAGCCGCCGATTGATGTAATATCAGCTGACAGCGTTTCAGTATCGAGACCAAATCAGCAGATTGGAAATGATTTTAATTTTCTTAACGCTTTATTTAAATTGACCAATGGACAATTATCTGAACCTATAAGAACCGATAACGGTTACTACATTGTTCAGATGAGAAACATAACACCGTTCGATAACGAAATATACAAAGCTAAGAGTGATGAAATAAGAACTCAGCTTTTATCACAAAAGAAACAAGCTATAACCCAGCAATGGCTGGCAAATTTAAAAGAGCATGCAGTCATTGTAGATAACAGGGATAAGTTTTTCAGATAAGAAGCATTTATTTATCTAAACTTTATAACTTTGCCGGTATTGAATACAGCGGCTAAAATATTATTTGTCTGCGTTTTGGTGCTATTCCCTGCACGCTGGAATATATATTCGCAAAGTAACGGGGACGAAAAGAAATTTTACGACCCGGCAAAGAAATTTTCTGTGACGGCTTATGGCATGTTCATTTCTTCAGCAGTAGTTTTAAATAATATTAATTCAAAAGACCCTATTGAGCGGGATATTTCGGAAGAGCTTGACGGGACTTACGGTTATGGATTAGAATTTAATTATGAACCGCGGTTATTCAATCTTGACCTTGTATTTTATTTATCAACCGAATATATTAAAATAACACAGGATGTGCCGTACAGAGTGGATAACGGGATGGGAATAACGACTTATAAGACGACGGAAAGATTTGAATTGATACCGCTTGAATTTGGTATTAAATGGCCGCTGCCTGTAAGTACTGATAACTTTAAAATATATATTGGCGGCGGAAGCGGCTTTTATTTTGGGAAGCAAAAAAGGGTTATTTTAAACCTTGAATCCCAATCTATTGAAAATAAGCCGGGTTTCAGCTTAAATATACTTGCCGGCGTCGAGTATTATATAGCAAGAAACTTATCTGCAAATTTAGAGTTTAAGTTCAGAGAAGCATCATTCGATGCACAGGGTAAATATAATAAAAGAACATTTCTGCCTGAACCATTCTACACCAGGTTCTTAGCTGACGGGACAAGGCTTTCAATAGGATTTAAATATCATTTTTAAAATGTATGAAGATTATAATTGGATTTTTAACATTTTTAACCGTTTTATTTAACTTTTATCCTGTAAAGGATGTAAGCACAGAGTTAAATGAAAACAAGTCATTGTATGTTAAAGACCATATTATAGTAAAGTTTAAAAATGACGTGCATTTCTCAACAGCAGCGGGAAATACTGCCGCAATTACTGCTCACGAATTAATTAATCATATAGCTTCTAAATCCGGAATAAGTATAAAAGCATTAAAGCGTATTTTTCCTGATGCCATAAATGCAAAACAAGAGGTTTTCAATAAATACGGACTTGATAAATATTATAAAGTATATTTTGAAGGAAAAAAGGACCCGAAGGATGTTTGCACCGAATTCGAAAAAAATAAAAGCATTGATTTTGCTGAACCTGATTTCATAGGCGAAGCTGCTTCACAAAAAGGTACGGGCAAAATTAAACCTAATGATGAATTCTTTGGCAGGCAATGGGGATTATATAATGATGGAACGATAAGAACAACTGTTGGCAGACCTGGAAAAATGGGGGCTGATATGAATGTTATTAATGGCTGGGAAATTGAAACAGGAAGTGACAGTATAATAGTAGGTATTCTGGATTCAGGTGTAAAGCTTGACCACCCTGATCTTTCCGGAAGAATCTGGATAAATCCAAGGGAGATACGAAACGGCAAGGATGATGACGGAAACGGTTATATAGATGATGTTAACGGCTTTAATTTTGCTTATGAAACTTCTAATGTTAAAGACGACGGAGGACATGGCACTAATATTTGCGGTACTGTTGGTGCTTACAGTAATAACAGTATTGGATATGCAGGGATTGACCAGCAATGTAAATTAATGGTCTGCAAAAATCTTGACGATGAAAACCTTGGTGAATACAGCTGGTGGGCAGCATCATTATATTATGCAGCCAATAACGGAGCCAGAGTAATTAATATGAGTGAGGGCGGTTACGATTATTCCAAAATGCTTGAAAACGCAGTTAATTATGCCTATGAATCAGGCTGCCTGATTATTGCAAGCATGATGAATAAAAATAACGGCGATAACTACTACCCTGCCTGTTTTAAGAATGTACTTTCAGTCGGAGCGACTGATACAGACGACGGCAGATGCAGACAATTCACATGGGGCGGCGGAAGTAACTGGGGCAAACATATTGCTGTTATTGCCCCGGGTAACAGGGTTTACGGGCTTGATTATAAAGACAACTACAATTTTGACGTATACTGGAGCGGAACTTCACAGGCGACAGCTTATGTTACTGGCATTGCATCTTTACTGCTTGCCCAGGATAATACAAGAAATAACAAAACACTAAGAGATATTATTACAGCAACTGCCAAAGACCAGGTTGGCGACCCACGCGAAGACAGGCCGGGTTGGGATGAGTATTATGGCTTTGGACGGGTTGACCTGTACGCTGCTTTAAACTATAATGGAATTATTTCTCCGATAGATTATGACAGATTAAAAGATGAGAATAAGAATAACGACAACAGGGATTCCGAGCTTGGCGGTCAAAATCAAAAAGCCAAAGCAGTTGACAGAGATGCAGCCAAAGATGAACGCAGTGAAAGACGTAACGATGATGACAGGCGTGCAAGAAGAAATGATAAATAAATTCATGTTTTTATAATTTTTTTTGTTTTAATCAGCATTGAAGTTAGATATTGAATTACTGGAATCCCGCATAGCAGCTAATACTTTTATTTCAGATATCATTTATATACCCGAGGTAAATTCCACTAATGATTATTCAAAAAATTTCAGGCATAAAGACAACGTACTTATAGTAACAGATAACCAGGTTACGGGAAAAGGCAGGTACGGCAGGTACTGGGAATCTGAACCGGAAAAAAATTTAACCTTCACAATAAAAAAGAATTTCAATATAGAACCGGATGATATACAATCAGTGAATTTTTTTTTCACAAATTTTACATTATCAGGGATAAATGAATATCTGAAAAGTGAACAGGTTTTCATCAAAGAAGGTGAACTTGAGTTGAAATGGCCAAACGATATTTTGTTAAGGAAGAAAAAATTAAGCGGCTTTCTGATAGAATCGGATATTTTAGAAGGTAATTTTTTTATAGGCTGCGGAATAAATGTCAACCAGAAAGAATTTAATAAGGAATTCAGTTACAAAACAACATCTCTTTCAAATACTTTCGCCAGGGAGTTTGACAGAACCCGGTTACTGATAAAAATAATTGAAGTTATCAATGATAATTTGTATTTATTTGAAAATCAGGAATTTGAAGAAATATTTAAACAATGGATGGGAAATTTTAATATGATAGGTAAAGAAATAGTATTTACAGATGAGAAAAATTTCCTGGGAAAAGCTAAAATAACAGACATTCACAGGGACGGTGGGCTGCAAATCCTTATAAATAATGAACTTAAGGTGATTTACAGCGGAGACATACGAATTCTATACCAAAATTGAGGAAAGTGTTAATATAACATAAATTAACTTGATTTTAGTTGAAAATATTGATAATTTTATGATTTGAAAATTTGGGTAGGTAGCGAAGTGGTTAAACGCATCAGACTGTAAATCTGACGGCTCATGCCTTCGGAGGTTCGAATCCTTCCCTACCCACAACAGTTCGATTTGTTGTAATCATTTGTTCTGAAAAAAATTTTTGCGGGAGTAACTCGTTAAGAGAAATCTTCCGGAAAATATTGATTGTTAGATAAGTTCTTTAATAAAGATTTTTAAATGCGGGAGTAACTCAGTTGGTAGAGTCATCCCGCTAAAGCGGGATTGGTCACGGGTTCTTTAATTAAAATAGATTTTTGCGGGAGTAACTTCTGCCGGAGGCAGACAGGCAGTTGGTAGAGTCATCCCGCTAAAGCGGGATTGGTCACGGGTTCTTTAATTAAAATAGATTTTTGCGGGAGTAACTCAGTTGGTAGAGTCACAGCCTTCCAAGCTGTTGGTCGCGGGTTCGAGTCCCGTCTCCCGCTCTGGAAGAACATTAAATGAGGCTAAATGTATTTTGTCTACATTTTAAAGAGTTTGAATTTTGATATTCACTATATAGGCCAAACTCAGAACCTGGAAAAACGATTAGAGCATCATAATAGTGACAGAGCAAGATGGACAAAAAGATATCAACCATGGGAATTAGTTCATAAAGAAGAGTGCCTGACCCGCAGTGAAGCAATGAAAAGGGAACAAAAGTTAAAGAGAATTGGAAACATTGAAAAATTCTTAGATACTTTAAGGGATAAAGTTCTAATAGAAAAATTGCAGGAGTAATTCAGTTGGTAGAGTCATCCCGCTAAAGCGGGATTGGTCGCGGGTTCGAGTCCCGTCTCCCGCTCTGAGAAGGTTCTAAAACTTTACGCTGATGTAGCTCAGTTGGTAGAGCACTTCCTTGGTAAGGAAGAGGTCACCGGTTCAATCCCGGTCATCAGCTCTGAAAAAGATTTTTGCAGCAACACAAAAAGCAACATATAATCAAAGAAATAAAAGAAAATAAATTATAATGGCAAAAGAAGGCAGACTTATAATAACATTAGAGTGTTCGGTTTGTAAAAACCGCAATTATTCAACTACAAAGAATAAATCCAAACATTCGGGCAGAGTAGAATTCAAGAAGTTTTGCAATAGCTGCAGAAAACACACTCAGCATAAAGAGACCAGATAGTTTATACGTCAGTGGCTCAATTGGTAGAGCAGCGGTCTCCAAAACCGCAGGTTGGGGGTTCGAGTCCCTCCTGACGTGCGAAATGTTCGGGTACACATTTTTTAACCGGAGTAAAAAAAATTGAAAACAAAAATAATAAGCTTCTTCGTTGATATAGTTAAAGAAATGAAGAAGGTAACCTGGCCAAAAAGAGAAGAGCTGAGGGAATCCACCATGGTGGTCATTGTAACATCTTTGATATTTGCAGTGTTCGTATTTATAATCGATAAAATTCTCAGCGAAGGACTTAAGGTAATATTTTAAAATATGATGACAGAAAAACAAGATAATAATGTAACTGCTTTAGATAAGAAATGGTATGCTATCAGGACAATTACAGGCCATGAAAAAAGAGTTAAAGGGTACCTTGAAAGCGAAATACCAAATGCAGGGCTTGAATTCAAGATTTCTCAGGTATTAATTCCTGAAGAAAAGGTTTTTGAAGTAAAAGGCGGAAAGAAAAAAATTAAGTTTAAAAACTTCTTCCCGGGCTATATACTTGTTGAAGCAATACTTGATATTGAAGTAGTTAATTTTATTTCACGTGCCCCGTCTGTTCTGAAAATGGTTGGCGGTAAGGATGAAGCTATTCCTTTAAGAGAAGATGAAGTAAAAAGAATACTCGGACGCATAAATGATTCTGAAGAGAAAGAAAAGATTGATGTACAGTTTGAAAAAGGTGACCTTATTAAAGTAATAAACGGACCATTTGTAAACTTCAATGGTACAATAAATGACATTAACCTGGAACGCATGAAAGTTAAAGTGATGGTAAGTATTTTCGGAAGGAAGACACCGATAGAATTAGATTTTACACAAATAGAAAAAGAAAAATAAGCACAATATAATAAGCACTCTAAAATGGCAAAAAAAATAGTAGGATTCGTAAAGCTTCAAATACCAGCAGGACAGGCAACAATGGCTCCCCCGGTAGGACCGGCATTGGGTCAGCGTGGTGTGAATGGTATGGAGTTTTGCAAACAGTTTAATGCTCGTACACAAAAAGATTCCGGAATGATAATTCCTGTAGTAATTACTGTTTACTCAGATAAATCATTCACATTTATAACAAAGACACCTCCTGCTGCAGTATTATTGATGAAAGCAGCAAACCTGCAAAAAGGAAGTGCCCAGTCACACAGGAATAAAGTAGGTAAAGTTTCAAGAAAACAGCTTCAGGATATAGCACAGCTAAAGATGAAAGATCTGAATGCAAGAGATATAGATGCAGCATGCAAGATAATAGCCGGAACAGCAAGAAGCATGGGAATAACAGTAGAAGGTTAAACTATAAAGAAAATGAAAACCAGTAAAAGAAGAAAAGAAATAGTAAAGAAAACAGATCTTGAAAAAGAATATACAATAACCGAAGCAATCTCAAAAGTAAAAGAGACAGCAACGGCAAAGTTCGATGAATCTGTTGATATAGCAATCCGTCTTGGTGTAGATCCCCGTCAGGCAGATCAGCTTGTAAGAGGCACAGTTACCCTGCCCCACGGAACAGGTAAGACAAAGACAGTGCTAGTTATTGCAAAACTTGAAAGACAGGAAGATGCAAAAAATGCCGGCGCAGATTTTGTCGGTTTCGAAGATTACCTGAAGATGATTCAGGAAGGCTGGGCTGGTTGTGATGTAATAATTGCAACTCCTGATGTGATGAGCGAGCTTGGAAAGCTTGGAAAAATTTTAGGACCCAAAGGCTTAATGCCGAATCCCAAAAGCGGAACAGTAACCCCTGATATTGCAAAAGCAGTAAAAGAGGTTAAAGCAGGAAGAATAGAGTTCAGAGTAGATAAAGCAGGAATAGTACACGCTGCAGTAGGAAAAGCTTCATTCGAAGTAAAGAAGCTGGAAGAGAACCTGATGACGTTTATCAACCAGATAATAAAAATGAAACCGCAAACAGCAAAAGGACAATATGTTAGAAGCGTAACTCTTAACAGTTCTATGGGACCCGGTTATCATATTAACAGAAATGAAATAGTACATTAATAAAATATAATATTTCGGACAAATGAATAAGAAAGAGAAAGAACAAGAAATAATAGAGATAAAAGAAAAGCTGGATAAGGCATCTAGTATTTATCTTACGGATTTTACCGGCTTAACTGTTCAGCAGACCAATGAATTAAGAGATGATTTTTATAATGCAAAAGTAGAATACCGGGTAATAAAAAATACCCTTATAAAGAAAGCTCTAGAACAACTGGGTACAGACAGCAAATTTGCAGGAAAAGCAGAAGAGCTGAATGCAAACCTAAAAGGTCCAACCGGTGTTATATTTGCTTACGAAGATCCTATCTCACCGGCAAGAATAATTAAGAAGTTCTTTGATAAGGGCGAAAAACCGAAATTAAAATTAGCCATAATTGAAAAAGAGGCATATGATAAATCACGCCTCAATGAACTGGCAGCATTACCCTCAAAGCCGGAGATTATTTCTTCAATTATAGGAAGCATTCACGCTCCGATTTCAGGAATTGTATATGCAATTAATGCAATCATAAGAGATCTGAGTTCGGTAATAGAAGAAGTAGCAAAGAAAAACAATAATCAGTAAAAAAACATAATTTAAAGGAGAACCATAATGTCAGTAGTTGAAGAATTAGTTGAAAAAATAGAAAAACTCACCCTATTAGAAGCTTCCGAATTAAAAAAGGCTTTAGAGGACAAGTTTGGAGTAACAGCAGCCGCACCAATGGTAATGGCAGGAGCCACAGGACCTGCAGCAGCGGCAGCACCGGTTGAAGAAAAGACAGAATTTACTGTAGTATTAGCTGAAGTTGGTGCACAGAAGATCAACGTCATCAAGGCAGTAAAAAATGCAACCGGACTTGGACTAACAGAGGCTAAAGCTTTAGTAGAATCAGCACCGAAACCTGTAAAAGAGGGTCTCATTAAAGCTGATGCTGAAAAACTGAAAGCCGATCTTGAAGCAGCAGGCGCGAAGGTTGAATTAAAATAAATAAAAATTTATTTTCTAAATTAATAAAAAATCTAAATTTATTAGATTTTCCTTTATATCTGCAATTTTTAAAACAATTCATTTGTTTAAATTATTACTAAACAAGTCGTTGTAAAACGGCTTGTATTAGTTTTTTATTATCTATACCCCCCTAATGGAGGAAGAAAGAACTAAATGACTATCGACTTAACAAAATTAAGTTCAAATGGAAACAATCGTATTTTCCTTTCAAAATCAACAAAGCAAATAGAGTCACCGGACTTGTTACATGTCCAGCTCGAATCATTTAAGGAATTCCTGCAGGAAGAAGCTACATTGGAGCAAAGGAAACATACGGGCATTCAAGCCGTTTTCACGAAAAATTTTCCTATTACTGACTCCAGGGAAACAGCAATATTAGAATTCCTAGACTATTACCTGGAAAAACCACAGTATTCAATAAGAGAATGCCAGGAACAGGGACTGACATATGCAGTCTCTTTGAAAGCAAAATTACGTCTTTCTACAAAACCTAACAGAGATGCAAAAGAATACACTAATGTTATTGAGCAGGATGTGTATATGGGGAATATCCCCTACATGACACATTACGGAAGCTTTATTATTAATGGAGCTGAAAGAGTAATTGTTTCCCAGCTTCACAGAGCTCCCGGTGTTGTATTCAGTGAATCTGTGCATCAAAACGGTACAAAACTTTTTTCAGCGAGAATTATTCCTATGAAGGGTTCATGGGTTGAGTTCACGACCGATATCAATAACTGCTTATTTGCATATATTGACAGAAGGAAGAAATTCCCGGTTACAACCATTCTCAGAGCTCTTGGCTTCTCAACCAATGAAGAAATATTAGACCTTTTCAACCTGGTTGAGGTAGTTGATAAAAAAGACATAAAAGAATATGAAGGCAAACAGCTTTGCGATGATTTAATTGATAAAGAAACCGGTGAA
>Ga0209819_10000287_pt1 | contig 14335 bp, 6 predicted proteins | sample PPLLak2March2015_FD_187248 | JGI IMG/M metagenome (GOLD analysis project Ga0209819, IMG submission 187248) | Freshwater sediment microbial communities from Prairie Pothole Lake near Jamestown, North Dakota, USA - PPLs Lake P7 Core (1) Depth... | ecosystem: Environmental > Aquatic > Freshwater >... | reverse complement strand
GCATAATGGCCGCGGAAATCATGATCCCGAACCAGGCCATCAGAAACCTGATCCGGGAAAACAAAGTTCATCAGATCTACTCTGCCATGCAGACCGGGCAGGAGAAGTATGGCATGCAGACGATGAACCAGGCGCTGGCCGCGCTTCACCAGCAGCGAAAGATTTCCTACGAAGAATGCATGGGTCGTTCATCGAATCCGGACGAACTAGCGGACATGTTGAAACGGAGTGGAGGCCGGGAGCCAGTCCGGGCCTGATGGCCTCTTTGATTCTCTTGCGGTTTTGTTTGGGGGGAGGGAATATGCCGGTTTACAGGTACCGAGGCCGAAGATCAGATAGCGGAGCGGCGGTCGTCGGAGAACGGGCTGCCACGAATAAACAGGCGCTGGCGGCGCTTTTAAGAAACGAGAGAATTCTTCCCGTCAGTATCGTTGAAAAAGCTGAGGATGCAGCGGCTGCACCTCGCTCTCGACGCGGGGGCGTGTCATCGAAGACCCTTGCGCTCTTTACCCGCCAGTTCTCGGTCATGATCGACTCGGGCCTCCCGCTGACTCAGTGCCTGGCCATCATGGCCGACCAGCAGGAGAACCGCCACTTCCGCCTCGTTCTGGAAAAGATCAAAGAGGACGTCGAAGCCGGAGCTACCCTTGCCGACGCAATGAAGAAGCATCCGAATGTCTTCGATAACCTTTTCACGAATATGATCTCGGCGGGTGAGATCGGCGGTATCCTCGACGTTATTCTGCGTCGTTTGTCCATCTTCGTCGAGAAGGCGGCCAAGCTCAAACGCGCCGTTGTTTCGGCTTCCGTCTATCCGTCCGTCATCATCCTCGTGGCGATCATCGTGATCTTCGTGATCATGATTTGGGTCATTCCCGTATTCTCCACAGTCTTTGCGGGCATGAACTTCACTTTGCCGTTGCCGACCCGAATCGTTATCGCGATGAGCAACTTCGTCAGTAGTTTCATCCTGCCGATCATCGCCTTGGCTGTGCTCACCGTTGTCGGTTTCCGGTACTACTACAAAACCGAAAACGGGCGCTTCGTCATCGATCGGACCCTTCTTCAGCTACCGATAGTCGGCGTAGTGCTGAAGAAGATTGCGATAGCACGCTTCTCCCGTACCCTGGCCACTCTGCTGGTCAGCGGTGTTTCAATCCTGGAAGCCTTAGACATTGTCGCCGGTACAGCCGGAAACGTGGTGATCCAGCAAGGCCTGTTGAAAGTGCGGAAAGATGTAGAGGAGGGGAAAACACTGGTTGAACCTCTCAGGAAGATAGGCATCTTTCCCCCGATGGTGACCCAGATGGTGGCCGTCGGCGAACAGACCGGCGAGCTCGACCAGATGCTCGAGAAACTAGCCGACTACTATGAAGAGGAAGCGGATAGTGCTATCGCGAACATGATGACGCTATTTGAGCCCGTCATGATCGTCTTCCTGGGCGTCGTGATCGGAGGTATCGTCATTTCTCTGTACCTGCCGATCTTTACGCTCATCAATAAGTTGGCGACTCGCTGATGACGATTCGCAGACAGCTTCAGATTCTGATCATTGTGCGGCTGCTGGTGGTAAGTCTGGTATCGGCAGCCGCTCTCTCCACTTCGGTCTTTGGGCCTTCGACTTCACAGTTCCTGAAGCTGTTCTTGCTTGCCGTCTATGTCTTGTCGGGCATCTACTTCCTTTTTCTCAGCTATACGGATCGGCCGGAAGAGCTTTACAACCTTCAGTTCTTCTCGGATCTCCTGCTGCTTTCCCTCTTGATTTACTCGTCCGGCGGGACGACCTCGGCTTTCAGCTCCCTGTACGTCCTGGTGATCGTGTATGCCAGTCTGATCAGGTATCGAAGAGGAGCCGTGCTCGCGGTCGCCCTGAGCATGATCTCGTACATCGGCATTGCTCACCTCGAGTACCTGGACTGGATTCCGAATGTCCAACCGACGGTCTATTCGCAAGTCGTCTACCGAAGCCTCTGGAACATCATGGGCTTCATCGCGGTCGCCCTCCTCGGCTCCTACCTGTCTGAAAGAGTCCAAAAGACGCGTCAGGAGCTAGGCGCGGTCAAGATGCTCCACGACAACATCGTCAACAGCATCAGGACCGGGTTGATGACCTTTAATATGGAGGGTCGGATTACATCGTGTAATCGAGCAGCAAGCGAAATCCTCGGGCGTGATCCGGACGAAATGATGACCTGCTCTCTGGATCTCGTTTTCCCGATGCACATCCGCGAAACCATAGTGAGTGCCAGTTTCCAGCCGACGTCCCGGCCTCTTCGGACTGAGTGCTGGGTCAGCTGGGAGCACTCCGACCCGGTATTCGTCGGAATGAGTTGTTCCCCGCTCATCAGCGAGACCAGTCAACAGATTGGGTTCGTGCTCACATTCCAGGATCTGACTGAGATCAAAAGGCGCGAGGAAGAGTTGCAGCTCAAGGAAAAAATGGCTGCTATCGGCCAGGTTGCAGCGGGAGTGGCTCACGAAATACGCAACCCGCTGGCGGCGCTCTCCGGCAGTATCCAGATCTTGCGCTCCGAACTCCAATTGAAGGCCGAACATGAACGGTTGATCGAAATCGTTCTGAGGGAATGCGGACGGTTGAATCAGACGGTGTCTGATTTCCTTACTTACGCCGGCCCGCCCCCGCCTCGCTTTCGGAGGATTGACCTGGTCGCGCACGTCCAGCAGACCGTGGCCTTTTTCCAACAAGATCCGACGCCGGAACACTATCACACAGTTGAAATCATCTCGGCTCCTCCCGAAGCCTGGTGTCTCGCAGACCCGGACCAGGTTTCCCAGGCCCTCTGGAACATCCTTCAAAATGCGGTCAGGGCTATGCCCGACGGCGGCAAGATCCGAGTGCGGATCACCGCGACCAAATCGGAAGTGAGAGTCAGCATCAGGGACGCGGGCATCGGCATGACCGAGGAGGAGAAGAACAAAGTGTTCCAGCCGTTCCACGCCGGGTTCAAAAAAGGTGTGGGGCTGGGAATGGCTATCGTCTACCAGATAATGCAGCAGCACAACGGGCGGATAGAAATCGAAAGCCGCCACGGTAAAGGCACCGTCGTTTCCATGTGTTTTCCTGCGATCGACTATGCAGCCAAAACCTCTCCAGTCGTGCACACCGAAACACCTTCGTTCAGCTGATATCAATCCCAATTGTGCTGCTTTTCTGGGTTGCGGGGGGAAGCGATCCCGGAGCCGTGGCAAGGTCTCTTTCGGAGTGCGGTGGCCTTGACACCGCTTTGTGTTCGCCGGCCATGCCGGCGGCCCTAGAGAGCGGCGATCCTAAAAGGGGCCGCCGGCATGGCCGGCGAACACCAAGCGGTGTCAAGGCCACCGCACTCCGAAAGAAGGGGCGTGGTTCGTGAGCGCCTCACCGGCTTTTTCGGTCGGCCTCCAGGCTCCGGCCCGCCAGGCCTTCGATCCTGGGCCAGTCCAGCCTCTCCGAATCCTTTTTCAGCAGGACCGTGAATTCCTGGTTGCCGAAGGACAAATAGTGTCCGCCAATGGAGCGCGCGAACTCCTCCGGATCCTTCCACCTTTCAGCGACGATGTCCGGGCGAAGCTGACCAATGGAATAGGCGTAGTCCCACTTCAAATGACCTGGGTAAAAACCAATGGGAAGGCGGCGCATCGGCAAACGGGCGATCTGCTTGTCGTTCTTTCCCAGCATGTCGACACAGTTCCGTTCGGAGAAGTAGGGGACGGCGCCGGCCGCTATTATGGCTATCCTCGCTTCCGGCAGCGTAATGTACTTCAAAAGTAATGCGATATTCACCGACTGTTGGTTCTCTCTCACATGCAGCGGCGGGCTGAGCAGCAAAAACTCTCGGATTGACGGCAAGCCGGCTCGCCAATTGAACCAAACGAGTGCAACGGGAACAAGTATCGCCAAGAGTATCGGGCGCCATCGATGTTTCAAGTGAGAGGCCAGTGCGAAAACTGAATAGGCGAAGAGGACGAAAAAGAGCGGCATGGCGATCGCCACGTAGCGGTTAGCTCCGGCCGTTGTCTCCCACGCGTCACCACCCACGTAGATCGAATAAAGAACCTGCATCAGCAGGATTGAACCGAGCAGATAGAGGTCGGCGCGCTTCTGCCGCCAAACAACGATGAAAGGCACAACGACCAACAACGGGTTCATCCTGTAGACAAACCAAGCCGTGACCTTGAACCCGCGTGCAATCCGGTCCAAGACCGGATAGCCGACCACCTTCAGATAGTACGTATTCGGCAGAAGCTCGCCGTAATAAGACCAGCGAATAATCGTTTGAATGCCAAGAAAAGCGGCTAGGTACGCGAAGCCCAACACGAGATGCCGACGACGATGCTCCGCTTCGGTCCATGCCAGGGTCAGGCAGATCGCAACACAAATGAGTACCGCATCCAGCCGGATCAGCGACGCGGCCGCCAGAGCCAGATAGAGCAAATGTATCGATCTGTTCGATCGTCCTGCACTGATTGCAAAGAGAGCCGTGGAGCTGACTACCAGGGCGAGCAGCCCGACCTCCATTCCCTGTAAGGACCAGTCATTGAGCGGGTAGTAGAAAGCGACGAGCAGAACGGCGACGAAACTCACACCGAACTGGTTGTTTGAAACACGCTCCGCGAGGCGTCGCACGACCTGGAGGTTCAGCAGCAAAAGGGCGGCACACGAGATCTGTACCAGCAGGCTGATTTTCGCCGCCGATACGGGAAGCAGATGGAGCAGGCCCATGTAGAGAACCCAGAGGGGCGTCGTAAATCCCTCGACGGGCTGGTCCCCGGGGTTCCACCTCAAGCCCTCGCCACTCGCAAGGTTGCGCGCGTATTTCATGCCGACCATGGCGTCGTCGAACAGCGAGAAATACCTTACGCCGTCAGCGACAAAGCTCGTCCGGTAGATGAAAATGCCGGCATAGGCGCAGAAGAGCGCAAGAAGGACGATCCACAAAACACGGTGAGTCGTGGAGTCGGGCTGACGAGAGCTCGATTCGACAGTGCTGTTTTCCCATGGTGATTCAGGCATTTAGGCCTCGGTTGCAGCTCTTTTCAGCTGCAACGATTCCATTCGGTGGCGGAGAGATCGATACGACAGCTTGAGGATTTCCGCAGCCCGCGTCTGATTGCCCCCGGCAAGAAACAAAGCTTGCTCGATCAGCTGTTTCTCGATGTCCTTCAGGTAATTCTCCAAGTCCAAGCCCTCCTCGGCAGAAAACGACGGCATGGCCCCCTGCCGCGGCGCCTCCCCACGCTGAATGTGCTCCGGCAGCTGTTTCTTTTGAATGAAATCCGAGAGCTCGAGAGTAGCGGCACGCTCGATGACGTTCTCCAATTCCCGTACGTTGCCCGGCCAGCGATAGTGCTCGAGGCAGTCCAGGGCTTCCTCTGTGATCCCCTTGATGGTCCTATCCAATTTACGGTTGTATTTCTGGAGGAAATGCCGGACGAGCGGCAGGATATCCGCCCGCCGGTCACGCAACGGCGGAATGCCGATTGGGATGACGGCCAGCCTATAGTAGAGGTCTTCGCGAAACCGCCCGGCTTCGATCTCTTTCGCAATCTCCCGGTTCGTGGCAGCAATCACCCGGGCATCGAAGGCCGTTTCTTGTGTCCCACCTACCCGTCGTATCTTCTTGTCCTGCAGGGCACGAAGCAGCTTGACCTGCATCGCCGGTGACATCTCCGCTACTTCGTCGAGAAACAGAGTCCCGCCAGCCGCTGTCTCAAACAGACCCTTCTTGTTGTTGATCGCGCCGGTGAAAGCTCCCTTCATGTACCCGAACAACTCGCTCTCGAGCAAAGTCTCCGGAAAGGCGCCACAGTTGATCGAAACGAAAGGACAGTCCCGCCGGGGCCCGGCTTTGTGAATAGCCCTGGCCACCATTTCCTTCCCGGTACCACTCTCCCCGGTTATGATGACGGTACTGTCCGTCGCCGAGATAGTCCCGATCAGCTTGTAGATGTCGAGCATCGGGGCGGAAGTGCCGACCAGCTCGCTCCCAAGAGGCAGTTCGCTCTCCAGCACACGGACTTTGCGCTTCAGATCGCGAGCCGTAATTGCGTTGGAGACCAGATTCTTCAGTTTGTCGATTTCAAAAGGCTTTGTTATGTAGTCGAAGGCACCCAGTTTGAGCGCTTCAATCGCGGTCTCCGAGCTTGCGTGTGCCGTAATGAAAATGAAGGGAGTATCAGGATCAAATGTCCGGGCGGCTTTGAGGAACTCCAATCCATCCAAACCCGGCATCCGGATGTCGGAAATGACAAGATCAAAAGCGGGATCCCTGGTGATCAATTTCAGGGCCGCGGTTCCCTCCAGGCTACCTGTCACCTCGTAGCCTTCTTTCTTCAACATGTACTCAAGGAACTCGACCATGCTCTTTTCATCATCTACAACAAGAATTCTCGCCATAGGATTACGTGCAAGTGAACCAATGTGCATTAGAGTCGGACGCCCCCGATTATAAGCAACTCCTAACGATTTTTGTCAGCGAACTGACAGAAATCGTCACACTGCCGCGCACGCGGCCGATCCCCGGCGGGCGTTGACCCACTGTTCACGCGGTTTTGGCCGAGCGGTAGGAATTGGCACACCAGTTGCTTAGTAACAGACGACCTGATGGGGTCTTAATATGAACGGAGGGAGGGATTTCATGCGACAGAACAGAGGATTCTCACTCATCGAATTGTTGATCGTCGTAGCGATTATCGGCATTATCGCTGCCATTGCTATTCCCAACTTCACCAGCTCCCGAATTGCAGCCAATGAAGCGGCGGCCATTTCCGCAGTCCGCACGATTTGTACCGCGCAGTTCACGTACGCGGCCACAATTGGCAATGGGTCATTCGCAGATTCGGTCTCAACGTTAGGCGGGACGAGCCCACCCATGCTTGATCGGGCGCTGTCGACCGGCAATAAGCTGGGTTACGGCTTTGCCATTAGCGGCGTTGGTGCAGGCGTTTTCTTGGTCACCGCCACGCCGTTGACTGCCAACGTAACCGGCGTCAGAACGTTCACTTCCGATCAGCAGGGAGTCATCTACGCTGGAGGCAACGTAGTTGGCGGGTAGTCTGTAATTGGGGCATTCAGCGTAAGAAAAAAAGGGCAGCCATTTGGCTGCCCTTTTTTTTGGCTCGAGTTAACCGCTCAAATAAGGGCCTTTGCCCCCGTAGGGGCAAAGGCCCTTATTTGAGCGCTGGCCCGGGAGACCTCGCCTGGCCACCCGGGCCCTGTTTTGGTTACTCTGCTTCCAGTTCCGCTCCTTCTTCCAGGTTGTCTTCCGGAGTCTCTTGTTCTTCTCCTTCGACTCTCGGCACATCTTCCAAGCCGAACTCCTGTTCAAAGGCAAACGGTTCTTCTTCCTGCTGCATGTCGGCTAGCGCGTTCTCGACCTCGATCCTCCGGTAGAACTCCATACCAGTTCCCGCCGGAATCAATCGGCCCATGATCACGTTTTCCTTAAGGCCGCGCAGGTAGTCGATCTTGCCGCTGATCGCCGCTTCCGTAAGAACGCGGGTGGTCTCCTGAAAGGAGGCCGCCGAGATGAAGGAATCGGTGCTCAGCGACGCTTTCGTGATCCCGAGGAGCAAGGGACGGCCAGTCGCCGCCTTTCCGCCCTCCGTCAGCACGCGGTCGTTCTCTTCCTGGAACCGGAACTTGTCCACCTGTTCCTCGAGCAGGAACTCGGTGTCTCCCACGTCCTCGACTTTGATCCAACGCATCATCTGCCGGACGATGGTCTCAATGTGTTTGTCATTGATGTTGACGCCCTGCAGCCGGTACACCTCCTGGATCTCGTTGACCAGGTACCGTTGCAGTTCCTTCTCACCCAGAACCCGGAGGATGTCGTGCGGGTTACGCGGCCCGTCCATCAAAGCCTCGCCGGCCCTGACATATTCGCCTTCCTGCACATTCACGTGCACGCCGCGCGGCAACAGGTACTCAGCCCGTGCCCCGCTCTCATTCTCCACCAGGATCTTCCGCTGGCCGCGACTAATGCCACCGTACTTACAGATACCATCAATCTCAGTGATAACGGCCGTTTCCTTCGGCTTCCGCGCTTCAAACAGCTCAACAACGCGGGGCAGACCGCCGGTGATGTCCTTGGTCTTGGTCGTTTCCCGAGGGATCTTGACCAGCGTGTCGCCCGGATAGACCTCGTCACCCGCATCGATCATGATGTGCGCCTTGGACGGGATGAGGTACGACTTGATGATCTTTCCGTGGGCATCCTTGATCTGGATTTGCGGCTGTCTCTTCTCGTCGGGCGATTCGGTAATGACCTTACGCGAAAGGCCTGTCACTTCGTCCACTTCCTCCTTCATGGTCACGCCTTCAGTAATATCCTTGAACGTGACCGTTCCGCCGACTTCAGTCAGAATCGAGAAAGTGTACGGGTCCCATTCGACCAGTTTCTGACCCGGTTCAATCGTTTGGCCATCCTTCGCCATGAGACGCGCGCCATAGATGACCGAGTACCGCTCCTTCTCGCGTCCCCGCTCGTCCTGCAGAATCAGGCTTCCGTTCCGATTCATGACGACCAGATAGCCTTCCTTGTTGGTGACCGTCTGGATATTGAGGAACCGGACAACACCGGAGGTCTTCGACTCGACCGTAGACTGCTCCTCAATTCGGCTCGCGGTACCGCCGATGTGGAATGTTCTCATCGTCAGCTGGGTTCCCGGCTCGCCGATCGATTGGGCAGCGAGGACGCCGACCGCCTCACCCATCTCGACCATTACGCCACTGGCCAGATTCCGGCCGTAGCACATCTGGCACAATCCCCGCTTCGACTTGCACGTGAGTACCGAGCGAATCTTGATTTTCTCGACACCTGCCCCCTGGATGGCCGCGGCCATGTCTTCGTCGATGTCCTGGTTCAGATCCACCAGCGTCTCACCGGTAAAGGGGTCGACCACCCGCTCGAGAGCCACGCGGCCGATGATACGGTCACGCAGGGACTCGATGATTTCGCCGCCTTCAACCAGCGACGTAACCTCGATGCCGTCGAGCGTCTCGCAGTTTTCCTCGGAGATGATGACGTCCTGGGCTACGTCGACCAGACGACGTGTCAGGTAGCCGGAGTCGGCCGTCTTCAACGCGGTGTCGGCGAGACCCTTGCGAGCGCCGTGCGTCGAGATGAAGTACTGCAACACCGTCAAACCTTCCCGGAAGTTCGCTGTAATCGGCGTTTCGATGATCTCGCCCGAAGGCTTGGCCATCAAACCGCGCATTCCGGCCAACTGGCGCAACTGCTGTTTGCTGCCGCGGGCGCCGGAGTCAGCCATGATGTAGATGGAGTTCAGCTCCTGGCTCGACTCTTCGTACGATCCCATCGCCTCGAACATCTCATCGGAGATCTTCTCGGTGACGTCCGACCAGATGGCGACGACTTTGTTGTAGCGCTCGCCGTTGGTGATTGCGCCGTCGAGGTACTGCTGCTCGACCTCGATAACTTCCTCTCTCGCCTTGTCCACCAGGGCTTCCTTGTTCTCCGGGATGATCAGGTCATCGATGGAGATCGTGAAGCCTGCCTTCGTGGCATACAGGAAGCCAAGATCCTTGAGCTCGTCCAGCATCTGGACCGCGGTCTCCAGACCAAAGCGCAGGTAGCAGTAATTACAAAGCTGCTGCAGACCCTTTTTCTTCAAGAGACCGTTGATGTACGGCATCTCCTCGGGCAGATGATCGTTGAAAAGGGTACGACCCGCCGTCGTTGAGATCATCTGGTTGTGCACATCCTGAATATCGGCATGCACAACCGCCTGCGTGTCGTACTGGGTCGTCAGGTCAATCAATTTGCCGCTGTAACGCAAAAAAATCTGGGTGCGCAGTTCGACTTCGCCCGCCTGCAGAGCATGGTGGACGTCCTCGACGTTGGCAAACGATCTCCCCTCGCCTTTCGCCCCACGCTTGGAGCTCGTCAGGTAGTAGCACCCAAGAACGATGTCCTGGCTCGGCGTGGCGAGCGGCTGCCCGTTGGCCGGCGACAGGATGTTGTGGCTCGACAGCATCAAGACTGCGGCCTCAACCTGCGATTCCTGTGACAGAGGAATGTGGACGGCCATCTGGTCGCCGTCGAAGTCGGCGTTGAATGCCGTGCAGACGAGCGGATGGATCTTGATCGCCTTGCCTTCGACCAGCACCGGCTCGAACGCCTGAATACCCAAGCGGTGCAGTGTGGGGGCGCGGTTCAACAGGATCGGATGCTGCTTGATAGCCTCTTCCAGAATGTCCCAAACGATCGGCTCCTGGTTCTCGACCATCTCCTTGGCGCCCTTGATCGTGGTGGCGTGCCCGTCCTTCTCGAGCCGGTTATAGATGAAAGGCTTAAACAGCTCGAGCGCCATGATCTTCGGAAGCCCGCACTGGTGCAAGCGCAACTCCGGACCGACCACGATAACGGTACGGCCGGAGTAGTCAACGCGCTTTCCAAGCAGGTTCTGGCGGAATCGTCCCTGTTTCCCTTTCAGGGTATCGGACAGCGACTTCAAAGGACGGTTCTTCACGCCCCGCAGGACCCGGCCACGCCGCCCGTTGTCGAACAGCGCATCGACCGCTTCCTGCAACATGCGCTTTTCATTCCGGATGATGACTTCCGGAGCGCGCAGCTCCATCAGCTTCTTCAGCCGGTTATTCCGGTTGATGACACGACGATACAAGTCATTCAGATCCGAGGTGGCAAACCGGCCACCATCGAGCGGGACCAACGGGCGCAGTTCCGGCGGAATGACCGGGATGACATCCATGATCATCCATTCCGGCCTGTTTCCGGACTTGCGGAACGATTCAATGACTTTCAGCCGCTTCGAGTACTTGAGGCGCTTCAGCTGAGACGTCTCGTTCTTCATTTTGAAGCGGAGATCAATAGTCAGAGCGTCGACGTCGACTCGACGCAGCAGTTCCTTGATCGCCTCGGCGCCCATTCCGGCCTCGAACCGGCCGGCGAATTCAGCCTGGAGTGCTCGATAACGTTCCTCGGTCAGAAGCTCGCGCTCTTTAAGCGGCGCTTCGCCGGGGTCGATAGTTACGTAGGCCTCAAAGTATAGAATCCGCTCCAGGTCGCGGAGAGAAATGTCGAGCAGGTGGCCGATTCGGCTTGGGAGCCCTTTGAAGAACCAGACGTGGGAGCACGGACTGGCCAGTTCGATATGCCCCAGCCGCTCGCGCCGGACTTTCGACAAAGTCACTTCGACACCGCACTTGTCGCAAACGACACCGCGGTGCTTCATCCGCTTGTACTTCCCGCACAAGCACTCCCAGTCAGTTACCGGGCCAAAAATACGGGCACAAAACAGGCCATCGCGCTCGGGCTTGAACGTCCGGTAGTTGATGGTCTCCGGTTTGGTTACTTCTCCGCTCGACCAGGACCGAATCTTGTCCGGCGATGCCAAACCGATTCGGATGGCCTCGAAGTTCTTCAAAAGCTGTGCTTTGTCCATTTGTTCGCGGAATATTCTCAAGTCGTATTCCTCCGTTACCGGTTATCCGGTTACTCGGTTATCCGGTTTTTCGGTTCCCAGTTTTCCGGTTCTCAGTTCGGGGTCCTCAGTTTGCCTTTAACTGAGAACCCTGAACCGAGGAACTCTGAACCGTTACTCGGCCTCGGCCTCTGCAGCCTCTGCCGGGATGCCGCCGCTCAAGGCGGCTTCTGCCTGCGCCAAAAGCTCGGAGCGGCGGCGCAGCTTCTTTTTCGGTTTCTCGATCAACTCCACATCCAGTGCCAGCGACTGAAGCTCGCGAATCAGAACGTTGAAAGACTCAGGGATTCCCGGGTTGTAGGTCGATTCGCCTTTCACAATCGCTTCATAGATCTTGGCACGGCCCTGAACATCGTCAGACTTGGCCGTCAGCAGTTCCTGGAGAATATTCGCGGCTCCATACGCCTCGAGAGCCCAGACTTCCATTTCTCCAAAACGCTGGCCTCCGAATTGGGCCTTTCCGCCGAGCGGCTGCTGGGTGATCAGACTGTAAGGCCCGATCGAGCGGGCGTGGATCTTGTCGTCGACCAGGTGACTGAGCTTCAGCATGTAGATGTAGCCAACCGTGACCTTCTGGTCGAATCTCTCACCGGTCATGCCGTCGAACAGAACGGTCTTGCCGGTCAAAGGCAACCCGGCCTTCTTGAGTTCTTCTTTGATCTCGTTCTCTCGAGCTCCGTCAAAAACCGGGGTCGAATAGTAAAGCCCGAGAACCTTTGCCGCCCAACCCAAATGGGTCTCAAGGACCTGCCCGACGTTCATACGGGAAGGCACGCCGAGAGGGTTGAGAACGATTTCAACCGGGCTGCCGTCGGGCAGGTACGGCATGTCTTCTTCCGGGAGAATCCGGGCAATGACGCCCTTATTCCCGTGACGGCCTGCCATCTTGTCACCGACCGACAGCTTCCGCTTCATCGCGACGTAGACCTTCACCATCTTGATGACGCCGGGCGGCAGCTCGTCGCCTTTGCGCATCCGGCCCAATCGTTCCTCGTGCAGCGAATGGAGGATCCGAATCTGCCGGTCCGTTCTCTGCTCCACTTCAACGACTTCGGTGGCGACTTCCTCATCTTCAATCTTGATCCGCAGCAGATCTGCATAGGTCAGGTCTTGCAGACTCTCCTTCTTGAGGACTTCGCCCTTCTTGGCGAGCTCGTTTCCATCGGCATCCGTGATCTTGCCTTTCACTTTCTGCCCGACCAGGATGCTGATGATCCTCTCGCTGCTTTCTTCCTTGAGGATTCGGATCTCGTCCGCCAGGTCCTTCTCCATCTTGGCGACTTCTTCGTCTTCGATCTGCTGCGCGCGCGCGTCTTTAGCAACGCCCTTGCGGGAGAAGATCTTCACGTCAACGATCGTGCCCTCGATTCCGGGTGGAGCATAAAGCGAGGCATCCTTCACTTCCCCGGCCTTCTCGCCGAAGATCGCTCGCAGCAATTTCTCTTCGGGAGTCAGCTGGGTCTCGCCCTTCGGCGTGACCTTGCCGACAAGGATGTCGCCAGGCCGCACCTTCGCACCGATCCGGATGATCCCGCTTTCGTCGAGATCAGCCAGGACCGATTCGCTCACGTTCGGGATATCACGCGTGATTTCCTCGGGGCCGAGCTTGGTATCCCGCGCCTCGATCTCCATCTCCTCGATATGGATGGAGGTGTAGTGGTCTTCCTTGACCAGTTTTTCACTGACCAGGATCGCGTCCTCGAAGTTGTAGCCGCGCCAGGGCATGAAGGCGACCAGCACGTTGCGGCCGAGAGCCAGCTCGCCTTTTTCGGTGCAGGGCCCATCGGCAATCACCTGCCCCTTGAAGACGTGCTGCCCCCTGAAGACCAGCGGTTTCTGGTTCATGCAGGTGTTCTGGTTCGAGCGCTTGAACTTCGTCAGCTTGTAGATGTCGACGCCGGCCTCGCGGGTCTCTTCGCCATCCTCTGGGACGACACGGATGATGATGCGTTCGGCGTCCACGCTGTCCACGACCCCGCGGCGACGGCAGACCAGCACGGCGCCTGAATCGCGGGCGGCAATGTATTCCATGCCAGTGCCCACAAACGGGGCCTCGGCCTTGACGAGCGGAACGCCTTGCCGCTGCATGTTCGATCCCATCAGAGCGCGGTTCGCGTCGTCGTTTTCAAGGAACGGGATCAGGCTCGCGGCCACGCTGACGAGCTGCTTCGGGCTCACGTCGACGTACTCGACTTCGGCCTTGGGAACGAATACGAAGTTGCCCTGATAGCGGGCGCTGACCCGGTCATTCTGGATCCGTTGCTGTTCGTCAACCTTGATATTCGCCTGGGCGATAACGTGCTTGTCGCCCTCCCAAGCGGTCAGATAGAAAGCATACGGTTCATAGTCCGCGCCGCGCTTGCCGGCCTCAACGGCCCGCTGATTGGCAGCATCCACTTCATCCTGCGTGTAGTAGTTCCCGACCTTGAAATCGGTGTCGCCCGAGCTCGCAATTTGGACGTAGTCGATGATCTTACTGTCCACGACCTTCCGATAAGGCGACTCGATAAAGCCGAACTCGTCCACACGCGCGTAGCAGCTGAGCGATGAGATCAAGCCGATATTCGGACCTTCCGGGGTCTCAATCGGGCAGATGCGGCCGTAGTGAGTCGAGTGAACGTCGCGGACCTCAAATCCGGCACGTTCGCGGCTCAGACCGCCCGGACCAAGTGCCGAAAGACGCCGCTTGTGCGTGATCTCGGACAATGGGTTGGTCTGATCCATGAACTGCGAGAGCTGACTGCTGCCGAAGAACTCTCGGATCGATGCCATGACGGGCTTGGCGTTGATCAGGTCATGAGGCATCGCAGTCGCCATCTCCTGATGGACCGACATCTTCTCCTTGATCGCGCGCTCCATGCGGACCAAGCCG
>Ga0209819_10000285_pt1 | contig 14371 bp, 13 predicted proteins | sample PPLLak2March2015_FD_187248 | JGI IMG/M metagenome (GOLD analysis project Ga0209819, IMG submission 187248) | Freshwater sediment microbial communities from Prairie Pothole Lake near Jamestown, North Dakota, USA - PPLs Lake P7 Core (1) Depth... | ecosystem: Environmental > Aquatic > Freshwater >... | reverse complement strand
GGAGCAAAAGTAAGGTTTCCCCGACGAGATCGTTAATATCGATCCGGGTCTTGGGCGCGCTACCGCGACTGTGAGAAAGATAGTGCTGAATGATGTCGCCCATGCGGTGGATTTGGGTTTCAATAATCGCTAAACGGCGTCGCGCACGCTCCGGCAAATTCTCTTGCAAAATTAGCTGAGTATAGCCCAGCACGGAGTTGAGCGGGGTACCGAGTTCATGGGCAATGGTGCCGGTCATTCTGCCGAGCGTGGCTAGACGTTCTACCCTCCCCATCTCGATCTGGAGTCGCCAGAGATCGTTCTCAGCTCGCTTGCGTTCGGCGATCTCGGCTCGCAGCGATTCATTCGCGTGAGTGAGCTCAGCCGTCCGTTCCTGGACCCGACCTTCTAGCTCCGAGTGTGCTTTGCGCAGCGCCTCTTCCGCCCGTTTCCGCGCGGTAGTCAAGTAGCTGGTCACGACCGCGACCACTAGAAATACGCCCAGCCGCAAGAACGCCTGCCAATCCATGGTTACAGAGTGGACCGGCGCAATAAAAAAATAATCGAGAGAAGACGCGGAAAGGATCGTGGCTACGAGGCCGCTTCCGAGACCGCCGTACCACGCACTTGCCATTATCGCGGCAAAAAACAACGTAAAGTGGCTCGGATCGGCGCCAGACGGTAGTAGCGACGCCAATGCCAGGGCCAATCCCACGCTTGCAACAGCAATCGCATAGCGCAATACAGGCGGGCGACTGTCAATCAGCATACGGCTCCACCCGTTGGGAAAAAAGCCCTTGCCAAAAGTAGAAAGAAACATCTAAATCACAATCAATAAACTGCCGGACCATCAACCGTAGTGTTGGTTTCTCGGGTGGGTTCGGTCGGACCCATTGCGAACGTCTCGCCACAGCGAGATCTGATATAGGTTCCTTTAATGCTCCAAGTTTCATTCCAACCGACGCCAAGGCCAACTCCCTCTATTCAGTATTCTTCAAAGAACTAAGCGGTGCAACAATGACACACATGCCACGCATTTTTGCCCCACCGGCAGCGTGGCCTCAGTTTTGATCGAGCCGCGACGAGATCAGGAATTTCTGTTCGGGTCGAGGTTGCTCAGAGCGCTAATCTTGATTCGAGGGATAGGTGCCTTGGCATGGGGAAAGCTCGGCATCTAGCTTCATGCGGTTGCTCTCGGCCGCGGATTCGCAGACCGGCTTTGATTGCAGTTGGCTTCCGCAAGGCAGCGTTGTAAATCTTTAAAACTCGTCCTTTGCGCGCCGACATGTGACATCAACCTTGGTAAGTCATAGAGTGAATCGAAGAGCGTTCAGATATGAGTCAAGCAAACCAGGAAAGCACATCTTTTTGGCCACAATTGGGACCTGTTTTGTTCTTGGCTGTGATCTTTCTGGTCAATTTTATCGCGAGAATTATCCTCGCGCCGTTACTCCCTGCTATTGAAGAGGAACTGGAGATCAGTCACGGCGAGGCGGGATCTTTTTTCTTCTTGATCTCGTCCGGCTATGTGATCGCACTGCTCGGATCGGGATTCCTGGCATCCCGGTCAAGCCACAAAATCACGATTGTCATTTCAACCGGCGGCGTGGGGCTGGCGCTCCTGGGAATTTCCGTCGCGAACAACTTATGGGCAATACGTCTGGGACTTTTCGGCTTGGGGTTTGCCGGCGGCCTTTACATTCCCTCCGCGATTGCAACCATCACGTCGTTGGTCGAGCGTTCGCATTGGGGAAAAGCTATTGCGGTCCATGAGCTGGCGCCCAACCTGGCTTTTTTTGCCGGGCCGTTCTTCGCGATCCTGTTCCTTAACTGGTCGACGTGGCGCTCGGCGTTGAGCGCTCTCGGGGTCGCCGCGCTTATCGCCAGCTTCGCGTATTTTCGCTTTGGCCGGGGAGGCGAGTTCGCCGGGAAAACACCGTTTTCGAGCGCGTTCGGGTTGCTAATTCGCTCGGCTTCTTTCTGGATCATGGCCGTACTGTTTGGCTTGGGCGTAAGCTCAACGATCGGTGTCTATGCCATGCTTCCGCTCTACCTTGGTGAGCGAGCGGCAGGTCGATGAGAGCTGGGCGAACACGGTGGTTGCCCTCTCCAGGTCCTATGGGCCCTTCCTGGGGGTTCTTGGGGGCTGGGTGTCGGACCGTCTGGGGCCGAAGCTGACGATGGTCATGAGCTTAGCTTTCACAGGAATCGTAACCTTGCTGGTGGGATTGGTTTCAAGTGCTTGGATCAGCATCGTCGTCTTGTTTCAGCCGCTCCTCGCCGTCTGGTTTTTTCCCGCGGCTTTTGCCGCTCTTGCCGCGGCTACGCCCACCTGCCGCACGTAATCTCGCGGTGGCGTTTACGATTCCGTTCGGTTATTTGATCGGTGGGGGGTTTATTCCCAGTTTCATCGGTATCATGGGCGATGCCGGTTCCTTTGCACGCGGTTTTATTATGACAGGAACCCTCATTTTTTTAGGGGGCGTTCTGGCATTGTGGTTGAGACTGCCGGCAAATAACGATGAAGAAGCCTGAAGTGCCGGTTGTCATCGATGCGCCCGCTGGTCTATAAGAATGGCTATGATGACGGTAGAGGAATTCGCGGCGAAAATCAGAGAGAGCAATGAGATCGTTATCTTCACCGGAGCGGGGATCAGTACGGAATCGGGAATTCCGGATTTCCGTAGCCCCGGCGGGCTCTGGAGCCGCTATCGACCGGTCACTTTCCAGGAGTTTATGGGCAGCGAAGCGGCGCGCATCGAGGCGTGGAAACGAAGACTAGAAACTTACGAGGCGCATAAGAACGCCCGGCCCAACATCGGCCACTATTTTGTCCAGTCCCTTGACCAGAAAGGCAAGCTTATCGGTCTGATCACGCAGAATGTGGACGGGCTCCACAGCGAGGCGGGTCTCGAGGACAACAAGATCGTCGAGCTTCACGGCAATAACCGCAGGATCGTTTGTTTGCAATGCGACAAATTCTTTGAGCCGGAAGAGGTCATTAAGCGGCTGGTCGGTGACTTTTCGTCTCCCAAATGCGACGCGTGCGGCGGCATTCTTAAATCGGCGACTGTTTCTTTCGGCCAGGCGATGCCGCAGGCGGCGATGCAGCAAGCGCAAGAGTGGAGTGAATTGGCGGCGGTATTCATGGTCATGGGATCTTCGTTGCAGGTACAACCCGCCGCCTCTTTCCCGGTCTTCGCCAAACGGAATGGCGCTCTGCTGGCAATTATCAACCGGGAACCGACACCGCTAGACGAGTATGCGGACTTCGTCCATCACGGCGCTATTGGCGAGTTCTGCGGTCGATTTGGCGAGATGATCGCCGATGGATGATTCAGGGAGCCGGCCCGTAACACACCGCAAAGACCGCATAGTAATTCTTTGAGTGCGCCCGTTGACAACCTGCTCGAGGCCCATTACAGGAAAAAACTGGCGCGACAAAAAGGATCAGTCCTAGTTCTGTCCCATCCTCACGGCGGCAGTCTTCTGTATGAAGCCGGGCGGGCGACCGTGTTTGGAGCGAATTTCCAACCAGCCGTTGCGACTGTCGACCACGTTAACCTGAGTTCCCGGTTCAATATTGGCGACGAGCTGGGAGTGCTCGCTGGGAGCGCTAAAGACCCTTGTTGGTCGAACGATTTCGTAGCTTTCCCAAGTCGTTGGCAGCGGCGTTTCAGATGTAATGGCTCCGGTGTTTCTCTCAGATGTTTTCGTGCTCCTCGGATCGAGCGGCGACGTTTGCGGGAACGAGTTGTCCTGATTTTCGGGTGTCGGTTTGTATGCTGACGCCGTACTGGCCCTGGTCGGAGAAGATAACCGGTTCGACGCGGTCGCGAACCCTGCCGGCTGTTTATTCGAGGCTGGAGCCGGGAGCTGCGCACTGACAGATTTGTGCTCCGAATCCTTGCTTAAAAAACTCGCTGCGACGACTCCACTCACTGCCAATACCCCCAATGCAGCGGAAAATATCCCGAAGCGTCGTTTTTTGGTTTTCAATCCCGGTCCAGACAACTCGCTTGTTGGGTTGCCGGCAACGGCGGTCGCCAAGTCCGGTGAGTTTTGATGCTGGCCTTCAGACGAAAACCCGTTGGTCTTGTCGACACTAGACACATAGATGTCGGACTCTTCTGGTTCAAAAGAACCGTGTTCCATGGGGGCTCGATTCCCTATCTCTAGATGGTCATTTGGCGTGAGCTCAACAACATTGTTTCGAGCGTAATGAATCGAGTTTAAAGACTCGGGCTCGGCGACGTACTCTGGGATGACATCCAGCAGCTGGCTTATCGCCAAGATCTCTTCCTGAATGACGCGTTCCTGCTCGCTGACTTCCGCCTGCCTGGCTTGCAGCCCCTCGAGCCGCTGGCGAAGCATCAACCACCGTTCTTCGTGGAAGTTATGCTGCCCGAGGTGTTGTTGGAGTTGGGAGTTCTCTTCCTGGAGGCGAAGATTGACCTGACTCAGTTCGTGGTAGCGCTGCTCTATCTCCGAAAGCTGCGTATGATTGGCTTCCAATGCCTGGTTCTTTTCCCGCTCGGAGGCTAGCTCATTTTGCAGGTGCAAGTTGTTGGCCTCGAGGCGGCTTCGAAGTTCCTCAAACGCTGTCTCGCGGGATTCGTCGCCTGTCAGGGACTCTTGAGCTCTTTCCAAATCGCGAATCTTGACCTGGCTGGCCTCCAGTTGTTCTTTGAGGGCTGTGATCTCGGCTTGCGTGTCCGAATTCGAGTTCGGTTCGCTGGAATGAGAGGAGTCCGATTGTGAACCGGCTTTGAGCGCTGCGATTTCTGATTGAAGGCGCTCGCGGTCCCACCTCAATTCAGTGACCTCAGACTCCTTACTATTCAAATGTGCTCGAAGAGTTTCCAGCTGTTCCAGCTGGCTTTCGCTCCCCTCGAGTTTTTTAGACAGGGCCGAAACTTCTTGCAGTAGCTGCTCGTTTTTGGCGGCGAGTTCGGCCGTTAGTCCGTCTTCTCCCGGGTGAGCACCTGCCGAAGCAAGAGAACTTTCCGGTACAGGAACATCGGTCAGCTTGTTCCTCAGATCCTGAAGTTCTTGGCGCTTACTTTTGAGTTCTCGTTCCGACGCAACCAGAAAGATTCCGAGCAAACCGATTGTCGCACCGGCGATAATCCAAATGAAAATTGTATCCATCATTTTTCTCCTACAGAGGCGAGACCCGTTGGATTTTTGCTACTTTGTGACAAGTTGGTGGATAGATTGTTTCTTAATTTGCGCTGAGCTAATTGATCGTCGCAATCTCGCTACCATGAGTTAGGAAGCAGGGGCAAGGATTAGTAAGTTGAACAGAATCATATTCATGAACAACCATTTCGTTGGTCAGAGCCTGGAATCTCCATCGAGATTTTCTGTTGGAAGATGGTTCAGGACTCCCTGAGAGCCAGAAATGTGCCAAGCTGAAGCCCGTTCCACTAAGGTGGTTAAGGAATTGATTTAAAGAGACTTTTCGGGTTGCCGTGGGTCTCTTCTGGAGGGAGGCCGCCGGGCCGCTTGTGAACAAAATCGTGAATCCGGAGCAAAATTGTAGAGTACAGCAAGTGGCTGCGGGTAGAATTCGCAATTCTTTTCAACCTGAGAGATACCTGAATCCTTGCAAGGTAGCGAGCGAGGAAATTATGAAAGCATGGAGCGATCTTGCGATTCTTCATCTTTATTAAATGACGGCATTTTTTCCGTTAGTCTTTAATTTGCACGATCACTTCGGTTTCAACCGGCGCATCGTTGGCAAGAGAGGCGACGCCCACCGCCGCGCGTGCATGTTCCCCATGCTCGTCCCACAGCTCGATGAAAAGATCGGAGGCGCCGTTCACGACCTGAGGCATCTGCGTGAAGCCTGGCGCGACGTTCACGTAGCCGATCAATTTCACGAACCGCTCGACGCGATCGAGGTCACCCAAGGCCGACTTGATAATCGCCAAATGGTTCAGCGCGCAGCAGCGAGCCATCTGATAACCCTGCTCCAAGGTCACTTTGTCGCCGACTCTGCCGGTGTATTGATGCGGCTTGCCGTTGAGTCTCCCAGTGTTGCCGCCGACAAACAGAAGTTGGCCGACTCGGACGTAGGGAATGTAGTGGGCGGCCGGCTTTGGCGGATCTGGAATCTCTAATCCAAGGGATGCCAGTTTTTTTTCGATCTCCATTGGAATCCTCCCTTTTTCCCTTATACGGGTGTTGGTTCTAGGTTATCAAGAGCAAAGATCACAGGGCAAAGATGACAAGGGATGTTACCAGTTCCAGGAAATGAGCGAAGCCGGGATCGATGTTTCCCGTGCTGTTGATCCGATCCGCAGGTTACCGTTAAACCAGGGAAGGATCGATGTAATCTTTGAGCGGCACCGTGACCGGGGTTGTTAAAGCTTAAAATTCGGTTGGCACGCAAGTTTGCGAGCTAAAAGAAGTATTAAGCTGGCCAAGCTTCCAAGCGACTCTAAGGACCTTTGCAAAATTGCTCAATTTATTTCGCTTATTGGTTTCCAATCGGCTTCGTGACGCTCGCCTCAACATATCCAGTCTTGTTGCCACGCTTGGACTCCACCTTCAGCCAGCCTTTTTCTTCGTCCACGACGTTGATCTTCGTACCTTTTTTGATTTCCGCCACTACCGGGTAGTGAAGCCCGGGTCCGCTGCGGACACGAGTATTGACTAGGCTTTCATATCTGCCTTCTACGGGTGGAGCGGCTGATTCTTGCTCTTCGCCGCTACCAGGTTCGATCGACGACAGCTCGACGTAGCCCGGGGGGTTGCCTTTTTTCGAAACAATGAGCGCCCAATCGCCATCCCGTCCCACGACGTGGATCCTGGCATCGCGCTTGATTTCGGCGACGGCGCGAAACTCATGTCCGGGCCCCGTGCGCACCTTGCTGTTTTCAACAGTCATGTAAGGCCGGATCTGGGCATTGAGATCGGGAAGACTTTTTAGATCCGCTTCTTTTTGCTCGCTTTTGCAACCTAACAAGGCGAGTATAATCAATACCTTTAACGGGGAACTTAACAATGTGCTTTGATATCGGGCCATCGTCGTCCTCCTTATAGTCTGAGGAAAAAAGGAGCTCAATTATAGCATGATCTCGATTTTGGTGTTTTTGCTTAACACCAATCGCGATGGCACATCCCAAGCTAATAGAACGACGTCTGGGATCAAGGACTTAGGTCAACGTATTTCTTTCCAAACCTTGGCCAAGCTCTCGCCGTATACGCTGAGATCCCACTCGCAGAAATAGCCGAACGGTGTCGTCCAAACCCTATAAGAAGCTTCGCGCAAACGTTGCGCGACAGTGTTGATGAAAGATTCGGCGAAATCCGGCGGGGATGTTGCGCCGCCCAGGTGGGTGAAAGAGTGAATGACGATGTTCTTGAGATTTCTCTTGTTGGCAAGCCATTTTATGTGCTTTAAGGTTTGTCTCAGGACTGAATTTATCTTCTCCGCCTCTTCGTCGGACTGCTCTGCATGGACGAAGACGACGACTGCGTTCTCGACTTGTTCCTCTACGTCCTGATCCGCTACCTGGGGTAGGGTCTTAGAATGGGTCTTCCAACGAAAATACTTGGCTTGGAAGCAAAGCAGCTTCATGCCCGGTCAATAATAGTCAAGAAAATTCTTGAGGAGTTTTTTGCCTTCGTCGGTAAGAATCGATTCGGGATGGAATTGCACGCCTTCCACAGGGAATCGCTTGTGGCGCACGGCCATGATGATGTTGTCGGCCGTACGGGCGCTAACAGTCAGGTCAGCCGGAAGAACCCGGGGGTCGATAACCAGCGAATGGTAACGCATGGCCGCGAAAGGATTCTTCAGTGAGCGGAAGATCGTCCGCGAATCATGACTCACCTCCGAAAGTTTTCCATGCATGATCGAAGGAGCGCGGACAATCTTGCCGCCGAAAGCAGCGCCGATGCACTGGTGGCCGAGGCAGACACCCAATATCGGTATCCTTTCAGCAAAGCGCAAAATCACTTCACAAGAAATGCCAGCCTCGTTAGGCGTGCAGGGGCCGGGCGAAATAACAATTTTTTTGGGTCCCATGCTTTCGATATCTTCAAGACTGACCTTGTTGTTGCGAAAGACGCTGACCTGTGCCCCGAGCTCGCCCAGATAGTGATAGAGGTTGTAAGTGAACGAGTCGTAATTGTCGATCAGAAGGATCACTTTTTTCTCCACTGTTCAGCTAAGTCGACCGCCTTCAGCATGGCGCGGGCCTTGTTCAATGTCTCTTGATACTCGGTGTCGGGATCGGAGTCTGCGACAATTCCCGCGCCAGCGTTGATGAAGACTTTCTTTCCCTGCATGACGATGGTTCGAATGACGATGCACGTGTCGAGATTGCCGTTGTAGCCGAAGTAGCCAATGGCCCCGGCGTAGAGCCCGCGCTTCTCGGGTTCTAGTTCTCTGATGATTTGCATGGCGCGGATCTTTGGCGCCCCAGAGACGGTGCCGGCGGGAAAGGCAGAGACAAAGAGCTCGAAAGGCGTCCTGTCGGCCGCCAGTTTGCCGCGGACGTTGGAGACGATGTGAATCACATGGGAGTAGCGCTCGATGGCCATTAACTCGTTGACTTCAACCGAGCCTATTTCGGCGACGCGGCCGACGTCGTTACGCCCCAAGTCCACGAGCATGATGTGCTCGGCGCGTTCTTTGGGATCTGCCAGCAGATCGGCTTCAAGCTCCCGCTCTTCTTCCGGCGTCACGCCTCTGCGGCGGGTGCCGGCGATCGGGCGCAGTTCGATGGTATTGCCGGTCAAGCGCACCATGGTTTCCGGTGAAGAGCCGATCACTCGCAGGTCTTCGAGCTCGAGGTAGAACATGTAGGGTGACGGGTTGATGAATCGCAGAGCGCGATAGATTTCGAAAGGGTCGCATGTTGTCTGGGTCTCGAGTCTTTGACAGAGCACGACCTGGATAATATCTCCGGACCTAATATATTCTTTTGCCCGAATGACCGCATTGCGAAACTCGTCCCGCGTCAGGTTCGAGCGGAACTTTCTATTTCCTTGCGCCCGGCTTAAGTCCCTCGGCTCGATCCCTCGGGGCTTCCTTTGCAAAGAGGAGATGGTTTTGCGGATTCTTTCGCTGGCCTGATCATAGGCTCGTCGAAGGCTTTTATGTTGGTCCACCCGTACGTTATCGATCACTTTGATGGTGTGTTTCAGATTATCGAAAGCGATCAGGGTCTGTACAAAAATAAAAAAGATCTCCGGAAGAGCCAGAGGATCTTTCTTGCCGTCGGCAATCTCATGAAATTGCTCCACAGCGTTATAGGCCACATAGCCGAGAGCGCCGCCGAAGAACGGCGGGACCCCTGGCACCGTCACTGACTGGCAACCTCTTAAAAGTTGCTCTAACGATTTCAGCGGTGATTCGGTGGTGAAGCTCGTCCTTTTGCCGTTTTCAATGACCTCAACTTGATGGCCTCGAGCTTTGAAGATGCGTTGGGGTCGTGTTCCTAGAAAGGAATAACGGGCCCAACGTTCGCTCCCTTCTACGCTTTCAAGCAAAAAACAGTACTGATCTCGTTCGAGCCGCTTGAAGAAAGACAACGGCGTCTCCAGATCCATGAGCAGTTCCTGATAGATTGGAACCAGATTGCCTTGCTCCGCAAATTGGCAAAACTCCTTAAAAGTCGGTTGAATCATCTTGTCGACAAACAAAAAGGGCCATAAGTGTTTTCACCTATGGCCCTTTGTTACCTCATTTAGTTTGTTTGGAATCACCAGCCACGGTGTGGACGCTGTCGCAGATCCAAGCGCCGCCAACCTGGGGCCAAAAATTTTTCCTCCAACCGATTTGTCACGCGTTTGATTGTGCCTCATCTCTCCAGGAGGGTCAAGTTGTCTTGGCTCTGCGAGAATAGAACGCGATGTTCACGGCTTTGTATTCCCGAAGGTAGCTTCTTTGCGCTGGGATAATTTTGTGGAGCTCAAGTTGGGGCTTGCAAGGTCGAAGTCTGATGCCACCTCCCGGTCTCAAGCGGTCGGAGAAGACTGACGGGCTATTTGACAACGGCTCGGCCCTAAGTTAAAACGCCTTTTTGGAATGGCTCTCTAGCGGTGCTGAGGTCAAACTTTAACGCCAACATTTCATCTAGGAGGAGACATGGTCAGGCGCGAGAAATCCAACTACACGATTCAATCCGTTTCTCATGCTCTTGACGTTCTAGAGCAATTCAACGGAAGTGTCGATGAGATAGGCGTCACTGAACTCAGCAAACGGCTCAAACTACACAAGAACAATGTTTTTCGTTTGCTCGCGACTCTCGAGGCCCGTGGCTATATCGAACAGAACAAACTGACCGAAAACTACCGACTCGGCTTGAAGTGTCTACAACTCGGCCAGACTTTTATCCACCAGATGGGTTTATTGCTGCAAGCCCGTGCAACTCTTGAAGATCTGGTTAAAGCAACGAAAGAAAGCGCTTTCGTTGCCATCCGCAAAGGAGCGGCGATTGTTCCGCTTGAGTTTGTTGAACCCCCGCGTCCGGTGCGCGTTGTGTCGTTTCTAGGTACGGCATTGCCCCCACATTGCACGGCCGCGGGCAAAGTGTATCTTGTTTACGAGTCGGAGGGCGGGTTTAGCCAGACGCTTCCGGAGCGTTTGGAGGGTCATACGGGTAAAACGATTACAGATCGCCAACTTCTCTTGGAGCAAATGCGAGGTGTTACGGAGACGGGTTATGCAACCGACCAAGGAGAGTTTTCGGAGGATGTCAGCTCCGTGGCTGTGCCGATACGGGACTACACCCGAACGCTCGTGGGAGCCCTGGCGATTGCAGGTCCCGGCCATCGTCTCACTAGCGAGACCATCGAGCACGATATCGTGCCAAAGCTGCTGCGGGCCGGAAGCGATCTGTCAAAGCGATTGGGTTACGCGGAATGAATTTTCCTCCTGGCGACGGCCAGACTATACCTCCGCCTCGTTACATTAAACTGCCTGTTGCCGGTAACGACGAAGCGCGGTAGTTCCGATGTGTGTGGTGCGGGTGGGGATCTTAGCCCGCCATTTATACCGACCAGCAAACGGAAAAAGTAGCCGATAAAACGGGAGGTCCATGAGACCGGCATGCTGACGATCGCAGAAAAAATACTTTTCATCTTACTTGCGCTCGGGTCGCTGTATTACGGCGGAAGAAGGTTCTACGACGTTTACAGAGCCATTGCTCGTGGAAAGCCCGATCCTCGTTGGGACAATCTTCGCGAGCGGATTCTGCGCGCGCTCGGGGTTGTCTTGACGCAGCAATCAGTGTTCAAGACGCGTCCGCTGGTTTCTTTTCTTCATGCGCTGATTTTCTACGGCTTCGTCTTTTATTTTCTAGTCAACCTGGTTGATATCCTGGAAGGTTTTGTGTCGTTCGAGGCACGCGGAGGGTTTTGGGAGCCGTTCAATCTAGTGGCCGACCTCATGACCGCGGGCGTGTTGATCGGCATGATCGGTATGGTGATTCGCCGGTTCTGCGTTCGGCCGAAAGATTTCACTTTCCCGCCCAACGTTCCTTTGCAGCCGGAAGTTCGTACCGGAATTCTGCGCGACTCCTCGATTGTAGCGAGCTTCATCCTTTTTCACGTCGGCAGCCGGCTCATGTTTAAGGCAACCCAACTAGCGCACGAGGGAGCTGATCCTTATCTTCCGGTGAGCTCGCTAGCGGCAGGACTTTTCTCGGGCATGAGTCCTGGTGCCCTCGAGGGGCTGAACCATTTTTTCTGGTGGGGCGCCCTGGGCTCGATTCTCCTCTTCATCCCGTATTTCCCGCGTTCCAAGCATATCCATCTTTTCATGGCGCCGATCAATTTGGCGCTAAAAAAAGAGAAGCCCGGGATATTGCAGCCCATGGACTTCGAAAATGAGGAAGTCTTTGGTGTCTCAAAGCTGGAGGAATTTACCTGGCCCCGATTGCTCGATGCCTACAGCTGCATCATGTGCAACCGCTGCCAGGATGTCTGTCCGGCAACGAATACCGGGAAGGCGCTGAGCCCGGCGGCGATCCTGATCAATGAGCGTTATGAGCTGAACAAGATCTTTCCCCAGTTCTCTGCGGGGCAGGAAAGCCCGCGTCCGCTCCTCGACTTCGCGCTCAACGAAGAGGCGGCCTGGGCTTGCACAACCTGCAACGCTTGCATCGAGGTATGCCCGGTGGGAAACGAGCAAATGCTGCACATTCTGGACGTCCGGCGTGAGCGGGTTCTGGCTGCGGCGGAATTTCCTAGCGGGCTCAAAAACAGTTTCAACCACATGGAGCGGGCCGGGAACCCCTGGGGCATCTCAGCGGATGAGCGGCTGGTATGGGCCAAGGATCTGCCTTTTCCGGTACCGACGATCGATCAAAAATCCGATCCGGATGTCCTCTACTGGGTGGGTTGCGCGGTCTCGTTTGACCCCCGCGCGCAGAAGATTGCCCGCAGTCTATCGGCAATCTTCAACGCAGCAGGTGTCAATTGGGCGGTGTTGGGCAGGGAGGAGAAGTGCACCGGCGACCTGGCGCGCCGGACGGGCAACGAGTATTTGTTCGCCCAAATGGCCATGGAAAACGTGTCGGCTTTGGATGGACTGAAGCCCAAGGTTATCGTCACGACGTGTCCGCACTGTTTTCATACCATCGCCAACGAGTACCCGCAGTTCGGTGGCAAATACGTGATCAAGCACCACACGGAATTCATCGACGAGCTGATTCGAGATGGCAAGCTTAAGTTGGCTGCCCACACCGACGGTTCGGTGACCTACCACGATCCGTGTTATTTGGGCCGCCATAATGGCATCTTCGATCAACCCCGTGCTTTGATTCAGTCCACGGGGGCGCGGCTAACGGAGACCGCGCGCTCCCGAAGCAATAGCTTTTGCTGTGGCGCCGGCGGTGGACAGTTCTGGAAAGAGGAAGAGAAAGGGACCGAACGGGTGAGCACGAATCGTTACCGTGAACTGAAACAGACCGGCGCGAAGACGGTAGCGACGGGCTGTCCGTTTTGCATGCGCATGATCACGGAAGAAGCGGCCAAAGAAGAGCCCGAAGCGGCGATGGAAATTTTGGATATCGCCGAGATCGTCGCCAAGAACCTGCAGAAGCAAGAATGAGGGCTTTGCGCTCGTTTCTCGTCCCGGCGGTTTTGTTCTGGGCGGCCGCCTGCCAGGCGCAGCCGAAAGTCATTATTCAAACCGAGAAGAATCGGGAGTTGACTTTTCAGGTCGAAGTCGCGGACACGCCGGCCAAGCGAGAGCTCGGCTTGCAATATCGGCGCGACCTGTCCCCGGATCGCGGAATGATTTTCTTATTTCCGCGCGAGTCGCGCCTTTCGTTCTGGATGAAGAATACGCCGATCCCACTGGACATGATTTTTATCAGTAGCGATCGGAAAATTGTCGGCATCGTGGAGCAAGCGGTTCCGTTTTCCACCGATTCCCGCTCTGTGCCGGCCGCCAGTCGATTCGTACTCGAGATTAATGGCGGGCTGGCCGGCCGTTATGGAATCAAAGTCGGAGATTCCATAACCTTCCACGGTCTTGCGCCCGAAAAGGTCAAAGAGTAAATGGGGTCAAGCAGGATCTCGCCTAGATCTCGCGGAAGAAGTAGGGTCTAACCGGTTCGAGCTTTTGTTCATAGGAATCGGGATACAGGAACCACAAGGTTGCCGCCAGGCTGCTGAGCAAGGAGTTTCCGTCCTGCGGAGTAAAACAGGTTCCGATGATCTCCTTGTCTCCTCTCATGGCCAGGCTCTGCGTGACAATGACCGTCTGATTCAGGATCCGGCCAAATAACCCGTGGTCGCGACCGAAAGAGAAAACGGAGGCGGAGGACTTCTTGTTCGTAAGCGCCACCCGGCCGTTCGACTCGAACCGGCGCATCAGCTCGTCCTTATTTATCCCGCGGCGAAGCTTCAAGTTGAAATGAATCGTGTGCATGTATTGCGTGTTCAGTTTTAATGCCGAAGAGTAGATGTTCAGGTTCAATCCTAACGTCTTAAAGAGGTAGTGCGCATCTCGTCCTTGATGGGTGCCGAATTGAGCGTCATCGTGTTTTCCCGCTTCCGGGGCGGGAATAAAATCCCCTTCCTGGCTCAAATCGTTGGCCCGGCGCATGCAAACGAAGCGTCCCTCGTCAAGGTTATCTTCCTTTTCCGGTCCCAGCGCTACGGTGTCGATGAGCACGGCCAGATTATGGGTGTTGCAGCTGACGACCTGGATGAAATCGTCCTTGCCTTTAACCAGAGCCTTGTCATTGATGCCGCGGGCGTACATCTTGCCAAACCCGTATTCACTGCCTTGCGCGATGAAACCGCGGCCGTTGTTGGCGTATTTATCATAAAGTTTCTTCTTGTTTTCATTGCCCACCGGGGTGCAGTCGACGATGACGCTGGCTCGCTCAATGGCTTCTTCGGCCTCGAAGGTCGGCTCCAT
>Ga0209819_10000284_pt1 | contig 14406 bp, 13 predicted proteins | sample PPLLak2March2015_FD_187248 | JGI IMG/M metagenome (GOLD analysis project Ga0209819, IMG submission 187248) | Freshwater sediment microbial communities from Prairie Pothole Lake near Jamestown, North Dakota, USA - PPLs Lake P7 Core (1) Depth... | ecosystem: Environmental > Aquatic > Freshwater >... | reverse complement strand
TTCTTCTTGATATTGTATTCTCCCTGGATTCTGTAATTACAGCAGTTGGAATGACAACAAACCTGCCTGTTATGGTTACAGCAGTTGTAATTGCTGTAGGGTTTATGATGGTTTCTTCCGGTTCAATCAGCAATTTTGTAAATAAACATCCAACTATAAAAATATTAGCTTTAAGTTTTTTAATATTAATAGGTGTTGCTTTAATAGCTGATGGGCTTGAATTCCATATACCGAAAGGTTACATATATTTTGCTATGGCATTCTCTGTTTTTGTTGAAATGATAAATATTAAGGTAAGACAGATGCAAATGGCTAAAAGCAAGAAATAAAATATTTTATTTTTTACTCATCCTATGATTATATATGATAGAAACGTCTTATCTATAAAGATTACAAGATTAAAATTAATATAATCATAGGATGAGTAATTAACCGGTGATTCTGTACTTTAAGTATCATTCAAGAAGATTAAGAATGTAGCTCCTGTCATCACTTCGAACTCTACAAACTTAACAAACTTAACAAACTTAACAAACTTAACAAACTTAACAAACTTAAAGAACTTGATATAATTTCATTTCATCGGCTGCATGCCGTATGCTGCCCACTCTTCGTAAGAAGGACCGTAAATTCCCGGTACTTTTAAACCTGCCTGACGCATGAGAACAGTCATCTGCCCCCTGTGATGTATTTGATGAGTTATAAGTACACCAAGGGTTGTTCCTCTCTTCCATTTTTCGCCATACATTTCATCCTCGTTCAATAAGGTATCATCACTCCACTCCTTAATCTGTTCCATTAATGAATTTGCGGCTTTTTCATAAGTTATTTTTATTTCTTTGGCTATTTCAGGAGGCATAGAATCTTCTGCAGGTCCGTCAATTCTTAACCCGGTCTTTGACATCATTTCACCGAGTGAAATTGTAATATGCCAGGCAAGGTAAGATAGTGTTCTTCCGTTTTCATATACTTGTGTTCTAAGTGAATCATCATCTAATGCAGATAATATTTTTAATGTAGCACCGCTCTCATATTCCCAGTCTTTCAGGAAATCTTCTATTTTGTAATACATAATGATAGATTTAATTATAGAATTTATAAATCTAATCAATGTACATTACAAATAAAATTCAATTATCAAAAACTACTTGTTCGCCTTCGGTAAGTATTTTAACTTGTTTTTTTAAATTACTAAACCTGTGAAGCTCATCATTAGAACCGCCGCCTTTTCCATCTAAAAGTTCTCGCAGCACTTTTTCGGGCTGGTACGGGTCATTTCCATATGTTAATATTCCATAATGAACGGGTATCATATATCCGGCATTAAGGTCATCCAGCATCAGTAAAGCACCATAAGATGTAACATGTGTAAATTGTTTAATAGTATAACAATCACGGCAGGGTCCGATAGGAATTAATGCAAGATCAATTTTATATTTCCTTCCAATTTCTTTATATGCCTCATCATCATAAGCAGTATCACCTGCATAAAATATGCATACATCCCTGTACTCAACTATGTAACCCGTGCATCCGGGAGTGTTCCACAAATAGCTGTCTAAGCCGTACCTTCCTCCAAAATGCTCAGCAAAAACTGCTGTTACTTTTACACTGTCAAACACTTTTGTCTCACCTACATATCCTCTTTTGAATGAATTACCTGTTTTCATTCTTATCATGTCCATATCATAATCAGGTAAATACTCTTCATCTCCTGACGGAAATATCAATTTTGCTTTTGGAAATTTATCATCAAGGTCACTTAAGCTTATCAAGCTCATATGATCCATGTGTGCATGTGAAACAAGAACCATATCAAGATTGGGAATGGATTTAATATCTAAACCTGCTTCTTTTCTCCTCATAACAAGTCCGCCAATAACATCATTGAAGACCGGGTCAAATATTATCACTTTATCATATATCTGAAGCAGCACAGTAGAATGTCCAACCCACAATGCAGATAGCCTGACATCAGGTTTAATTGGGTCTTTAATTTTATTTGTAACCGAGTCAGGTGAATTAAAAAGCACATCCGGTATACTTCTGACTCCCATTCGCAGTACCCAGCATCCTTCAAATAAAACAAACGATAAAACTATTAAGATTATTAATTTTTTCTTCACATCTAAAAATATTTTAAGAAAATTCCAACATTAATACGGTTGTTTGAAATAAAATTGTAATTCAACTGCAATCCAACCATGGAATAAATGGAATAAATCCCAAGCTCTAAACTGTAATAAGGTGACACAGGTTCCCTGAAATTCACCTTTCCACCGATAGAATAACTCAGGTGTTCCCCTTCTCCTTTTAAAGGAAGAACAAATCTGATACCGCTGCTGACTCCAAGCTTATTAAAGCCGGCATACTTAAAGCCTGAAATTGATGCTTCAGGTTGTACAAACATTTCAACCGAACCGGAAAATCTTCTTACAGGATTTATCATAAAGAATTGTGCCGGTGAGACATATTTATTAGCATGGAAAGAAATATTAACAGGAATTATCTGCCACCTGAGCCCAAAGTTCAGCCTTGAATCCGTTGCATTTGCATCCTGCATAAGATACGGTGACGGAAATAATTGCAGAAGCGACCAGGAAAGATATTTTGCCATTTTTCTTTCTTCATCCTGCGCATACAGATTATTACAGGTAAGTAATAATAACACTATAGCATATACTTTTATCCAATATTGCATTAGATATATTAATAAAGCTATAAGAATAAAAGTTTCTTATTAATGTAAATTTACAACCTCACCCCCCAACCCCTCTCCACTTGGAGAGGCGGAGCAAGAGTTAGTATACCTTTATAATATAAAAAATAAATAAATGTGGACATCCTCCCCCTCTCCACTTGGAGAGGGGGAGCAAGAGTTAGTATACCTTTATAATATAAAAATAAATAAATGTGGACATCCTCTCCCTCTCCAAGTGGAGAAGGGGTTGGGGGCTGAGGTTGCCGAAATCCGGAATAAGAAAAAACATTTCGGACAATAAAATCAATTAAAAGGATAATATATTACGAAAAAGATAGAAGCTTTTAATGCGGACCTGACATGTTTATAAACGGTTCCATATGAACCATTACTTCGGATATGGAAAGATTTGATTTTTTGAGGGTTTCACCGACTAAATCAGAAATATCATGACCTTCAATAACAGTTATATCACCGCTAACCTGTATATCCATATCAACGAGATAACTTAAGCCGCTTTTTCGTATTTTCAAACTATTAACTTTGCAAACACCATCTACGCTCATTGCTGTTTCTATAACTTTTATAAACATTAATTCAGGCGGTGATTCATCCATAATATCAGATAACGAGCTTTTTAGCATTTTCAATCCATTAAAAATTATCAATCCCGATGCAACAAGTGCTCCATAATCATCAGCAGACTCATATCCGGGACCCATGATAAGTGCGACAGAAATACCTACAAATGCGGCGGCTGATGTTATTGCATCTGACCTGTGATGCCACGCATCTGTTGTTACTGCCGTGCTTTCGATATCAGAACCTACTTTTAATACAGTCCTGAATAATGTTTCTTTAACCGCTATTACACCTACAAGTACTATCAATGTGAAAGGCGCGGGTGAATAATGAGGGCTGTAAATTTCATGTATACTGTTATAAATGATAAATGCCGCAGCACCAAGCAAAAATAATGATACAGTCATTGCAGCTAATGCTTCAGCTTTACCATGTCCATACGGATGGTTTTTATCAGGCGGGATAGCAGCAATTTTAAGTCCGCTCCATACAATGACTGAGCTGAAAATATCGGTAGTTGATTCAATACCATCAGCTATTAATGCATATGAGGTGCCTATAATACCGGCGGCTATCTTAATAATTGCAAGCAGTGCATTTATAACGATTCCTAAAAGCACTACTCTTGTTCCTCTTCTTGTTTTATTCAACTGAATTTATTGAATGGCAATAATATTTAAAAAGTTTTACTAATTAAACTTAAAAATAAATACTTAAAGGATTCATCAGATTTATCAGATTTATCAGATTTATCAAATTCATCAGATTTATCAGATTTATCAGATACGAAGTTAGAGGGTAGAAGTTGGAAATTAGATAATATTTTCACTATAAAATCACAGATTAAACAGATTATCCAAGTTTGCATGGCTTATATCCTTAACACAAAGTTCACAAAGGATACAAAGAACACAAAGAAATACAATAAAAATATAAAAAGCAGGACTTTGTGAACTTTGTTTTCTTTGTGCACTTTGTGTTGAAGCCCTTAAATCTGATGAGCCGTTATAAGCTTCTCAATCCGCAATTGGCTATCCGAAATCCGAAATCTATCAGGGGTGAGGACAGGAGCTGAAATTACCTGTATATTTTTTTCATAACAAATTGATTTATGATTTGCGTAAGGTGATTAATAAAATCTGGAGTTGTTAATGTAATGTATAATGTAATTTACATATGTCCAAACAAATATCGGTAACCCTTCCGAGTCCACTTCGCTCATTCGGCGTGCCTGCTGCAATCAGGAATCTACGACATATCTGTGTACAATTGAGAATTCTCCGGTTATCTTAAGCTGACGCTTGCCTGCCTGCCTCCGGCAGGTGTCAGGTCAATTTTTGTAAATCTAAGTTCTTCCTCTCACCGGCTTACTAATAAGTCAATCTATAATAATCCATATTCTCAAACTAAGACCTGACACTGCCCCTGAATTATAAACCTTATAAACCTTATAAACCTTATAAACTCAATTCGTCATTCGTAATTTGTAATTCGTCATTGATTCTGCGGAACTACGATTTTATATAACAAGTTTTCCAATTAACATTTAAAAAGGAGCAGTTATGCCACGAGGAGATAAATCAAAATACACCGATAAACAAAAGCGACAAGCCGAACATATCGAAAAAGGATATGAAGACCGCGGTGTAAAAGGAAAAGAAGCCGAGAGAAGGGCGTGGGCAACAGTAAATAAAGAAACTAAAGGCGGTAAAAAGCCCGGCGGCTCCGGAAGAGGTAAATCTATGGACAATTCCCCTTCTAAAAAAGGCGGAAGAATCAGTGGTAAAAAAACCGGCCGGAAAGTTGGTTCTAAATAACAAATATTGGAAAACGTAAATAAAAAAGGAGCAAAAAATTAATCTTTGCTCCTTTTGTACATTTACATCCAGATAAAGGTACATGTATATATGCCGGGATTTATCTTTCCCAGTATTTTGGCCTGCTGTAATGTTCAAATAATCTGGATTCATACTCCCTGGTTATCGGACGGTCAACATCAACCTCAGGGCTGTTCTTGACCATAGCCTCAGTCAGGTTTACTTCCACTTCTGAATCATCCCAGTTAATTTGATTTATCCAATGCGGAGTTATCAGTACATGCTTGCCCCCCGGCAGTATTTTATGTGTATCAACCAGCATATACCTTACCATCCAGTTATTATCATCAGCTAAGAAGTCTTCAACCTTTCCTAAAGTACCATCAGTCGTACGGATATCAAATCCGGTAACATCATCAATGCTTCTTAAGTTTGATTCAAAAGGCATTGTTTGCTGTTGATTTCTTCTATCTTGCTGACGCATACCTTCACTTTGCATACCTGTTCCGGTAGTACCGGCAGCACCGCCGTATCTTGTCCCGCTGTGTATATAAGAAGGAGTGTAATCGCTGCTATATCCGGCATAACCTCCCCTGTCACCGGACCAATACTGCGGCCAACCATAGTAACCTGCAAGGTCGTTTTCATATTGACGCGATATATATCTTTCATTTTCGTTTAAAACGGGACTTCTTTCAATCTGTTCCTTATCAAGATTTACATGAAAATTTTTATTATCCCAGTCAGCTTTTCCCAATGAAACCGGGGAAATAAGAACTTTATGATCCGTAAGCCAATCTCCTGTATCTGCTATCATGTACCTTACAGCCCAATTATAATCATCAAATAAAAAAAATCATGAACTTCCAATCTCACCATTTCTTGAAATAATGTCATATCCTATAATTTCTTTTAGTCGTCTTAGCATTTTACTGCCCTCCTGTCGTTTTTTATATTTATGAATACACCAATAATGGAACATAATGTTTTATCGTTCCCCCTGTATATATAAATTATTGATATCAATAATAAGTAAATTTACTTAAAATTAATAATATGCCGTAAAAGGAGCGGGTTAAAAGCAGAAATAACAGTATTTCACAACGGGCAGTAAGTCGCTGTTTAATAAAAGAATAAAGAAAATAAAAACTTATTTTTCCCAGTAACGGGGCTTGGAATAATAATCGAATAACTCAGATTCATACTGCCTGTTTATCGGCTGTGATTCATCAAGCTCCGGACTGTTCTTAACTTTCTCTTCAGTCAAGTTTACTTTGACTTCCGATTCATCCCAGTCAATAGCTTCAATCCAGTAAGGAGCAATCAAAACATGTTTGCCCCCGGGAAACCATTTCTTCGTATCAACAAGCATGTACCTTATCATCCAGTTCTCGTCATCAACAATAAAATCTTCTACATGCCCAATCTTTCCATCTGAAGCATGTATCTTATATCCTTTAACCTCATCCAGGCTTCTTAAATGCGGGTCATGGGTTTCTGTATCCTGAAGCGCTTTTTTTTCAGCTTCAATTTCAGGATTTCTTTCCATTTCTGCAGGAGGCGGAATATTTATAGGACCATAAACTCCGTCAACACCGGAAAAGATACCCATTGAACCGGACCAATATGCAGGCCAGCCATAATATCCCGTTAATTCTGTCTCATATTGCCTTGATACAGGTTCATCTACTCCGATTCCGGGACTGTTTTCAATTTGCTCTTTTGTAAGTTTTAATGGAAATTTCTTGTCATTCCAGTTGGGATAACCAAGCGAGAATGGTGATATCATTACTTTTTTACCCGAAAGCCAGCCGCCGGTTTCAGCTATCATATACCTGATAGTCCAGTTCAAATCATCAAAATAAAAATCAGCAACCTTGCCTATTTCGGCATCGGTTGCTATTATATTATATCCTACTAATTCACTTAATCTTCTAAGCATGATTTTACCCTCTTATTTTTTTATATGTTTATAACAATAAAAATGAAGGTACAATCAATAATGTTCCCTGATTTTACGGACCGGCAATGATTCCGGACTGTTATTTAAAAGTTTATTTATAAAGCTTATTTATGTAATAAAAAACCCGCTTTTTAAAGCGGGTCTCATTAATAAATTATTAAGCAAATCAAATTGCAGCAAAATTATTTTACCAATACCAATTTCTTTGTATCGGCAAAGCTGCCTGATGTCATCTTGTAAAAATATACTCCACTTGCTAATGCTGAGCCGTCAACTTCAATTTCATAATTTCCGGCTGCCCTGTAATCATTTACTATGGTTAAAACTTCTTTTCCAAGAACATCCATAAGAACTATATTTACTTTCCCTGTTTTTGGTACTGAGAAAGAGATTGTAGTTGTTGGGTTGAACGGATTTGGATAGTTCTGTTTCAATTCATAGCCAGTTGGAATTTTTGAACCTTGTGTAGTTCCAACAACAATTGCGCAAGTTCCGTCAATAAGCGAGAATGTTAACTTATCACAGTTACTAATGCCTGCAGAACCATTGTATCCACTTATAACATAGAATACACTATCTCCGGCACCGCATCCGCGCATATTAGATCTAACAACAGAATTTGGTGTCATAGTCTGCCATGATTGTGTACAGAAATTCCAGAGAGTAGTTGCACCTGATAAAGGTGTACCACCGTTTGGTGCTCCGCAGGAAATAACTATACCGGCGCCCTGACCGGGTTTTTGTACAAGATGGCTTGCTGTACGTGTCATACCTCCCGGAGGATAAGCTGCAATTGCAGTCCATGTAATTGCAAGAGTAGTTGGATTTATCACACCTTTGTGTGCGGTTGTTGTACCTGTTGAACCGGTCCATCCTGCTGCTACAATTATTGTATCTGCATAAATTCCACCGCCAACCATACTTTTGCTCATCGGAAATGCTGGTAATGCAGTCCATGTACCGCTTCTCATTTTAAACACCCTTACAGCATTGTTTACACCAGTACCAAACAAACCATCACCGCCCAAAATAGCATAAACTATAGTATCCTGATATTTCACACAAAGCATATCGGTAGAAGGTGTTGGCATATCCGGTAAAGTTGTCCACGTGTTTGTAACAATATTTAATTTCAATGTTTTTCCTAATGTTGGGCTATTACCGCCAAAAACATAAATTGCACTATCACCATCCGGTACTGCATATCCGGCAGAAATCTGGAATGGAATTACTGTTACATTGTTTGTCCAGGTATTTGTTTTCAAATTAAGCCTGGCTACGTTTGTAAATTGGGCTCCTGCACCACCGCCGAACTGGTATATGTATCCTGTATCGTTTCTTAATATGTATGCACAGCAGCTTCTTGACACTATATGAGGTGTGGGGGGTAATGTGCTCCATGTTGCTGTTGAAAGAGCCGTAGCATCTTCGTTAAAATATGGGATTTTCGAATCTATTGCATTGAGGTTGAAATCTGCATTTTGAGAGTAAATTAATGTTAAGGAAAGGAAGCTTAAGAGTAAGAATATAGCTTTCATTTTTTTCTCCATCTAATTAAAATTATTTAATAAAATTAACATGTAACCAACAGAGACAGCAATGAGAATAAACAACTGATAATAAAATAATAAGAAAACTTTCTTAACGCAATAGATAATTTATTGTCAGTTGTATTTCCGGCAGAGCAATAAAATTTTAAAGATTTATACGGCAATTAAGACATCTGATTCAATATGCAATAATGTCGTATTTTTCAATCAAACTTAAGAGCTTCAACTATTTCAACACATGGTTTTTCACCCGGCTTTTGTTTCCCAAGATAAGGATTAGAAATATCTTTTGTATCGACCAGCCAATTACCAAGCTTATTATCCGGGCATGTAAGCACATATACGGTTTTATTTCCCAGTCCGAATTTTTTAACAAGCTCAGTCATAATACCCGTTATTTCCGAAAACTTCTTCCTTTGTTTATCAATATTTTCAGTTGTTGTTATACCTTTGCAGCATTGCTCGATCTTGATATTCATTTTATCCCATTCCTTTTTCATATTGTCGTCAAGCAGCTTCAGGTCAATTTTGGATATAGCTTTTTTCATTTGATTTGTTTGCATAATTGCCTGGGTTGAATCGTTTTCAACAAGCGCGTGTTTCAAATGAGTATATTCCATGAAAGTTTCATTTAGTGATAATCTGAATACCTTAGGTGCAATATTGGCTTCATCCGGTACACCAGGTGCTATTTTACTAAATAAATTTTCGGCAAAGGGGTCTTCGGTTTTTGTTAATGAGTCTTTTGAACTTGTTGTGAGTTTATCGTCTTCGGATTTTTTCGTACAGGAAATTAAAAGAAGTAACATTGCAATAACTAATAGCAGTAAGTAAGACCTTTTCATTTTATTTCTCCTTCCCGGTGAAATGATTGTTGTTTTTTTTGTCTACCGGAAATAACTAAGAACAGAAAAAAGTCAGAATGTACTCTAAAATACATAATATTTTTGAATGTTGAAAGATGATAAAAGATAAGAATCTTGAACCCCAGATTAACCCTGATTAATATGATTAGAATGATTAGATTATCCATTAATTACATATCTTCTTTGTATCGTAATATTAAATGAAAACGTAAAGTTCACAAAGGAATGCTTTATAAACATATTAACCACGTGGCTTTAGCCCGTGGAAAAAACGAACCAACATTACCGGACTTTAGTCCAAAATGATGGCACTTCAATTAAAATATTTTATTTGATTGTTAGATTGTCAATCAAAAGAGGAGCTAATCATTCTAATCATTCTAATCATATTAATCAGGGTTAATCCGGGGTTCAAGCTTTTCTAATCATTCTAATCATATTAATCAGGGTTAATCCGGGGTTCAAGCTTTTCTAATCATTCTAATCATATTAATCAGGGTAATCCGGGGTTCAAGCTTTTCTAATCATTCTAATCATATTAATCAGGGTTAATCCGGGGTTCAAGCTTTTCTAATCATTCTAATCATATTAATCAGGGTTAATCTGTGGTTAATATTTTGCGTTTAAACAGTTTAAAGTTAACTTTCACCTGAATGCCCTAAGTTAACAAATAATGTTAATTACACCCCTGTTTTTGCACAATTTGCATTGCTAATTTCGGAAATATTGAATATCTTTGTGGATGAATTCTACTTACTCTTCCGCTGGTGTTAATATATCCGAAGGTGAAAAATTTGTAGAACTAATCAAGCCCTTAGTTAAAACTACCTTCACAAAACACGTTTATAGCGGAATAGGTAATTTTGGAGCTTTTTTCCAAATGCCTAAAGGTTATAAAAACCCTGTTTTTGTTGCAAGTACAGATGGTGTCGGTACAAAAATCAAAATTGCTGTTGATATTTGTAAATTCGATACCGTGGGTGAAGATATTGTTAACCATTGCGTAAATGATATTGCAGTTTGCGGTGCTTCTCCCCTGTTCTTTCTTGATTATCTTGCTTTCGGGAAACTGACAAGCTCAATTGCTGTTGATATTGTTAAAGGAATGACAAGAGGATGCAAAAACAACAATTGCTCATTAATCGGTGGTGAAACTGCCGAAATGCCCGGTTTATATGCTGAAAAGGATTTTGATTTGGCTGGTACTATTTTCGGGGTTGTTGAAAAAAACAAAATAATCGACAGAAAAAATGTGCGAAAAGGTGATGTACTGATTGGTTTGCAGTCAAACGGATTGCACACAAACGGCTATTCACTTGCAAGAAAAGTATTTAATAATGAATTCAATAAATACTACAATGACCTTGGTTCCACCATTGGTAAAGAACTTTTAAAGGTACATAAGTCGTATTTAAATATTATACAGGGATTAACAAAAAAATTCAAGATTCATTCATTATCCCACATTACAGGCGGCGGGATAATCGGAAATACTAAGCGGGTTGTTCCAAAAAACCTGAATATAAAAATAGATTGGGATTCATGGGAAAGAAACCCGGTCTTTGATATAATACAGAAAAAAGGCGTAATTGATGAAGAAGAAATGCGGAATGTATTTAACCTGGGAATTGGTTTAATAGTAATTGTTTCTAAAAAAGATGCTGACAGTGTTACACGGTATTTAAAATCGAAAAAAGAAAACTATAAAATAATAGGAGAAATTACCGGTAAATGAGATTACATGACATCGCAGTAGTCGGAGCCAGCGGGCTTGTTGGAAGGAAAATCCTTGAAGTTCTGGAAGAGCGGAATTTCCCTTCAGGGAAGATAATTGCTGTTGCCTCAGATGCATCTGACGGAAGAGAAATTACTATCGGGAAGAAGAGTTACCGCCTGCAGAAACTCACACCTGATGTGTTCAAAAACTTTGAATTCGCATTCTTCAGCGCCGGAGCTGCCATATCCAAGCAATGGGCTCCTATCGCAGCAAAAGACGGGGCTATTGTTATCGATAACAGCAGTGCTTTCAGAATGGATGAAAATGTGCCGCTTGTTGTTCCTGAAGTTAACAGGAATGATATATTCAAACATAAGAATATTATTGCCAATCCGAACTGCTCGACTATAGAGCTCGTAATGGCTTTAAAACCATTAGATAACTTATTTAAAATTAAAAGAGTTGTGGTTTCCACTTACCAGAGTGTGTCTGGGATTGGGAACAAAGGTGTAAGTAAGCTTAACAGTGAGATAAAAGATTTAAATGAGCTTGTTAATGAAGCTGTTTTCCCGCATAAAATTGCTTACAACGCTATTCCGCAGATTGATATTTTCCTTGAAGACAGGTACACTAAGGAAGAGCGGAAGATGATGAACGAAACCAGGAAAATAATGAACAGGTATGACCTGAAGATAACCGCTACATGTGTAAGAATACCCACTATTGGCGGACATGGTGAATCGGTTAATATAGAATTCGATAAGAAATTTACGCTTGATGAAGTGAGCAATGCCCTGGCAAAATTCAAAGGTGTGACAGTAGTAGATGACCCGTCAAATAACAGGTATCCAATGCCGGTCGATTCACATGAAAGGGATGATGTATTTATAGGAAGAATTAGATTTGATGAATCAACTAAGAACGGATTGAATTTATGGGTAGTTGCCGATAATATCCGTAAAGGAGCTGCAACAAACGCTGTGCAGATAGCCGAAGAGATTGTAAAAGGAAAGTAAATCCATTTGAGGTTTGTGAATTGCAATTTTACCATAAAAACCTCTTTCCCAAATTTCCATTTGGGAAAGCTTGGTTTGGACGATAACCAGTAAGTAATTTCTGGAAATGAAATATAAATTCTTTCCCAAATGGAAATTTGGGAAAGAGGGGACTTAAAATAAGTTTTTACAGAAGTATATATTACCACATAAACCATACGATTTACGAACGCGAACACCCCAGAAAGGAGTTGCAGAATGTCAAACACATTAATAAAAGAGGAAAAATTGAATAAAATACATAATACAATTCACCCGGATTCAGTTTTATCCACATTACAGAAATATATGCTGGTCGATGGTCTTGATCTTGTAATAGACCTGCAGAAATCACAGGGCACATATTTATATGATACAAGAAGAAAGCAAAAATATCTTGATATGTTTTCTTTTGTTGCTTCCAACCCGGTTGGAATGAACCATCCGAAAATGCTTGACCCTAAATTTGTTGATTATATAGGACATGTTGCTTTAAACAAACCATCCAACTCGGATATTTACTGTGCTGAAATGGCTGAGTTTGTCGAAACATTTTTCAATATAGCAGTCCCCTCTTATTTCAAGTATTCCTTCTTCATAGAAGGCGGCGGGCTTGCTGTTGAGAATGCTTTAAAAACTGCATTCGATTGGAAGGTTAAGAAGAACTTTGCAAAGGGATACAAGGAAGAAAAAGGACACCAGGTAATTCATTTTAAGCAGTCATTCCATGGCAGAACCGGTTATACAATGTCATTGACCAATACTGAGCCCGTAAAAGTAGCTTTATATCCCAAGTTCGACTGGCCGAGAATAATTAACCCGGTAGTGAAATTCCCGCTTAACGAAAACAACCTTGATGAAGTGATAAAGCTCGAAAACCAGGCAATATTTGAAATAAAGAAGGCACTTGCTGAAAATAAAGATGATATTGCATGTTTAATAATTGAAGCAATTCAGGGCGAAGGCGGAGATAACCAGTTCAGAAAAGAATTTTTTGAACAACTCAGAACAATCTGTGATGAAAATGAAATGCTTTTCATAATTGATGAAGTACAGACAGGTGTTGGCATGACAGGCAAATGGTGGGCACATCAGCATTATGTACAGCCCGATATTATTGCTTTCGGCAAAAAGTCACAGGTATGCGGAATATTATCAACTGATAGAGTAGATGATATAGAAAACAATGTATTCCATGAATCAAGCAGGTTAAACTCAACCTGGGGCGGCAATATAGTTGATATGGTCAGGTTCAAAAAATATCTTGAAATTATTGATGAAGAAAAGCTTGTTGATAATGCAAGAGAAGTTGGTGAATATTTATTAAATTGCCTGCACGGATTGGAAGATAAATATCCTTCAATAGTTACCAATGCAAGAGGAAAAGGTTTCTTCTGTGCAATCGATTTACCGGATGCAGATATGCGCGGCATGCTGAGAGAGAAGACATTCGGGAAGAATGTTGTACTGCTCGGGTCCGGAGTAAGAAGCATAAGATTTAGACCACCACTCAACACAACCAGAGGACAGATAGATGAAGCAATTGATGCAATAGATAAGAGCTTGAAAGAGATTATTTAGATTGTAAAATTGGAAGATTGAAAGATTGGAAGATTAAACTCCCTCAGTGAGTAATTGCTGAGGGAGTTTTTTTATTGATATTTTTACGTAATGAAAATAGGTTGAGGGCAAGGGGTGATTCGTCAATTGATGGGATAATGTGAATTATAGAATAGTTGTAATACTTCGATAGATTTTAAACCCTGGAAAATCACCCCTTGATTTCAATCCCTGTAAAGATAATAATTCAATGAGGTAAAAACATATGAGGACAAGGGGTGATTCGTTAATATGTAAAGAATTGTTAAAAACAGTACAATTGTAATAATTCAGAAAATCTTTAACCCTGGAAAATCACCCCTTGATTTCAATCCCTGTAAAGATAATAATTCAATGAGGTAAAAACATATGAGGACAAGGGGTGATTCGTTAATATGTGGAGAATTGTGAAAAACAATACAATTGTAATAATTCGGAAAATCTTTAACCCTGGAAAATCACCCTTTGCCAATGTCAATCCCTGCAAATTTAATAATTCAATGAGGTAAAAACATATGAGGACAAGGGGTGATTCGTAAATGTGTGGAGAATTGTGAAAAACAATACAATAGTAATA
>Ga0209819_10000283_pt1 | contig 14438 bp, 11 predicted proteins | sample PPLLak2March2015_FD_187248 | JGI IMG/M metagenome (GOLD analysis project Ga0209819, IMG submission 187248) | Freshwater sediment microbial communities from Prairie Pothole Lake near Jamestown, North Dakota, USA - PPLs Lake P7 Core (1) Depth... | ecosystem: Environmental > Aquatic > Freshwater >... | reverse complement strand
TTGCCGTATTCCTTTCCCGTCCAGGGGCATTTCCAGGTCTTACGCTCTGGGAAAAGTGTGGAGGGCACTTTGATTGGAGGAAACCTGGAACGGTTAAGTCTTCTAATCGGTACTCCTTGGGAACCTGACTGGCAGGGCGCTGTCTTATTTGTCGAAGAATTTCTCTCCAAAGACACATCTTTCGATGCCCTCCTGGCTCATTTGCACTTATCTGGTGTATTCGAAAAGATCTGTTGCTTGCTGGTGGGCAAACCGGTACAGATGGAAGGATACGAACAGGATGGTGTTACTCTAGAGGAAATTATTCTGCGCAATTGCGCTGGCTATGACTTTCCTATTGTATCCGATCTACTTATCGGCCATACGGACGATAAACTGACTCTACCTATAGGCTGCCGGGTCGGGCTGGATACGGGCCGGGGTTTGCTAGAACTTTACGATCTACCCGGAACCGGATAACCGGCTAGATTAAATATCTTCTTCCTTCTATTGATCGTAGTAAATTCCTAATCTTTCCTCCTCCATTCATTTTCTGTTCATAAAAAGGCTGTATAATTACGACAAAGGCTATCTTAATCATAGTCTTAATGTCTGATTCGGGCTGCAAAGCAGCGTCCAGATTTTTGACCGCTAGGGGATGGTGTTCAACATGGTCTCTCCTCAATAAGGGGATAAAAGAATGAATAATTCATCAAGCCAAGAATCGGAGCTTCGGCAAAGCCGTCCAAATGGGCTGGTCAAGCATCTGCAAGCCCGCATTCGCACCATGATTCCGTTTGCGGGCGGCGTATTTGCCGCTCTCGCAGCTCTCCTTCTGTATAACACCTTCATCCCCAAAACCCCCCAACTCACAATAAATGATCTCAACAATTCAGTAGCCCAGGCACTTGCATCTGCTACTCCTCCACCAGCTTATTCTGCACAGGTATACCGGCTCATCCAACCCTCCCTCGTTCTGATCCAAACCAGTGGAGAATTGAACGGCTTGGGCAGCGGGGTCATTGTCAATGAACAGGGCGCTATCCTGACCAGCTTGCACGTTGTTGATAAGACGGAAGAAATCCTGGTGACCTTTGCCGATGGTACTCAGGCGATTGCAACGGTTACAAGTACACAGCCCGAAAATGACATCGCCGTGCTGACCCCCAGCCGTCTCCCCGAGCAGTTCCTGCCTGCCGTTCTTGGGAGCGCAAGTGCCATGCAGGTTGGCGATGAGGCCTTCGCAGTTGGAAATCCATTCGGCTTATATAGCTCAATCAGCGCCGGGGTCATTTCAGGTTTCGATCGCTCTTTCCAACCCCCTGAAAGTGAGTACCGGTTGGAAGGCCTGATGCAGATCGATGCTGCAGTCAACCCCGGCAACTCAGGCGGTCCGCTGCTGAACCGTGACGGGCAGGTCGTAGGAATCGTCGTTGGGATCGTCAACCCGACAGATCAAGAAGTTTTTATCGGCATCGGATTTGCGGTACCGATCCAGGTTGCAGCTCAGGCGGCAGGAATGCCAATGCATTAATCCACCGGCAGCCTGCTCTTCGCAGTGGTAAGGCAGCCCGGCGAATGAATTTTTCCAAGGAGGCGGTTAATGGACGGAAGTAGTAGAACTCCCAGGAATGGGATACCCATGGAGAGGGTGCTGTACGAAGTCAAGAAAGTGATCGTTGGGCAGGACCATTTATTGGAACGCCTGGTAGTCGCCCTGCTGGCGCGCGGCCATATCCTCGTAGAAGGTGTGCCCGGGCTGGCGAAGACCATGGCCATTAAGACTCTGGCAGAGTCGATCGGCGGGGAGTTCAAACGCATCCAGTTCACACCTGACCTTGTGCCTGCCGATCTGATCGGTACGCGCATCTACAACCAGAAGACGGGCGAGTTCAACACTTCGCTTGGACCAGTTTTTACCAACCTTCTGCTGGCAGACGAGATCAACCGTGCGCCTGCCAAGGTTCAAAGCGCACTGCTTGAAGTGATGCAAGAAAGGCAGGTGACCATCGGACGAGAAACCTTCAAAGTGCCGCAGCCCTTCCTCGTCCTCGCCACCCAGAACCCGATCGAGACCGAGGGTACCTATGCACTGCCCGAAGCCCAGGTGGATCGCTTTATGCTCAAGGTTCTGGTTGGATACCCCAATTCTACCGAAGAATTTGTCATCGTCGAGCGGATGACAGGCCGGCTGGAGGACGTACAGAAGGTACTGACCACCGAGCAGTTAATCCAACTGCAACAGGCTGCTGACAAAGTGTACGTAGACCCCGCTCTGATCGAATACGCCGTGCGCCTTGTAGCGTCCACCCGCAGCCCGAAAGATTTCGGTTTGGCCGATCTGGAGCGCTACATCACCTTCGGCGCAAGCCCGCGCGCCTCGATCAACCTGATCCTGACGGCTCGGGCACTCGCATTTGTGCGCGGCCGCGGTTATGTCCTTCCTCAGGATGTATTGGATATGGCTTATGACGTGATTCGTCACCGCCTGGTGCTTTCTTACGAAGCGCTTTCAGACAATATCACCAGCGACGATCTGTTGAAAAAGGTCTTCAACCGCATTCCACTGCCTACGGTGCCTCTCCATGAGAAATCAAGACTCCGCGTTGACGCCTGATCGGGCCACACCTGACCGCATCCTCCAGCGTCTCGACTGGCAGGTCATCCGCCGCCTGGATGGGCTCCTTCAAGGCGATTACCGCAGCCTGTTCTATGGGTATGGAGTGGATTTTGCCGATCTGCGCGAATACCAGCCGGAGGACGACATCCGTTATATCGATTGGAACGTTACTGCCCGGATGGATACACCTTATGTCCGGCAGTATGTGGAGGATCGCGAGATCACCGCCTGGTTCCTGCTCGATCTGAGCCCATCGATTGATTTTGGCACCACGCAGAGCAACAAGCGTATGGTGCTGATTGATTTTGTCACGACTCTTGCCCGGCTGCTGACCCGTCACGGCAACCGGATTGGAGCCATTTTTTACGGAAGCCAGGTAGAGAAGACGATCCCTGCAAAAGGCGGGCGCATCCAGGTGCTTCGGCTCGTGAATGACCTGCTCAAACAACCACCCCTGCAGCGCGCTCCGTTTACAGACTTGAAACCACTGCTGGAGGGCGCCCTGCATGCTGTCAAAAAACGTTCGCTCGTGTTCGTGATCTCCGACTTCATCAGCGTACCCGGATGGGAACGCCCGCTGGCACTGCTCAACCAGCGGCACGAAGTATTGGCTGTGCGCTTGTGGGATCCCAGTGAAATGGAACTGCCGGATGTTGGACCGGTGATCATGGAAGATGCAGAGACTGGCGAGCAGATTTACGTAGATACGCACGATAAAAAATTCCGCACTCGTTTTACAGAGGCAGCAAAGCAGCGCGAGGCAGTGCTCAACCATGCCTTTATTCGCGCGGGAGTGGACGTTTTACCAATTTCAACGGATGAAGACCTGGTGCGGGCGATCGTGAAATTTGCAAAGCTGCGATCAACCCGCGGCTATATTCACCAACAGCGAAAGTGAGCGGATGTCGTAATGAGCTTCGACTGGCCCCTGATGCTTTTGTCCCTTATCTTTCTCCCGTTGGCTGTGCTGCTGTACATTCGTCTGCAGCGGCGGCGGCAAAATGCGCTTGCGAGTTATTTGAGTATAGGTTCAGGACAGGGCTTGCAGAGACGGAATCCCGGCGTTCGCCGCCACATTCCACCTGCGCTGTTTTTGGGAGGGATCACGCTACTGATGCTTGCACTGGCGCGGCCACAGGCGGTCATCAGCTTGCCTCGCGTTGAAGGAACGGTCATCCTGGCATTCGATACTTCCGGCAGTATGGCGGCAGACGATCTAAAACCATCCCGAATGGATGCAGCCAAAGCCGCCGCCCACGAGTTTGCCAACCGCCAGCCGGAGAGTGTAAGAATTGGCGTTGTTGCCTTCAGCGACAGCGGCTTTAACGTTCAATCGCCGACCAATGAACAGGAGAGCATCCATGCCTCAATCGAACGCCTTACATCAGAACGGGGTACCTCGCTGGCACAAGGGATCATCGTTTCGCTTAATACGATCGCGGAGGAATTGGGGGAGACGCAAGAGGAGCTGACAGGCGAATTACCCCTGGAGCCCTTAGCCACACCCTCTTCTGGACAGCAAGATGACTTCAGTTCCGCCATCATTATCCTCCTGACCGATGGCGAGAACAATCTGGACCCTGATCCTCTCGCAGCGGCCAGCGCCGCCGCAGAAAGCGGAGTCCGCATCTACACCATTGGTGTTGGCAGCACCGCAGGAGCGACGGTAAACATCGACGGCTTTTCTGTGCATACCAGGCTTGACGAGCAAATGCTTCAGAAGATCTCCGAAGTCAGCGGCGGTGCATATTATCGGGCTGAGAACGAAGAAGACTTGCGCAGCATTTATGATGAAATCAACCTGCAGTTGGTGATGAAACCAGAAAAGATGGAAGTGACGTTTTTATTAACGGGTGCCAGTGTCTTGATCCTTTTGGCCGGCGGATTGTTTTCGCTCATTTGGTTCAGCCGTTTACCTTGACTCAAGGTTTCAAGTAGATGAGATGGACTCAAATGGGTGAAACGATATCGAACCCATTCCATCCCAGAACGTTCTGTATTGGAGGATTATCATGAGTTTACTCTGGCCCGGATTACTGTTCCTGCTCGGGATCATACCCGTCCTGATCGGCGTATACCTCATAATCCTGCATCGCCGCCGGCGATTCGCTCTCCGATATTCAAGCCTTTCCCTGGTCCGTGAAGCGCTCGAGGGGCAGTCGCGATGGAAGCGCCACCTTCCCTTTATCCTGTTTCTGCTGGCTCTCAGCAGCCTGCTGGTAGCTATGGCACGACCAATGGCCACAGTAAATGTCCCGGTCGGCCGGGCAACCGTTATCCTGGCCATCGATGTCTCGCGCAGCATGTGTATGAGAGATATCCCCCCTAACCGTCTTGAAGCCGCAGAAGAAGCGGCAATTTCCTTCATACGCCGCCAAGATCCGGGCGTGCAGATCGGTATCGTCGCTTTCGCCGGATTAGCAGCCCTGATACAGGAGCCGACTGAGGATGTGGAGGCATTAGAAAGTGCCGTCGAAGGATTGACCACAGGCCGCAGGACGGCAATTGGCAGCGGTATACGCGCATCTTTGGATGCCATTGCAGAAGTCAATTCGAGAATCATACCCAATACGGGCGGCGGAGAACCAGGTGCGGAGCCTACTCCTTTGCCACCTGGTGAATACACGCCTGATATCATCATTGTCCTTACGGATGGTGTGAGCAACAGCGGACCGCTCCCTCTGGACGTCGCCCAGGAAGCAGTTGATCGAGGCATACGCGTTTACACGATCGGGTTCGGGACCGATAACGAAAACCAGGACATTCCATTCTGCGGTCAGCCGAACTTTAGCAGCGACCCATTCGATGGCGGGAGCAACTTCAGGGGTGGGGGCGGCGGTATGTTCAGCAGAGGGATCGACGAGGAGACGCTCATGCAGGTAGCAGCGATGACCGGCGGAGAATATTATTACGCGACGAGCGCCGGTGAGCTCCAGACAGTTTTCGAAAATTTGCCCACGTACCTGAGAACTCAAGAAGAGTTCATGGAAATCAGTGTAGCCTTTGCAGCGGTAGGAGCGCTGCTGGCGGCGCTTGCTATTGGGCTCTCGATCCTGTGGAATCCGGGACCTTGAAGATTTGCCCAGGCTAAAATTGGTAGAACATCACATTCCAAACGCTGAACTGCCATACGGCAACCACAGCAGCAACCGCAGCCAGGGTGTAGTAGATACGGTCCTTAATCGTCCAGTACTTACGCACCCAAACCAGCACAGCACCAGCCACAACGAACGGCACAATCCCCAGGAGGATCATGGGTAGTGTCATAATGGTGCGCAAAATAGCCGTCTGCTGATCGGGCGAGTATTTTAGGAGCCAGGAGATATCCATGAGAAGCAGCGACAGGAGAAACATTATCATAACTGCTCCCAGCAAGCCGGCAACTGCGGGGACGATCCGGGTCGCATAATACAGGCGTGAAGGTTCCAGTTTTCCTTTCTCTTCATATGGTGGAATATTCCACCACTTCCAGAGCCATAAGATGATCTCCTGGTAGATGTAGGTGAGGAAAATCCCTAATCCTATTACCCAGAGTAAAATATGCAAAGGAGCATCTTCATACCATTCCATTCTTTCGTAAGATGTCTGCCCGGCATAAATGTAAGTAATCCTTCCTTCCGAATCCTCCCTGAAAGTAATATAGTCATCCGAATCGAAGTTGTAAAAATTCCAGGGTGTCTTCTTTTCGCCGGTAAAAGCGAAAACATTCGGCTTGATGGGGGTCCAGTTCTGTTCGTATGTGTACTCACCGATACCCCCTCTGGTAATCAGACCTCCACTTTCATTTGGAGCGACCTTTATGGTTTCCCAAATTCCCTGTATCAGGGCAGTTTTCCACAGGGTTTTCTCAGGCAGCCCTGTGCGGTGGTAAAAGCCTGAGAATCGTTCCAGGTCTTCGTTCGTCATGGATACTGCTTCCGTTGAAGGTGCAGCAGACACAGCCGCATCTGCACTCGGAGGGATATATCTTTCTGAAAATTTGGTGGCCAGTGTTAGAAACACCTTTCCCGGAAAGCTGTTTGCCAGCAGTACAATGCCTACCTGTTTTTCCGGGAAAATGTAGAAAATCCCGTTGAATCCATCCGATGCAAAGTCAATCATCATCAAACCGCGGATTCCATCGTATTTGAATCCGGTCCATGTAGAAACCTGTGGAGACATTCGCTCATCCATCGAAAATGGACTATTCATCAATGCATCGATTGAGCTCTCTTTTAAAACAACTTGATCTCCGATCCTCCCGTTATTGAGCAAGGCCATCATGAAACGAGCCATATCATGGGCAGTGGAACTAAGGTTGTCTATCGGATGAGCAGAGTAATAATTTTGAGCCATCGGGATCGCATACGGTCCTTGCAGGTCAAATTCGGTGGAAAGGTCAACCGCCAGGGATTCTGGCAGCGGCTGTCGGAAGGTGCTTCGATCAGCATCGAGCAGGGGAAAGACATTCAACTCGAAGTACTCTTCGAACGGCACACCAGAAACTTTTTGGACAAGGTACCCAGCCAACAAGATGTCATAGCTATCCGGTGCGTAATTCACCACTTCCCCCGGAGAGTAGATACGAGCGGGCATTACTTTCTCCACGTACTCTTCCAACGGGTCTCTATCCTTGGCCGTTTTTACAGTTCCTCCGATCGAGGTCATTACATCAAAACCCCCGGTCCGGTTTAACAAGTGGCGTGCGGTTACCGGCTGTTCGAAAGTCTGGGGAAGTTGAATCTTATCCAGGTATTGGTTTATATCAACATCCAGGTCGATTTTTCCCTGCTCCACCAGCTGCATCAATGCGAACATGACAGGCAGTGAAGAAAGGCCTCCAATTTTGAAGATTGTCTTTTCCGGGTCTACTTTTATCTTTCCTTTTACATCTGCAACCCCATAACCCTTAGAAAACAAAACCTTGTCTTTCTGAATGACCACAACGGATGCTCCAGGGATCTTATTCAGCCTCATCTGTGAAGAGATAAGCTCATCCATAAATGGGACCACGTCTTCCGGGTCTTCCAGGTTACCGAATTCGACCGGATTATCCGTCTGAGCAGCGAACGAATCAACAGAACCAGCGTTTGCAAGTGACACCCCGAGGGTTGAGAGGATAATCCCTGCAAGCAGCAGGGAGTTCAGCAGTTTTTTCCAGCAGGGGATGATTGTTCCCATAGTTCTCTCCTCGTCTCTCAGGCTAATGAAAGACCCCAAAAAAATGTTCGAAGTACTTGTCTTTACTCACTGACACTGCAGCCTGGTGAGGTTCATTATCTTCACCGGGATGCCACACAGTTTTACCGTTTTTGTCTTTTCGTTCAAACGTTATGAGACCTGACCCATACGTGCACAGGTTGGGCTCGAAAATGGTCGCAGCAGCCAGGGGATCGTGGAACCAGATTGTCTCGTAAAACTGCTCGAACCAGATTTCTGCAAAATCGAGGACCGGCTTCAAGATATCGGCCCGGAATTTCTGGCGGACATCGTTTGCCGTTAAGCTGACCTGCTGGGTGACATTCAATCCGACTGACCTGTGCAGCTTCACCGGAGTCCGGTAAACGATTTCTGAAGCCATCAAATCGCCCGAGACATTCCATTCCGTATTTTCGGCCTGCGGATCGATGTTTCCCCCCATCATCACCAGTCCCTTCAGGTACTGCGCCGTTTGTGGATAGTGCGAGAACAGCATACCGGCGTTTGTCAGCGGGCCAACCGTCAACAAGATGACATCTCCTTGATTTTCAAGGATCGTCTCTGCCAGGAATTCGACTGCCCTTCCTTGAGGGAAGCTCGTTTCATGGGGCCAATCCGGCAGCGCGGCTGCTTGCTGACAAACCGGTTGGCGCTGTTCTCCCTCCATGGGCTGCTCTGCGCCGGGGAATATAGGGATCTCTCGCCCTGCCTGTTTGCAAAGCACGCTTGCAAGCGAAGCTCGCTTCTCTGCCTCGCCGGTGACCGTGGTAATCCCTAACAGCTCGCACTGCTTCTGTGCGAGCAGGTACGCCAGGCACACGGCATCGTCGACGTCAGTTCCAATATCTGTATCCAGTAAAACCTTCACCATAGAATCAATTCCTCAGTAAGAGGATGGTGTAAAGCGGTAAATTATTTAATGTCAGGTGATGCAGCTTGCCATCGACCTCCAGCGAAACTTCTGGTTTCTTATCCGGGGCATACACATCCACTTTGGAGTAACACTCAGGCAGGCGTATATCTAAAGATAACCTGTCCAAAACCGGGACCTCGTCTGCCTCTTCCTGGTAGTTGTACCTCAAGATGTGGACAGCAGCTCCGGCATCCACCTTTTGAATGTTAAGGGCAATATTAACTGGCTGGCCGGTCCTAACCTGAAGTCCACCCGGTAGTTCCTGAAGCTTAAACCCGATAGGATCTTCGATCCACTGTGTTCCAGAGTGTGCCAGTATTGATTGAAGCTCACCGGGCTGCAAATTCGCTCCCAGGTTTCCGGTAATGACCAGCCGCCCTCCGCTTCCCAGATATTTTTCGAGGAGGCTCACCTGCGTCCTGGTCAGGAACCGGCAGTCGGGCAGGATGATCCTCCGGTAGCGACGGATGCTCTCAGGGGACAGGCTGTCGAGTCGCAAGTCCCCATCGGGGAAGAAGAGCACGTCGTAAGGCTGAACAGCCTGAGTGAGCTTTTCAGACACATCCCAAAACGGCCCCATCTCGCTGGTGCTCGTATTGAAACGGTTATCGGCGAATAATCCCTTTGAAGATGTCCGCAAAAATTCTGTCTCTACGCTGTAGACAACCGCAGCCTCTGCGTACGTCTCTCTGCTGAACAAATGCTCGTTGTCTGCCAGGAAACCCTGAATTTCTTTGCACAGTTCATGAGGTGCATAAAACGAATCCTGGATCACGCTTCCCATCCACGATCCATACGGGACGCTCATATTTGCACCCAGTGCGGTTGCTTCATACAGGGAAATCCGAAACAGATCGTAGCCCTTTCCCACCTTGAGCATCTCGATCAATTCAGGGATGACTCCGCCGTAAGGGTTCTCAACCACGATAACCGGCTTTTCTCCAGCGAATCCTGCTACATAGCGGTACCAGGCGGGCTGGCGGTAGCGGGTATTCCGCATTTCTGTGATGATCAGGTCAACCTTCGGCTCCAGCGGATAGTACCAGTGCGCAACCAAATTAAAGAAGTTGCCCGAAACGAGTACTTCTCGCTTGACTTCAGCAGCATATTGGCGGGCGTAATCTGCCAGCTCACCAAAATAGCGCTTGATCTGGTGGATCTGGAAACGGTGGTACTCCCAGAACAGAGGCGCTGATTCTCTGTCTTGTTTGAAGTCCAGTCCCTGGTCGAGCAGCCATTTCCCATAATGGAAGTCTTTCAAGTCCAGGCCGTTTAATTCTAGGGGTCTCTGTTCTTCCGGAAGAGCGATCAGGTAGTCTCTGAACCCCTGGACGCACTCGCTACAGAAGCACCCCCCATACTGGAAGGTGGTGATGGGAAGCTCAGCTTCGTCGAGCTGGATCCCGGCTACACCCGCATCGATCTGGATGCGGATCACCGCCTTCAGATACTCGCGCCAGACGGGGTTATTCCGGTCCATCATATAGCACTGGTGCTCCCGGTCGGTGCATTCTACCCAGCGAGCGTGGCACGGCTCACCGTAAATATCACGTGATACACACTCTTCAATCAGATCGGTGACCGGTTCCCCGTTACTGTTAAACAGCCCCTTCGGGAAGTACTTCTCCAATGGCGCCCACAGCTTTGGATAGCGGTTCCCAGAGAACTCGCGCAAACCCATCCAGGTGCGCTTACCTGCCCCACGTAGTTCGTTTAGCGCCAGCACACGGCTCTCGTCTTCGTTCAACTCGGCCGGCATTTCCCAGCCCTGCACCTCGAATACGATCCCAAACACCTGAATGCCATGCTTCTGGCACTCCTGGATGAACTCGCTGTCATTGACAAATCCATAAAAGCGGAAGCGCGGGTCGATCTCGCCAAAGGCTTCCTGCTCGAGATAGGGCAGGGAGATCGATCCGCCTCCCAGGGCCGACCAGACAAGTGTGGTGGCGCGGTAATCCAGCAAATCGTCGATCATCCTCAGCCTGCGACCAGGTAGGGAGGGGTGGTAACAGTGCTGGCGCGGAAACCATGCATCGAAGTAGACGCCGCGTATCATTTAAGCCGCTCCATAAGTTTTCGCCACCTCGACTAGCTTGAACAAATTTAAATCCGGTGTATCGCGTCCGCACTGATCGCCGGTGGACAGCACGAATCCACCGCCCACTGCGCAGTCGTCGATCAGGCGTTTTGCCTTCTCCTCCACTTGCTCCGGCGTAGCGCGCAGCATGAATTCAAAGGTGTTGATGTTGCCCTTCAGGCAGAGCTTATGCCCGTACTTCTTCTTGATCGCTGCGATATCCACGTCCCCACCCGGCGGTTCCTCGAGCGGCTCCATGATGTCGACATCCGTCTCCTCAGTCACCATTTCAACCACTTTACTGGACCTGCCGCATACGTGCAGGTGTGAGAACACCCCGTAGCGTTTGCAAATCTCTGCTGCTTTCTGGATGAACGGTAAGTCATACTTGCGGAAATTAGATGGGCTGCTTACGCTCAGGCTGGATGCCGATCCGCCCAGCATAATCTCATCCGCTCCTGCTTTGCAGGCTGCTTCAACCCTCGCCAGGGCATAGCGGGTGTAGAAATCGAATATTTCCTGAATATAGGCGGGGTCATCCATGTAATCATAGAACATCACGTTATACCCACCGTCCCGCTGAAAGAACCACCAATCCTGCGGAATGCCGATCGCTACCGAGTAAACACCCAGCTCACCGATCCGGTCCCGGTCTGCAAAGGTAGTCTCCCACTGCCAGCTTTCGTCTTCACCCATCAGCGCTCTTAGGCAAGGCCAATCTCTCCTTAAATCTTTGACGGGTTTCTCGCGTTCCCAGGGAGGTTCCGTAGTGGGGAAATAATTGACTTTGCTCAGCTCGCCATAAGGAGTGTGAGCCACCTCACAGCGCATCTGCCCGCCTTCCGGAAGGGTCTCCGTCTTTGATTGCCAGTACGGCGAATCTGCGGGTTTCATCTCCCGCATAGACCCGTAGATATACCAACCGTCCATTCCGTAATAACGCACAGCATCCACATATGCCTGGGCAACGCTTGCAGATGCGTAACCGTTGTGGGGTTTTCCATCCAGAAACATTTCGTCGAACGGTCTTCCCGATAGGCGGATGGGAACCATGGCTGAAATATCGGGGGATACCGGTACATGATCGGTTTCACGATGGGCAAACGCTGCGAGCATACGGCTGCGACCTGTCATTGTTTCTGGCATAGAAATCTCTATTCTCCAATCACATGGCTTGCACCAGGTGAAGGTGGTTCTTCCTCATTGCCATCCCCACGCAAAAAAGAAAAACGCGGCTCAGGCTGCGTGGAAGCGCTGTAAGCTGAGTTGTAGAATCCCTGCACTTGGTCTACAGCCTTCCGGCTCCACCCAACCAGGTCATCCTTAATCTCGGGCCTATCTTGTATGAACTTACGGACCCAACGGGTTGCCAGGCGTACATGGGTGAGCTCATCTGCCTGCAGGTAGTCACACAACTCAGCAATCCGAGTATAGCCTCGCTGTTCAGCATGCTCGCGCCATTCCCGCAGGGTGTGCATCAAGTTTGCTTCAGCCCAACCATTCGTTACCGAGATTCGTCTCAAAGGGTCTTCTTCATTTTGCATCCACCACCATGCCAGCGGCCAGGGACCGTAGCCAAGCTTTGCGCCTAATTCTTCCTCGCAGGCTTTGGCAACGATCTCAATGTGGCGGGCTTCATCCCACATCTGGTGAGCCAATTCGATCCGCATCTCCCACGGCAGGTCGGGAAACTCTGCGATCATCTTGCCCATCCGGTCGGTAGTTTCTACTTCGCCATACAACAACTGGTGGAATTTATGGCGGAAACCTTCCAGTGACCACTCATCGTCCGAGGAGTAAGCGAGGTGAAAATCATCGGGATCGCCAGAGAAAAAGAATGGCTCTTCGACGACAGAATGCTCAAGGGGTTGGCATTGTTTCTTGAAGCGGTAGATCCTGCCGCTGCGCCGGGTCCGCTTTTGAGGCTTATCGGCCTCTCGGGTGCTGTGGAACGCCAGCCAGTGTGACTCGATCCCCTGCCCGGTAACACCACCGGAATCGAGCAAGCGCGCTTCCATTTCCATCTGGACAGCCGCTGCTCGCTGGCGAGCCTCTGGACTGCGAGTGAGCGAATCGAGCATTGCCTTACCCCAGGCTACATGCGACTGGTCGACCGCAGCCAGGTGCCGGAGCAGTCGAACGGTGGGTGTATCTGCCAGGGGGTCGGTCGCATCGGCGTGGTAGACGTAGGTGCTGACCAGGTGCGGTTCCATCACTCCATAAACAGCTGAAAGCCGCGCTGCGGTGTCTTCCAACTTCCACACAGATTCGCACAGCCGGGCAAACTCATCCGTACCGGGCTCCTGGCTGTCGTGGGTTGATCGCAATTGCTCCAGCCGCTCCCCAAGCATATCCGCAGCCTGAGCATGATCGTAGACGTGATAACCAAACCCTGCTTTAAGCGCCAACTGCGGGGTCGTGTGGCACCAACCGCCCACCATCTCCATAAGCTGGATCTCCAGGTAGCGGTAATTTGCCAGGCGCTGAGCATTTTCCCGTACGCTGAACCGGCCTCCAAATTCTCTTCTATCGACAACCGGCATTTGTTCCCCTTTCCACTACTCCACCTCCAACTTCTATAATTGCTTATTCTTGCCCTCTGCGTCTGGCAAACATACCGTCAATTTCTGCGCGCCATTGATCCTTATCTATGCCGTCCGGCTTCTCGAATAGCTTATCCAGGAATTGGACAACTGAAGCGTTCTCCACTCACCATGACTGCGTCTTTATCTTTTCTTAGCTAACTACCATCAATTGGCAATTCTCAACGGCGTATCCTCGAACCTGACCACGTAGCCGTCTTGTATTCCCGAATGCTGGAGCAGCAGGACAATTGCCTTAACAGGTCCATCGACAGCCAGCGGAGCGCCATGCCATACGCCTTTTCCAAACAGAGCAGCCTGCCCCTCCCGGACCCGGAAGACACGGAAGCTTTGCAGTGAAGGCAGCCGTCCGGGTTCAGTCGGGAAATCTGGCGGAGCAACATAAACCAAAGCATCACCGCCCACCGGTATCACTAGCTCATCCGAGAGCATATGCCGTTCAGCCCAATCAAACACGAGCTCTGCCGGTTCCAGGTACAGGTATCCCACAGCGTAAGGACGTCCTTCTCCTTCCAGCAAGACATTCTCACCCCACCACTTCCAACCCGGTCCTTCAGCGTCCTGATGTCGTTCAGGTTTTTCAATAACCTTGCCGAACGGCGAAAAAGCCTCTGCATTCAGCTCCTCAATCTCTAGCTGCATTATTCTCCTCCCTGGGGAAGTTCGAATTCAAATTGCCTATACATCACCAACCTCGGTGCACCGCAGAGCCCCGACGGCCTCTCGACTGCCTCCAGCAGATTGATCAGGGTATTGGCTGTCCGGATCTCGATCTTGTTCTCACCAGGCTGCACAAGCGAGGTGATTTCTACTGTATAAGGCGCCCACAAGCATATCCCGGCTTGCTTTCCATTAAGGATCACTTCCACCACATCATCGCCAGCAGGTATATCAATGAACAATCGCAAGCCTGTATCGCCCTCACTACCTCCCAGCAGTCTGAAATGGCGGGAATAAATGGCTGAGCCGGAATAAAATGGATAGCCCTCACGGTTCCAGGGTGCCAGGTTCGAGGTCGATCTGGGTGCAGCGATCTGGTACTCGCCATCTGGCAGCAGTTCCAGG
>Ga0209819_10000279_pt1 | contig 14477 bp, 14 predicted proteins | sample PPLLak2March2015_FD_187248 | JGI IMG/M metagenome (GOLD analysis project Ga0209819, IMG submission 187248) | Freshwater sediment microbial communities from Prairie Pothole Lake near Jamestown, North Dakota, USA - PPLs Lake P7 Core (1) Depth... | ecosystem: Environmental > Aquatic > Freshwater >... | reverse complement strand
AGACCGGATTCATGTATACAGGCGGCAACCTGTTGGTAGAGATATGCTTCAATAACTCAAGCTATACCTCCAACACAACAGTAAAGAGCACCTCAGCCTCAGGCAGAGTATATTACAATTACCAGGATATCTCAGCAGGAGACGGATGCACCCAGATAACATCAGGTACATCACCGGCATCACTGCCGAACCTGTGTTTCTCAGCTCAGCTGCCACCGTTTGTAGGTGCACAGAACATCCAGAGTGCTGTACCAAGTGTATTCTCACTTGCACAGAACTATCCAAACCCGTTTAACCCGGTAACAACAATTAAGTATTCAATACCCAAGTCTAGCATAGTAAAGTTAGTGGTATATGATTTAATTGGCAGAGAAGTGGCAACACTTGTTAACGGCACAAAACAGGCAGGATATTACGAAGCACACTTTGACGCATCGAACCTGGCATCAGGAGCATACTTCTACAGGATAGAAGCCGGCGATTTTGTTGATGTTAAGAAGATGGTGGTAATAAAATAAGAAGTAATATAAATAATCCCGGATGAATACCTGTGGATTTTAAATAAGTAAAAAAGGCAGCCGTAAATGGCTGCCTTTTTTAACAATTATTATTCTTTACTTACAATAGTGCCATATGTCACCTGGCTATTTTTTAGGTTTTTTATTCTTTTTTGGAGGATGGAAGTTATTATACAATTTAATATATTGATCAACAACTTTCAAACTCCTTCCTGTTATTGATACTATGTCCTTTGCTCTTAATCCTTTTTCCAGTAACTTTTTAATCTGCTCATAATGCTTTATGTATCTGTCTACTGCATCTTGTGAGTGAGATGTTTTTAGTACTATATCTGCCGGTGAACATCCTGACTCATACAAACTGATTATTATTCCTTTATGCGTTGGTAAGCTTCCCTGATCAAGTACATATCCTTTTAATGGCAGTATCTCTCCTGTTTTCTCCTGATATGCTTTTAAATATTTTGTTATTGTTGTCAAGCTACGGTTCATCAGTACACTCAGCTCGGCTCCCGAGAGTAATCCTCCCTGCTTCTTTGCACTCTTTAATAACCTTACCATCGTTTCTATATCTCTTGATTCTCTATGCCTGTAATTGCTGTTTCTGTCTCCTTTTTTATAGTATATTCTTCGCTCTACATCTTCCTTTATTACCAATGGCAGTATCACTGTTGTTGAACCATAGTCTTCTGTTTTCTTTCCATAGCTCTGACGCTGTCCGTCATCTTTTGTTGTTCTAAAGACTACTTCTCCATAACCCACTCTGCCTATACCGGGATAAAACTCATTATGAAGGTCCTCTATATCTTCTGCAAGCAGATCTATGATTTTCCTTGAACCAAGTAGCCTGTAGTCACCTTCCAACAGCTTTACCAGTGCACTTCTGAAGTCCCTTTTATTGATGCTCTCATATCGGTCTTTTGTTGGATTTAAACTCATATACTGCCTCCTGTCGTAGGAAAAGCTTGTTTCTCTTGCTCTTTTAAGCTTTTTTTTAATCCTCTTGAGCCGGCCCTTGTCCACTGGCTTATTATTGATTTTATCTTTGTCCTCTTTGAATTATCCTTGCTGCTATTTATTATTAACTCTAAATACTGCTTTACAAGCCATGGACTTAATCCTGTTACTGAGCTTATTTCTACCGGATCATTTATTCTATGTTGACAGCTCATCAGTACTTTTATGAAGTCCTGCAAATATCTCTTTATTGCTCCTACCGAGTGATGAGTCTTTAATTTTATATCACTAAATGTCTGTCCATCTAAATATAATCCTATTATCCTGCTCTTATGGGTTTGTCCTCTGCCTATATTATGAAGTACTCCTCGTGTCGTTATTTCTACTGCTTGTTCTTTTATCTGTTTTATTGCCCGCTTTATTGTTCTGGTTGAGCAGCCTAAGTACTTGCTTAAATCCTCCTGGCTTAACACTCCACCTTGCTCGATTGCTTCTTCTGTTATCCTTTGTATCTGTTGTTTTCTTAGTTCCTCTCTGCCATATTCCCTTAATACCTCAAGATCTTCTTTTCCCGAATCTATTGTCAGTCTCACTCTTGTTTTACACATCTTCTCTATCATCTTACCTGATTTCTCTTCTATGGCTACGACTGATACTTCTATTTCTCCTTCCTTTAATATATTATCTCTTACTAAGCATCTCTTTGCTGTTTCTACTACTGACTCTGACTCTTTGGGAGAGAAATTATACAAGTTTAACAACTCATAATATAACTCTCCCTCTGATGTCTTTTGTGTGTGTCTTTCAAATTGATCGTTCATTTTGCCCCTCCTTTATTATTTCTCTTACTAAATTAATTATTAATTTAGTTTTTTGAGGGGACATATGTCACTATTTAAGTAAAATCATTTTTCTGGTTTCAGAATAGTTACCTGATGTATATTTGTAAACATAAATTCCGCTGGATAAATTAGAACCATCGAATACTGCTGTATAATTTCCCGGTTGTTTAACTTCGGAAACAATTTTTTTAATCTCTCTTCCTGTAATATCAAAAACTGATAATTCTACAAAAGATAATTTAGCGACATTAAACTCAATCTTTGTTGATGGATTGAAAGGATTAGGATAATTTTGTTCTAAACTAAAGGACTCAGGTGTAACAGATTGTCCATTTCCTGCCTGTACAGGTATTCCGCTTAATGAGAATTTATACACTCTATAAGAGTAAATACCGCCGGCATATAAAGCCTCGAACTTAACTGTGCCATTTGAATCTACTTCTGTAACAGTCGGAATAGTACCACCCCAGCCAATTAATGTATTTCCACCCGGTAAACGCTGAACATAACCACCCCAGTTGCCGAATATGATAGGATTTGGTACATATTGCCACACAAGCTCTGCAGTCTTATTTACTTCATCCAGATGATATTCTGCTGCTCTGGAATAATGAGGAGTATGGAAGTTACCATTATCATACAATGTTAAATTGCCATTAGATATTCTTCTGGCAGCATGCTGATAATGAAAAGGAATGGAATCATTTAAATAAGTAAACTGATTATTAAGTCCCCCAAAGCGCCAGATTATACTGCCCGTTGAACGGTTTATCTTTGTAATCTCATCTAAATGCCTCGATGATATAATTATATTTCCGTCATTATCTACTTCAATTGAATTTCCGTGAACAGCATCTATATTATGAGCTAACAGGTTTTCATGAAGGGCATCTGTTATTTCGAAATGATCCCAGCTTCTCCATTGAAATACCACATTGTGATATTTATCAACCTCTTGTATTATTAATCCAATGACCACTGCAGCTGTATCACCGCCCTGTACAATAGGTCCCATGTTAACAATTTGAGGGTCATATGCCATTATCAATGCGTGTCCGTTATTTAAAACCAATAATTCATGAATATCAGTCGTGTAACCGTTACCGCAATAAAATGAGTCAATAGTGTTAAAAGAACTGTCAAGCTCATAGTGTTTAACAGTTTGACCGTTAAAATAAGTGTAATGTTCATTTTTTTGTTTCTTGAAATCGCCGCAGAACTGCAGTTTGGTATCAACCCTGTAAGGAATTCCGTTTTTATTTGTTATTACAAGATATGAAAGTGAATTATATGGAGTTAAAAACAAATATCCATCGGAGGGATTATTATTTACCAAAACAGTCAATTGTGGTACATCCATTATATTGTCATTATTTATGTTTTGGATTTGGAATTCTTCCTTTATATTGTTTAATTCATTCCAATCGGGTTTTCTGACAGACGTATAAAACGAATACGTATATTCTTTTTCATTTGTTGATATAAGTTTCAGTAATTCACCTTTTATTGTTATATCAATTCTTTCTCCATATTGATACGGGGTATCCGGTGTAAATATTATTTTCTTATTATCGGAAGTTATAATAATTGAACCGGTATGCATATTACTTTTAGTTCCATTTACAAATATACATTTTAATAGTTTATCTTTGCTTAATGTTGTCGGTTTTTCAAACCCAATTACTATATTGTTCCCAATGCTTACATATCCGGCATCCGGTACAGGGTCAAGATAAGTGATAACATTTTTTGAATATGAAAAATTAAAAATAATAAATAGAAAAACTACTGTTACTGTTATTTTCATCGCTAAATATTTTTGTTTATAAAAAGTATGTACAAATAAAATAAAACCTTAATTAAACCAGTAATAAAGAAGTGAATAACACTAAACACAGCTGTACTTATTGCAAATACAAGTTTATGTAAAGATATTACATTTTACAAGCACTTTAAGCACTTTACTGTTAGTAAAAAATAATAAAAATGAAATTATAAACTCACGTACATTAACTAGTTGTATTATAAATATGAGGCAGGGTATTTGTATTGTCGGATATTTGAGATATATATTGTAGGCAAAATCCTACAAAATAAAAATTAATCACTAATTGAAAATAACAAAGGTACAGTTTATTATTCAAATAATAATATTTACCGCAGAATAGATATGCCGAATAGGGAAGAATAAAGTCGCTATATATGTACATTTTTAAAAAATTCCCATATCAAATCTGTAGCATTAATTTCTTCAGTTGGCTTATCACCTCCAAACCAGCCGCGTTTACCTCCCGGCCAGCTGTGTGTACCGTTTTTAATTGTATATAAAGTTACATCTGTGTTATTTTTCCCATGTGAATAAGTTTCTTTAATTATATTACTCATTTCTTCCTTCACAGGAATTGTATCACATCCGTTATTCTTTACCCAGAAATTTACTGCATAACTGACAGGTTTATCGATACGTTTGTTCTTTCCAATTTGTTTTGGTGATTCACCTCCATAATATAAAACATGTTCATCACCGGTACCATGAAAAATTATCACAGAAAGCGGATTTGAAGAAGTGCAGTCAAAATTCATTGCACCGGCTACAGGTGCAATTGCAGCTATCTTATCCGGTAATTTACACCCAACAAGGTATGACATCATACCACCGTTAGATATTCCGGTTGCATATATACGGGCAGCATCAATATTTACGACCTGCTGTAATGTATCAATTAATGTCCTGATAAAACCAGCATCATCAACATTATTTTCAAAAGCATAACCGCAGCAGTTACCTGTGTTCCATGTTAAAAGCTTATTTTCAAATCTTCCCGTTCCGTTTGGTGCAAGTGCAATAAATCCTTCCTTATCCGATTTTTCTCTCATAAGAGTCATATCTAGAGCACCATCGGCATTACCGCCTCCTCCATGAAATATTATAATCATTGGAAGTGGAGTGCGTTCATTATACTGCGGGGGAAGATGAAGAATGAATGTTCTGGTTCTTCCATCATGATAGATTGATAAGTTGTGTTCACCTGATTTAAATTGAGAAGGGAAGTCAGTTATGTTTAAGCTGCCTCTGCAGGAAGTAAAAAAAGTTGATATTATTGCAATTAAAATAAACGAATAATATATTTTAACAGTATGTATTTTTATAGACATTCATTTAAGTTTGTATTATAAATTAGAATTACTTTATTAAAAAATAAGAGTTATTTTGTTAAGAGTATATGATTGTTTTGCGAATTATATAACCGGTTTACAACGATTATACGTCTTATTTATTGATATATTTACAAAAATATATATAAATTGCATTAAACAATATATTGATTGTCATGATATGCCGGAATAAGGATTGAATCATCGGTAGTTTAAATTTAAATTTTGTTTACATTGTAATACTTTACAAATAATTTTATAAAATGAAAAAAATTGAATTATTTATATTGCTTTTCTTTTTATTCTCAAATACTATTTTGAAAAGTAATATTGTATATCTTGATCCCAAGCCGGGTTCGGAATATGTTAATATTGAAAATACAATTACTATTGGTTTCGATAAACAGGTAACATTAACTAAGGATATTATTTTAAAATGCATCAGAGTAGAAGGTTCTAAAAGCTCTTTACATAAAGGACAAATAATTCTATGCAGTAATAACTCAAAAATTATCTTTAAGCCTTTTAAGTCTTTTGATTACGGGGAGAAAGTTGTTGTTAATATTACAGGTGAATTATTAAAGTATATTTCAAACAATAAACATGATTTTTCGTGCTCATTTAATACTTCTAAACAAAAAATAGAGATTAATCCGTTTGCGAGCAATGAAATTGATTCATACTCACAAATGAATTCCATATTGATAACTCCTCCATTTAATGTTACCGTTAATTCAAATCCATCTGATGGCTACCTGTTTTTAACTCCTTATAATGGTAAATCATACTTAATTATTTCAGATAAAAATGGTATACCGTTATGGTCTGCAATTCTGCAGAGTTTTTCCGGTGATTTTAAAAAACAATCTGGTAACAATTTCTCTTATTTTGACGGTGCATTGAAGAAGCATTTCGAATTAGATTATAACTTTATTAAAACAGACTCATTTTATTGCGGTAACGGATATACAACCGATATACATGAATTGCGTGTATTAAGTAATGGCTATGCATTGCTAATGGCTTATGATACTCAGGTAGTGGATATGAGCAAGATTATAACAGGAGGGGATACGGCTGCGTTAGTTTTCGGAACAATAATACAGGAAGTTGATGATAACAATAATGTGGTTTTTCAATGGAGAAGCTGGGATCATTTTGAAATTACAGATGCCCTTCATGAAAACCTGTTAGCTCATAAAATTGATGCAGTACATGGTAATTCAATTGATGTAGACACCGATAATAATTTAATATTATCTTCAAGGCATCTGGATGAAGTAACGAAGATAAACCGTACTACGGGAGATATCATTTGGAGATTTGGCGGGTTAAACAATCAATTTACATATTTAAACGATTCAATCCCATTTCATTATCAACATGCAGCCAGAAGAATATCTAATGGAAACATAACGATTTATGATAACGGTAACTTCCATACTCCTCATTATTCCAGAGCAGCAGAATATCATCTGGATGAAGTAAATAAGACTGCAGAGCTTGTGTGGCAATATATACACACACCGATTATTTATGGATTTTGGGGTGGTTTTGTTCAGCGTTTACCCGGTGGCAATACATTAATAAGTTGGGGTGGTACAAATCCTACTATTACTGAAGTAACTCCATCTGGAAATATTGCATTCGAAGGTTCTTATCCTTCCGGTGTATATACATACAGAGCTTATAAATTCCAGATTGAAAATTTTCCTATTGCAGTAAATGGAAATCAAACCGGTCTACCTGAATCATTCAGTCTTGAACAAAATTATCCGAATCCGTTCAATCCGGTTACTAAGATAAATTTTAACATAGCAAGTTCATCATTTGTTGAACTAACTGTGTTTGATATTTTGGGAAGGGAAGTGAGAAAGCTTGTATCGGAAAATAAATCAGCAGGACGATACTCCGTAATCTTTGATGGGAATCAAATTTCAAGTGGTATTTATATTTATAAGTTTACAGCAGGTAACTATTCTGAAACCAGAAAAATGATCTTACTTAAATAATAACCTGTATCCGGTTTTTTATTTATTTGTGCTACCAGGTTTTATTGTAGTTGAGCCTGCTTTACACATCGGGCATTCTTCAGGATTGTAATTTACAACTTCCATTCTTAGCAGTGGCCTATATGGAACATCAAACTTTGCCTTACCATTGCTTCTATCTACTATGCAGGACAATCCAACTATATCAGAGCCGCATGACCTGACAACATCTATTACCTCTTGAACACTTCCACCGGTAGTAATTATATCTTCAACAATTAATACTCTGTCTTCAGAAGAAAGCTGGAATCCTCTTCTTAACGTCATGACACCATCAATACGTTCAGTAAATATTGCCCGTGTGCCAAGCTGTTTACCTGTTTCATAGGCAAGAATTATTCCTCCGGTAATTGGACCGATTACTACCGTTACACTTTTATCTCTGAAGTTATCTGCAATCTTTGAGCAAAGCATTTCCGTATATTTCGGCTGTTCAAGCACTCTGAATTTTTCTATATAATGCGGGCTGTGAAGTCCTGATGTTAAAATAAAATGTCCTTCAAGCAGGGCATTTGAATCTTTAAGTATCTTTAAAATTTGTTCATCCATCTAAGTTATAGTTTTACTTTATGTACATGCTTCAATTCTTTTGATAGAAACCTTTGGCTTACTTCGGTAAACTTATGCGGGAAGTCTGATACATAAAAAATCGAGTGGTTCTTTTCCGAAAGCTTATTCTTACTTATTAAATCTTTTTTCTCAAGTATTTTCTTCACTTCTTTTGCTGTTTCTCTGCCTGAATCTATCAGTTCGACATCTTCACCAACTGATTTTTGTATAACATCTTTCAACAGGGGATAGTGTGTACAGCCAAGTATTAATGTATCAATATCTTTACCCGATATACTTTTAATATATTCATCTGATATTTCCTGTGCAATTTTTGTATCGTTCCACCCGTCCTCTGCTAAAGGTACAAATAAGCTGCATGATTGCTGAAATACATTTACTTTGCTGTTAATCTTCTTAAGCGCTTTTTTATATGAATTGGATGCCACGGTTCCAAGCGTACCAATCACTCCGATTTTATTATTTTGTGATTTTGTTATAGCGGCTTTAGCACCGGGCTCTATTACACCGATTATTGGAATATGAAAATGCCTTTTCAAAGTTGGTAACGATACTGATGAAGCAGAATTACATGCCACTACAAGCATCTTAATTTTCTTTTTCATCAGGAAGTATGCTATTTGCAGTGAGTAGTGAATTATAGTTTCACGTGATTTATTTCCGTATGGCACTCTTGCCGTATCGCCGAAATAAATAATCTTCTCATCCGGTAACAGACGCGATAATTCTTTTACAACTGTTAATCCCCCTATACCGGAATCAAATACTCCGATAGGGCGTGATGATTCATCTTTGCTTTTATTGTTGCTCATTATCCTTATAATTGGGATATTGTTTTATTTCTGAAATATGTGAATCGGTTAATATGTTTATTTTTTTCTTGAGTTCAGAACGTTTATCGTTATACAAATATACATTACGTGCCAGTTCAACAAAGTCTCCCGTGAAATCCTTCTTTGCTTCAAGTATTCTTATTTTATCTTCAATTTCCCATAAGGTCGAGTTTACTTTCTCAAGGTCATTTTTAAGTGAAAGCAGCTTTTTCTTTTTCTTTTCAATTGAATCAAGCAATTTTTCGAATTCATCATACAGCATTTTCAGTTCATTATAAATAATACTCAGCTTATCACCTTCTTTAATATGATGTGTTTTGATTTCAAGAATTGTTATCTTATCAATTAATTCACCGGTCGATATGGGTATTTTTATGGTCAACTTAATGTTGTTTTGATTTTATTTAAAATAAGCATAAAATGTTCAGGGTTATGCACAAAATCCAGCTCATCTGTCTCAATAGTTATCAGATTGCCGCACTTATAACTCTTAACCCATTTATCATAACTGCGGTTCAATCTTAGCAAATACTTCGATTCAATACTCTTCTCAAACTCTCTTCCTCTCAGCCTGATTTGCCGTAACAGCGTTTCAACATCAGCTTTGAGATAAACAACAAGATCCGGCGGCTGAAGATAATCTGTCATTTCATAAAATAAGCTGCGGTAATTTTCATAATCACGTTTCTCCATACGACCCATAAGATAAAGATTGCGTGCGAATATCTCCACATCTTCATAAATTGAGCGGTCCTGAATTACCGATTGCTTTGATTCGATAATTTTTTTGTGAACCTGGAACCTGTGAGAGAGAAAATATACCTGAAGCTGAAAGCTCCACCGCTTCATGTCTTTATAAAAATCTTTTAAGTAAGGATTGTTCTGAACAGATTCAAAATAGGGAAACCAGCCAAGGTTATCGGCAATCATCTTTGTTAATGAAGATTTTCCCGATCCAATATTTCCAGCAACCGATACAAAGTATTTCGATATATTCTTCAATGATATGAAAGGTAAGAATAAAAAAAACCGTTACTGCAAAATAACGGTTTTTTTTGAATAAATTAAATGACTTTATACAACACTTTCTGCCGGGGCACTTTCCTTTACAGGAGCATGCTTTATCTTTTCTTTAATCTTAGTCGCTGATTTACCTGTCAGTTTTCTGAGATAAAATAACTTTGCTCTTCTTACTTTACCTTCTTTTAACTTATCTATCTTGGCTATGTTTGGTGAGTTTACAGGGAAAATCCTCTCTACGCCTACGCCATTTGATATCTTCCTTACTCTGAATGTTCTGCTGATTCCTGAACCTCTTATTCCCATTACTATTCCCTGGAACTGCTGAATTCTTTCTTTGTCGCCTTCAATTACTTTCACATGCACAGAAACGGTATCTCCCGGGTGGAATGAAGGTAAATCTTTCCTAATCTGCGGTGATGTAACTAAATTTATCTTTTCCATTTTAGTACTTTCTACGATATATATTTATAATTCTTTTAAATATTCTTTCTTTTTACTTTTCTGTATTTCTTTTTACCTTCATCTTCTCTCCAGTCAAATATCTTCTTATGGTCTCCGCTCACCAGAATATCAGGAACTTTCATTCCTTTAAAGTCTGCCGGCCTTGTATATTGCGGTGCATCGAAACCCGAAGACACCTGGAAAGAGTCAGTTAAAGCTGCTTCACTGTCTCCAAGTACTCCCGGAATCAATCTTACAATTGAATCTATGAGTACCAGCGAAGCGAGCTCTCCGCCGCTCAATACATAATCACCAATTGATATTTCCATCGTTGCAAAAGTATCAACCACTCTCTGGTCAACACCTTTATAGTGTCCACAAATCATGATAATATTATCATTCAAAGATAGGGCATTAGCTTTTTTTTGGTTAAACCGTTTGCCCTGAGGGGTAAGAAAAATAATATTATCATATTTCCTTTCAGATAAAAGCTTTTCTATGCATTTGAACAGCGGTTCTGGCATTAGAACCATTCCTGCGCCGCCGCCATACGGCTTGTCATCGATCTGTTTATATTTACCTGTAGCATAATCTTTTAAGTCATGAATAACGATATCAACCAGCTTTTTATTTTGTGCACGCTTGATTATGCTTTCATTAAGTGGCGAAACTAATATATCCGGAACTGCAGATATTACATCAATACGCATCATATAAATTTTTTCCCTTTAAAGGGGTTACACCGTCATTTATTTCTGACGGTCTTCGTCAATTTCAAGTTGACCGCTCATGTTATGTTTTGCAGCTACTGCTGTCAACAGAACTCTCATTGATTTCGCAGTTTTACCCTGCTTACCAATAACTTTTCCGAGGTCAGTTTTAGCAACATGAAGCTTAAGAATGACTTTATTCTCTTCGGCTGTCTCATCCACGGTTACACAATTCGGCTCATCAACAAGATTTTTCGCAATGTACTCAATAAATTCTTTCATCTGTTACTCCTTCTTTGTAGAGATTATTTTTAAATAGTAATTTAACAAAACAACTCAACTCTTTAAATTACTAACCTACGCAGGTGTAGTATTAGGTTCAGGAGCCGGGCCTGCATTTTCTCCGGCTTTGTTTTTCTTTTCTTTCCTTCTTAATCTCTTTTCGGTTGCCCTTTGTAGCTTTGGTTCCTGCATTGCTGACCATTTTGTGAATTCGTCGTTTATCTTTTGTTCATCTGCTCCCTTTTTTGTAAGATGCAGCTTTAACATCAAGCCTTTACTTGAAAGGAGGTTTTTAACTGTGTCAGTCGGTTGTGCACCGGTTTTCAGCCAATAAAAAACTCTGTCTTCATTAACTTCCAGCTTAATAGGGTTATGATTAGGATTATAAGTTCCTAATGCCTCGATAAAGCGTCCGTCACGCGGGGCTCTTGAATCTGCCGCCACTATCTTGTAAATAGGCATTTTCTTTCTGCCCATTCGTCTCAGTCTAAGTTTTACCAATTATGTTTTTGCTCCGTAATTATTATTTGTAGTTATTAAATATTAGGTATATTAAAATTCTTTAGAAAGTTATTCATCTTGCCTTTTTTCATCTGCTTTATCATTCTTTGCATTTCGTGGAATTGCTTTATAACCCTGTTAACATCCTGGATTGTCGTTCCGCTTCCTGCCGCTATTCGCCGTCTTCTTGAACCGTTCAATATATTCGGGTTCTCTCTCTCTTTAAATGTCATCGATGTAATTACCGCTTCAACTTTTTTCATCGGCTTTTCATCCACTTCTCTGCCCTTCAGCATTTTATCTGCTCCCGGTATCATACTGAGTATCTGCGATAGGGGACCCATCTTTTTTATCTGCTGAAGCTGGTCCAGGAAATCATTGAAATCAAACTTGTTCTTGTTAAGTTTCTCTTCAAGTTTCTTAAGTTTCTTTTCATCAAGTTCCTGCGGCAGTATTTCAGCAGCTTTTTCAACAAGTGAAGTCAAATCACCATGTCCCATGATTCTGCCTGCCATCCTGTCCGGATAGAATGGCTCAATTGCATCAAGCTTTTCACCGATACCAACAAACTTAATCGGTTTGGTTACAACCGCTCTTATCGAAAGCGCTGCACCGCCTCTTGTATCACCGTCAAGCTTGGTAAGGATTATTCCATCATAATCTAACCTGTTATGGAACTCCTTTGCAGTGTTTACTGCATCCTGCCCGGTCATTGCATCAACCACAAACAATATCTCGGTCGGGTTCAGCTCAGCTTTCAGAGTTTCAACTTCACGCATCATCTCTTCATCGATTGCAAGACGTCCTGCGGTATCTACGATAAGAGTATCTTTAAAATTTTGCCTGCAATAGTCTGATGCGTTTTGAGCAATTTTTAACGGGTCTTTCGAATCATCAGAATAAACCGGGATGTTTACCTGCTTGCCAAGTGATATCAATTGTTCAATAGCTGCAGGTCTGTAAACATCACAAGCAGCCATAGCAGGGCTTCTTCCTTTTGAACGAAGGTAGTTAGCCAGCTTAGCTGCGAACGTAGTTTTTCCTGAACCCTGCAAACCGACTACCATTATTACCGAAGGGATATTATTTGAAAAATGTATATCCGTCCGTTTCTCTCCCATCAGCTTTATAAGCTGTGAGTTAATGGTATTGATAATCAGTTGAGCAGGATTTATACTTGTGAAAACATTTTGAGAAAGAACGTTGTTCTTTACATCCTGTATAAAATCTTTAACAACTTTGTAGTTTACATCGGCATCAAGTAGAACGCGTCTGACCTCTCGTAAAAATTCGTCAATGTTCGCTTCTGTAACTTTTCCTTTGCCGCGAATAAAACTAAATACCTTATCAAATTTATTACTTAGTTCTTCAAACATAGGTGCATACTATACTCAATATATATATTGTGTCAAAAATAACTAATTTACAATACTTAATCAAGTAAATTTGAGAATAATTGCAGTTTTTGCGATAAAGCAAAAAACATGGTTTAATAAATTTTGTCCCGAATTAATGTTAAAATTTCTCATTGCATAAACAAATCTGACTATTCATGTAATAATTTTATCCGGTGCCAGTTTAGTGAAAAATCGAAAAAGGCACATTCAGGTAAAAGGTATTTCGGATGCATTTTGCAGGACTTATTCCGTTCAATAAACCCATTATTTTACTACAAAATACTATGATAACAACAGTTTAAATAAAAATATGCAGTTTTCAGTACATATTTTTTTGACAAGGGCATATTTTTATGAAATTCCGCTCTATTATACATCATATATTAGCGACGTACATGCCATCGTTACGTAACGCCGTTCAGGTTGAGAAAGAACAATCATGGAGTATCCCGGGTCGATTTATAACCTTCCGCCCCCGTATAACGCACTGTAAACATAATACAGAGGATTCCATATGTCAAGTGAAGTGCTATTTTTACATATTTTTAACTCAATTTAAGCATTTACGAAAAATTCACGTTTCAATATCATAATAAGCAAATCCCCACTATTTATAAGTAAGATTTCCGAAGGATTCCAGTGAGGTTTAGATTGCCCGCGGAAAAGCAGTGAATAATGGCTATTATAATGAATATATTAACGACGGTAAAATCCCACCAAACAGGTCGGAGTAGCGAAATCAGTTAACGATATCGTTTTTTGAAAGCGGTGAAAAATATTGCATTTTTAGCTCGTAATCGCAACAATTTTGGAGAAAAATGACAAGAGTGACGGCGTTATCTCCATATATTGCAATGAGTTAACCCCTGTTTTCCAAAAACGATGACCCAATTTGATACTAACTTGACCCCAACTCCGACTCGTTTTGACCCCAACTTAGCTCCGTTTTGAACCCAACTCTGATTTTCTTCCGCCCGAACGAGGACAAGGGGTGATTCGTTAATGTGTGAAGAGAATTGTGAAAAACAATACAATTGTAATAATTCGGAAAATCTTTAACCCTGGAAAATCACCCCTTGCCAATATCAATCCCTGCAAATTTAATAATTCAATGAGGTAAAAACATATGAGGACAAGGGGTGATTCGTAAATGTGTGGAGAATTGTGAAAAACAATACAATAGTAATAATTCGGAA
>Ga0209819_10000278_pt1 | contig 14482 bp, 27 predicted proteins | sample PPLLak2March2015_FD_187248 | JGI IMG/M metagenome (GOLD analysis project Ga0209819, IMG submission 187248) | Freshwater sediment microbial communities from Prairie Pothole Lake near Jamestown, North Dakota, USA - PPLs Lake P7 Core (1) Depth... | ecosystem: Environmental > Aquatic > Freshwater >... | reverse complement strand
ATTCATAAACCTAACGTATCCCAAATATAACATAGAAAGAATTTCACACAAGGCAAAAAAAAGGCCCTGGGAAGCAATGCCCAGAGCCTAGAACCTTACCAAAATCTAACGTTCCCACAAGTTAGCATACTAAAGTTTTTAGTCCCAGATAAATAGACGTTTGGCGTATGGTGGAATAATTAAATGAAAAAGCCGGTCTTGGTATACCGGCTTTTATCTAGACAAATGTAGAGCATGGGAATGCACTATATCATATCTAGATCTCTCATTTAATGCAACAGCATAACCATGGAGATCAAATGTCAAAAATTTTCACACAACTTCCTGAAGAACTCTTCGAACACAAACTTTTTAAAGAAATAAAAAACAATGATTGGCGTTGGGGTATTGCGATTATCTTGCGTAGGGTAGCTTACGCAGATCAGTCACTTTTAAAGAAAGGACAAGTTCAAATTTCCATCAGACAACTAGCTGTGGAGGCAGATATAACAGAAAGACAAGCAGAAAAACTGATCAATCACTTAAGAGGACTTAATACTCATGGAAAAATCCGCGGCGATGTAGCGGCTGGTCTGCGGCCTATTTTGGGGGGACAAGAAAGGGGACAAAAAAGGGGCAGTGAAATACCAGTCTACAACGTGTTGTTGAAGGGATTCTATGAAAATGAGGCGACAGAAAAGGTGACAGCAAAGGTGATACCAAAGGTGACAAGAAGGGGACAAGAAGGTGACAAGCTCCCTAGAGAAAACGCGACAGAAGCTAAGAAGCTAGAAGCTATAAAAGAACAACCACCCCAAACCCCTCAAAAGGAAAGTGGTGGTGGTAGGAAAAAACCTTTTGTTTATGAAGGTCCCATTTCAAAAGATGCAAAGGATATTCACAAAGACACCATAAGAAAAAAGATGCCGGTTAGCCAAGATCTCATTCAGCAATGGCTTGATGACTATCCTATCGAAATCATTCACATGCACATTGAGCAAACCCACAAGACGATTATCTCAGGATCTGTCAATGTCGTATCCCCATCTTTCTGGATAGCTGCAAAACTTAAGCAACATCAAAAGGGACAGAAGATGCAATCCATCTTAGAAACGGACTATGAAAGAAACAAGAAAACAGCGGAGTGGTTCCTTTTAAATTTCGAACGGCACCTAACAAAAAACCAAAGAATGGAAGTTACCAAAGACTTTTTCGATTTCAGCAGCCCTAAAGCAAAGATACGAATTCCTTTTGCAGAAGAGAGTTTCGATGAGCAATTTGAGATATTTAGGGAAAAATTCATGATTCAATACGAAAACAATTTAAAAATTAAAGAGGGATAAAATGGAAGAGAAAGACGAGTTGACTCCATACGATAAGTTTCAAAACGAATTATGCAGAGAGTTGGAGAAAAATAAAATAATGATTTCTAGTTTATGTGATGCATTTTGCTTTGATCCGGATGTTAATTGTAGCATCCCTTTCGCAGAAGTTGAAAGCAAGGTTGATTCGTTTGTTTATTGCATACAAAGAGCTCAACATGAGCTTAACGAGACGTTTCTACACGCTATCCAAGACTTGTATTTCCACATCGAAGAGGAAGAAAAAGAATTAAAAAATTGGAGAGATAGAAACGAAGGAACTCATGAGGAAGAAAATGAGAATTGAAATAGAAAACGGTTGGATCGAAACTTTACCCAATCCAACTCCGGATGAGGTGAGGTTTGTCGTTGAAGGAACGAGTGCATGTGTGGCTTTTAGCGTAACGCTTAGGCAGTTGACAATGTTAAGAGAAAATTTGAACGACCTAATTGATTTCCTTCAGGAGGATCATGAAACCGACAACGTTGATTAGCAAAAAAGTCCTGCAAGAAAACTTCTGCGACTTTATGAAGCCTCACTTGCAGCCTTACTGTGACTCCAAAGCCTACTTCTTGGTCGTTGACGCTTTCTACGATTACGTAACATGCCCTAGAGACTTGCGTGACGAAAAACGCCAGGTGTTGTATCATGCCAACGAGATGTTCGAGGATTTTGCTTACTTCGAAATGAAACGGCAAAAGGGGCCAAGTATGAAAGATTGTGGATGGGGGAGTTTGAATGGATAGGTCAAGAAGGTATCAAACAAGACCGCCATGCGATTTAAATGATAAAGAGGCATCTGCACAGGTTTTACCTAAAAACAACTCAACTTTGGGCGTTTCTGTGAGTCCGTGCAATTTTTTAGTTGCTGGTTACGTTTGTACATGCCCACGATGTATTGCTTGTAAAGAGGTTGAAACAAAAGAGTGGCTCAAGCAAGCCTCTCAAGAAAATTTATCCGAAGATGAGGCTTACCAATGCAAAACACCCTTAGGCAGGAAGCTTCAAGAAGCCCGCAAAGCCATCGTTGACGCCGGACTCGCTAACATGTCAGAAGATGATATTATTAAAGAAATTGATTTACAACGAGGGCGCGGAGACGACGATGCTGTTTAAAATACCTATCCGCCTAGTCTCCGAATCCAACGCATCAGAGCATTGGACTAAATCATCCAAACGGCATAAGCTCCAAAAGCTTCTTGTAAAGTCTTATCTTTCTAGAGATATTCTTCCTACACTTCCATGCACCATCACATTAACCCGACACGCACCAAGACCTTTCGATGCCGACGACAACCTACCAACGTCGTTCAAGTACATCAAAGACCAGATCAGCGAGACTATGACAAACACAACGTTAGCAGGAAGGGCCGATAGCGATCCGAGAATGAAGTGGGTTTATAAGCAAGAAAAGACGAAAGACAAAGAGCATTTTGTAACCATTGAGATCGTATCAGATTTTGAGACTGTTGATATCAACGAAGGTTATCTCTTGGATCATATTTATTAAGTTCAATAGCGATAGCTATTGGCACCCAATACCAGTTAAGAAAGATATCGCCTTCGTTAGGTTCAATCTTCCCTGGATAGTCGATAAATTCAATCTCCCATGGCCATAGCAATATATTCTCGCATGTACGGATTTCGTACAGTTCATACATTTCCTTCCCGATGTATTTCACATAACCTAGAGCTCTCATCAATCAACCTAAATGGTCCTTTCAAGATTTCAATATCCGAGATGTCGAATAATCGTCCAGTAAGAAATTCTTGATATTCTTTCTTTTCAATTTCGTACAATCTCTGGAGCTCTGGATCTTCATCCCTTAGTTTTTTCAATATCTCTACCGCGTTTATCATTTCTTCTCCAAAATACAACTCAATCCCATCTTCATCTTTATGTAATCCAATTCCTCTTGTTGCTGCAAGATCATTTTCATCATCGCTCCATTCTGAGCAAAAAGTTTGCGACGACACTTACCTTGTGACTCCGCTAAAGCCTCAAATTTCGCTTGCAATAAATCTGTTTCTGTGTTTTCCCTAAACATATCTAGCTGTATTTGTGCCGTCATCACTTTCTCTTGCATTTTATGCGACAAGTATATATACTTAGGTGTATAATAGCAATGCTTTCATAAAGGAAAATAATGATTAAATACATTCTTGCAATATCCGTGATCTTCTCAACACAAGCATTCGCTAAATGTGCAGACCAGTCGGATATGGTATTTTACCATGATGATGAAAATGGACACTTTCACATCGGTTGGTACAAACCGTGCTGCTACATCGTCACAATCATGGAAGGCGTTGGAAAAGGTTGGCAAGAATTTCGTTATGGAAACAAAGTTTTAGCCTCTTCTAACCTATCAGAAATACATAGCACATATTTCGTTCACATTTACGAAGGATTTAAGGTATATTCTTGGGATGACTATCAGCGTATCGTCTACACAAAGGATAAGCAATGTTTGGAAATAGAGAACGACACGAACAGGTGATTGACAGGCTTAACGCAACCAAAGAAGCTTGTGAAGACTTAGCTAACGAAGTAGGCGATCTTAAGGAAATGATAAAGCACATCGACATACACCACATCGTTAACACGATGGAGTGCTTTATTGAATCAACATCCTACATCCAGCACATTCTAGAAAATGCTCAGATAGACATAGATGATGAAGAACCGTTTAAAGAACCACAAGGAGATTGATTTTGTCAGCCGTGCAACCAAGAGACTTTAACCAAGTTTATTTTTCTGCTACCGAACAATTCGACGCAGAGCGTTACATCATAGCTAAGATAGGCAACGAAAACTTATCAGCCTTCGAGTTATGGGCTTTTGATTCCAAGGTCCCTGTTAAATATAATGAGAATGAGTCGGTTAAATTGAGGAACTTGTGGAACAAAGCTCATCGTGGAGTTCCTTTGATAGGATCGTTTAAAACTTCCATTATGCGTATGGTTGACTATTGGCAGGAAACGTTTAGGGTAGACGAAAGTGACTAGGATAAAACTTTCGATAATCAGCTTTCTATGCAACACCATTATGGTTTTGATTAAGGGTTTGAAAAAAGAAGATGCCATCGTTGAGTTTCAGCGTGTTAAATATTTCTTTAACCATGAGATTATTGAATGACCATTCAGTGGCATCTAGAAGTTCATCCCATCAAATCACTTAAAGCCCATCCAAAGAACCCACGCCAGCTATCAAAAGACCAAGCTCGGCATCTACGCACTAGCATCAATAAGTTCGGGCTATCAGATAAGCCTATAATCAATACAGATAAGACAATCATCGGTGGTCATCAGCGTATACAGATACTTAAATCGATGAAGAAAGGTGAAGTCGAATGTTGGGTTCCTGATAGGTTGCTTGATGAGAAGGAAGTTGAAGAGTACATGCTACGCTTAAACCGCAACCACGGGGCGTTTGACTATGATATTCTCGCAAATGAATACGATCTGTCAGACCTGTTAGATTACGGATTTGCGATGGAAGAGCTTGAACTTATTGAGCCTAAAGAGATAGATTCGGAAGAGAAAGATAAGAAAAAGAAATTGAAAACTTGTCCTAAATGCGGGCATGAGTACTAATGCCAAAAGGAATGCACAACTCTCCTAAGCCAAAACGTATCATACCAAAAGCAGCTGAGAAATTAGCTGAAAAATTAGAAGAAGAGATGGCCAGAAAACCTACAGGTAATCCAAACGGAAGACCAAAAATAGAGGTCGATTGGAGAGATTTCGAAGCTCTTTGTGGGTTTCATTGCACACAATCCGAAATTGCTTCATTCTTACAAATAAGTACTGATGCTTTAGTTTACAAAGTAGAAGAACAATATGGGGAGAGTTTTTCAACTGTATATAAAAAGTATCAAGAAAGTGGAAAATGTTCACTAAGACGTAATCAATTCGCAATGACCAAATCTAATGCTACTATGGGTATTTGGCTAGGCAAGCAATATCTAGGTCAAAAAGACCATGAGCAGAATGTTGAATTTACTCCAGAACAACTCATACAATTCAAAACAGTCATGGAGTTTTTGGATAAAAGTCAATCCTCAGCCTTAAACAACGCTGAAAGCAATAAAAGCAACGAAGAAAAGTCATAGTGATTGATTGGTAGCGTCATTGCTCCTTGCGGCAATCCCTCAATATTAGCCTGCATAATATCTAGCATATCGATGAGCTCTTGACGTGTTGGTTTGGATTGTTTTTCTTCTTCCATAATGCCTCTTTAATGTATTGTCAGTATCATGCAAGATCCCTTATCTAAGAAGCAACTAGAATTCATTTACAACAGCACAGCACGATGGAACTTCGCTCATGGCCCTGTCAGTAGTGGTAAGACTGTTGGAACCTTATTTCGTTTCCTTCAAGAGGCATACAAATGCCCTGATAGCCAGATATACATGTTTGGATTCAGCAGCAGCACAATCTACGAGAACTGTATTCGCTTGATCATGGAGAGTCCACAGTTTGCTATCTTCAAACCATTCTGCACATGGCATCCAGGTAAAGGTGAGCTCAAATACCACGACAAAACGATAACGATCATTGGTGCTAAAGATGAAGGATCAATCGGACGTATACAAGGAAAGACGATAAGCATCGCTTACTGCGATGAAATGACATTATTTCCAGAAAACGTCATCGACATGATACTGACGAGGCTTCGTCTGCCTCACAGCATAGGCTTCGCATCAATGAATCCAAAGCATCCAACGCACAAATTAAAGAAATTGATAGACCTTGGAGAAGCAGGCGACAAGACATATTACAGCCTGCAGTTCATGATACCAGACAACCCATTCTTGCCTGACGATTACAAGCGAACGCTTGCTTCAAGTTTGTCAGGATTGTTCTACAAACGTAATTACCTTGGCATGTGGTGCCTTGCAGAAGGCGCTATCTTTGACTTTTGGGATAGAGATACATACGTTGTCAAAGAAAGACCTAAAGGAACTACTAGCTATTGGATTGCTGGCATCGACTTTGGTATGAGTAACCCAACAGCATGCTGCTTGATTGGTGTATCCACTGGTATTGAGGCTCAGACAGGTAAACAACTTTGGGTTGAAGATGAGTATTACTGGGATGTCAAAGTTAAGGGAAGGCAAAAGGTTGTTAGCGAGCTTGCTGAAGACATCCAGAAGTTCCTAGAACCATATACAGTCAAAGCTGTTTATATTGACCCAAGTGCAGCAGCGTTGAGGCTTGAGTTATCAAGACGCGGCATACATTGCGTTGATGCTAACAATGACGTTGAGAACGGCATCCAAATAATGACATCAATGATTCGTGATGGTACATGCTTGGTGCTTGATAAGTGCAAGAACTTGATTAGAGAGATTGAAGGATACAGCTGGGATCCTAAGAGCGCTGAGCGTGGTGAGGATAAGCCTATTAAGAAGGATGATCATATCCTCGACTGCTGCAGGTACGCCCTAAGTAGTCATAAAGTCAATACTTACAAGCCGTACAAAGATGAAGCAAACAATCAAGGATTTGGCGGTAATCGATATACACCTACCAGGAGGACAATTTGATGGATGAAAAAGACATAAGTTTTCAGGTAAACAAAGCTATTCATTCCGGATTAGAGAATTTAGCAGAAGCATTTCGTCTCAGTCCAGATATTCTCAGAACACCATATTTAGTAAGATCTTTTCTAATCGAAGTAGAACATCGATTAGAAAAATGCATAATGAATGTTCCTGAATGTTTTGATATAGAAAACCACGATACATGGATAAAATGACTTGTAGCTATATCCACAGTCTGCTATAATCATTCACACAAGCCTAGAGGGCACTCGAAAAGCGGAATCCTACCGCCGGCTTGCATTTCATTAGGAACAACTAAGGGAGTTGTATCATGACTAAAGACAAGAAATTATATTATCAAGAATATCACAAGAGAACTTATCAGCTAAAAACTAGAGAATGTGATGTTTGCGGGGCAGATTTAACAGGTTCTCTAAAGAAAAGATGTATTGGTTGTCTTGTACCTTCGACTTGTTCCGATTGCGGTAAAACATTCGCTTACAAGGTGAAACTTAAGAGATGTACAACATGTCAATATCATTTTGTAAAACAAAATAACCCTTCACAACACAGCCAGTATAGGAAAAAAGCGACTGAACGATATAGAGCAAAGACAAGAATAAGGAAAGGATTATCGCTCGACCATGATTTTGGAAAAAAACCAAAAGGTGAAGGATATGTAAACATCAAAGGTTACAGGAGATTTTGGAAAAAAGATGTTGTGACAGGAGAAAATATATCTAGATATGAGCATCATTTGGTTATGGAGAAACAATTAGGAAGAGAGCTTACGAAAAATGAAAGGGTGCACCATAAAAATGGTGTTCGTGATGATAATCGAATCGAAAATCTAGAGTTATGGAATATCGGTCAACCAGCTGGTCAGAGAGTTGAAGATAAAATTCGTTTCTACAAAGAATTCCTTGAGCTATATGGGCACAAAGTTATAATGAAAGAATAATTTCATTTCTTGAGGTTCCTTGAGCTTTTCTTCGCCTATCTGGAGTGGTAATCTTGAACCTAACCAAGGTAACGTTCGTCATTGGTTAGATTCACTTCATAGTCGTTTCCAGCCAATCGAACAGGCAAGATGGAACAATTCCAACATCGACACGCTATTTATGGCCGGCTCGCAGACATTTATCAATCGACACTTTAATTTCAGTCCCGGAATAACATCTCAGCAGTATCACTTCAACCTCATTCAGCAACCTGTGAATATGATCACGGGCTATGAGAGACAGCATAGAAAGAACTTTAGCTATGTACCAACAGAAGGCGCTGATCCTCAGACAACGGATGACTACACGAGATTAATCACGCATGTGGCTAATGCTGGGTGTATTCATGAGCAAAAGTCGAAGGCTAAGGAATTAGCTGCAATATCTGGAATGGTGTTAGCGCAGCCTTATCTTGATTATACAGGTGACGATCAAGCGCAAGGTGAGATTAAGCTCAAGATCTGGGAATACAACTCCTTCATGGTCGATCCCTACTTCCGTAGCCCTGATATGTCAGATGCTCAGTTTGTTTGGTGTCAGGAGTATATCTCCAAGCAAGAAGCTGAGAGTCGCTTTCCTGATAAGATAAATGAAGTTAGACCCATGTCTGGGTCACCACAGCGTTATGGTTCGTTCTATTTCCTTCCAGAAAACTACAACATGGCACGTAACGACCTTATGGTACTGTCATATGTATGGTATAAGTGGAAACGTAAGAAAAAGAGACTCTACAGCCGTAAAAGACATCAGTTTTTTGATTTTGCAGGAGGCGATGGACAGTTAGAACAAATTCTGTATCACATTGATGATATGGAAGAGGTAACAGTTGATACACCATGCTGGAAAGTGGCTGTTGTATTGAATGATCAACTCATGTTTCAAGGCGAGAATCCTCTAGGGTTTGACAACTGTCCGTTTATTCCGTACTTTTGGAACTATGACCCTCACATAAACCACTATGACTTGCGTGTAAGAAGTCTAGTATACCCGATGAGATCCCCGCAATTTCTGTTTAATCATAAAGTAATAACTAATAACGACATTGCAGCTGCAACCATAAATGCTGGTTGGAAGCGTAAGGTCGGGGCTGTTGCTAATGAGGACAACTTAAAGAAAACCGGGCAAGGATGGGACGTCCTCATTAACGAAGGTTATGAGATGATGGACGTTGAGAAGATCATTCCAAGCGCAGTGCCTGAGTCTGATTTAGCTTTAGCAAGCCAGATGCAAGAGCTTATCTTTGCAACAAGTGGCATTAACATGGAGAATTGGTCGGGTCAGCAAGATAAGCAGATATCAAGCCTTACAATGATGCTTAAACAAGCTGCAAACTTAATGGTATTCCAGAAATACTTTGACCAATGGGATTTTGCAGATAAATTGCTTGGCGATAGACTGCTCCAGATTGCCTTAAACAACTGGAATGCAGAGAAAGTTAGCTTACTTATCGGTGGAGAGCCGTCACCTCACTTTTACTCTAAGATATTCGCTAAGTATCAGGTCATTGTAGAAGAATCGGACTTGACGCCAACACAACAGAATTTACAAGCGCAACAGATGATGGATATGAACCAGGCGTTTGGTAGAGAAGTGTTCCCTCCGAGTATGATCATTCCTAAGCTCAATATCACAGGTAAAGCTGAAGTTATCCAATTCCTTGAGCAGCAAGAACAGCAAGCGGCGGCCGTACAAGCAGAAGCTACGAACTTGCAACATACCGTTGAAGAGATGAAGATGAAAGAGCTTATTGCTAAGATACACAACCAGTTGTCACAGGCGCGTGAGCGTGATAGTAGAAGTGAAAGCAATGTAGGGCTCTTCGAAGAGCGTATGTCGATGATAAGTAAGAACCACGCATTAGCATCAAAAGAGAAGATGGCAGCTCTAGCACAACTGTTAGAGACTATTCAGAAGTTTGGTGAGGTTGAAACGTTCTTGAAGTCTAATGCGTTAGAGTCTATCAAGTTAGACGATGAAGAAGTTGAGAAGAATTCAAGACAAGAGATAGAGAAAACAGAAGCTTCTAAGCGTTTTATGGAGCAACTGATGGGTGCAGCTAGCAGACCACAACAGCAAGAACAACTCGCTGGACAGTTTTAAGAGATAAGAATATATTGAAAACAAACACTAACTCGAGGTGTGTGTATGGAAGATAGTCAAAAGAAAGGTTCCGGAGTTATCTCTGGAGGTCAGAGGATTGATGACCACTCGTTTTGGGCAGGGAAAGGATCTCCAGGATCTGTATTTCCAGATGGCCCGCATAAAGTAAAGATGGAAAGCTCTGCAGAAGGCGCAGGTTCTGTTCCTAAGTATGAAGATACGACAGAGAGAATTAGAGCTGCCCAAGTAGAAGGGACTAAGAAAACAAAAGCTCATCAAGGGCGATTGCCTCAATACAGAAACTAAAAACGTCTGGCCCGGGCGATTACCGTTCTAGACGGAGGGCTTTATGAGGTACCATGAAAAGCACAAAGACTGTTCAGTCGTATAAGAACACGGCGGCAGAAAAGAATCGTACGAGCTTAAAGACTGCAAAGTCTGGTTTTGCTGATCCACTCAAGATCAAAGAGCAGAATCCTAAAGATAAACCAGTCGATGGTGTGGGTATAGAATGGGACTTTAGATGCCCTCAGTATGATCAAAGGAGTGGTAATCATGTCAATGCTGGCACTCATTACGGCGTGGGTATTCGTCAGCCTATTGGTCATACCGGTAATCCTAAACAGTATGCGGAAGTGATGCCAATGACTAGACGTAATACTTTGCAAGATGATGACTTAGGATGAAGCCATTAAAGCCCCTGAAACCTAAAGGGAAAGAATGGCACTGTGCTGATACTAAGTATGGTATGGGTGATTACTACGGTACTGGTATAAAGCAGAAAGTGGGAAGGATTCGTGACGATAGTGTAGGTGGCAATCCAGTATTGCCAGCAAAGCTTAAGAATCCACCTAAGTCACTCGCTTGAAAGTGCTCCACTCGTGCACTTCTCTAAATACTTGCTTAGCTCTTTCTTCCGATAAGTCATCAGGATGTGCCCTTTCAAGATCTTCTCGGTGATATTCGAACTGTTTTATTGACCATGCAACTAGGTTGCTTTCTGTAACTTTACCTTCTTCGTATTGACTCCACATCTCTCTTGGCGGTAAAAGCCAACATACTTCGATAATGTCTGTGTTAGATTGTGCTCTAAACAGGTATGAATTGGTTTGTGCTTTTGGTTTGGTAAGTCTTGGTTGCCACAATAGTCTTTTGTTAACACCATCATCAGCAGTTCTAGGATGTGCAAATAGGTAGATATAAGGACATTTTTGCTGATAAGCAATAGAGTCTGGATTCTTTTTAAGGCATTCCTCAGCGCCTTTTGACACAACTTCCCACTGATCTTGGATGAAGTGTTTGTAACGGTCGTGTGTTTCTAATCTTTCAATCTTCATGACCACTCCGATTTCCATTCTACAAATGGTGGAGGATCAATATAACACCAGTATGTGATGTTTTTATAACCGATTTTTGCATCCTCTTTCATTGCTTTATGTGTTGGATTATAAAGCATTGTGTCTACATATCGGTGATTCCCGTATAAGATCAAACGACCCACCTCTGGATATTCTTGCGCGAACGATTTCCATTCCATTTCTTGCCTAATAATCAACGATTTAGTTTAATTCAAGATAAATCCAAACGCATGCCAGCGTCAAGGGCAAAGGATAGTATGACATCACCTCAAGAAAATCAACAACCACAAACTGAAGTAAAGATTAATGACAAAGAGCATAATTTCCGTGCATTGGAACAGAAGATGCTCCAAGAAAGAAGTGCAAGGCTCGAAGCTGAAAGACGCGCGCAGGAAGCTGAGAGAAACTTGCAAGAGCAATCCAGCCGTAATAACAAAAACGATGATGACGAAGATGATGATCAGCCTTACGTCGACCATAAGAGATTGAACAAGTCATTAGCGTCGTTCGAGAAGCGTATGGAACAAAAGATCGACCAGAAAGCCGAAGAAAAAGCTGGTCGAATGATTCAAGAGAATAAGAAAGCCGAATGGCTGAAAAGGAATCCTGATTTCTATGACGTACTACAACATGCTGAGAAATTTGCTCAGGCGGATCCGGATTTGGCTGAGAGTATTCTTGAAATGCCTGAGGGGTTTGAAAGGCAGAAACTGGTGTACAAGAATATCAAAGCTTTAGGAATCGATAAGCCAGTTGTTAAGCAGGCATCCATTCAAGAAAAGGTCGATGCTAACCGTAGAAGCCCTTACTATCAACCGACAGGTGTAGGCGCTGCGCCTTATGCATCATCAAGTGATTATAGCCCTGCAGGACAGAAGAATGCCTATGACAAAATGCAAGAGCTTAAGAATAAGTTGAGGATCTAATGTATCAATACCCATGCACAATCTGTAAAAAAGACTCAGCTGGTGGAGGGTCGCTTGTGTTTGGGGGTGTGTTTTTTAAAGTATGTGCGGATTGCTTAGAAGATGAAGAAGCTATCCGTAAGATGAATGAGTACTGGCAAGTGATAGATGATGAAAAAGAAGATACCTTGAACATTTCCACAGACATGTGATAAGATACTACCATACTACTTATCAGGTTTTTACGTGGGAAGATCAAAGAAATTAACTGATAGTGTTCGTTTGTCGGTTGTTTTGTCAAAAGCACAAGCAGAAAGAATACGTCAAATGGCTATACGCTTGAGCACTCAGGAAGGGAGAGTGGTAACAGTATCGGAGGCGATTCGCTCTGTTTTGGAGACTGCTTATCCCGTTCCTAAGTCTCAAGGTAAGCTGTTTTAATCCAATAGGTTATCGTATATCCATTGTAAACCATGCTTCTCTTCTAGTTTTCTGAATTTATCTCTATTAACTCCTATCATTGAGAGGAGTATTGTATGTTTGATGGATTTACCATTGACTGAATGAATCCTGTTTGATCGTCGATTATTGGCTTGAACTATCCTGTCAACCCATTTGCAATTTTCTTTACAATAATTTCCATCATTATCGGTTCGATCGAGTTGCATTCCTTCTGGTCTTTCTCCCATATCGATGTAAAATTGCATAAATTCGTTCCATTCAGGACATACTTTGATTCCACGTCCTCCGTAATCAGCATATTGTTGATCGTTCACGTCATTGCAACGTTGACGCATAGCTACCCAAATGGAATAGATCCTGTCTTTTCCGGAAGTTCTTTTTGCCATCCCATGTTTGTATGCATAATGATCCTTTCCCTTCTTTGTATGAAGCTTTGCAGAACAACATTTACAAGGTCTTTCACGAGATCTGAGATATGATCCGTTCAAAATGACTATATCACCACAATCACACTGAACCTTGTACATAATATACCCATTTTTCCTTTCTTCTAGCTCCTCTATAATGGTTCTAGAGCCGAATCTTTGACCTAACATAATTTTTTTTATATACATAAAATTTCCTGTGTTTATACTTAAGCTACGCACGCATAAGCGTTATATGCATTCGCGTAAGTTGGGTTCGCAACCAAAATAGATATGAACGAGAACGGACGTATTAGGTCTTTCGTCCACCGATCACATATCCCATTAATTTCAAACGAAAGGTTTGAAATGTCGATTACAACTACCGGGAACCTTGGTCCGATGATTTTGCAGTCGCTCGCGCCTGCAATGCTCTACGTTCCAACCCCAACTATGAACTATTATATACTACAGACGAATTAATGTCAATAGATGTAGTTCTAAAACCTCTGGTGATTGACTTGGAAGCCCGACAGGGTAACAAGGGGCAAGTTTAAATACAGCCTGAACGACTAAGCCCAGAGGCGCCGAAAGGTGATGCGATAGTCTGAGCACTACGTATAAATAAAGGTGGTGAGGGGATGTCGAAGAACTCCCCCGCTCACAATATATTGTGAGTCATAAAAGTAACAGTGCGATCACAGTTTGCGACAAGGTCTCGATGCCCGCAAACGGCGGCACAACATGCCGATTTATGAGACCAAGGGCCTTACAGCCCCCCACGATTCAACTAGGTAATAGTGGAATCGATCCGCCTGCCCAAGTGCCTCAACGCGATATTATAGACGCGCAAATGGCCTTTTTTGGAACAGGGTGTATTATAAACGAGCAAGTGATACTGCAAGACCAAGAGGGTGTACTCGCTTGGGTTTCTGAGCGTCTTGCCGTTGCAATGCGTCAGGCAGAAGACTTAATCCTTCGAGATTACGTCGTATCAGCAGCTTCCCAGATCAATGCTGGTGGCGGTTCAAACGGCGACAACCCAACTAATCTCGGTATGTCTGATTTTAGCTTGGTTGCGACGACTCTTGATACAAACAATGCCTACAAGTTTATGTCAGGTATCGAAGGGATGGATAGATTCGGAACAGGTCCTGTGCGCTCAGCATATTTCATGCTGTCCTCAACAGAGTTGCAGTCCGATTTCGATGCTCTCGTCGGTTCTGGTATGCTTAACAACTGGAACTATCCTACGAACGCATCTGCATTGCCAAGCGAGTGGGGTTCTGCTTACAACATCCGTATTCTGACAAGTTCAGAAGCGCCTGTTGCGCGTGGTGTTTCAGCTCTTGGAAACGATGT
>Ga0209819_10000276_pt1 | contig 14494 bp, 10 predicted proteins | sample PPLLak2March2015_FD_187248 | JGI IMG/M metagenome (GOLD analysis project Ga0209819, IMG submission 187248) | Freshwater sediment microbial communities from Prairie Pothole Lake near Jamestown, North Dakota, USA - PPLs Lake P7 Core (1) Depth... | ecosystem: Environmental > Aquatic > Freshwater >... | reverse complement strand
GAGCCGGGTCGAAATCAGTGACACGAACAGAGAGCCGGGCGGCAGCGATACGACGACAAACTCCCAGTAGGCCAACTTGTGCCGGACGCTTCCCAGCATCAGCTCCAAAGTCGGCAGCAACTGAAAAGCAGCCAGTCCGGCGCCCAGGATGTAAATCGACGCCAGCCGCTTGAGGAAAGCGATCCGTCGGTCCCGCCGGCTCTCGCGAAAAATCAGCAGGTAGGCGGCGTAGAAGCCGCTGAAAAAAAGCGCATAGAAACTGAACTGCGGATGCCCGTTCAGAACCAGGAACACGACAGCCAACATGCCCCAGAGAACCGATCGAGAATCGCCTCGCCGGAAGGTCACGCGGGTCACGTAGAAAGCGACCGGAAACGAGGCCGCACTGATAAAAAGGGCCGTGATCGCCTGGTGACCGACCAGGAAACCGCAGTACGCGAACGCGATACCCGCCAGGAGCGACGCTTCCAGTGTCAACTCTTCTTCCCGCGCGACCAGGTAAGTAAACAGCCCGGCCAGGCCGTAGTAGAGCAGGACGGTCAGGTTCATGGCGGCGAGCGGGCTCAAGACGAGAAACAGCAGTTTGTTGGGATGGAACACGCCCGCCTGGGGCTCAGCCATGAGCGGAAACCCACCAAACAGGTCCGGTGTCCAGAATGGCGGATTGAGTTGGCGCCACTGGTCCGCGGCGTACTTCCAAAAAGGCATGAACTGAACGAAAGCGTCGCCGTCCCCCAGCATCACCTGGCCGAGAGTACCGGGCAGGAAGAAGACGAACGGCAGAACCAGCAGGATCACCGGGTACAGTATCCTGCGGGCTCGGGCGAAACGACCCGCAAAGTCGGGCTCGGCCACCCCGCTTTCCCCGATGCTTGCCGGGTTTTCAGCCGCCTCCTGTTCAGCCATGAGAATGGTGATGCTAGCAGACAAAGGGGCAGAGGGGCAAAGGGGCGGCACCATCGCCCCTTTACCCCTTTGAACTCACACCGCGATCCGGTGAATCTCGTCCTGAAAGACTTGCATCAGGCGCGCTTTTTCTGAGGAAGGCAGGAAGGCTGCTTGGATCCCTTGCAAAGCAATCCTGTGCAAATCGTCTCTTTGCAAAGAGAAGTACTTTGCCGCTTTCAGGTATTCGTCCGTGAGTGACGTCTGGAAGACGCCCGGGTCATCGGTGTTCAGGGTGACAGGCACGCCTCGCTTCCACAGCAGTCCGAACGGGTGGCTCGAGATCGGGGCCCACGCCCGGGTCTTCAGGTTGCTGGTGAGGCAGATATCGAGCGCCACGGCGTGGTTGCGCAGGTATTCCATAAGCCGCGTATCGCGAGCGGCCTGAATGCCGTGTCCGATCCGGTTGGCGCCGAGCACGGTGAGCGCGTCCCAGACCTGGTCAGGGCCGCCCACTTCGCCGGCGTGCACGTGGATGTAGAGACCGTTGGCCTTGGCCCAGTGGAAAACGCGCTCGTACTCCGTCATCGCAAGCGACTTTTCATCCCCCCCGAGGCCGATCGCGACGATTCCCCGGTCATGGTATTGCGCGGCCAGTTCAGCGGTCCGACGCGCGGACTCCTCTCCAAACTGCCGGACACAGTCGAGAATCCAGCGGATGCACACCTGCCCCTGAGCTTCGATCTCGGCACTCCGCTCGAGCAGGGCCACCATGACGGCCTCGCCGTCGCGTCCTCCACCCCAGGGGATCGCCGGGGAGGCGATCACTTCCGCGTATCGAATGTTTTCACGACGGCAGTAATCAGCCAGACTGTCGAGGATCAGGACGTAGTCCCACGGCTCGCGCAGGTGAGCACAAATCGTCCGATAGCAGTTCAGGAAGCCGCGGAAATCGTCGAAGCGAAACATGCTCGCCACGAGTTGCTCGGGGGTCAGTTCCTGGTATTCGGTGCCGTACTTGCGGCTCAGAGTGTGCAGCACCTGCCCGGTTGCGGATCCCTCCAAGTGGAGATGCAGCTCGGCCTTCGGGAGTCGTCGAATATAGTCAGCGGATATCATGAAGAAGTATGCCCGGAACAAAGGATGAAGGATGAAGGATGAAGGATGAAGACAAAGATTCGGTTTTGTTCATCCTTCATCCTTTGTTTCGGTCTCATCCCAGCAATTGCAGCTCTCTTAGCTGATTGATCGTCTCTTCGGAGATGAAGTTCTCGTAGGTCTTTAGTTCCTTCTCGGCCGGTGTTCGTTTGCGGATTTCGTCCCAGCACATCGGAGAAACGAAAATCAGGTCCGCCTCCTCGATGATTTCCTCGATCAAGTCCTCGCGATCCAGGGGCGCTATCCAGAACTTCTTCTGAGTCGACGGATAGAAGATGTTCATGAAGATGTCCAGGGAGGTGTGCATCGTCTTTTCGTCCTTGATGACGATAGCGATGTTTCGGTCCCGGGCGTTGCTCAGGATCTCCTGGTAGATCTGGTGGCTGGGTTTGATTTCGATCAACGGCCTGCCGAACCGGGCGGCCAGAACGCCCACTTCTTCCATGTGCCAGCTTGTCGTCAGCACGTAATCCGCGCTCTTAATCTTTTCTTCAGAAGCTTCCAACTGCACATCTGTCAGCGAGATGGGAGCGACGTCGGCGCGAAGACGCTCGCGCAGCTCCCGGGAGAAAATGAACGCCTCCTCTTCATGATCCACGACAGCGAGATGCAGCTTGCGCATGTTGCTCCCGGTCGTGTAGCTCTCGAGCAAGTGGGCAAAACGGGCTGGCGGCAGGCCGAGTTGCTTCGCCTTCTCGGCCGTTTCGGAGAGCAGCCGGAAAATGGCTCGCCGCCGCATCTGCTCATATGTGTTCTCGCCACCTCGCTCCTGGAGGAAAGCTCCGCTTCCCTTCACAATTCCGATGTAGTTCTCGCGAGCCAGGCGCTGGTAGATGTTGCGAATGGTCTTGTAGTTGACCCCCAACGCTTCCGCCAGCTCTCGGATCGAAGGCAGCTTGTCCCCCTGGTTGATCTTGCCGCAGTAAATGGCGGACATGAGCTGCCCCTTGATCTGCTCGTAGTAGCTGAGGTCGACGTCTTTATCGAGGTTAAAACGGATCATTGGTTGAGTGACCAGGGCCAACGGATAGCAACGGATCCGATTCGTGTTATCCGGTGGCCCTAGTTCAGCTGCCTCAGAAAGGATTCGGATGATCTCCCGTGATCCTCTCCAGTCCGTGCATGTACGGTCTGAGGGCGTCGGGTACGATCACAGTGCCGTCGGCCTGTTGGTAGTTCTCCATGATCGCAACCCACGTGCGGCCGACTGCCAGGCCCGAGCCGTTCAGAGTGTGGACCAGCCGGGTCTTCTTGCCGTCCACCGGTCGATACCTGATATCCGCCCGGCGAGCCTGGAAGTCCTCAAAATTGCTGCATGAGGAGATCTCCCGGTAGGTGTTCTGGCTCGGGATCCAGACCTCCAGATCGTAAGTCTTGGCGGAGCTGAAACTCATGTCACCGGTGGAAAGGGTGACCACGCGATACGGCAGCTGGAGCGTTTTGAGAATGTCTTCCGCATCGCCCGTCAAGTTCTCCAGTTCCTGGTAAGAGTCCTCGGGCTTGCTGAACTTGACCAGTTCCACCTTGTTGAACTGGTGCTGGCGGATCAGGCCCCGCGTGTCTTTGCCGTAAGACCCGGCCTCACTTCGGAAACACGGGGTATACGCACAGAAACTGATCGTCAGCTTTTCTTCATCCAGGATTTCGCCCGCGAAAACGTTCGTGACCGGCACTTCAGCCGTGGGAACCAGAAAGTAATCCGTCCCATCGACGTGGAAAAGGTCGGCCTCGAACTTAGGCAGGTTACCCGTGCCGAAAAAGCTGTTCCGGTTGGCCATGAAGGGCGGAAGCACCTCAACGTACCCATGTTTTCGGGTGTGGAGGTCCAGCATGAAATTGATGAGCGCTCGCTCCATCTGCGCTCCCGGCCCGTAGTAATTGGTAAACCGGGCGCCGGTAATCTTGCCGGCCCGCTCAGGATCGAGCACTTTCAGCGAAGCGCCCAGATCCACGTGATCGCGAACCGGAAAGTCAAAGGTCCGCGGCTGGCCGACCACCCGCACGACTGCATTTGATGAGGCGTCCGCGCCGATCGGCACACTCGAATCGGGAAGGTTGGGGACGACGGCAAGGAAGTCGCGCATCCGAGCCTCGAGCGCGCCGATCTGTTCGTCCAAGGCCTTGATCCGCGCCCCCACCTGCTTCATCTCCTCGATCTTGGAGCCGGCGTCCTGGCGCTGCTTTTTAAGCTGGGCGATCTCGTCGCTGGTCTTGTTGCGCAAAGCACGCAACTCCTCCCATTCAACCCGCGTCGCGCGCTCCTGCTCGTCGAGGCGCAAGAACTCATCCCTGTCCAGGGTGAAGTTCTTGGTGGCCAACCGCTGCTGTACCGTGTCGATGTTTTCGCGAATGAAGTTCCTGTCTAGCATGTCCGCCTATAGCTTAAGGCTTCGCAAGTAGTTGCGGAAGGGCTTGCCCAAGTCTTTACGCCGCAAGGCGAAGTCGACCGTGGCAATGAGGTATTCGAGCTTGTTACCCGCATCGTACCGCTCCCCCTTAAAACGATAAGCATACACCGGTTCCCGCTTGAGGAGGTTGCGCAATCCGTCAGTCAGCTGGATTTCTCCGCCGGCCCCCGGAGTGGTGTCTCGCAAGGCCTGGAAGATCGCCGGTGAGAGGATGTAACGGCCAATGATGGCCAGGTTAGAGGGCGCCTCATCCAGCCGCGGCTTTTCCACCATGTCTTCGACCTTGAAAAGTCGGTTCTCCGCGTCGCCGTCGATCGAACGCACACTGACGATACCGTAGCGCGAGACCGTTTCGGGCGGGACTTCAAGAACGGCAAGGACGCTCCCACCATACTTTTCGTGACAGCCCAACAGCTGCTTCATGCAGGGGATCTCGTGGTCGATGATATCGTCCCCCAGGAAGACCCCGAACGGCTCATCGCCAATGAAAGGCTCCGTTACCAGGACCGCATGGCCCAAGCCGAGGGGCTTTTTCTGTCGGACGGAAGAAATCGCGATCATGCTGGAAATGTCGGTGACAACCTTCAGCAAATCCCGCTTCCCCTGCTCTTCCAAGCTCTTTTCGAGCTCGTAGTTATAGTCAAAATGATCTTCAATAGCGTTCTTGTTCTGACTCGTGACGAACAAGATGTCCTCGAACCCCGATTGGACCGCCTCCTCGACAACGTATTGAATCGTCGGCTTGTCCACGATCGGAAGCATCTCTTTCGGAATGACCTTGGTGGCCGGCAAAAAGCGGGTTCCCATACCAGCCGCCGGGATGACGGCCTTACGAACGTGTTTCATCAGCCCCCCTTTGGGAAAAATGCCTATTCCTTCGATCATAGCACGGGCCGTGTCACCGATTCCAAAGCAATGACCTGATTCGAGTTGAGGGTGATTGGGTTTTTGCGAGCGCAGCGAGCCATGCCCATCACCCCTCCCCTGCTTGACCTCGCGTCCCGGCGTACGCTACTTTGCTCAGATGTTCCTGAGATCCAAGTTATCCTGCCTATGTCTCAGCCTGCCAGCATTTGCCTTTTGTCTGGCCGCCCTCTTCGCCGCCGATGACAACAACGAAAAGCTGCTGCTCTCCAACAGCCGCCAGCTGATTTTCGAAGGGGCGCGCTCCGGAGAGGGATACTTCAGCCGCGACGGCTCGAAGCTGGTCTTCCAGAGCGAGCGCGAACCCGGGAATCCTTTCTTCCAGATCTACCTGATGGACACGGCCACCGGCGACACGCGACGCCTATCGCCCGGCGTGGGACGCACGACCTGCTCCTGGGTCCATCCTTCCAATCAGAAGGTCCTGTTCGCCTCCACGCATCTGGATCCGGGTGCGCAGGAGAAGCAGAAAAAGGAACTCGCGGACCGGGCTTCAGGGAAGGCCAAGACCTACGGCTGGGATTACGACGAGTACTACGACATCTTTGACCTGGATCTCAAGACCGAACAGCTGCGCAACCTGACTCACGTGCGCGGCTACGATGCCGAGGGCTCCTACTCGCCGGACGGCAACACCATTGCCTTTGCCTCCAACCGGGCAGCTTACAGCGAGCCGATGTCCGAATATGACAAGAGCATCTTTGAAAAAGACGCGTCGTACATGATGGACATTTACCTGATGAACGCCGACGGCACGAACGTTCGGCGAGTCACGAATGAGAAAGGCTACGACGGCGGGCCCTTTTTCAGCTGGGATGGCAACAAGATCTGCTGGCGAAGATTCAACGAAGACGGAAGCAAGGCCGAAATCCTCGTCATGAATGCCGACGGCACCAACCAACGCCAGATTACTCACATGGACGCCATGTCATGGGCGCCTTTCTTCCATCCGTCCGGCGATTACCTGATTTTTGCGACCAATGTTCACGGCTTCACCAACTTCGAGCTCTACCTGGTGGATGCCGAGGGGAGGTCGAAGCCGGTCCGCGCCACCAATACCGAAGGCTTCGACGGCCTGCCGGCGTTTTCTCCCGACGGCAAGCGCCTGGTATGGACCTCCAACCGGGGGCTGGGCCGAAACGCGCAGCTTTTTGCCGCTGACTGGAACGACGCCGAGGCCCGACGCCTCCTGGGACTGGGTCCTGCTCCGCCGTTGAAGCTGACCAGTGCCTCTTCGCCCAGCTCCGGGGTTGTTGCCAAGACTCAACCGGCAATCAGTGCTGACGACTTGAAGCTCTACGTCTCCGCCCTGGCCTCCGAGGAAATGGCGGGACGGTTGACCGGAACCAAGGGTGAAATGCTGGCCACCAGCTATGTTGCCGACGTTTTCAAAGGACTTGGCCTCGCCCCCGCAGGCGAGGGCGGCAGCTACTTCCAGGAATTCGAGTTCACGGCCGGCGTGTCCCCGGGGCCGAAAAACCGATTGTCACTCGGCAACGACAAAGACCCGAAGGCCACTCAAGACGAGAAAATCGAGACCGATTGGCGCCCCCTGGGTCTTTCGAAAACAGGTGACTTTGGACCAGCCGGTATAGTGTTCGCCGGGTACGGAATATCGGCTCCCAAAAGCGAGTCGAACGAGGCGTATGACTCCTATGCCGGTTTGGACGTAAAGGACAAGTGGGTGCTCGTCTTCCGGTTCTTGCCCGAGGATGTGACTCCTGAAGTCCGCCAACACCTCGCACGGTTTTCGAACCTCCGCTACAAGGCGATGGCCGTTCGAGAGAAGGGCGCTCTCGGCTTGATTGTGGCCAGCGGACCGAGGTCAAAGGTGAAGGAACAGCTGGTCAAAATGACCTTCGACGCCTCACTGGCCGGGTCGGGGATCGCCGCGCTGTCGATCACTGACGATCTCGCTTCCAAAATCCTCGCTGCAAGCGGCAAGAGCCTCGAGCAGCTGCAGGCGGAGCTGGATGGCGGAAAGCAGGTTGCGGGTTTTGCCATCCAGGGAGTCAGCCTCCAGGCTTCAATCGATATCCTCCGCGAGAAAAAGAAGGGACGAAACGTCCTCGCCCGTCTGGATTCCGGATTGACCAATCCCGGGGCGGTCGTTATCGGGGCGCATGTCGATCACCTGGGGGATGGTGGAGGCGGCAATTCGCTCGCCAGGGACGATGAAAAGGGGAAGCCGCATTATGGCGCCGACGACAATGCTTCCGGGACCGCGTCGATGCTGGAGATCGCGCAGTATCTGGCCGACCGAAAGGCAAAGGGCCAGCTGGCGCCCAGGAGAGACCTGATTTTCGCTGCCTGGTCGGGCGAGGAGCTCGGACTGATCGGTTCAAGCCATTTCGCCCAATCGTTCCCCGACGGGAAAGACCACCCGCAACTGACTCCGGATATCATTGCCTACCTGAATCTCGATATGGTGGGCCGGTTGGACAAGAACCTGATTCTCCAGGGAGTCGGCTCAAGCTCCATTTGGCCGAAAGAAATCGAGCGGCGAAATGCGGTGATCGGGCTGCCCCTGATCACGCAAAACGAAAGCTACCTGCCGACCGACGCCACCGCTTTCTACCTGAAAAAGGTCCCGATCCTCAGCGCTTTTACAGGCGCGCACGAAGACTATCACAGTCCGCGGGATACCCCCGACAGGGTGAACTACGAGGGAACCCAGAAGATCGCCCGGCTGATGGGCCTGATCGCCGAATCGCTTGTCCAAAGCGATCAAGCGCCGGACTACAAGGAGATGGAGAAGCCCAAGGACGTTCAGACCGGCGGGCGGCGCGTTTACCTGGGAACCATACCGGACTTCGGCCAGGCAAGCGATGTGGTCGGAGTCAAGCTGTCCGGAGTTCAAAAGGGCGGGCCGGCGGAACAGGCGGGTATCCAGGCGGGCGACATCATCGTCGAGCTGGCCGGCAAGACGGTCGCCAACATCTACGACTACCAGTACGCGATGCAGGCGCTGAAAGTGGGCCAGCCGGCAAAAATCGTGGTCCAGCGCGGCGCTGAGCGCGTAACGCTGACGGTTACGCCGGGGTCGAGAGATTAGGCACGGACTACGATGGACGAAGTGGACGTTGTGGACTAAGTGGACAGGCGTATTCGTGCCTTGTCCACTTAGTCCACAACGTCCACTTCGTCCATCGTAGTCCGTGCCCCTTTCGGGGCCACGCCGCGCAGGTAACTGTGCTCTAATGTTGGTGTATGAGGATCCACCTGGCATACGGGAAACAAGGCCTGCCGATCGACCTCGACGACCGCTTGCAAGTCTCCGTCGTCGAGCCGAAGCACGCCGCCGCGGTTTACGACCCATGCCAGGCCCTCGAGCAGGCGCTTCTCGATCCCATTGACTCGGCTCCTCTCCAAGAGCTCGTTAAGTCGTCCGACCGGGTCGGCATTATTTTCAGCGATATCACTCGCCCGGCGCCAAACCGCTTGATGATTCCTGCAATCCTCAGCCAGCTCGCGCATGTGCCGAATGATCGGATCACTCTCTTTGACGCGCTCGGCACTCACCGCCAGCAGACCCCGGCCGAGCTTGAAACCATGCTTGGTGCCGAAGTGACCCGTCGCTACCGCGTGGTTCAGAACTCCGCGTTCGACCCGGCGACGCAGGTCTACCTCGGCAAGACAACCGCGCGCCATGAATTGTGGCTGAACCGTGAGTTGGCCGAATGCGACGTGAAGATCCTGACCGGCTTCATTGAGCCTCATTTCTTCGCCGGCTTCTCTGGCGGCGGGAAGGCCGTTATGCCGGGCATGGCCGGCCTGAAGACGGTGCTGGGGAATCACGATGCAGGAATGATCGCGTCGCCGCATGCAACCTGGGGCGTCACACACGGGAACCCAATCTGGGAGGAGATCCAGGAGGCAGCCTCATGCGTTCGACCCACGTTTCTGGTCAACGTCGCATTGAACAGTGAAAAGCAGATCACCCGGGTCTTCGCGGGCAACTGGAGGGCGGCGCACCAGGCGGGTTGCGCGTTCGCAAAGCAATCGGCGATGGTACCCGTGCCGGAGCCTTTTGACATCGTCGTCACGACGAACTCGGGCTATCCGCTCGACCTCAACCTGTACCAGACGGTGAAGGGAATGAGTGCCGCAGCCCTGGTGGTAAAGGCCGGTGGAGCTATTGTGGCGGTCGCCGAATGCTCGGACGGGATTCCGGAGCATGGCCTGTATCGTCAGCTGCTCGCGGAAGCAGGCAGTCCGAAGGGAGTCCTGGAGATGATCTCGGCGCCCGGCTTTCTGAAGCAGGATCAGTGGCAGGCGCAGATACAGGCCCAGATTCAACTCAAAGCGGACGTTTTCGTCTATTCTGACTGCCTGACAGATACCCAGATCCAGGCGGCGCTGCTTTGCCCAAGCCGCTCGGTTGAGCAGACAGTCAGCCAACTGGTCAGGAAATACGGGCCTGGGGCCTCGATCTGCGTCCTGCCTCAAGGCCCGCAAACGATCCCGTACGTGGCAGGTTGACACTAGAAATCAGACGGATTCGACCGATCGGTCCGATCCGTCCAATTTGCACTGCTACAACTCGGCCCTCCAGAACCCCGGATAGTCCGTCACAAACCCGTTCTCGTCCACTCTCAGCCAGGCGACGAATTTCCCGCCGCCGCTTTCGTAGCGATAGACGTCACCCGAGGCCCGTTGATACACCTGGTCGAGCGGTTCGAGCGTAAAACTCGGAAAACGAAGCCAGGCGGCTCGGACATCTTCGCGGCTTCCGCTTTCGAGATTTAACCGGCGAATGGGGAGAAGATTGGTTGAGGGGCTGAAATTCAGGTCAATATCATAGCAGCCGGCGACACTTTCGATTTCCAGGCCGTTAAGCCGCCACCGCCTGGCCGCGTCGACGGTGATATCCGTCTCGACAACCTGGGTCCCGATCCAGCCGCTGACTTGCGCCGAGACAGTCTGCCAAGCCTTGTCACAAATAACCCGGTAGTCCAGCCGGCACGCCTGGCTTTCGTACACAAAGACCGCACTACCCAGCAAGAGGTTTTCGGCGCCCAGTGACACGAGGCGGGCCGACTCGTGTCCGGGCCGGTCAATCCGCCGCCACAACACCGGTGATGTCATGGTTTTGCCCTCCCTCATACGTCATCACTCAAAAGCGGAAATGCCTGTGATGCTTTGACCGAGAATCAGCGTGTGAATGTCGTGCGTCCCCTCGTAGGTATACACGGACTCGAGGTTGGCCATATGGCGGAACACCGGATAATCACTGAGAATCCCATTGGCGCCCAGGATGTCCCGCGCTATTCGGGCGGTCTCCAGCGCCATGGCCACGTTGTTCCTTTTGGCCATCGAAATCTGTTCAGGCCGCGCCTTACCGGCGTCCTTCAACTGGCCGAGCCGATAAGCCAGGAGCTGAGCTTTCGTCAGTTCCGTCAGCATGTGCGCCAGCTTCTGCTGCACGATTTGGTGGGAGGCGATCGGTTTATCTCCGAACTGCTTCCTTTCAAGAGCCCATCGACGGGCGGTCTCAAAGCAGGCCATCGCGCTTCCGATAGCGCCCCAAGCGATGCCGTAGCGGGCCTGGCTGAGACACATCAGGGCGTTTTTCAACCCCTCGGTCTTGGGAAGCAGATTCGAGGCAGGGATGCGACAGCCGTCAAAGAAAAGCTCCGAGGTCACTGACGCTCGCAGAGAATGCTTGTTGTGATAGTCGCGCGCCTCAAACCCGGGCGTCCCCTTCTCGACCAGGAATCCGCGAATCTTGTCGTCTTCGCTCTTAGCCCAGACGACGGCAACATCGGCGAGAGTGCCGTTGGTGATCCAGGCCTTCGATCCCTGGAGGACGTAGCAATCACCCTCGCGGCGGGCCCGGGTCCTCATGCCGCTCGGGTTGGAGCCGAAGTCGGGCTCCGTGAGACCGAAGCATCCGATTGCCTGTCCGGACTGCAGCCGCGGCAGCCAACGATCCTTCTGCTCATCGCTGCCAAAGCTGTAAATCGGGTACATCACCAGGCCGCCCTGGACCGAGACGAAACTGCGCAAGCCGCTGTCGCCTCGTTCCAGCTCCTGCATGATCAATCCATAGGCGACATTGTTTAGTCCGGCACATCCGTACCCGTTCAGATTGGCGCCGAAGTAGCCGAGCTCCCCCATTGGTTTGATCAACTGCATGGGGAATGTGCCCGCCTGGTAGTGCTCCTCGATGATCGGCAGCACGTTTTGATCGACGAAGTCCCGCACGCTCTCGCGCACGAGTTTCTCCTCGTCCGTAAATACTTCATCCAGCTTCATGAAGTCGATGTTCGAGGAACCCATGAAAGCACTATAGCATAGCCGGTTACCGGTTGCCGGTTGCCGGTTGCCGGTTACCAGTTACGAGTTACGAGTTGCGAGTTGCGGGTTACGAGTTGCGGGTCACGGACCCGACGAGACACATAAATTGGAGGCGCTTATGTCCCGTCGGGGTCCGTAACCCGTAACCCGTAACCCGTAACCCGCAACCCGCCACTCGCAACTCGTAACTGGTAACCGGCAACTGGTAACCGGCAACCGGATGGAACCAATCCGCCCGCCGGAGGTCTAAGTAGCTGCTCACTGTGCTATAAAAGAACGATGATTCTCGGGCTGACGGGCAAGAACGGCGCTGGCAAAGGGGCAGTCGCGGACTATTTGAAATCCAAGGGCTTCTACTACTACTCCCTCTCCGATGTGATCCGCGAGGAAGTAGCACAAAGAGGCCAGGAGATTACCCGCGATCGGCTGACAGAGGTGGGCAACGAGCTGCGGCGCCGCTCGGGCAACGGCTACCTGGCTCAGCAGATCCTCAGCCGCGTTCAGTTCGACAAGAACTATGTGATCGATTCGTTTCGGCATCCGGACGAGGTCAATATCTTTCGCACGTCATCCCGGTTCTGCCTGATTGCCGTCGTCGCAGATCCGTCGGTCCGGTTTATGCGGATTCGAGCCCGGGGCCGCGAGAAGGATCCCGCCACCTATGAGGACTTTCTGATGACCGAGCAGCGAGAGGCATCCAATCCCGGATCCGAACGCCAGCAGCTGGAGGCGACTGAATGCCTGGCGGATGTGAAAATCCCAAACGAGGGAACGTTCGAAGAACTCCACCAGAAGATCCAGCAAGTACTGGCTCAGCTTTCAGGCAAGCTGGACCGGCCCTGCTGGGACGAGTATTTCATGCGGCTGGCGAAAGTCGCCGCCCTGCGTAGCAACTGCATCAAACGGAAGGTCGCGGCGATTATCGTGCGTGACCGCCGGGTGATCTCGACCGGATACAACGGAACTCCAAGGGGCACGCGCAACTGCTACGAAGGAGGGTGTCCGAGATGTAATGAGATGGCGGACAGCGGCACTCGCCTGGACGACTGCCTGTGTTCGCACGGGGAGGAGAATGCCATTGTCCAAGCCGCCTATCACGGCGTTAGTGTCAAAGACGCGACGCTGTACACGACGTTCGCGCCTTGCCTTATGTGCACCAAGATGATCATTAACGCGGGGATTCGAGAGGTCGTCTACAACGTGGACTACCCCTTAAACGAGGCATCCTTTAGACTGATTCAAGAGGCTGGGATAATCTGCCGGCAATTCAAAGTGGAATAAGCCCCTTCGGATTACCCCTTAATTCGAACTTAATTTCATCCTCAGGATCCGAGCCTGAAGCATGTGGGAACAAATCCTGGCTCTCGCAGCACTCTTCTTTTTCACGATGGCCTCGGCCGGCTTTGTGCTCGTGATGATCCGATATCCTTTCGGTTCGAATCTGCGTGCCTGGGGCATCCGCTTCTGTCATCTTCTCGGTTTTCTTGGCGTCCTTCTGATGAGATTGTCGAGGGGCACTTTCTCTGAGGCCTCCCTCCTGGTCATCTCCTCCCTGATCGTCTCGCTGCTCAGTTTTGAAATGACAAGGAAATACCTGAAGGAACCGCCAAGGCGGTAAAATCACGGCTCTAACAGAGCCGGGAGCGACCAGCGCCGAAGGCGCAAGCGACCGGTCACCCCGTGCCCACTAACACGAATACGACGGCCGTACCGGCACGGAATGACCGGTCGCTTGCGCCTTCGGCGCTGGTCGCTCCCGGCTCTGTTAGAGTGTGGATTCTCCCGGCTCTGAAAGAGTGGTGGCCAGTTCCTCCCGCGCTTTCACCAGCTCCCGGCTGAATTCGACTGGGTATTCCTGCGAGGAATGGAGTAGCTTGTGCGGCGTCGGAAGCAGCGCCAGTTGCTGTTGTCCGTACGCCTTGATCGCGCGAACATCGGGCAGATGACGGCACAGCTCTCCGGCTTTGATGTATTGAGCGAGCAGCGGCTGGTACTCGCCTTCAGGAATCACCGGCCGAGTCTCGTCCCAGCGGCAAATCACGTCTCCGCTGAAGCCGACGCGGGTCACACTCCGGTAGACCTGTTTCCGAAAAGGCGTCGTCGACTTCGCCTGGCTGGTTTTCATCCGTGGCATGGCGCGCCCGTCCTCGAACACTTCGATCAGCTTGTAGACCATTTCGCAGGAGGGGGCATCGCTTGAAACGACCAGGTCCGTTCCCACCCCGAACCCGTCAATGGGCAAGTCTCCGAGCGTCAGCGCGTGGATTTTCCCTTCGTCCAGGTTTCCGCTCGCGAAGATTCGAATGTCCTTGCGGCCGTTGCGATCGAGCAACTGGCGTGTTTTAACAGCCAACTCCGGGATATTCCCGCTGTCCAGACGCACCCCGCTGATCTTGCCACCCAGCTCGACAACCTTCTCGACCGCTTTGAGGGTGTCATAAGTGTCGACGAGCAAGATGGTGTGATCAGGAAAAGCGGCTTGGAAGTGCGCAAACGCTTTCGACTCCTTGTCAAAGAACTGGACGAAAGAATGAGCCATGGTGCCGAACACCGGAATGCCGGTCTCGAACCCGGCCAGTACGTTGCTCGTCCCGTCGCAGCCGCCGATGAACGCGGCTCTCGCGGCCTCGACACCGGCCTGAGGACTGTGTGCGCGGCGCATGCCGAAATCAACGACCTGGCGCTGGCGAGCGGCGAGGCACAGCCGGCTCGCCTTTGATGCCACCATCGTCTGGAAGTTCAGAATATTGATCAGCAGGGTTTCCAGGATCTGCGCCTCGATCACGGGTCCGCTCACTTGCACGAGCGGTTCGTGAGCG
>Ga0209819_10000275_pt1 | contig 14534 bp, 8 predicted proteins | sample PPLLak2March2015_FD_187248 | JGI IMG/M metagenome (GOLD analysis project Ga0209819, IMG submission 187248) | Freshwater sediment microbial communities from Prairie Pothole Lake near Jamestown, North Dakota, USA - PPLs Lake P7 Core (1) Depth... | ecosystem: Environmental > Aquatic > Freshwater >... | reverse complement strand
AACTACCGGACAGAGCTATTATGTTGGTATGAGCTGGAATCTTTCAACGCAGGGTTCTCACTACATTGGGGTAGATGAGTCTGCTACAACACCCCTCAGATTATGTTACTCAAATAACGGTTTAGGATGGATTCTTTTAGGCGGAACTCACAAAGCCCTCGGTATCAGAGCTGATGGCTTTCCTGTTTTACAACATAACATTGCTGTTGGTCCCTTTCTGAGCTTACCGGCATTATTCAATAAAAACGTTATGAAGACAATTAAAGCAAAAATTGCGAACTTCGGTTCATCGAATGAGACAGGTATTCCGGTAAAGTTTTTTGTGCAGGGAGTTCAGGTTAACACAATTTCACTCAACTTAAATGCAGGTGCAGTTGATTCAGTTGCTTTTAGCTGGACACCCCCGGATACAGGTAACTATAACCTTAAGATAGTATCTGCTTTAGCAAATGATGAATTCAGAGCAAATGACACAGTATCAACAACCGTTCAGGTGTATCCTCCGGGATATTATCAGGTATGCTGGGGTACAGGAGCAACTGCTGTTGGATATCCGTTTTTCACTTCATATATGGATTCAAGAACCGCTATGCTGTATCTCGCAAGCGATATTGGAACCGGTGCTAGCACAATTACAAAGATAGGTTTCTCAGTAGTAACAGCATCTCCTCAGGTTATGAATGGATTCATGGTATTGATGAGAAATACCACTGCAAACACAATTTCATCATACGGAATAGGAATGTATGAAGTATACAGCGGAACGTACACAGTCCCCGGAACCGGCTTGCAGTACATTACGCTGACAACTCCATTTGTATATACCGGTGGAAACCTGTTAGTGGAAATTTGCTTCAATAACTCAAGCTATACATCAAACTCAACAGTATATTCAACGGCAATAACAGGCAGATGCTATCATGCTCATCAGAACCTTCCTTCAGATAACGGATGTACGATAATTGACATGGGTACTATACAGACAACATTACCGAATGTTTGTTTCCAGGGAATAATTACCGGAATAAACGGAAAAACTAATAATGGTATACCGGATAATTTTTCACTTGAACAAAATTATCCTAACCCATTCAATCCAAAAACAATTATCAATTATCAATTGCCAATCAGCAATTATGTGAAGCTAACAATATTTGATGCATTGGGTAGAGAAGTAGCTGTATTAGTAAATGAAAAGCAAAGTGCCGGCAATTACAGTGTGGAATTGGATGCTTCAAATTATTCCAGCGGATTATATTTTTATAAACTGGAGTGCGAAGGGTTTAGTGATGTGAAGAAGATGTTAATTGTCAAATAGTGAGATAGCGAAATAGTGAAAGGCAAATAGCAAATAACACAAAAGCCGTTAATGAAACGGTTTTGTGTTTAGCAACCTCTTTTCTTGTCATTCCCGCGAAGGCGGGAATCCATTAGAAATGATACTGAGAATCTTTCAAGATGAAAATTTCCTTTTTTATTACCTTCGTGTTTATCAAAATCTACAATTGTTGTGTTCATCCTTATCAATACAAATGGATTCCCGCCTTCGCGGGAATGACAAGAAAAATCACTCTCTCAGCTTTTGCAATTCTTTGAATAACTGTTCTTCCTTAGCTGATAAATGTTCAGGTATATTTATATTCAGCTTCAGGTACAGATTTCCAAATTCGTTTGCGTGTCCGTATTTCGGCATTCCGAGTTTTTGAAGCCGCAGAAGCTTTCCATTCTGCGAACCTTTCGGAATATCTACCTTTACATTCCCTTTGAATGATTTGAATGATGCCTTGCCGCCAAGTATTGCAGTATATAAATCCACATCAATATCAGCATAAAGGTCATCACCTTTTCTATCAAATACAGGGTGCTTGGCAATCTTAATTGTTAACAGCAGGTCGCCGGGTGTACCACCCTGCATTCCCGGGCTTCCTTTTCCGCTAAGCTTTAATAAATGCCCGTCAGTAATACCCGGCTTAATATTTAACTTTATTCCCTGTCCGTTTATTGTAAATATTTTTTGAGCACCGTGATATGCATCTTCAAGAGTTATTTCAAGTTCTGCGCTCATGTCTTCACCTTTAGCCACAGTTGCTCTTCTGGCTCCTCCGGTTCGGTTTCTTCTTTGCTGTGATGCCCCAAATCCCTGACCAAACAGCATATCAAAGAAATCCGAATATCCCGAATTTCCAAATATATCGCTGAAATCACCTTCATAAGAATAAGTTCTTCCGCTGCCCTGGCTTGCATACTGTGACCAGTCAAATCCGCCCTGCTGACCGCCATGCTGTTCATATTGCCGCCAGTTTTCACCCAGACGGTCATATTTCTTCCGCTTCTCAGGGTCACTGAGAACTTCATTTGCCTCATTGATTTCTTTGAACTTCGTTTCAGATGCTTTATCACCTTTGGTCTTATCTGGGTGATATTTTACAGCTAGTTTCCTGTATGCTTTCTTTATTTCATCCTGGGTTGCATTTTTCTCAACTCCAAGAACTTTATAATAATCTTTATATTCCATATTTATCTGTATTTAATAACACTAAAATTTATAAAAATATTTCCAATAAATATGTAATAATATTTATATCTATTAATTTATCAGATTAATCAGATTTATCAGATTAGTCAGATTACAAATTGAAAAGCTTGAACCCCAGATTAACCCAGATTTATATGATTAGAATGATTAAACCTCACTACCATTATAATTAATTCTTAAATTTAATATATAAGGACTTAACACACCCGCTTGCAGCAGACAGGCGTGACAATTCTTATAAGCCGTGGTTATTAAAAACATAAAAGGAAACTGCTCAGTTGCTTAAAGCCCGTGGTTATTTATTATTCTCTTTGTTCATTTTTTGTCCCTGAGAACTTCCTACCAGCATGCAGGTGTGTTAAAGGCATTTAATCATATTAATCAGGTTAATCTGTGTTAATCCGTGGTTCAAGCTTTTCAATCTGTAATCTGACTAATCTGATAAATCTGATAAATCTGATTAATCTGACTAATCTGATATATCTGTCATAATTGCATTCTAACTATAAAAGTATTAATTTTGCCCCTCTTTAGTACTTGAAAAGTCAATTTTTATTTACATCAAAAATTAGTAAATTTGATTTCGCACTAAAGTAAAATATTACTTAACAAAATATGAAAATCTCTGATATACTAAGTACTGATGTAATAGAGGTAAATTTAGATGTAAAAGACAAAGATGACTCGCTGAATAAGATAATCGCAATAGCTGCAAAATCAGGCAAGATGCTTGACCTGAACAAAGTAACAGAAACAATTTTTGAACGTGAAAAGCTGGTATCAACAGGTGTAGGAAAAGGTTTTGCGATACCTCACGGTAAAACAGATTCAATCAGTGATACAGTAGCTTCTTTTATAATAACAAAGGAGCCCATTGATTTCGATTCAATAGACGGCGAACCTGTAAGGTTCATATTTCTGCTTGTGGGAAAAGAGACACTTCTTAACACTCACATAAAGCTTTTAAGCCGCATCTCGAGATTAATGAATAAGGATGAATTCAGAGATAAGCTGTTAAACGCAAAGACAAAAGAAGACGTGCTTAAGATTTTTAAAGATGAAGAGCAGAATTATTTCGATATATAATTTAAAGCTTAAGCAAAGCCGCAATATAATATCATATCGGGATTCCTGTTCGTTTTTTCCAATCTACAAAAAAATAAAAATAACATATGGCTAAAAAATTAGTTTATTATTTCGGCGGTAAGAAAGCCGATGGCAAAGCAGAGATGAAATCATTACTCGGCGGTAAAGGTGCAAACCTTGCCGAGATGGTTAATTTAAGGTTACCCGTTCCTCCGGGATTTACAATTACTACAGAAGTCTGTACTCATTTCTATAAGAACAATAAAAAATATCCTCCCGAGTTAAAGAAACAGGTTCAGCTCTCACTTAAGAGAGTGGAGAAAGAGCTTGGAGTAAAATTCGGCGATAAAAATAATCCGCTTCTTTTATCGGTTCGTTCCGGTGCAAGAGCTTCAATGCCGGGTATGATGGATACTATTTTAAACCTTGGCTTAAACGATGAAACTGTTCTTGGGCTTATTGCTAAAACGGGCAATGAAAGATTTGCTTATGATTCATACAGAAGATTCGTGCAGATGTACGGCGATGTTGTTATGGATCTTAAACCGCGTACTGAAGACGAGCAGGACCCGTTTGAAGTATTGCTGCAAAATAAGAAAAACTCGAAAGGTATTACTCTGGATACAGACCTGACCGCACAGGACCTTAAAGAGCTTGTTCAGGAATTCAAAGCTGAAATAAAAAATAAGCTTGGTAAAGATTTTCCTGAAAATCCTGAAGAGCAGTTATGGGGAGCAATCGGTGCTGTGTTTAGCTCATGGATGAACGAAAGAGCTATCGTTTACAGGAAGCTTAATAATATTCCCGCAGAGTGGGGAACAGCTGTTAATATCCAGTCAATGGTATTTGGGAATATGGGTATTGAATCAGGTACGGGTGTTGCTTTTACACGCGATGCTGCTTCAGGTGAAAATATATTTTATGGTGAGTACTTAATGGATGCACAGGGTGAAGATGTTGTTGCCGGTATCAGGACTCCGCTCCCAATCTCAAAATTGAACGAGCAGAATCCTGTATTATATAAACAGCTTGATAACATAAGGATTAAGCTGGAAAAACATTACAAGGACATGCAGGACTTAGAATTTACAATTCAGCAGGGCAAGCTTTATATTTTGCAGTGCCGTGTTGGTAAACGTACCGGTCTTGCTGCTGCAAGAATTGCTGTGGATATGGTAAAAGAGAAATTAATATCTGAGAAGGAAGCATTGCTCCGTGTTGAAGCAGACCAGCTTAACCAATTGCTGCGTCCTGTATTTGATATGAATGAAAAACGCAATGCAATTAAAGAAGGAAGATTGCTTACAAAGGGCTTGAATGCAGGTCCCGGTGCAGCAACAGGACAAATATATTTTAATGCTACCGATGTTGTGGAAGCTGCTGAAAGAGGCGAGAAGGTTATACTTGTCAGAATTGAAACTTCTCCCGAAGATATTAAAGGTATGAATGCTTCTGAAGGTATATTAACTTCACGCGGCGGTATGACATCACATGCAGCACTTGTTGCACGCCAGATGGGTAAGGTCTGTGTTGCAGGATGCAGTGCTCTTGAAATTGATTATGCCGCAAGAACTATGAGAGTCGAAGGTAATGGTACAGCTGTCATCAGGGAAGGTGAGTGGATTTCAATTGACGGAACAACAGGTGAAGTGTTAGAAGGAAAAGTAAATACAAAGGATTCAGAAATACTGCAAGTTCTGCTTGATGGAACAATGAAGCCGGAAGAATCGGAATATTTCAGGGTATATGACCAGTTAATGAAATGGTCAGATAAATTCAGAAGGTTAAAAATAAGGACAAATGCCGACCAGCCCGACCAGTGCGCAAATGCAGTTGCTTTCGGTGCTGAAGGTATCGGTCTTTGCAGAACCGAGCATATGTTCTTTGGCGGTGATAGAATAGATGCTGTCAGAGAAATGATTCTTGCCGATAATAAGGAAGAAAGAGAAGCAGCATTAGAGAAAATATTCCCATACCAGAAAGAGGACTTTATTGGAATATTCAAGGAGATGGGCGGAAGACCGGTAACAGTGAGAACACTTGATCCCCCGCTCCATGAGTTCCTGCCGCATTCTGAAATAGAACAAAAAGATTTAGCAGCAAAGCTTGGCAAAACATATGAAGAAGTAAAAGCCAAAGTCGATAGCTTGCATGAGTTCAATCCTATGATGGGTCACAGAGGCTGCAGGCTTGGTATTGTATATCCCGAAATAACTTACATGCAGGCAAGAGCTATACTTGAAGCCGCTGCAGAATGTATCAAACAGGGATTAATCGTTCATCCTGAAATTATGATACCGCTTGTCGGACATTACCATGAGCTTGAGAACCAGGCAAAAGTAGTAAGAGAAGCAGGCAACAGAGTGATTAAAGAAACCGGCGTTAACCTTGACTACCTTGTAGGAACAATGATTGAAGTACCCAGGGCTGCATTAACCGCAGACCAGGTTGCAAAATACGCGGACTTCTTCTCATTCGGTACAAACGATTTAACACAGCTTGCAATGGGATTATCGAGAGATGATTCAGGTAAGTTCCTTCCGTATTACGTAAGCTCAGAAATATTGCCGTATGACCCGTTTGTTACAATAGACTCTGGTGTTGGCGAATTGGTAAAGATAGCGGTTGAAAAAGGAAGAAGTGAAAAGCCGAAATTGAAAATCGGAATTTGCGGCGAGCACGGCGGTGACCCGCAGACAATTGGTTTCTGCAACAGCACAGGGCTTGATTACGTTAGCTGTTCACCGTTCAGGGTACCTATTGCAAGGTTAGCGGCTGCAAGAGCTGCATTGCTTTCGGAATCAAGAAACGGTAAGCCGGCAGCAAGGAAAAAACCGGCTGCAAAGAAACTTATTAAAAAAACAGCTAAGAAAAAAACAAGAAGGTAAACATTTTTCCCATACTCCCCCTCTCCAAATGGAGAGGGGGCAGGGGGGTGAGGTGAGTTAATTTGAAATATCTTTTTATAATATTAGTATCATTAGTTCTTCTTTCTTCCTGCGGGAAGAAGGAAGAACCTGATTTTGTTGATGAAAATATCAAGACTACGGAACCGGATAAGCAGGATGTTAAATCCGATTCTAAGAGTGAAGTAAAAACAGAACCGAAAGATACATCAGGTCAGGTTGATAAATATAAGAAACCTCAGCTTAAACCCGAAAGAGAAATAACCCCATCAGAAGCAAAAAATTTTACCGGCAAGGCAGTTACGGTTACAGGATTTATCGCAGATGTAAATATAAGAGAAAAAGTTGCCTATCTTAATTTCACAAACAGGTACCCCGATAATGATTTTACTGCCGTAGTGTTTGCAAGCAAATATGAAGAATTTGGAGATTTAAGCAAATACGAAAACAAGAACGTAGAAGTCACCGGCATTGTAAGCACCTTCAAAGACAAACCGCAGATAGTACTCAATGATAAGAGCCAGATAAAGATAAAGTAGTTTATAAGGTTTATAAGGTTTGTAAGGTTTGTAAAGTTTATAAAGTTTATAAGGTTTATAAGGTTTATAAAGTTTATAAAGTAAGTGCATAGAGTGTAAGGAGCAGTGTTAGGTTATTTGGGAGTAATTGAGATTATTCTTATTTACTTTAAGATAATTGTGTTAAAGTCCATACCTATTTGAAAGACCAACGCCCCGTCGGACTGACAATGCATTTAACTTACTTAAGTGATGATACGCAAAGAATGAAAATCTCGAAGGGATGATATTTTGGTAGCAATACATCTCGGGCATGAAGGAAAATCCTGAAGGGATGACATTATTAGTTTTTAAAGAATATCAATAGTTAATCTCAATCATTAATAATGTCATCCCTTCGGGATTCTATTTCCGGGTGAAAAATTCATTCTACCAAAATATCATCCCTTCGGGATTTCTTCTTTTTGCGTAAGGTGTATTACTTAATTCTTTGCGGTCTTTGCGGCTTAGCGTGATGGTACACCGGCAAAAAATCAGAGTTGGGTTCAAAACAGTGCTAAGTTGGGTTCAAGTTGTGTCGGAGTTGGGTTCAAGTTAGTATCAAGTTGGGTTATCGTTTTTGGAAAACAGGGGTTAAGTCATTGCAGTATAAGGAGATAACGCCGTCAAATTCATCGGGATGCTATGAATAAAATGGCGATTATGTAAAGAAAATGCGGTTTTTTCCGAAAAATAAAACTTCACTATATCATTAACTAAAATAGCTATATGAATTTATAATAGTGAATAATTTGTCGCTGGGAATGGTGGAGTTAAAGTGATACTTGAAGTTCTTCCGGTTCATTTAAGAATCATCCCCCTAGCCCCCTTCGAAAGGGGGAACTGCTTTCTATATTAATCCTCTAATATTAAAAATCCCGGTTCTGACATGTTTTTAATGGGTAATTAAACTATTTTTAGTTAAAACTTGACAAATGGTAATTTCGTATATACATTTGTATAGTGATACATATTATCACTCAATACCGTTCTTTGATAATATCGTTTAGAGTTATACCACGTCGTAATAATGCTGTTAAATGCGGCTCACGGATTTAGTTAGTTTTTGTATGGATGAAAAAAATATGTATTTAAAAATGCACTAAAAAGTTTGTTAAGTTTGTTAAGTTTGTTAAGTTTGTTAAGTTTGTTAAGTTTGTTAAGTTTGTTAAGTTCAAACCTGAAACCTGAAACCTGAAACCTGTAACCTAAAACCTGTAACCTGCAATTTCAAACCTCAAACTTCTCAAACACTTCTTTTGCATTTTCAATTTTTTTCATTTTCAGTGATTTTACCACATCGGCAACGTACTTTTCCAGACGCATGCCCACAAGCGTTGTGCTTATTCCTTCGAGCGAGTTAATTAAGAGGATGGCTTTTTGTGACAGGCTTAATTCTTTGAATTGCATAGACTGTTCAGCTGTAACAAGCTTATCAAGCTTATTGCTGATTTCCTTTGAGCGGGAATTTGCAATTATTCCGTAAATTGTTTCCATTATCCGCATCAGCTTGTTTATTTGCTTTGCTATCACATCAAGCCTGTCTTTCATTTCAGATGTGACATTAGGTGATTTTATCATTGCACTGAAAGCATAGTTAACGCGTGGAATCAGGAACTGCTTCTTTACATCATTGAAGCTTTCAATACTTCCGAAATTTTTCCAGTTCTCCTTAAGCAATTGTCCCGCTTTAAGGAAATAGTTAACTGCTTCCCTGTTCTGGTCGGATAGATTCAAAAGCTCAAGGTAATCCTTCAGGAAACTTTCTTCCAATGAATCAAGCAGCTCTATTTCAGCAATAATTTGTGCTTCATCAACATTCAGGAATTCGGGATATATTTCAAAATCAATAAGCCTGTGAAGTGATTTTCCCTGTATTGCATTTAACGGACGGTTAACCATTACAGCAATTTTATTTTCCTTTGCAATCTCCAGTGTTGTTTTTGTCTCATGCTTCTGATTCTTAATTGTTACAGCACCATTTTCATACAGGTTCAACGGCAATTGAATAACATAAAAGTGGTTATCTTCCTTCACTTCCCTGGCTGCCTGCAGGCACATTTCAAGTGATGTGAAGGTAGGTGAATCCATTTCATGGATAAATGAATTAGACGAAATACCGTAACATCCGATAGTGCCTTTTTCAACTTCACCTTCAAGGAATTCAAATGCTTTTTTTATTCTCCTGTAGTATTCAAATCTCATTTCATCAAGTGAGAGGTCCTGAGCCATTTTGGAATCAAGGAAATACTCAGGGTTATGCAGAAGGTAAACATCCACTGCTTTCGTTTTCAGCCTGTCGAGTGATTGAGTAATCTGGTCGCTGAGAAAATCCGGGTGAATGCAATGCCAGAGCCCTTCGGAGTAATCAACAACTTCCTTATACGGTTCACCGTTCTCCGCTTTTTTCTGAGCATATTCATAATTTTTGCCCTGTATATAACCGCCTTTGGTGACGACAACAACCTCCTCACGAAGAAGCTTTATCTCTTCTATCAGTTTCCAGAGAACATTGCCGATGAGAATTTCACTGCCTCCGTCTGAGTAATTGGCGGATGTATCAATGATGTTTATTCCGTTGAGTAAAGCATATTCAAGTGCGTTGAAGTGTTCGTTCACGCGGTAATCTACTCTGTAACAACCAAAGCCGCAGGCAGAAACGGTGAGACCGGTTTTGCCAAAGGGTTTATACATCTGTTCAGGAAATTGAAGTGAAAATTTTCCGGTATCCTCTTTTGAAGCTATGTTAGCGATTATTAGTTTATCCATTGTTATAATTAAATTTATCGGCTAAGGCACACAGAATAGTATTTATATAATGTCAGTTTCGTCGGCATTTTTGTATATCCAAACCTTCAAACTTTTCAACCTGTAACTTTCAACCCTTCAGTCTTCAGCAATTACAATCAGCTTATCTATTTCTTCAAAGATAATTTTGTCTGACTTTTTCGGATTAACAAAAACACCGTATGCTTTATCGGCATCATGAGCAAAGCTGCATTTTCTGTAGCCAATTACAATTTCATTTCTTCTTGCGGCACATTCGGATACTTCATAGAAGTCCACTTCTTTGCCGGGTTTAATATAATGCGATGCCGGTTTCAAATATATCTCGGAACCTTCCGCATCAAATAAATCATCGAATACTGCTTTTAGTTCTTTGTTTTCGGATAGCTGTGAAAGCATTAAGCTTACAAGCTTATTGCTGATGATGAAGTCATCTGCTTTGGTTACTTCTGCAAGCTGTTTGTTTCTAATATCCATCATTTCACTTACTATACTGAAATCAACATTTTCCCTTTCGGAAATATTTCTTAAATGAAGCAGTGTAATAAGTGTTCTTGAATCCGATTCCTGTATGTCCATTGTATCCGAATAACAAAGTAAAATTATATGGTTGTAATCAGCTAATGGCAGTGGCTCAAGCACAGATCTTTCTGTAATAACACCATTAATGAATTTTATCGATTGATTTTTTACTATTCCTTTTATTTTGTTAATTTGTTCATCCACATTTTGTTCATCGGTCACAATAGTTATGGAAGAACCGGGTGAAAGGTAATTATCAAGCTCTCTGATAATTGAGCATGCTCTTTTATTCCATCCCAGTATCAAAGTCTTTTCAATATTAGGAACAAATTTACCGTTCGTTGAAAAAACCGATTCATCAAATCTATAATTGGTTTTACCTGAAAGCTTAACTGTATCGTCATCTTCCGAAATTGCAATTACTTTATCATCTGCGGAAAATATAGTATCCATTGGCGGATTAACCTGAATTCTTCCATCGGCAAAACGCAAGCCTATAATAGTTGAATCTTCATAAGCTAGAACTGCATCTTTGAAAGTTTTTCCGGCTAAGCCTGGTTCCTGCTGAAAATAAATTTCCGCTCCGTCGAAATCCAGCAGCTCAGTATAAACAATACTTAATCCTGATTGCCTGCATGTTTGAGCTATTACTCTTGAGATAAGGTCATCTGAATGAACAAGAATTACTTCATCTGAGCCGACCATTTCGGCTACTTCTTTATTCTTTGCATCACTTATTTCAGCAACAATATGATAGGGTTCCTGTTTCCTGTTGGGATTATTGGTTAAAGCGAGTATGGTTTTTATTACATGTATATCCGGGTCGGTTTCATTTTCAGCAAGTATGATAATAGAGCGTGCTTCATGTGGATTTACAATTTCTAGGTCATTTAGGTCAATAACGCTTCCGTTCCTGCAAATAATTTTTGTGTTTTTGCAGTCAGGTATCCTGGTACGGATATCATCTTCCATCTCAACCTTATCACGGTTAGCTAAAATAACAATTCTTGGTTTTTTTTGATTTACGTTTGCTATGATTAGCTCTGAAATAATAGGAATAATTTTTTCGGACCACCCGAGAATTAATGTATGCCCGCTCTCAACAACAAATGAATGTCCTTTTCTCAAATCATCAAGTTTACTTGATATTCCGCTTGAAAGAACACCGATGAGAGTGCTGACAATAAATATACCGCCAACAGTAACAAAGAGCATAATTAACCTGAAACCCCAGCCTGTATCCTGCCCCATAGTTCCGGGGTCAAGGGTTCTCATCAAGCTTTGCCATGTACCTTCAATAAAGCCTACCGATTCACTGCCTTCCTGTGCAAATCCTGTGAATGTGAGTATTATGGCAGCGATTATAATTAATACCAGTGAAATAGCAGCAAGCCATCCGATAAGAGCTATTACTCCTGCGGACATCTGGTTATCGAACTTATACCTGAGTCTTGTTATAAGTGGAAACTTTATAGTATGATTCATTATGGTTTTTTAGTTTTAGAAACAATTACATCAACACCCTGCGGAAAATTGTTGAACTGTTTAGTTCTGGGTTCTTTCAGAATATTCCGCGGGTCAACATCTCCGAAGAAAAAATGTGTTCCGGTAACAGAAGTCCATGAAACAGATACCTTAAAACTTTTTCCGGTCGGAAGATTGTATCTTTCGCCCGAATATAATATCTCTTTATCTTTTCCTATTTGCCATGGAATTTCATTTAAAGTTCTTCCGCTTACATTTTTAACGGTAATTGAGATTAAGACTTGTTCACCGGGTTTTGGCTTAACCGGTTTTACCGAAAAATCCGTTACCTCAACCTTATCATTTTTCCTGCCCTCAATGGTATCTTCATTTTTTATGATTGAGCTTTCTTTACTCTTCATTTTGGTTACCTTATTGATTTTTAACAATCTACAATTATAATTTTATAAAATTAGATATTCAATCAATATTTAAGAAATTTATTATATATTAATACTAACCTGAAATGGTTATTTATACTGAGAAATTAGTATTTGAATATATTATATTTATGGATATTATTCAGGTCAATATTCAATTAAAATTAAATCAATTTTTAAATATATATTTTTCTAACTATGAAAAAACTTTACTTTTTATTTTATTTAGTTTTAATATCATTTTTATTAATCGGCAGCAGTTACGCCGGAGACAGAATGGTACTTGTAGAAAGATTTACAAGTTCTACATGTCCTCCATGTGCTTCAAACAATCCTATAATGGATGCTTTCTTAAGCGCACAGGATCCTGATAAGATAGTTGGTATCAGCTATCATATGAACTGGCCTGCTCCTGGTAATGACCCTTTTTATTTACATAATCCTGGTGATAATAATATCAGGAGAACCTATTATAATGTTAATTCAATTCCGCAGGCAAGAATGGATGGAATTATAGATATACAGCCTACTTACAACCCATCTACACTGCTTGCAAATTTAAATTCAAGGACAAGTATATTAAGCCCTGTTACAATTATTGTTCAGGATACGGTTGTAGGTGACAGCATATTGATAAAAGTAACCGTTTTTTGTGAGACATCTATATCAAATCCCAATGCTGTACTACAGATTGCTGTCATAGAAAAATTCAAACAGTTTTCCACACCTCCCGGCACAAACGGAGAGACAGTTTTCCACGATATAATGCGCAGGATGGAACCCAGTGGAAATGGTACCCCGATATTCTTATTACCCGGGCAAGTAACTGTGATTCAAAAATCTGTTTATATGAACCATGAGTGGCAGGCAAACCAAATGAGGGTTATGGTTTTTATTCAGGATAATGCGACAAAGGAAATTTTGAATGCTGCAATAAAAACAGCAAATTTTACATTACTGCCATCACCCGGCTTTAAGGTTGTACAGCAGGGGCAGAGCCAGAATGCTTCTTATAAAATAAAGCTTCCTTCAATAGCACCTGGCTATAATTCACCTATTACACTTACTGCTGCACTTGAGCCTCCGGTAAACGGTGTTACTGTCAGTTTCCCGTCGGGAAATGTGTTTAATAATTTTTCCGATTCTATAACGCTTCAGGTATCGTCAACTTCTTCTGTTCCCTCCGGTGAATACAGGGTTGTTGTTACCGGTACGAATACAAATAATAAGGTACATAAAACATCGGTGATATATCTGGTGGGGAAAAATTATATTACTACCGGATGTAACAGAATGTCACTTCAGTATAAAGTGGATAATGTAACATATACAGGCTCTAAATTCTTTGTCTGGGATGTAAATTCAGTTCATAACCTTGCTGCTGTTTCACCTCAGCTGCTTGGCACAACTACAAGATATTTATTCCAGAGCTGGAGCCATGGCGGAGATTCTGTACAGAATATTACCGTAAATACCAATCCTGCAAATTATATAATAAATTACAAAGTGCAGTATAAGCTTGTAACATCAAATATACCTGCAGTAAACGTAAATATAATCGGCGGCAATGTTTTTTATGATTCATCAGCAACAGCAGGGCTGTCTCTTTCAGCACTTCAGGTACAATATAACAATATGACATATTATTTCCAGAGATGGCAGGGTTCGGGAAACGGTTCATATACGGGTACAAACCCAACTCCGCAGCTTGTGATGAATAACGTCTTAATAGAAAATGCTGTCTGGGATACAATTGCCCCGATAGGTATCGGTAAAATATCAAATGAAATTCCCGTCACTTATTCGTTGTTCCAGAATTATCCCAATCCGTTCAATCCGGTTACAACAATAAAATATGCACTGCCTAAAGATGCTGAATTAAGCCTGAAGGTATATGATGTACTTGGAAATGAAGTCGCTGTTTTATTTAACGGATTTAGAAGAGCAGGTTATTATGAAGATGTCTTCGATGCTTCCGGTATTGCAAGCGGAATATATTTCTATAAACTTATATCAAAAGATTTTACTGATATTAAGAAAATGATTTTGATAAAGTAATCTGTAAGGATTACTTTAGAAATCCCTGCCTGTATGCAGTTCTGCGGGATTGATAAAATAATAAATATTTTAAAGCTTTTCATTAGGAGGCTGTCTCAAAAGGATAGCCTCTTTTTTATTTGTTGAGGCGGTTCTAGTTTTTTGTTATTTAAGATTTGGGCAGAAGATGAGATTCTTA
>Ga0209819_10000274_pt1 | contig 14546 bp, 15 predicted proteins | sample PPLLak2March2015_FD_187248 | JGI IMG/M metagenome (GOLD analysis project Ga0209819, IMG submission 187248) | Freshwater sediment microbial communities from Prairie Pothole Lake near Jamestown, North Dakota, USA - PPLs Lake P7 Core (1) Depth... | ecosystem: Environmental > Aquatic > Freshwater >... | reverse complement strand
TTTTCCCGTTGAGCATTCGACCTCCGTTACTTCTAACTCTTTTCGACCAAAAACGAGCAGCCGTCGGAAAGCTGCGTCATGCGGCCGAGAAAGAGACTTCCCTTGGAAATAAATAGCGCATTCTTGATCTCACCGTTTCGAAGCGCATCCAATGCGTGCCCCAAGTAAACAATCGCCGAGGGAATATGTCCCTGCGTCGGCGCATAGCCTACCATGCCGCGCGTCCTGACAAAATCCTCCATCTGATCCTTCCTGATCTGGCCCCGCATGACCGCCAGCGCGGCTAACGTGAGATAGTTTGTCCTGGGCACGTCGCCGCTGCCTGACGGCACGGTGATTTCAGGATTGTGCAGCTCGACGGCGTAGCGGTCCACGTCGGTGAGTTTCATTCCCAGCTTCGCGAGCGCTTTCTCCGCAAGAGATTCCGCCATCGCCTGCGGCGAAGCACCGCCCCGAACCGGGTGAAACGCCGCCGAATCCAATCGCATACAAGGCTCGCCGCTCTTTGCCGGGCTTAAGATCACGGCAAAACTCCCCAGCACGTCTTCCAAGATCGGCATGCCCTTCTTGAGATGGGATTCGAATTTCATGCCGAGCTTGGCGAGGGATCCACCGGCCACCACAGCAACTTTTCGACAAACACCCGATTGGATCAAGCTGGCGCCGTGAACCATCGCGTATAGCGGGCCGGCACAGAAGGCTTTGACATCCGAACCGGAAGCATTCGCACAGCCGACCGCTTCGGCGATGGCCTTTGCAAGATTTCCCCCACCGCGATTATAACGGTCACCTACCGCCTCTTCCGAGCAACTGATAACGAAATCGATTTCTTGCGGACTCAGTTTGAGAGCATTCAGCAAGGAACCCAGCGAATGAGCGGCGGTTACTTTAGCGGCGAGATTTTCCAGTAAGACATCAGCAGTGAGACTCGGGTCTTCGGCATGACCCGGCTCGAAGGCACCGACCAATCTCTCACCAGCATATAGCCCCAGTGCGCCCTTCTCGCAGAGCGCTTTGACTTCCTCCAACGGCCGAATGCGTGCTGGTTTCCCGTTGGTATGCTTCGACGCATGCTCCTGGAGCCATTTTTCCTCGAGGGTAACGAGATTGAACTGATCAGTGGCCGCGAGCAGCGCGTAAAACCGGTCCTGATCGACGAGATCGCCGAAACGTCCGTTGGCAACCGCTCCTTCTACAAGTTTGTCATACCAGGGCTTCGGAAGATTGCTCAGCTCGGCGGGCGTGATATTGCCGATGTAAACTTGATGGGGCGCGTAAGCCGTGGCCGCACTGAAGCTTCTGAGGTGGTTATTTAACTGCGGTTCGAGGGTCGTATTCGCCCTGAGCTCGCGCGATGGCTTGGATCCATAACGGACGAGATCAGGAGCATGGGTTAAAGAGTAAAAAACCCCTTCGAGACCCACACGTACTGCTTTGGATGAGTCAGTCATAATAAGACCGGCAACGAGTTGTTACCATTCTTACTCTTTGAATGAATGGTTTTTCAAGAAGGTGTCGGCATCAGACGGACTGAAAAAGACTAGGCGAACTTCGTGTAGCGAAGTTTTTGAACTGAGGAATTTCTGAATCGCTTGCGAAGACACCTGTGCGGCCTCATGCAGCGGATAACCATAGATGCCGGTCGAGATCGCCGGAAAGGCAATCGTCCTTAGACCTTTGCCTACCGCGAGCGTCAGCGAGTTGTAGTAACAATCGCTTAAAAGCTCTGCCTTGTCCTTCCCTCCGCGCCCATACACAGGTCCCACGGTATGAATGACGTGCTTGGCCGGCATTCTCCCCGCCGTTGTGATCACCGCCTGCCCCGTCGGCAAACCATCCGGATACTGAACCCGCCGAATCTCCTTGCACTCTTTTAATATCTCCGGCCCACCCGCCCGATGAATCGCACCATCCACACCACCCCCACCCATCAAAGTTCCATTCGCCGCGTTGACAATGGCCTCCACAGCTTCTTTCGTAATATCTCCGACTTTTACAACAACGGTCCCCGTCAGAAACGATTTCAGCACGTCCATAAACTCTCCACGTTCGTTATCTGCAGTTTATAGCAAAGCACAAAGTTATTGAAACCTTCCGACAGAAGGCGGACACAAGCCATGTTGCAAGATACCGTGTTTTTGAAGCATGTTGGGACGGTCCCCACAACTCCTTAGACAGTTGAAAGGTGACGGTCGTGACATGACGACAGAGCACCTAGCGAATCTTTCCAAGAATTTGGCGGGTTTACTCCCGCAAGGTCCTGTCCGCAGGGGGATTGTTTCTGACCTCGGTGAGCTATGGGCTTGCAAGCTATTTGGGCTCACAAGGATGCCAGAAGGCCAAGCCGGGTACGATGCAGTGGACATAGACGCGAAGTTAGGCCCGCGAGGCGGGCGTTATCAGGTGAAAAGTCGCTCCCCCGAGAAGAACAAATTTGTAGATCCGATGGGAACTGTTGGCGGATTTTCCTCCCTTGAGTTTGACGCCGCCATACTCGTACTGATGGATTCTGACCTTCAGGTATACGAAGTCTGGCTTGCGAGCGTTGACAAGGTTAGAGCCAATTTGCGGCAGGGCCGCCGCGACATAACTGTCGCCCGTTTTGAGCAGGTTGGGAGATGCCTGTTCCAAGGAGGAAGCATGGCCATGAAACAACCCGAAGTTGGATCACGAATCGCCGTTGTCTGCTGGCATCACGGTGACCGGCGAAGATTAGAAAAGTGTCTTGCCAATAACTACTGCGATCTTCATCCTCTAGGGCGAGCTTCAAATTGGTGGAACAAACTTCGACTCAAGATCGGAGACATCGTACGTTTTTCGGTGAAGGGTGAAGTTGTTGCGTACGGTAAGATTCTAAGCGAACCCTATGACCTGGTGTCAAGAAAAGGGATTCCACCCGTCGACAAAAGTTGGCCGGGCGCTGTCGATATTGGTGAAATTCAATGGCGACAGGGCGGAAATTGTCCGTCGCCTCCTAGGGAAGGTAGCCACAGACTATAGCCGGCAAAACAGGTTTAAAGGCCACGCCTTGCAATCACACATTGGCGTAATGCTAGAAGCAACCCGGTCAATCTCCGACCCCGTCAATGTCTAAGTTGAACCCTAGGGGCGCAGGTTTTTGGTTACCCCAGTCTAAGGACCGGATCAACAGGAAATAAGCCCACGATAACTGGCACAGGCTGGAACCACGTAAAGAGGAAACTTTGAGCCGGTGCATCAGACTAGAATTGATTTAAGGCGACTTGCTTCCAACGGCTTACGCTTATTGCAATGTTCTTGATCCAGTTTTTCGTTGTTAGGTAGTGAAAAAGATTATAGGATTGCTCGAAATCATGAAAATCGTCGGTTAGGACAGAGACAACCCTAACTTGATTAGCAGTACCTAACTAATATGGCTACGACATCGGCCACGATCAAACTTTTTTTGCCTCGTGGAGACGCGAAGAGTCTGCGAACAGCCGAAATCTCCAATTGGACTGGCAAGGCGATAGCCGCGCCACGAACAGAGCTCGACGAGTTGCTTCAGCGTGAGGAACTTGACAAGGCCGGCGTTTACATTCTCTCTGGTAGTGACCCTCTGTCCGGCTCACCGCGCGCGTATATCGGTGAAGCTGAGGTTATCCGCGAGCGCCTTAGGCAACATAAGACCAAGGAATTCTGGGTTTCCGCCGTAGTGTTTGTCAGCAAGGACGAGAATCTCACCAAGGCTCATATCAGATACCTCGAGAACAGACTCCTTACGGAGGCCGGACAGGTCGGTAGATGTACACTTGAGCAGAACCAAGCTGGCGGCTCGAAGCTGCCCGAATCCGACCGCGAAGATATGGAAGTGTTCCTTTCGCACATTCGCCAGCTGTTGCCGGTGCTCGGCTCCGATCTTCTGATCCCTATCGCACAACCAACCGCCAAGCAGCAATCTGGGGGAATCCTTTTCTGCCGCATGAAGGGCGCTGAGGCGCGTGGTCGTCGCACACCCGATGGCTTCGTAGTCTTTAAGGGCTCTACGGCTGTGTTGCGGGAGCGCGAGTCGGCAAAGAGGTACCCGTACTTGCTCACGCTCCGCAACCAGTTAATAGCCAACGGCACGCTCGTCGAAAAGAACAGCTTTTACGAGTTTACCAAAGATGCGGAGTTTTCGAGTCCTAGCGCAGCCGCGGCAGTGATTGAGGGCGGGAGCGCGAACGGACTTATCGAGTGGAGAACTGAGGATGGCAGAGTCCTTAAAGAACTTGACGAACAGGCCTGACCAAAAGGTTTGAGTCAGACGCTCGCAAATCTCGCGCGATCCAGCGTGAGCGTTAACCGGAGTAGCTAGCGGGAACAGGTCTTGCCATCACACCTTCACGACGCTTCGATTCAAGGAGTTGAGAAGCGCTAACTAAGCCACCGATCTTCGTAGGCTCGCTTAACGGCTGAAAGACAGAGTGCGCGAATGTTATCCGCTCGAGAACTTTAAATACAGCATGCGGGAGTTCGCCATCAATGACAACAGCGGCTACGCGCTTCAGTTTGGTCAACCACTGCGATTGACAACTGCATGGTGGCCGGTGTGTTCACGGGCGCCGACTGAGCACCATCCCGTTCGATGCTTGGATTCTTTGCCGATGTTTGACATAGTGTCGCTCGGATGCACTTCGAGATTGTCGGTAAGATTACCGACATTGAACCCATTGCAATCGGCACCCGAATTCGAATCTTGCCCGTTCTGAGGAAGCGATACGGAAGAGGACGATGGCGGAAACTAAAAGGAAGAGCAACAGTACGCCTTTTTGATGGAACGATGCGGAGAGCCGAGGTACACTGGTTTGAAGCACATGGAATAGGAAAAAGGAAAATCCGCATAAAACGGTTCCTGGATTGAATGTTATGCCAACCCGACCGAAACCCAAACGACAGTTTGCCATTTGCATTCGGAGTGACGATGTTGATTTGCTGACACCTCGCCGCGTCTACGAAGTCTTGCCAGACGAGAGTGCTGCCAAATCGCGCTACGTTCGAGTCGTCGACAACGAGGGCGAAGATTATCTTTATCCCGCCAACTACTTTGTATTCGTAGATTTTCCGCCTGCCGTTCGGCAGGCGTTATTAAAGGCGTCTTGATACGGCGACTAAACACCCGCGGCACCCACCTGCGGACATCGCGCAAGTCGGGCAGGCTTTGCGCTCACACATTGTCGCAATCCCTGTCGTACCGTGAAATCTTCGCGGCTTAGCGCCAAAGGTTAAATCTCTTTTTTGGGGGACAAAAGGCAAGGACAGGTCTTGCAATCACACATTGTCCTAGTAGAAGGCGTGACTCCAAGACGTTTTCTGAGCAACGACCAGGTTGGATTGTCATGCCGATAGGTCATCAGTTTGGCAAGACCCGAATAGCTGATATATACTCCAAAAGCTAGCGTATGGCGAATTTGGTGGCAATGAAAACCCAGCCTCTATATAGCAAAGAAGAGTTTGCCCGCCGTGGGGATGCGATTTATGAGCATCAGCTTCGCCCCATCGTGGAGACGGGAAACGAGGGCAAATTCGTTGCCATCGACATTGAAACCGGAGCCCACGAGGTTGACAGTGATGAACTAGCTGCCTCAGACCGCCTTCTAGCTCGGATTCCGAACGCCCAGATATGGTTAAGGCGAATTGGTTCCCGCTACACGCGTCACTTTGGGTCCTATCCACGATCCCCGGCAGCATGATTACGGGCGTTGTCACGGACAACCGCCGGGCTCTTATCCGCCTAATAGTGCGTGGTCCGGCCGGGAATGAGCAAGAAATCGAAGCGATTATTGACACCGGCTTTGACGGTTGGCTGAGTCTCCCATCTTCTATTATCTTTCCGCTAGCTGATTTGGCGTCGTAGGGGTCGTGCGCAGTTGGCAGACGGAAGCGAAAGTATTTTTGAGATCTACGAAGCTATAGTAATTTGGGACGGTGAGGCGCGTCGAATCCCCGTGGATCAGGCAGAAACCACGCCTTTAGTCGGAATGTCACTGGCTACGAACTTACAGTCCAGGCACAGGCGGGTGGAAATGTCACGATAGCAGCTTTATCGCAATCCAAACACGGCTAAAAAGCGTACCACCAGAAAATTTGGCGCCTAGCCGCACCGCGTTCCGATTCTCTATTCAGCACGCCATGAACTACTTTCGCGCACCCTGGAGCAAATCACTGATCGTGGCTTCTACATTTGCCACCCTTGTCTGCCTTGGCGTGAGCTATGCCCTATGGACACTCCCTCTAACAGGCGGGTCTGCTGAATCGTTGCATTTTTGGCTCGCGCTGATGCCGTTGGCGATCATTGTGATCTGCGCGCTGTTTACGGTTCGGGGCTATTCGATTAGCAATCGTGAGCTTGCGATTCATCGGTTGCTCTGGACGACGCGAGTTTCTTTAGACGGATTGCAGAGAGCTTATTTCGACACGAACGCTAGTGATCGGAGCATTCGCACCTTCGGCAACGGCGGCTTCTTTTCTTTCACCGGCTATTTTCGTAACAAAGAGTTGGGCTCTTATCGAGCGTTCATGACTGATCGACGTCGGGCGGTGGTTCTGCGCTTTCCGTCCTCGGTGATAGTGATCTCCCCCGACCGGCCGGAAGATTTCGTGAGTACGATTTCCCAGTACAAAATGTCGAGTTAAGATAGGATACGCGGCTGATCAAAGCACACCTGGAAAGGGATTAAACGATGCCCTACTTTAAAAACGGCGCGACGGAAATTTATTATGAAGTTCACGGCGACGGCCAGCCGTTTCTGTTTTGCAGCGTCACCGGTCTCGATCATCAAGCATGGAAATTTCACCAAGTACGGGAGTTTTCTCGTGACCACAAGGTCATCGTCTTCGACTACCGTGGAACCGGTAAATCAGACAAGACAGTGCAGAAATATTCGATCGAGATGTTCACCGATGATGCCGCCGCGATTCTCGATCATCTGGACGCGGAACAAGCGATTGTCTGCGGCCACTCCATGGGTGGGGTCGTAGCGCAGCTACTGGCTCTTGATTATCCGAACAAGGTTAAAAAACTCATCCTTGCATCGAGCGGCTCTTCTCATCCCGGAGCGAAGGGAATTCCGCTTGCCATGTGCCGTGACATGGTCCGAATGGGCTTTGAGAGCTACATTCGGCAGCACACCATCGAGACGGGTTGGACCAAAGAATTCGTCGCGGCCCATCCCGATCTAATCGAAAAATTTCTCCAAGTCAGGATGTCCGGCATCGCCCCGCTGGAGAACTACCTTCACTTCGTGCTAGCGCGCCAAGAACATGATCACACAGCCCGATTGAAAGAGATCCGCGTCCCAACCCTGGTTCTGGTCGGCGACGACGAAAAACATCGCGCCACAGATAAAACTCACTGGCACGCGGCCCATGAACCTGCCCGCGAGATCCCCAATGCAAAGCTCGTTGTACTACAAGGGGAAGGACACCACTATCTTGCGACAAATCCGAATGTTGCGCACAAGGCGATTCGGGAGTTCATCTAGAATTGAGTCATTGATCTCGTTCAACCATCATTGCGACAGCCTCACCTCCACCGATGCAGAGCGAGGCGATCCCCCGTCGCTTGTCGAGACCGTTCATGGCATGAATCAAGGTAGTCAAGATTCGCGCTCCGCTAGCGCCGATGGGATGGCCGAGAGCGATGGCGCCGCCCCAAACGTTTACTCTCTCCGGGTTTAAGCCTAACTCACGGTTGACAGCAATTGAGGCCACTGCAAAGGCCTCGTTAATTTCAAACAGATCAATGTCAACGAGGCTATTGCCACATTGTTTCAGTAGAGCTGTGATCGCCTGAGCGGGAGCTAGGGTAAACCACTCCGGTTCGCGTGACGTGCTGCTCCAACCCTTGATCCGCACGAGTGGCTGAATCCCCAGCTCCGAAGCCTTTTGCTGAGACATGACAACCAGCGCCGCGGCTCCGTCGCTGATCGAGGACGCATTCCCGGCGGTCACCGTGCCGTCGTCGCGAAACGCCGGTCGAAGCGACTTCATTTTTTGTGGATTGAACTTGCCCACCTCCTCATCTTCCGTGACCGTGCGCTCTTGACGATCCCGAGCGGAAGCGACTACAGATACGATCTCGTTGGCAAACTTTCCGTTTTGCTGCGCGGTTTGAGCCCGCTCGTAACTGAGAGCGGCGAATTCGTCCTGTTGCTGTCGTGAAACGGTAAATCTTTTTGCGCAGAGCTCGGCGGCTGCGCCCATGTGAAAATCATTGTAAACATCCCAAAGCCCGTCCTTGATCATACTGTCAACCAAAACGCCGTGTCCCATGCGGTATCCGTCACGTGCCTTGGGCAATAGATAGGGTGTATTGGTCATGCTTTCCATGCCACCGGCGACCACGACTTCGGCTTCTCCCAAACGGATCGCCTGCGCCGCCAGCATCACTGCTTTGAGACCGGAGCCGCAAACCTTATTGACCGTGAGACACTCCACAGTTTTAGGCAGGCCGGCGCCCAACCCGGCTTGGCGCGCCGGTGCCTGTCCCAGACCCGCAGAGAGGACATTTCCCATAATGACCTGGTCAACGTCTGTCTCTTTTAAATTGGCCCTTTTCAATGACTCTGAAATCACGACGCTGCCAAGCTTCGTCGCAGCCACTCCACTCAAGGCTCCTTGAAAGCTCCCGATCGGTGTCCGCAACGCGCTGACAATGACGACTTCGTTCAATTCCATTCCTCTACCTTATGACTACGCCGTCTTCAGTTTCATCTGTTCCAGCATCGCGCGGCCGAGCAGACCGTAGGGATTGCCTAGCGTCTCGAACATTTCGAAGTGGTTGTAGCCCTGGCCGATCAGGAACGTTACGGGCTTACCCGCCGCCTTTACCGCCGCGGCAAAATCGCGGTTCTGGCGCTGGAACTCGGGCGTTTCCAGTGTGCCATGAGCGACGATGACGGGCGCCACCAGCTTATCCAGATGACGCTGCGGTGAGAGCTTCTCGATCATTTCTGGGGTGAATTTCACGTAACCGGCGCGCGCCGACAGACTGACCGGATAGAGATCATACATGCCGCTACAGCAGAGCCCACCCTTCAGCGTGTCCGCCGGCAGTCCAAAATCCTTCTGCCAGGCGGTCGTGAGCGCAACGGCGGCGAGGTGACCGCCGGACGATGTGCCCGAAACGTAGAGCCGATTGGCATCGCCGCCGAAGCTCGCCGCGTTCTTGTGGACCCACGCAATGGCGCGCCGCACTTGCTCGGCCATGATTATCAGGTTGCCATCGACGTCGGTGACATTATTGAAATCGAGCGAAACGAAATGCGCGCCGGCATCGACAAAAGTCTCGGACATGTAGGCCGCGCCCTTTGCATTGCCGCTGCGCCAAGCGCCGCCATGAATAAAGACGTTGATCGGCGCGTTGGGCTGCTTGGCTATATAAATGTCGAGCTTCTCGATGTCGGCCGAGCCGTAGGCGACGCGACGCGGCGCGCCGAGGCGGGCCAACGCGGCGGCGCTCTTCTGCGCGTTGCGCTTGGCGATTTCTCCTGCGTTGGGGGCCCACGGTGCCTGGTCGTAGGCGAAGTCGATCTCGTCCTTGTCGTAGTCGAGAAAGACAAGCGGACCCTTGGGCTTTGCCGCCACTCGCGGCGGCAGGTGCGTCTGCATCTGCTGGGCCAACACCGTTCTTGCCGCCGCTACCGCCGCTGTCACCAGCGCGCCGCAGAGCACTGCCCGCCTTGTCATTCGAGTCTCGCCGCTTGCTTGGATCTTTCCCATGATTGCCCCCTTTTTTTGCGAACAGCCTAAGACCGCAGTGTCAACGCTGCCGTTCACGTGCGCCGGACCGAGCGAGCGTAAGGAGCGCAGCTCGCCGTCAAGTGAATGGCTTGTTAGCCATCGAACTCCTTGAAGAAGGTGTGATCGACCTCGTACGTTTTGACAGGTCGGAGGCCGAGCTCGAGTTGTTCAAGCATGGCGATTAGTTTTTCACCGTCAATCAGCTCGATCGGCGGCACACCATCACGTAACGCCTCGCGCCGCGCTTCAGCGGTGAACGCGCCAGTTGTGAGAATGATCCCCTTGTCGGCGCGACCGGCCATTCCTCCGCGGAAGTCACGGACGTGAGATGGGGAGACAGACTTGCTGAAGCGCTTGCACTGGAACAGAACCTTGAAGGAGACGAGCGGATTTACAGAAAGGGTGCCGTACCCGTCGATGCCCCCGTCGCCGCTCCGGCCGGTGACGACGACCTGCGTGAACCCTGCCTCGCGGAGGACGCGCTGGCCGAGCCGTTCGAACCCAGACGCGGGCAGCTTTAGGAGAACCTGCATCACGGCGCTTCTGTGGTCCTCGGGGGTCGTGGCGGCCACCTCGGCAACGACCTCCTCGGGTGGCTCTGCCTTCGCCGCCTTCGCGCGCCGTTGCTCCTGAAAGATTCGGACCCACTTGAGGAAGATCTGGTGGGCCTGCGAATACGTCAGTGTAGTTGAACGACCGCGTTCGGTGAGGCTCCAGACGCCTCTTCTTGAGGAGTCGAGCAGGCCCTCCCTAACGAGATAGAACCTCGCCCAGTGGACTTGATTTCGATAACGGGGCTCGCCTGACGGAAGAAGTTCATTCTGTACGTCGTCGGACAGTTTGAGGTCCGCTGCGATACGTTCGACGACCTCCTCTGGGCTTCCTGATCCTCCGAGCTCGCGAAGCGCATCGAGTAGCGGCCCGAAGTATCGCACGAACTGGGCGCCTTCTACCGGACTCTGCTGCTTTGCCTTGGCCATTCGCCGTCCTGACCTCGATGGCTAACTATTAAGTGAATTGCGGGCTCTTCCGGTGGTATCCAGGAACTCGTAATCGAGGAAGAGCAAAAAAGCAGCTGCAATATCCGCCAACAAGCGCCGCCTTGTCAATCTCTTCTCCCAACAAACGCCGTCCCATGGCGCGTGTCTCCAGATATCAATGCGCGGTTTACTAGGGTAACAGTTCTTTGGTCAAAGTCGGTCGGCAGGACGTCGAACCCACGATTGAGTTTCGTTGTCTAATTCGGTTTTTGATTTCCTTAAGGAGTGTTGGAGAAATAGAGTAGAGGAAATGGGACGAAGAATTTCTCATACCATCGCTCCATTACTCCGTTTCATTATTTGACCCATACACGTTGTAGAGACGCACTCTCATCCAATTTCCCCATTCGATCGTCATTAGATTGCATTGCGCACCGCTTCCACGCTCTGGGGATTTTCCAGCGCAGAGAGATCTCCCGGATCTTGGTTCAAATAGCTCGCCCGGATAATACGCCGCATTATCTTAGCGTTGCGCGTCTTCGGAAGGTCGTCGAGAAACTTCAAAACTTCCGGCTTGAGCGGCTTGCCGAGATGCTCGGCCACTCTCGTGCGCAATTCTTCACGCAACGTTTCGGTCACCCTATTCCCCGGTTTTAAGACGCAGAAGCAAATCAGCGCTTCGCCTTTAATCGGATCAGGGACACCAACGGCCGCGGCTTCGCTGACCGCCGGATGGCTGACGAGCATGGACTCGACTTCGGCGGGACCGAGCCGTTTGCCGGCAACTTTGATCGTGTCGTCCGAGCGACCGAGAATGTACCAGAGGCTATCTTTGTCCACGGCAGCCCAGTCGCCGTGGACCCAAACATCGGGGAAACGGCTCCAGTAGGTTTGAAAATAACGCTCACGGTCTTTCCAAAAACCACGCGTCATGCCGATCCAAGGCTTGCGCACCACGAGCTCACCGACCTCACCACGTACTGAGGCTCCTGCCTCGTTCACCACGTCAGCAGCAATACCCGGCACCGCTCCGGAAAAAGCGCAGGGCTTGAGGGGCGTGAGAACATTTCCCATGACCAGTCCCCCCGACGTTTCGGTGCCTCCGGAATAGTTGATAATCGGCAGGCGACTCTTACCCACCGTATGAAAAAACCAGAGCCACGGGTCGGGATTCCAAGGCTCGCCCGTTGAGCCGAGAATACGCAAGCTGGAAAGATCATGCTGCTCCGCCGGGCCGGTTCCGTGGCGCATCAGACCCCGGATCAAAGTCGGCGAGACACCGAGAATGCTCACCTGATGCTGCTCGACCAGCGACCACAAACGATCCGGTCCGGGAAAATCCAAAGCTCCCTCGTAAAGAACCATTGTCGCCCCGAGGAGGGTTGTGCCGAAAACCTCCCAGGGTCCCATCATCCATCCCATGTCCGTCACCCAATAAAGAACGTCATCTTGTCGAACATCGAAGCCGAGCAGCATGTCCTGGGCAGCCTTGATCGGAAACCCACAGTGAGTATGAACAGCTCCCTTAGGACGGCCCGTCGTTCCCGAGGTGTAGATGATCATCAGAGGATCTTCAGCGTCGGTGCGTTCCGTTTGCGCTTCGTAGCTCTGTCGCCAAACTTCCTCCTGCCACCACAAGTCGCGAATCGGAGTCCACGGAATCGAGATCCCCAGCCGCTTGAGAACAAGCACGTGCTGGACTGATGGGGAAGAACTCAATGCCTCATCGGCGATTGGTTTCAGCAGGACAGTTTGTCCACGACGATAGAAGCCATCGACGGTAAACAAAAACTTCGCCTCGCTGTCGCGCAGGCGTTCGGCCACCGCCGCAGCACCATAGCCTGAAAACAATGGAAGAATGATGCCGCCGAGTTTGATCACAGCAAACAAGGCTGCGACCGTCTCCGGCATCATCGGCATGAAGAGCGCTGCCACATCCCCCTTTTTCATGCCGAGCATGCGCAGTGCGTTAGTCAACCGGCACACATCGTGATTCAATTCTTCGTAGGTGAGAAGACGAGTCTCGCCGTTTTCTCCTTCCCAACGAATCGCCTCGCGGCGCGCGACTACCGTGCCGCGCCATTTATCCAGACAATTGTGGACAATGTTCATTTTCCCACCACAGCACCAGCGTGGCCAGGCGATGCCGCGGGAGGTATCAAGAATCTGCTCGTAGGGCTGATAGAATTCGATCCCGAGCTCTCGCAGTACGGCGGTCCAGAACCATTCGATGTCTTCTGTGGATCGCCGCTGCAGTTCTTCGAGACTGGCGATGTCATGGCGACTCATGAACTCTTTTAGCCGGCTCCGGACGACAATCTCATCGCTCGGCCGCCAAACGACATTGCCGCGAAATTGAAACTCAGACATCCCTTTACTCGATAGAAATCAGAGTGAATTTCGTGCGGACACTACCATTGACAGGATTGAGTGAGCAAGTCTATCCTGCGACAGGAGGCGAATCATGGCTAAAGAACCTTCGGATTTTTCCCGACGAGATTTCTTGAAGCTGGCGGGCAAAACAGCGGTGGCTTCAGGGCTATGGATGTCCGGTTGCGGTGCCTCTTCCGTGGTTCAAACAGGCGGCGCTGCATCAGGCGATATGAGGCGGGCAACAAGCGCTATCGACATCCATCACCATTATTTCGCTCCAGAACTGATTGACGAGATCAAGCGACATGGCAAAGCCCTCGGCATCGAATACTTCCCACCGAAGGATAGTCGTGAGAACCCGATGTCGATCCAGTTTACCAAGGGTCATCGGCTCAATTTGAATCTGCGTTTAGCGGAGGTGGACAAGCGGCTGGAGATCATGACTCAAGGCAACGTTGGAGTCGCGACGGTCGAAGTTCAAACCAGCGCCGTGGGCTACGAGCTCGATGGGAGTCGCGGCGAGTCCTGGTCCAAACTCTATAACGAAGCCATTCAAAACCTGGTCAAGCGACACCCCAATCGTTTCGCCGGCATCGCCACCGTCCCGTTGCAGGATCCTCCCCGAGCAGCCCGGGTGCTGGAGCATGCCATTCGTGATCTCAAGATGTCCGGTGTGACCATCGCTTCCAACGTGGTCGGCAAGTACTACGATAGTAAGGACTTCGATCCGTTTTGGGGCAAGGCGCAAGAATTAGACGTGCTCATGATCATGCACCCGGAATGGATTGCCGGCGGCGATAGCATGGCCGGTTACGGATTGCGCACGATCTGCGGCAATCCTGCTGACACGACGCTCTCGGTGGGTTACATGATCTACAGTGGCGTATTCGATCGATTTCCAAATCTCAAACTCGCCTTGCTTCACGGCGGCGGGTTCTTCCCTTACCATCTCGGGAGGTTCGATAACGGCTTTCACACGAGCAGCCGCAGCAGTCGGCCCTTCCCGGCGACTCAACCGCCCAGCAGGTATCTCAAAAATCTCTATTTTGACAACCTGGTCTACCGCGTCGAAACGGTGGAGTACCTGACGCGAATGGTTGGTGCGGGCCACGTCATGGTCGGAACCGATTATCCTTACGATCTGGGCGATTGGATGGCCGCGGAAAAGATTCAACAGATGAGTTGCACAGATGCGGAAAAAGAGGCGATGCTGCAAGGAAATGCGCGAAAATTACTGAGAATCTCCGCAAACCACCAAACATAGAGGTCGCGTTTTATCCATTCAGTTTTTCCACAGACTGCTTTTTTCGTCTCCATACCTCTGCTAGTCAAGAAAGCCTCAAGCGGTTAGTATTGGTTTGAGGATATTTCATGGTGCAACTGCCGAAGCAATACGTGCCCAAAGAAGTCGAGAGCAAGTGGCGAGCCCGGTGGCGGGAAATGGGTATTTAT
>Ga0209819_10000273_pt1 | contig 14575 bp, 12 predicted proteins | sample PPLLak2March2015_FD_187248 | JGI IMG/M metagenome (GOLD analysis project Ga0209819, IMG submission 187248) | Freshwater sediment microbial communities from Prairie Pothole Lake near Jamestown, North Dakota, USA - PPLs Lake P7 Core (1) Depth... | ecosystem: Environmental > Aquatic > Freshwater >... | reverse complement strand
TTGCAGCAATTGTTGGAAATCCTGGTAATGTTTTACTGCCGCGCTGCTATTTCCTAACAGGTGATGCAGGCGGATGATATCCCGATGATTACTCTCCCGTAGTGGATCCCCTTTTGCAAGGCGAAGAGCAACGTTTAATGCATGCTGATATTCGTGAGCTGCCTTATTTGTCTGGATCAGGTGCTCCAATGCCATGAAGTATAGTTCCCGCAAACGCTCACGCTCGAGGTAAACCCAATCATCATAGACATTTTCCAGGAGATCACCCTGGTATAAATCGATGGCCCGGTTTAGATCACGAATTGCGTTCTGGACTTTGCCTATTCCAGCCTGATAGGGAAGGATATACTGTTCAAATTCGACGACATCAATTACCAGCGGGTAGTCTGGCGCAAGCGCAATTTCGTCCGTTTGGCAAAATAAGAGACCCGGAAATTTACTGCGAATATGCCAAAGCGCCTGGTTGAGTAGCCGGCGAGCATTGGTTTCGGATGATTCTGGCGAGAGCAGCGTGGCGAGTGACAGCCGGTAATGATTTTTCTTGTGGTTCAGGAATAGATATGACAGCAGAGTACGTGCATGTGAAGAAGCAGGCAGGGGGCGCTCAACACCTTCCTGGAACAACTTGAAACTGCCGAATAAGCGAACCTGGAGCTCTGGGGGGATGGTTCCCATGCGCTTTTGTTTTGATTGGTTGGTACAGTGGAGACTTACCTAAATTAATTATAACACCCACGTTCGATTGTAATTAAGGCTTCAGATGGTGGAATATAAAGTGGCGAATTAATTATTCGATGCTGGTGACTGGATTAAAGCTTGGCGCGATCTTGCGGCGTTGAATTGCATTTCGCCGCTTGATCAACCAGGTTATTGGGAACATTGCGAGATAAACCCATCCAGCGCTGTCGGCTCCCCCAGCTATAACTATCAAGATAGAAACAAAGCCGACGAGCACAGCGGATAAATTCTCGTAGAGGCTCGCACGCGTATCAAACAACTCCAATGGATTCAAACCCAAACGATCGCTTTGCTGGAGCGCATAACGGTAAAACAAAACGAAAACCAGCCATACTGCCGTCCAGCCTATCCCAAAAATTAGATATAACTGGGATAACTGGCCCTCTTGAATCATTGGCACGGCGGCTCCTCCAGGCTGAGCCACAACCAGGTCCATGCCAAATAGATTATTGAAGAACAAGGTAAACAGGAACTTAAGCGGGTAGACGTAGAATACGATTAAGAACAATAAGACGGTATTCCAAAAAATGATAAAGGTATCCTGTAGAGCATAACGCCGGAAAAACGTGTAATGTTCAAACCAGATAACGATGAGTAGACCGAAGCAAAGCGCGAAGGCAGCGAAGCCTCGGATGGAGTCTAGTAGTTCATCGAACGTCTGCGGTACTTCCAGCGAAACGACGAGCAGTGTTAATGCGAAGCCGATTACTGCATCGCTCAAACCCTCCAGCCGAGACACTTCCGTTCCACGCAGCCGGAATCCTGGTTGGATGGCAGCATCAACTTTTTGGCTCAACAATCTACGAATCATTTTTGGCCTCCTGAGTCGGATGATAACCTTACTCTAATTTACCCCCTACCACTCCTATTATACGAGATTCTTGATGGACTATCTAACCTGAGTTGCCGCTCAGGGTGTTTCTTACCTGGATTCTATTCTTAAAGCATTGCTCAGGGCCTTGTTGACTACTGGTGACTTAGAACATACCTGGGGCTTTCCAACTATGACTGCCCGATATCTGGTACAATAAAATCAGTACTTTTTCTGCTGCAATTCGTCATAAGATAATCAGGCGGGTTTTTGGGAAAGTTATCATTACCCATGCTGCCTCTTCTCCAAGTATCAAACCTTCGAGTTCATTATCACACTCCATATGGCCCGGTGAAAGCCGTAGATGGGGTCAGCTTCAATGTGGAGGCTGGTGAAAGGTACGGCCTGATTGGTGAATCTGGATCGGGGAAATCAACGATCGCCCTCTCTATGATGCGCTTGCTAAAGTCCCCAGGTCAAATTGAATCTGGAGAAGTTTACCTGGATGGAGTCGATGTGCTGGAGCTTGGCGATGAACAGATGCGCCGCATTCGCCTGGCGGAGGTTGCCCTGATCACACAAGGGGCGATGAACTCTCTCAACCCTGTCATACGAATAAGAGAACAGATTGCGGATGGTTTTCGGAATCATGACAAGAATCCAAATAAAGAAGAAATCGAGTCTCTCCTCCAGCGGGTGGGTCTGAGACCGGACGTCGCAAATATGTATCCCCACCAATTGAGTGGGGGTATGAAACAAAGAGTATGTATCGCGATTGCCATCAGCCTGCGGCCAAAACTCATTATTGCCGATGAGCCCACAAGCGCCCTTGATGTTGTCGTGCAGCGGCGGGTTATGCAAATTTTGAAGAAATTACAGGTGGAAATGGGGGTTTCAGTCATTCTGATCGGCCATGACATGGGCCTCATGGCGCAGTTTGCCGACCGCATGGGTGTGATGTATGCTGGCAAGTTGGTGGAAGAAGCCCTGGTAAGAAAATTATTCTCGAAACCCCAACATCCTTACAGTCAATTGTTAATGGAGAGCTTGCCGAGCCTGGAAGAGAAGACCGCGTTCCAACTAGCCCGGGGCTCGCCGCCTTCTCTGCTGGATCTACCCACCGGCTGTGTTTTCCATCCCCGCTGTCCTTACGCGATGGAACGATGTATAAAGGACGTCCCCGTTTTGCGTACGATCTGGAGTGAACACCGGGCAGCCTGTCACTTGTTGGATAATGGAAAAGCTAGAGACCTGGACCAATAGGAAAGGTTCGTATGACAGCCCTCCTGCATGCCCGTCATGTTACCAAAGTTTTTAGCAGCGGTTTAATATCTCGGGCTAAGACTGTCGCCTTACTAGATTTCTCGCTGGAACTCCGCACCTCACAGCCGGCTATCATTGGCGTGGTGGGTGAAAGCGGCAGTGGCAAAACCACAATGGCGCGGCTTTTGCTCGGTCTTGAAACGCCTACACAGGGCGAGGTGCTTTATCGGGGTAAAGATTTACGCAGGCTCACTCGCAGGGAGTGGCTTCAGTTTCGGCGGGATGTCCAGGTTGTTTTCCAGGATCCTTTTGAAGTTTATAACCCGCTCTATAAGGTTGACCATGTATTAGAGACTCCGATCGAAAAGTTTCGGTTGGCTGGCTCGAGGCACGAAGCGGAAAACTTAATGCAGCAGGCACTCCAGGCGGTTGGTCTTCGCCCTGAGGAAACCCTTGGAAGATTCCCTCACGAGTTGAGTGGAGGGCAGCGGCAGCGAGTCATGGTAGCGCGGGCGCTGCTCGTTAAGCCGAAAATGATCATCGCCGACGAACCTGTATCCATGATTGACGCATCCCTGCGCGCGACCGTTCTTGACAATTTACGCAAACTGAATACGGATTTCGGTATCTCTATCATTTACATCACCCACGACCTCACCACCGCCTTTCAGATTAGCAGCAACATTATCGTGATGTATCGGGGCTCTGTTGTCGAAGCGGGCGATGTCAGTCGAGTGGTCAAGCAGGCTCAACACCCTTACACTCGACTTCTCGTCAGCTCGATTCCTCATCCCGATCCGAACCGTCAGTGGAGTGACGAAGAACCTCCTTCTGAGATCGGAAGCCAGTCGAAAGATGAAGTTGGATGTAAATTTGCGTCCCGGTGCCCATACGCCTTCGAGCCATGCCTTAAAACTGCACCGCCGCTTTACCAAACTGAAGATCACCGGACTGCCGCTTGTTTCCTTTACCGAGAACATGCCACGCTTAACACCGAGAAAATGGACAATGTATTTCTCTATGAGTAAATTTACTGTTCATTAAAAAGGAAATAGATAGATGACGTAGTCAGCCGTAGCATCACTGCTGGCACGGGGGCTGCAAGAGTACTATTCGATAAGGAGGTGATGGAATATACAATTTTTTCTCTTGTCGGGTAATCTCAATTGTTCTCACATTCGCCAACAATCGTTTTGAGGAAAGGAGAAATGATATGAATGCGAAACGCCTCGTGAGAATCGTCACCGGAGTCGTCTTGATCACCTTTCTCTTAGGAGCATGCGCTCAGCCCACCCCTGAAATCATCAGGGAAACTGTCGTAGAGACGGTGATCGTAGAAGGCACCCCTGTCGAAGTAGAGGTTGTCAAGACAGTGGTGGTGGAAGTAACACCTCAAGCCCCTGCGGTAGACCAGGCTCGTGCGGAGCAGCTCAACATTGCCATAAATGGCCCTATCCCCGATCCATCCAACCTGAACATCTACGCTCCGGGTGTCAGCCGGTCAAACACCGGTCTTCACCAGATGATCTACGAATACTTCTTCTATAACAATCTCCAAACCGGGGAATTCATTCCCTGGCTGGCAATAGACTATGCCTACAATGACGATTTCACCAGCATTACGGTCAATCTGCGAGAGGGGATAAAGTGGAGTGACGGCGAGCCCTTTACTTCCGAAGATGTGGTATTTACCTATGACCTGCTGCGTGCGAACCCGGGCATGACCTGGGCAGCAGAGGCAAACAAGTGGGTGGAATCCGTCGTCGCCGATGGTGATCTCACAGTGACTTTCAACCTTACAGCGGCTAATCCACGCTACCACCTGATCCGAGAAGCTTTCCCAGCGGTCGGCATTTGGGGTGGGGCAACCATCCTGCCCAAGCATGTTTGGGAAGGGGAGGACCCGCTCAAATTCAAGAGCAGCCCTCCAATCGGCACTGGACCCTATAAGCTCGCTAACGCATCCCAGAATGTTATGACATATGAACGCAGGGATGATTGGTGGGGGACAGAAGTTTTCGGCGTATCCCCCGGACCGAAATATGTCAACTTTATGTATGTCGGCCCTTCAACCAGTGTGGCTTTAGCACTGGCAGCCGACGAGCTAGACTCTCCTAACATCGGCATCCTTTCTCTCTCCGACTTCCTGGCAGTCAAGGATAGAAATCCCAACCTGGCAGCCTGGTCTCAGGAAGAACCGTATACCTGGTTGGATCCATGCCCGCGGGCGCTCATGGTTCAAAACGCTACACCGCCATGGGATCAGAAGGAAGCGCGCTGGGGTCTCTCTTACTTGATCGACCGCCAGCAAATTGCCGATCTGGCCTACGAAGGGACAACCGTCCCAACCTGGGGAATCTGGCCGTTCTACGATGGACTCCAGCCATACTTTGATGCTATCGCTGATCTCCGGGAGCAGTATCCTTCAGATGCATTCGATGCGGCAAAGGGCGAGGAGATGTTAACGGCGGCTGGCCTGTCGAAGGGTGCTGATGGTGCCTGGATGTTCAACGGGGCACCGGTTGAGATAGATTACGTGGTCAACGCCGATTCTACCGAGGAGATGAAGGTTTCAGCCGTACTGGCTGACCAGCTTGAGGCAGCGGGGTTTGTGGTGAACGTCACACCTTTGAGCGGCGGTGTCCTTAACGATGCTGTCTTGCGTGGTGATTATACTGTCCGTGGAATGCAGTCCTTCTGCCCCGGTTTTATCTATGACAACCTGGAACTCTTCCACGGTAAGTACTACGTAGAGCTGGGAGAACAAGCGCCCTGGTATGAACGGAACTCCTTCCGGTATCAAAACCCAGAGTTTGACGCCATTATCGATGAGATGGCGAATACTGCACCGGATGATGAAGCAACCCTCATCGAGCAGTACAAGGCCGCCATGGCGATCTGGCTTGAAGACCTGCCGGTTATCCCGATTGTACAGGCTCCTGCTCTGGTTCCCTTCACCAGCACATACTGGGAAGGTTGGCCGACCAGTGACAACGCCTGGAATATGCCGGTGAGCTGGTGGGCTACGTTTAACCTGGTACTCAACGGCTATCCTTCTCCGGATACCGGGGAATGGGTAGGCGGCATCAAGCCGGCTGGCCAGTAGCTGCAGGTTGATTATCGTCTAGTTTTCGGTGGGGGCGACTCTGCTAGGGTCGCCCCCCTTCCGGGAGGTAGAAAAGGGAAACAGGGACACAGCAATGAATGCTTACCTGAAATACGTCGGGAACCGGTTCATCATCTTGCTGGTGACGGTTTTCATCTCCATCACTGTTGTTTTCTTTGTCCCAAGGTTGGTGCCAGGAGATCCGATGGGTGCGGTCTTACTTAAGCTGGCAGCCATGGGAGGCAGTTTGGGATCCATGGACCTGGTCGAAGAGTACCGGCGGATGTTTGGCCTCGATAGGAGCCTTTGGGAACAGTATTTGAGCTTCATGCGCGAGCTGCTCCAGGGTAATCTTGGATACTCGATTGGAAGTTTCCCTTCTCAGGTCTCCGACATGATTCGATACGCGATTCCCTGGACAATCGGTCTCTTGACCATCACGACGATCATTAGTTGGGGAATGGGTTCAATCATCGGAGCGATCGTCGGTTGGAAGGGCAAAAGGTCGCGATTTTTCCAGATGCTTGTACCAATTGCGTTGGTGTTGTATACAACTCCTTATTACATTCTGGCTCTCATCCTTGTTTACTTCTTTGCCTCCTATTGGCAAATCTTCCCGCTCTCTGGCGCATCTTCTGTGGGGGTTGTGCAAGGATTCTCCACCAGGTATATCCTGGATCTCCTCCACCATGCAGCTCTGCCTGCTCTCAGTATCATCCTGGTTTCTCTGGGATGGTGGTTTTTGAGCATGCGTTCTCTGATCACATCCCTGAAAGGAGAAGATTATATTCATAATGCTGAGGCGATGGGTATTAAGGAGCCCAGGATCCTGTGGGGTTATGCTTTCCGAAACGCATTACTGCCTCAGACTACGGGGTTGGCGATATCTTTTGGTCATATCGTCGGCGGCGCTCTCGTCACTGAAGTAATTTTTGCTTACCCTGGGATCGGTTGGTTGATCTTCAATTCGATCAAGAGCCTGGATTATCCGGTGATCCAGGGAAGCGTTCTGCTTATCATTATTTCTGTTACCCTGGCAAACTTTTTAATCGATATTGCCTATCCACTGATCGACCCGCGTATCCGGTACGAGCGGGCAGGGAGTTGAATGAAGATGGCTACAGTAGCGCTCCGGAGACCGAAAAAATTTCTCAGGCTGCTCTTGGAAAATCAAAAATTTACCATTGGAATGGTTATTTTTTTGACACTGTTTGTACTAGCTATCTTCGCAAACTTCTTCATTGAAACAGGGAAACGGACAAGCGGCAGCTTGACTCCACGCCAACCACCTGGTGAGACAGCCCTGCTAGGAAGCGACTCCCTGGGTCGCAGCATCGCCTCGCAGATGGGTGAGGCGGTGCCGAATTCGCTCCAGGTAGGTTTGATTGCCGCGTTTTTGGGCACCACGATTGGAGCTTTGATCGGTTTCAGCAGCGGTTATTTTGGAGGTGTCGTTGATGGTGTTCTTCGGATTCTCATCGACGTCTTTCTTTCAGTGCCTTCTCTTCTTTTTCTGATCTTGATCGCCTCGCTCCTGAGAGGAGTGAGCGTCCAGGTGATGGCGATCATCATCGGGCTCTTCGCCTGGGCATGGCCGGCTCGGCAGGTACGGGCCCAGGTGTTGAGCCTGAAAGAGCGGGGATTTGTGCAAGTCTCTCGTCTTTCTGGAATGTCTGGTTTGGAAATTATCTTTCGAGAATTGATGCCCCATATGCTGCCCTGGTTGGGAGCAAATTTTGTCAACGCTTTCATTGCTGCTATCCTGGCTGAGTCAGGGCTCTCCATCCTTGGCCTGGGTCCACAGCGAGAGATGACCCTGGGGATGATGATCTACTGGGCACTCAGTTATGGAGCGCTTCTTCAAAACCAGTGGTGGTGGTGGTTTATCCCCGTTATCACCTTGATGGCGTTGTTTCTCGCCTTGTATCTGATCCATATTGGATTAGAAGAGGTAAGTAATCCTCGGCTGCGACAGCAGGGAGCATAACCAGCATCCGAAAATATGAAATTTTCATTCAAATCCTATCTATCTTCGCTCAGCTTGAGCCAGCTACTTTCTCGGTGGGGGATATCCCTTCTCGATTATTTAAAATAGCGCCGGGGGGAGCAGGAACATGTCCTTGAAGGAGGGGATCCTGGGTAGACTGCATCCACTCGTCGAGCCGTTCTCTCATTTCGAATACAAAGTCTGAGACTTTGGGATGATCGATCAGATTGTTTGATTCATTCGGATCGAAGATCAGGTCGTACAATGCTTCCGGTGCAGGGGGCAACTCTCGCCAACCATATTCCATCCAAAGGCTCTTACTCAGGCTGTCATCACAGTTCGGCAAGATCGGGTGAGGCAGGACCTCAAAACGCCTGATATAGCTCCACCGCTTTGTGCGTATACAACGCATCGGTTCATAGGCTGCATGGTAGTTTACCTCTGCGAAAATGGCATCGCGCGTTTCCTTGATCTCACCGCGAACAACCGGCATAAAAGAAATCCCTTGAAGCCAATCAGGATAAGGAATGTTGATTAGGTCGCAGATCGTCGGGTAGATATCTATATGACTTACAAGGCTGTCTAAAACTTTTCCCCCTGAAAAACCGCCAGGACCGCGCACCATCAACATCACACCGATCCCGTGCCCAGTCAGGTTGCACTTCATGCCCGGAAACGCAATCCCATGGTCAGTCGTACAAATCACCAGCGTGTTTTCGGCTAATCCATTCCGCTGCAATGTATCGAATACTGTTCCCATCTTTCGATCCAGGTTTTGAGCGCTGATCTTATACCGGGTCATATCTTCCCGGACTTCTGCTGTATCGGGTAGAGGAGCCGGGGGAAGTGTATAGCCTGGATTTAGACCCGGATGCAGTGGAGGGTATTTCCGGTGAGTTTCCTCAAACCCCAGTGAAAGGAAAAACGGTTGGGAAGGCGGATGATCGAGAAAATCGAGCGCTGCGCGCAGGAAGGGAGCGGCAAGATCACCGGTATGGTCATCCACGGCGCTGGTGTCCCCCAGGAAAATATCGTATCCAATTGTTTTCCAGGGAACCTCGAAGGCATTGGCGATGTGCTGCATTCCGGCGAGGGCGGAGATATACCCAGCACTGCGTAAGGTGTGAATGATGTGATGGCTGTAATCTGTTAGGGTAAAGCCGCGGTGTGCAAGCCCAAGCATGCCGCTATTATGGGCATACTGGCCTGTCAACAGAGAAGCCCGGCTGGGCGAGCATGTGGGGCTTGCGCAGTAAGCCTGGCGAAACAAGACCCCTTCTTCGGCGAATTTTTGTAAGTTGGGGGTATGAACGGGATAACCATAGGGCTGAATGTATCTCCCGGTATCATGGGAGTGGATGTAGAGGATATTCGGTTTTTCCATTTTCACTACCCTTGATAGAAATTAGGAAAAAGTTGGAGCGCTTGCGTTTACAGAAACACTGGTTATACCCTATGTTCTCTTGCGGCCTGGATGTTCTGAGCTTTTTGTTGGCCGTCGAGCACCACGAGGGCGATCGTCTCCTCCACTCCTGTTATATGGGGTTCTCGAAGGTCTTTCCGATCTGGATTTCCAGGCTGGGCGTTTCTTATCCGGAATTCCTTCTTTCCTGCTTCGGCTTTGCGTCGCCTGTTTTATTGGTTTACCTTTTAATGCGGCAACTTCATCAGGAGTCAGGATCCGCCACTCACCTGGTTTCAACTTGCCCAGTTCCAGTGTATTAATCCTTGTGCGGATAATGCGTACGACCGGTAAGCCAGTTTTTTCCCCCATCTCGCGTATTTGTCGTTTCCGTCCTTCTTTCAACACGACTCGTAACCAGGCGCCTTTTCCATATGTAGATGTTAGGCGCACATCAGCCGGTCGTGTCCTGTGGCTGTCTTCAAGCACAACACCATGCCGCCAGGCTTCCAACTGAGCCGGGTCGGGTTGGCGAGCAACCAGCACGCGGTATTCTTTTTCATGACCGTAACGAGGATGGGTGATGTAGTTCGCCAGCTCGCCATCGTTCGTCAGCAGGATCAGGCCTTCGCTGTCTACGTCGAGCCTGCCAACCGGGTAAATATGGCCTTCAACCGGTACCAGGTCTCGAACCGTTTGTCGCCGGTCTGGTGAAGTGACTGCAGAGAGGACGTTGCGAGGCTTGTGCAGGGCAATGTAGATGGGTTGTTCCTGAGGGTCTAGCTGTTTTCCATCTACAGCAATGCGGTCCTTTTGGGGATCCGCTTTCTGTCCGAGCTCTGCGACCTTATCATTAACAGTCACTCTTCCCTGGGTAATCAGCCCTTCGTTGGCTCGTCGAGAGCCGTATCCGGCGCGTGCAAGTATTTTTTGAAGGCGTTCTTCCATGCAGGGTATTATAACCGAGTTAACTTTGGTATAATCGCTTTACATAGTATACAAGCATATTGTTATTCAACGTGATGATGAAGAAGCGTTGGCTGCAATTGGTTTGATGGGGTATGGTCTCATCGTAGATCTGTCGATGGAAATAGCAATACTAGCTGCAGATCTTTCCGTGGAGCATAAATTACCAATGGCAGACAGTATCATCCTGGCCACAGCACGTAAGTACCGGGCCACTCTATGGACACAGGATGAACATTTCAAAGTTCTCCCGGATGTAAAGTTTGTAACGAAAAAGTAAAGAATCGAACCAGATTACATTGAAGGCTAGTTATCCACCAGTGGTTCAGTAAATCACCCCTTCAAATAATCCCCATTATCCGGTTTCTCCTCAGCCTGTTCAGGTACCTGGTTGATCGTAGCCAGTGGAGGCAGCTCATTAAGGGAAGCCAGGCCAAAGTGACTAAGGAAATCGGATGTCGTTGCGTACAGGATCGGCCTGCCCGGTCGTTCAGCACGGCCTGTCTCTTGAACAAGACCCTTGCTTAACAAGCTTTTGAGCACACCGTCACTGTTGACCCCACGGATTGCATCGATCTCCGGGCGGGTGACGGGCTGCTGGTAAGCGACGATGGCAAGAGTCTCTAAGGCTGCCCGGCTTAACCGGCTGGCTGCCTCCAGCCCAATCAATTTTTCTACCTGTGCAGCGGCTTCTGGTGCCGTGGTTAGCTGGATTTTACCGGCGTGCCTTTGAAGGCGAATACCCCGACCCTGGTATGTTTCTTCAAGCTGAGTCAGCCCAGCCTCCACATCCTGCAGGCTCACCTCCAAAGCAGCAGCCAACTGCCCGGGAGTCACGGGTCCTGGAGCGGCGAATAGAAGCGCTTCGAGACCTGCCGGAAGTGGAATACCAAGGCCATTCTGTGGGATGGGTCTGTCGGTCATGCTATAATGGTCGGGTGTCCGTCAATGAAGTAAAAATGTATGAACTGCATACAAAATCTTATCACAGGTGAGCGGATGAGATTATACCATTCCCGTCAGTCCGTCATCTACCGGTTGGTAGGTGTTCTATTTATCCTGTTCCTCTTTAGCGGCTGTACCTTGTCCCAAACCACAGATGATGAGATCCGTGTTACGGTGCAGGCTGATGGAGAGGCGCGTCTCATCCGTTTGGCTGGTAACAGTACCGTACAGGAAGCACTTAAAGCGGCAGAGATTGAGCTTAACAACCTGGATAGGGTCGAACCGGCTTCCTTTACAGTTCTTTCGGATGGAGCGGTGGTGGATGTTACCCGCATCAGTGAGGAAATGTTCGAGAAGGAAGAAGTCATCCCGTTCGTGCGGCAGACCGTAAAAAACGAATCGATGCCTGCAGGAGATTCTCGGATCGTTCAGGTGGGTGTGAATGGCGTCGAAGTGGTTACCTGGCGTAGAATGATCGAAGACGGAAATGAAGTATCCCTTCAGGTGCTCCGCCGGACGGTAACAAAGGAAGCTCAGCCAGAGATCATCATGGTGGGTTCGCAGTCACCATTTGCTTCATTCAATATCCCTGGAAAACTCGTTTACCTGATCGGCGGCAATGCCTGGGTGATCGAGGGGAAGACAAATATCCGGCGTCCGGTTGTCACAACCGGAGATTTGGATGGTCGAGTTTTTTCCCTCTCTCCAAGGGGCGATTGGCTGCTTTTTACGAGGAAATCTGAGGAAAAAGACCAGATCAACAGTCTGTGGGCTGCGCGTGTCGACGAAGAAGGCGCCGGGCTCCTGGTAGATCTGCAGGTAGCAAATGTCGTTCATTTCGCTGATTTCAATCCCTTCGATCCTACGGTGGTTGCATATTCCACTGTTGAACCACGCCCCTCGCCCCCAGGCTGGCAGGCGAACAACGACCTTGGACTCATTCGGTTGAGACCCGATGGCGAGACTCGGCCACTGACCGTTGAGCTGGAAACGAATATGGGAGGTAAATACGGGTGGTGGGGTATGGATTTTGCCTGGTCACCCGATGGAAATCAGATGGCTTACACCAGACCAGACAGCTTGGGATTGCTTCCTTTGGGAGAGGAAGAACTGGATGAGAGCGGGTTGACTGGCCTTCTGGATGTCCTGGCATTTCAGACCGGAAGCGATTGGGCATGGGTCCCAGGTGTGAGTTGGGGCCCGGATGGAAATGTCATTTATACAATCGATCATGCACCCGACCCGGCAGTTTCCACCGCTGAGGAATCGCAAATGTTCGATCTGACAGCTATCCCACTGACCGGAGGATTTCCCATGCGTTTGGTTTCTCAGGTCGGTATGTTTGCTTATCCTCTGCCTTCACCGGTCATGAGCAGCGGTGAGACAGCAAATGAATATAAAATCGCTTACCTGCATGCGATCTTTCCGCAGCAGAGCGAAAGCAGCCGCTACCGCCTGGCAATTATCGATCGGGATGGTTCGGATAGAGTCGTGCTCTTTCCTGAAGAAGGTGCGCCGGGACTGGAACCTTACGAGCGATGGGGGGCATGGTCTCCGGCACCCATGGAGGACGATGGGTATGCACTTGCTATTCTCTATCAGAATAATCTTTGGGTTGTCAATTCAGACACCGGCGAAACCCGCCAAATAACCGGCGATAATCTGGTGACGCGAGTCGATTGGAAGTAACCAGCAGGACAAATTGACTGCGGAAGCCTGCAGACTAAAGACGAAGGTTTATCTCTTTTGGAGGACGAATTATGCGAATTTTAATAACGGGCGCGGCTGGATTCTTAGGTTCCCACCTTTGTGACAGATTGTTGAAGGAGAACCACCAGGTCGTCGGAATGGACAATTTCATCACTGGGAGTCCGGGGAACCTCGAGCATCTTTCGGGGCAGCCGGAATTTTCCTTTATCCGCCATGATGTCTCGAATTTTATCTTTGCTCCCGGAAAGATCGATGCCGTACTGCACTTTGCTTCACCTGCCAGCCCCAATCCAAACTCGCCGTTCGGATATGTCAACCTGCCCATCCAGACGATGAAAGCCGGTGCGCTCGGCACACACAATACGCTTGGAGTTGCTCGTGCTCACCAGGCCAGGTTTTTACTGGCATCCACCAGCGAAATCTATGGAGACCCGCTCGAGCACCCACAGACAGAGGCTTATTGGGGGCATGTGGACCCGATCGGCGCCCGGTCGGTCTATGATGAAGCCAAGAGGTTTGCCGAAGCTCTCACCATGGCTTACCACCGCTTTCATGGGATAGACACACGTATTGTTCGCATTTTCAATACATACGGGCCTCGCATGCGGTTGGATGACGGCAGGGTCGTGCCAAACTTTTTGCAGCAGGCTCTCCGTAAAGAGCCGTTGACTGTTTACGGTGATGGTTCGCAAACACGCAGCTTTTGCTATGTTGACGATCTGGTCGATGGGATTGTCAAACTGCTGTATTCTGACGTGCACGGACCGGTAAACATCGGCAATCCGGTGGAAACATCCATTCTGGAATTCGCTGAAACCATCAACTGCCTGACGGAAAACCCAGCCGGTATAAAATTCCTGGCTCGCGAACGGTTATCGGGGGATCCTCAGCGCCGCCGTCCGGATATCAGCCGTGCAAAAAGTACATTGGGGTGGGAGCCGAAAGTTAGCCTGGAAGAAGGGATAGCAAATACGATCCCATATTTTAAACAAAAATTAGGAATTGAATGACATGGTACTGACAAACCCTCGCGAACGAACCCGCTTTATGAAATTTTTGGTCGTCGGTGTCATTGGAGCCGTGGTTGATTTTGGTACTTTTAATATCCTCACCGGTGTTTTCCACGTGAATCCGATTGTCTCTCAAGTTTTTTCTTTCATAGCCGCCGTGATCAGCAATTTTATCTGGAATAGGGTTTGGACCTACCCGGATTCTCGTTCGAAGAGCATGTGGAGGCAGCTTGGGCAGTTCATGTTTGTGAGCATCCTCGGAATCGGTATCCGGACTCCGATTTTTGCTATTCTCCATGTTCAGCTTGTTCGCCTGTATTCGCAAGTTCTTCATCCATTACCTGTGGTGACACCGCAGTTCATGGGAAGAAACAGCGCTTTGGCAGTCGCAGTAGGTGTCGTAATGCTGTGGAATTTCTTCGTTAACCGGTATTGGACCTATAATGATGTGACAGCATAACCTCGAAATTCAAGGCTTGAGACAGCGTGTTGGTGTTTCGGCAAAATAATACCTATCGCCTGGTTAACACGTGATTTTATTTTATATCGTATAATTTTCTATATATGTCCAAAGGCCGCACGTTGATACCTATCTATACCACAAAGGGAGACCTGGGTGCATACCTGGTCTACCCAC
>Ga0209819_10000272_pt1 | contig 14616 bp, 15 predicted proteins | sample PPLLak2March2015_FD_187248 | JGI IMG/M metagenome (GOLD analysis project Ga0209819, IMG submission 187248) | Freshwater sediment microbial communities from Prairie Pothole Lake near Jamestown, North Dakota, USA - PPLs Lake P7 Core (1) Depth... | ecosystem: Environmental > Aquatic > Freshwater >... | reverse complement strand
GAATTTAGAAACCGCCCGCAGAAGACCAATGTTCCCCTCCTGGATTAAATCGAGGAAGGAGGATCCCCTGCCGATATAGCGCTTCGCTACACTGACAACCAGTCGAAGATTGGCCCGAATGATGGCGTGGTGAGCCTCTTGAGCTCGCTCCGCGACCATGGTGAGCTCATTTTCGAGCTCTTCATCCGGTGGGAGCATTTTTGCAAAAGCTCGCTCGCTCGGTAACCCTTTTCCCTGCCCCAGACGCTGCTCCAGGCTCTCAGCGAGATCTTCCGGCAGCACGTAGAGTGTGACGAAAATGGCAAACGCAGCCTGGGCAAGCTCATCCCAGGCATCACTTCTGCCCCATAAACCACTGTCGAGATATGAACGCAGGTAAGAGGCCGTTTTCAAATCCCAGGCCTGGCGTAGGAGCTGAGCTTCGTGGAGGATACGGGCCAGATCAGGCGGGTCAATTTTCTGTTGTTTTACGAAGCCCTGCAGGTTTTCCCAGGAGGAAATCATCTCATCGTACAAGGCATTGAATACACCGGTAGCATCCAGAATCTTCTTTCCAGGAATAAATCCTCGCCGGAGAGTGTCCACTCGCCGGGCTGTTTCCATCCTGGTAGCCAGCCACCATTCCTGGTCCGTATCAAGGAGCTCGATTCCACCGATCTCTTTCAAGTAGAGGCGGACAGGATCCTCACTGAGCTCCATGACCAGGTTTGGGTTATCCAGTAAATCCAGGGGCTCTTCCTTGACAATACTTTCAAGGTCCTGTTCTTCCATGGATAGCGTGGTTTTATCCGGTTCTTCTACCAGCAGCGCTTCATCAAGGTCTGAAAGCATATCGGCGACGTCATCCACTGGCAGGCCCTCATTTTCCTCTTCTTCCTCGAAACCTTCTTCTACGGGCTCAACCTCTGGATTCGTTTCTTCCTGCTCAGGTCTTGGCTGCTTCTTATGTTTCATTGATTACCCTTCTCATGAAACTGCATCGAACGATTTGTATATTGTCCCATGGCACGATCGATCCGGTTCAGGGCGATGGAAAACTGCTTAATGCTCTGTTGGTACTGGCTTGCCATCAAATCACCTTGCTCTTGCGCTTCCTGGATAAGGAAACGTACATGCTCGATGTTCTGGCGTGTGTCTCTGCGGCGTAGGTCAAGCAGCGCGCGCAGTAAATCTTCCAGAACTTTATCGTCATTCGGGTCCATTTTATCAGTTCGTGCCAATAAACCGTCAGCAATCTCCATTAATTCTAATGATAAACGGTTCAAAACGAAATTCAAGGGTTCCTCGTCATCCTGATCGAGGGATTCTTGCAACAGGCGAAAAATGGTCTTGTGGTCAGTGCGCTGGAAATCATCGAAAATCAAGCGAGCCAGGCCATCCTCCTGCAGCTTGCGGTCGATTCTGTGGATCAAATCAGGGCGTCGCAGCAGCATGCCCAGGCAGTAAGCTTCTTTTAGGAAGCGAGCATCATGAGTTTTCAAAACTCCAACCGGGGCTTGCTGCTCTTGCCGGGATATCTGAGGACGCCGCCGCACTTTGGGCGTCAGGCCAGGAGCGCCTGTGAGTGTCCGCTCATCGACCCTGATCAATCTGGCCAGGCGCTGCCGGTATGTGTCCCGCTCCACCGCGCTGGGAACATCTTCTATCAACGGCAGGACCTGCCTGGCAATTTCGGTTTTGACTTTGGGGTCTTCCAGGTTTTGGCCTGCCGCCAGCGCTTCCATCACATGGATCACAATAGGACGTGCTTCCTGGACGATGCGCTCCCACTCCCCAGGATCGCGAAGCACCACATCATCCGGGTCCATCCCTGGAGGTAAGACAGTCACCCGGATGTCGGCTTGCAGACGGGCTTCCTGTCCGAGCAAGCCGCGCGCATCGAAGACGACTTCCTGTTCATGATCCATTGCCTGGCGGGCAATTTGCAGACCGCGCATCGTCGCTTTCTCACCCGCAGCATCCGGGTCGAGGGCAAGCACGAAGCGGCGTGTCAGGCGCTTCAGCAGGTAAAGCTGGTGCTCTGTAAGGGCAGTGCCCATCGGAGAGACGGCGTTGGTAAAACCCGCCTGGTGCAGAGCGATCACGTCCAGGTATCCTTCAACGATGACGGCTTGATCCTTTTCCCGGATCGACTTGCGAGCCCGATCGAGGCCGTAGAGAAGGTGACCTTTATCGAATATCGGGGTTTGGGGTGAATTCAGGAATTTCGGCACATCATTCGGGTCAAGGATGCGTGCGCCAAAACCCGACATCCTGCCGCGCCCCTCACGGATTGGGATCATGATCCGGTTGCGGAAACGGTCATAGATGCCCGAGCTCTTCTGCCCCTCCGCCGGTTCTCTTTGTGTGACTAAACCGGAGTCGATCAGATCTTTTTCGGTATATCCCTTACCTTTGAAATGGCGAATGGCATCTTCCCAGGAGGCGGGTGCATACCCAAGGCCGAAGATTTCTATCGTTTCGTCCGTCAGCCCGCGCTTATGAAGGTAATCGAGTGCAGCTTTCCCTGCTGGCGTTTGCAAAAGCTGGTGCCGGTAAAAGGTAACCGCATCTTCCAGCAAAGCTCGTAAATGGTCGTGTTCTTCAGCCGCTTCCTGCTGCTGCGGAGTCTGGGGTTTGAGCTCCACGCCGGCTTTATCTGCCAGGTAACGCAGCGCTTCTCCAAAATCCGAGCCATCCCGCTTCATGACATAACCAAATATATCGCCGCCCTCATTGCACTGACCGAAGCAGCGCCAGGTACCAGACTCTGGAAAGACGACAAACGCAGGTGTGCGCGAGTTCGGGTGGAACGGGCAAAAACCGGTGTAATTCTTCCCGGAACGCCTGAGCTGCACCGTTTCGGAAACGATGTCTACGATATCTAGGCGGGCTTTAATCTCGTCAATAGAGGACATATGGACAGGTGGTTACTTGATGCAGGTAGGAATGAGGATATGGATACAGGTGGCGCATTTATTGGACAATTAGAACCTACCGGTAAATCAGAAAAAACCGCCCGGATAAGAATTATACCAGCAGGGATTGAGGATCACTGCATTATGGAGTTTAAAATTTTCAACATCCCTGAAATTTTCCGATTCATCAAAATGACATATAGGAGTAAGGTGAAGAGGATGACATTTATCACTTGTGATGAAAGGTGCTTGACAAACATCGAAAAAACTGATAATATTTTCGTTAAGCGAAATAATTTTCACTGCGATCAAATACAAGAAAAAAATTTCATAAACCAAGGCGACAATGTCATTATTGAACGCTAGTACAAATGCGTCAATACGGCGGTCTATATACGAGAAAAGATAAGAATGACTAATCCTCCACTTCTACAACTTGCTCTAGATTACATCTCTTTGCCGCCAGCTTTAGTCATGGCTTCTCTGGTGGCGCCTGAAGTAGACATTATCGAAATCGGAACTCCCCTTTGTAAAGCAGCCGGGCTTGAAGCGATCCGCGCGGTTCGTGAACTCTGCCCGGATAAATTAATCCTTGCTGATTTCAAAACACCAGATGTTGGTGGATTAGAAGCGACTATCGCTTTCGATGCAGGCGCCGATATGGTCACGGTAATCGGCGGTGCAGCCCTGGCTACCGTGGAACAAGCATACGAAGTAGCCCGTAAGCGGGGAAAACAAATGTTGATGGAACTTACGGGCGTCCGGGATATCCTGGCCAGGGCAGCCGAATGGCGCCAGATCGGTGTAGAACGCCTCGTTTATCACCGTGAGTGGGATGCCCAGTCGGCCGGACGCGAATGGTCTGAAGCAGATAAAGTCATTATCCGGCAGTTAATCAACATGGGCTACAAGCTCACGGTAACCGGCGGATTGAACATGGAACTCTTGCCCTTTTTTGCCGATCTGCCGATCTCTATCCTGATCTGCGGGCGGGGCATTCGTGAGGCGCCAGACCCGCGAGCTGCTGCCCGGGCGATGCGCTTAGCAATTGCTGAAATCTGGTCGGGATCGTCTTCCAATAATTTCCAGGCTAATCAGAAATCAATCCCGGTCGATCTCGCAGCTAAGGCAATTCGTTGGGGTGTGAGCGAGATGGGCCTTTCCCTTACTGTCAATGGGAATAACTGCCCGGGCTGCAATTCTCCAGCGCGTTTGTGCCAAAGCTCGCGGACAGAAGTCCGTTTACCCGCGGGGATAGAACGGCAGAAGTTTATCACAGAACTTATCGGGAATACCGGTGCAGGGCAGAGCCAGGCAGTCGGCTTGGATTCACCCGGATCATTCTACATTGATGTAGGTGTTCTCCCTCAAATCAATCAAGATAGTGTTTTAGGTTTGTTGTCTGCAACCAGTGTAGCTCTCCAAAAAGTTGGGCATGCTGCTAATCTCAACGCAGCTTTAACCGCTGCAAAAAATATATTGACAGAATAAACCACTAAAAAAATTGACTAGAAACCAGATGACTCGAATGAAGGAGTGAAAGAATGGCAAACGATTTTCCAATGAATGCATTAGGGATGGTGGAAACCAAGGGTCTGGTAGCTTCAATTGAGGCTGCGGATGCAATGATCAAAACAGCACATGTAAAGCTCTACGGACAGGAAGAGATTGGCGGCGGTTATATCACCGTCTATGTCCGGGGAGAGATTGGCGCTGTCCGCGCTGCTGTAGATGCTGGTGCAGCGGCTGCGAAGCTGGCCGGCGAACTGGTCACTGTGCATGTGATCGCCCAACCCCACCGAAGCGTTGAAAATTTACTTCCCGGTAGTGTAAGAGTTGTTCGGCTTACTGCGGATTAACCAACTGTTGAGAAGAAGCCTCAGAAAAGGATGTTCCAATGCAATTACGCACCTATGTAATGATCGATTGTATGCAGCCCCAATACGCTGCGTTTACAGGTAAACGCACGTTTGGTATGGTCCCCATCGAGGGTGATGCACAGATTTATATGGAAATATCGCCAGCCGCTGAAGTTTACAAGGTGATGGATATCGCCCTGAAAACGACCAATGTGCAGCCTGGGTTTCTCTCGATGGAGCGCGAGTTTGGGTTCCTGGAAATTCACTCCAGTCACCAGGAAGCCGTGCAGTATACGGGATGTAAAGCAATGGAAGCACTTGGGTTGAGGGAAACGGACCGGCTAAAACCCAGAGTGCTCTCTGCCAACATGACGACCGGTATCCATCCCTATGAAGCACAGCTGATCAACGCCGGGAATGCCGGTGGCCTGGTTCTGGCTCACGAGACCTTCTGCGTGATCGAGGTTGCTCCGGCAGCCTATATTGTCCTGGCTGCAAATGAAGCTGAGAAAGCCGCCCGGATCACCCTCAACCATTATTCATCCAGTGGAGCTTACGGCCGGTTGATGATCTCAGGCTCAGAGTCTGCTGTGATGCAGTCGTGTGATGCAGCTGTCTCAGCCATTGAAGCTTTAGATGGCAGAGTCCCGAGTAAGTGAAAGAGATGAACACATATTACACCGCCAAAGATATTGAGGATTTGGCTGCGAAGGGAACCCGGCAGCTTGTGCTCAATCCCGGTGTTTTTCTCACCGACTTCGCCCGGGAAACTGCTCATCAATTGGGAATCGAAGTTGTTCGAGGTGAGAGGCAAACCCAGCCTTCATCGCAGCCGGTTTCTACAAGCAAAAACTTTACGCTGAACAATAATTACAACAAACCCTCGGGTTGTCAGCATGTCTCAAGCCCCATTCCAGCAGCGAATTCCCAGGCAGTCAATCCATCATCCCATATGATGGATGGCGATGGCTCAAAAACGGTGAACAGGCTGGTCGATTTGATGGGAAAGGTCATTAAACGAGGCGGATGATATGAAAATCGCAAAAGTAGTCGGCGTAACGATCTGCACAATGAAAGAACCTCGTCTGGAGAACAGCAAAATGCTGTTGGTCTGTGATGCTGACCAGACAGGGGAAGCTGTTGGCAAACCTTATATCGCCCAAGATGTCGTTGGGGTTGGGCCAGGTGAGCTGGTCATTGTGGTGGAAGGAAGCTCTGCCCGGGTTGCAGTACGGGATATCAATACACCCGTCGATGCTGTCATCGTAGGGATTTTGGATAGCCTCCAGTACGAAGGTAATACCACTTTCAAGAAACACTAGATTTTCACCCGTATATCTAAGGAGAATCTTCTATGGCTAACAATAATAATAATAACAACAATGCTGAGGTAATTGGGCTTCAAGCCCTGGGGATGATCGAAACACGCGGCCTGGTCGCCAGTATTGAAGCTGCAGATGCAATGGTCAAAGCTTCGAATGTTGAACTGCTGAAAAAGCGCGCTATTGGCGGCGGTTATGTGACCGTAATGATCCGGGGTGATGTTGGTGCAGTCCGCACAGCCTTAGGCGCCGGAAGAAACGCTGCTTCCAAGATCGGTGAGGTAGTTTCTACCCGCATTATTCCCGGTCCGCACTTAGACCTTGAAAATATCTTGCCAGAGTCCACAAAAGTTTCGGCATTTTGATTGAGGTCGTAGCAGTAACCTGTATAGCAATAACCTGTCTAAGGAGGTTTGCTAAATGAGTGCGAACAAAAAAGTAACCCCATCTTCTCTACTGCGCAAAAAAAAGCGGGGCGAAAAGATTACTCTCCTCACCGCCTACGATTATCCGATCGCCAGGTCCATCAACCAGGCGGGCGTGGATATCATTCTCGTCAGCGATGCGGTCGGTACGGTGGGTAATGGTCGCTCTGAAGCGGTTTCGGTCAGTGTCGATGAGATGATTTACCATACCCGGGCAGTTCGGAATGGTGCCGGGTCTTCGATGGTGGTTACAACCATGCCGTTCGGTTCCTACGAAACGGAACAAAAAGCTGTTGAAACCGCAGTACAGCTCATGAAAGAGGGAGAGGCTGACGCCGTCCACATCGAAGGGACAAGCGCTCAAGAGAATATCGTCAGGGCTGTCGTCGGCGCAGGCATCCCCGTGCTGGGACATGTTGGCATCATAAAACAAAAAATCGTTCGTTCCGGAGCATTCCTGATTCAGGGACGGACGGCGGATTCTGCGGAAGAAATCCTCAAGGATGTAGTTGCTTTTGCCAACGCCGGTGTGTTTGGTTTGATTTTAGAATGCATTCCATCCCGTCTGGGTGAGATTATCACACTGAGCCTGGAAATCCCGACGATCGGGATTGGAGCAGGACCGAACTGTGATGGTCAGGCACTGGTAACCCAGGATATGCTGGGATTATTCAAAGAGCTGTCACCGCGTTTTCTTAAAACCTATTTAGACCTGACGCAAATAATTGTGACGGCGCTGACACAGTTCCGGACAGAGGTGGAGCATGGAAAATTTCCTGGACCGGAGCACTGTTATGAGATCGAGGAAAATGAGCTGAGTAAGCTATTGGCTCAATTCCAACAAAAAGTAACACATTAGATTTTATGGAAGGAGATACGAACTATGGCTGATACTCTGAAAGGTAAATCTGCGGTCATCACCGGTGTTGGGTCTGGTTTTGGGAAGGCCACGGCGGAACTGTTCGCCAAACTGGACCAGGTGGGCCTTATCCTGATCGACTACAACGAAAAAGCTCTCCAGGATACGGCTGAAAAGTGCCGGGCAGCGGGTTCAAAAGTTATCGCCATCCCCGGGGATGTAACCAAGCTTGAAACTTTCGAGTGCGCTCTCAAACTCGCACTAGAAAACTTCGGCAAGGTCGATTTTCTCATCAACTTTGCAGGCGGGGCGATCAAAGTAGCGCCTATCGAAGAGATGGATGACGAAACAAACCGCCGTATCATCGATTTGAACCTTACAAGCGCCATCATGAGCTGCCGGACGTTTACCCCTCAATTCAAGGAGCAGGGCTACGGCAAGATTATCAACGTCTCAAGTGCTTGTGATCGCCGTTCCTGGCCGGGTTGGTCGGTCTACTCTGCTGCCAAGGCTGCCGTCAATTCCTTCACAAAATGCCTGTACACCGAGCTGCGGCCCTACGGTATTGCCGTCACCCTGCTCGTACCAGGCGGATCCAACACAGGATTCCAGGCAGCCGCAGCGAACGTCAAAGTCTTCGAATGGGACGAGGAATTGGCAGTCCGTCCTGAACATTTTGCCGATATGGTTTACCAGACATGCGCACTCACGAGAGGCGGCTGCGTCTCCGAGTTGGTTTTATACGGGTTGGCGCAAGATGTGAGTGGGTTCTAACCTTGTTAAGTGTGAAACCGCCTGGAAACAAGGAGGTGCTATTGATTGAATAACGAGGCATAACCAATGTCGTACCGAAACCGCTCAAATAAAAAGTAGATTTGGTAAAGGTACGCCGGTACCTAACGTTTTATCACAACTGTATTATGTAAGAGGAGAATGTTCTAAATGAAAAAGAAGCTGTTTACTCTATTGATCGTGTTGGTTCTTAGCAGTCTGCTGTTGTCTGCCTGCGGCGCGGCTGCCACCACTGAGCCTGCAGCGACCGATGCACCAGCACAAGAACCTTCAGAAAAACCTATGAAGATCGGTTTCTTCATATCCGATTTAACAAACGTATTCCACCAGATGCAGTACACCGAAGCCAAGCGATACGCCATGGAAAAGTATGGCGCGGAAGTGATCCTGTTCGACGGCAAGTCGGACGGTGCGCTGATGACCCAGAACGTCGACCAGGTCCTGGCTCAGGGTCTGGACGGAGCCACCCTGCACATCTGGGACTTCGAAGCAGCCAAACCAGCCGTTTTGGAAGCGGTCGAGAAGGGCATCATCATGACCTCCTTCTTCAGCCCGTTGACCGACACCGGCATCCCCGTGGCTCGCAGTGACGAGGCCGGCATTTCTTATGCCATGGGCGTCGAAATGGCCGAGCAGTGGATTGCGGCTCATCCGGACATACCGGTCGTCATGGCTCAGCTTGGCTGGCCGAACCACACCGAAGTCAAGTCCGGCCGCACCGACCCCTTCGTGGCAGGTGTCCTCTCTGTGGCTCCCGATGCCACCGATCTGGGCTGCCTGGATGCCAGCAAGGGTCCCGATACCGCCAAGCAGATCATCCTCGACCTGGTCACCCAGCACCCCGAAGTCAACCTGATCTACTCGGAAGCCTCCAACCTGACCGTCGGCACCATGGCTGCCCTGATCCAGGCCGGCCGAGGTGTGATGGACAACGGCAAACCGCTGACCGAGATCGTGGCCAGCGTCGACTTCGACGAAATCGAGATGAAACAGGTCTACGACCCCAACAGCTCGCTGAAGCTCTCCATGGGTCTGCCTCCAGTCGAGACCGCCCGTGGCCGCATCGACCTGATCATGGACGTCGCCTCCGGCAAGGTCGCCCCGACTTCGCAGCCCGCCGAGGAGTTCTTCTATAAAGCCTACAATGTCTCCTTCTGGACCATGCCGCGTGAAGATGCCGTGAAGTGGTTGAATGAACAGTTTGGAACCAATCTAGAGTAGCACAATCGAATAATTCAATTGAAGTGACGGGGGGAGGTATCCCCTCGTCACTTTGAGGAAGTATAGAATGAAACCGAATGAGAATGTGCTGGAAATAAAGAACCTGGTGAAGGATTTTCCCGGTGTGCGGGCAGTCAACAATGTCAGCTTTGACATCAAACGCAACACCGTTCACTGCCTGGTCGGTGAGAATGGAGCAGGGAAATCTACCCTGATCAAGATACTGACCGGTGTATATGAGCGGACGAGCGGTCAGATTCTTCTGAATGGTGATGAATATAATCCGCACAATCCTCGGGAAGCGAAGCAGAAAGGGATCAGTACCCTGTTTCAGGAACTCAATGTGGTCGACCAGCTTACGGTTGAGGAAAATCTAACGCTGGGGATGGAAGATACCACCTTTGGATTTCTGAGAAAGACTGACAAAATCAACCGGATCGTTAGTGTGATGAACAGCATTGAGCCGTCCATCCACCCGCGGTCGAAGGTTTCGACTTTGAGCGTGGCGCAGAAGCAAATTGTGGAGATTGCCAAAGCGGTCGCGGCTGAGTCGGACATCATTATTATGGATGAGCCAACAGCCGCAATCTCAGAAGGTGAAATTGCACACCTTTTCAACATCATCAGGCGGTTACGTGAGAACAATGTCACCGTCATTTACATTTCCCACCGGCTCGACGAGATCTTTGAACTCGGCGACTACGTAACCGTCTTGAGAGACGGTGGTCACATCGCAACAAAACCTGTATCGGAAATTCAGGACCGGTCAGAGCTGATCAAAATGATGATCGGCAAGACGGTCTTCGAGCAGTATACGCCTCCTGAGGAAGACTGCAAGGATATTATCCTCGAGGTCAAGAACCTATCGAACCACAGACTGAAAGGCGGCATTAATTTTGACGTTCGCGCTGGGGAGATCGTCGGCTTCTACGGCCTGGTAGGCGCCGGTAAAACCGAGCTTGCCCGCGCAATTTTTGGTGCTGACCCATACGAAGGCGAGATCATCTTCAAAGGTAAGAAGCTCAGTCCTGGTCCGGGGAAGTCTATTGCGGCCGGTATCGCTCTGGTGCCTGAAGAAAGAAGAACCCAAGGATTATTCACCATCCTGACCATACGGGGCAATATACCCGTCATGAATTTGGAAAATATTTCCCGAAACGGCTTCATCAATGCAACGAAAGAACGAAACGTTACCATCGAGTACATCAAAAAGTTAAATATCGTCACCGACAGCACCGAAAAAGAAGCTGCCAAACTTTCCGGCGGTAACCAGCAGAAAGTTGTTCTTTCCAAGTGTCTCTTCGCGAATGCAGACCTGCTCATGTTAGATGAACCGACGCGCGGTATCGATGTTGGTGCAAAAAGCGAGATTTACAGTATTATCCGCCAGCTCTCGAAACAAGGGAAGTCGATCATCATTTTCTCATCGGAGCTCCAGGAGATCATGAATATCTGCGACAGTATCTATCTAATGTATGACGGAACTCTGAGGTCTACACTGCGAAACAGCTGCGATGTCGACAGTGAGATGATCCTCCACATCGTAACAGGAGGAGAGTAGACATGGAAACCAATCAAACGAAAGCCAAACCGCTGGCACTCAGCGGCAAAATGAGCAATGAGACGTTCATCACCTTCTTGATGATCGGTGTACTTCTGTTCCTCTTTGCGGTAGCAGCTGTGTTTGTACCGAATTTTTACCAACCAAGGAATATTCTCAACCTGGTCACCAACAGCTGGTATATCATTATCCTTGGCATCGGCGTTACGTTCCTGCTGATCACAGGCAATTTTGACCTCTCGGTAGGGGGTGTCATCGCCATGACCGGTGTCCTTTCGGTCTATTTCAGCCAGGCAGCCAATGTATCTCAGAACGAGCTGGCAAACGGACTCGGTCTGCCCTATGGGGTTGCGGTTGTCCTGGCTCTAATCTGTGCAATGGGTATCGGCGCTGTCAACTCCTTCTTTGTCGTACGGATAAAAGTACCCTCTATCATCGTGACATTAGGTACGATGATGCTTGCCCGCGGTATTGCCCAGATCGTCACTCAGGGTGCACAGCGAAATACCAGCCTTCCCGATGTATTTGGGGTCATCGGTAATGTATCCATTCCAGGTACCCCGGTCAAGATTTCAGTCGTGATTATGATCCTCCTGGTAATCGTGGCGTTTATTTTCGAGCGAATGACGGTGCACGGCAGGCGTACGTATCTCATCGGCGCAAACGCTGAATCAGCCCGGCTGTCGGGTGTGAATGTGAACCGGCACCTTACAACGCTCTTCATACTCAGCTCCCTGCTTGCCGGCATAACCGGTTTGCTCATGGCATCTGAATTCAAGGCAGGGATCTCCAATCGGGCAACGGGTTACGAGTTCGATGCGCTGGTCATCAGCCTCCTGGGAGGCGTGAGCATTGCCGGCGGGTTTGGGTCTGTCCTGGGGATGTTTGTTGGTGCTCTCATCCTCTCCGTGGTCACATCAGCCGCTACCGGTCTCCTGTTATCGCCAGACTGGCAGTTCACACTGAAAGCCATCGCCGTATTTATCGCCATCCTTTCACAGGGTTATTTTCTGAGCAGAAGGAAAGGCTAAGGAGTAGCAAATGAAACGAACTACTCCCTTAGAAAGGAACACAGGCATGCAGAAGAATACACTTGCAGTACAACAGGATTGGACGGCGGTTTTTCGGTCAAACCTCAAACACTTCTATATCTATTTCGTACTGGCACTGGTTGTGGTTATCTTCAGTGTCGTAAAGCTGGATGAAGTGGACATGTTCCAGCGAGGGCACTTTCTCAACCCCGACAATGTCATCAACCTGCTGCGGATTGCCGTGCCTATTATCACCGTCAGCGGCGCATTTACCTTCTTGATGATCGCGCAATATATCGACCTTTCTGTTGGTAGCGCGATGAGTCTAAGCGCTGTGGTCTTCGCTCTAATGATTTTGAATGGATATAACTTCATCGTTGCAATGCTGGTAACGATGATTGTCGGGATATTGATGGGGACGCTGAACGGTTTCCTGGTCATGAAGCTGCGGATCACACCCGTCATTGCCACGCTGGTGACGCTCAGCCTTTATAAAGGCATCGCCCTATTGATCGTTCCAGACGGTCTGTCTTCTATCAAAGGAAACAGCGATAACCCCATGCCGGCATGGATCAACGATTATGGTCGCAAGGATGTCCTATTGGGTCTGCCAGCAGCGTTCTATGTCGCCATTATCATCATCGCCATACTCGTCGTTGTTCAGCGAAAGACAATCCTGGGAAAATATACTGCCGCAATCGGCGGCAACCGCACTGCCGCAGATTTATCCGGCATCAATGCGGTCGCAGTCATATGGCTCCTTTACATCATCGTAGGGTTCTGTGCAGCAATGGCCGGTATGGCACGGGCCAGCTATATGTCCCTGGGAGATCCACTGTCTGGTGACGGCATCGAAACTGCATGCATCATTGCTGTTTTGCTGGGAGGAACAAGGTTTGCCGGAGGTGAAGGCGCAGTCGAAAAGACCATCATTGGCGCGATCATTGTTATATGTATGACGGTAGGTATGCTGACAATCATACCAGCATATTGGCAGACCTTTGTGATGGGCAGTGTACTCATCCTCGCGGTTGTTCTCAACCATCTGCTTGTAAAAGATTAATGCCATGTACAGGATGCCGATTGGTCTCTATGAAAAAGCACTTCCTGCAGCCCTGAACTGGGAAGAACGCCTTGCTGCAGCGGGCAGAGCCGGCTATGACTTTGTCGAGATCTCAATTGACGAGAGTGATGAACGGCTGGCACGGTTAGTCTGGCCGGCATCCGAGCGGGCAGCCCTGCGGCAGGCTATCGCCAACACAGACGTACGAATAATGACCATGTGCCTGAGCGGTCACAGGAAATACCCGCTTGGCAGTCACACACCAGAAGTCCGCCAGAAAGGGTTGGAAATTTTATACAAGGCGATACAGTTTGCCGGTGATATTGGACTGCGCGTCGTTCAGGTCATGGGATATGACGTTTTTTATGAGACCAGTGACGATGAAACGGCAGCGAATTTTGTCGAAGGTCTTTACCGTGGGGCACAGTATGCAGGGCAGGCTGGGGTGATGCTCGGTCTTGAAAACCTGGATACGCCGTTCGTTGAAAACTTGAGTAAGGGTCTGGCCATCATCAACGAAATAAACTCACCCTGGCTGCACTTGTATCCGGATATTGGAAACCTGGCAGCAGCCGGGTACAACCCGCCTGATGAGCTTCTCTTGGCTAAAAACCAGGTGCTGGGCATTCATGTAAAAGACGCTATGCCGAAGATCATACGTGGTATACCTTTTGGTGAGGGGATCGTACCTTTTCGAGAGACGTTCAGAGTGCTGGCAGAAATTGGATTTTGGGGCTTGCTCGGTGTCGAGATTTGGGGAGACAGGCATGCCGGTGAGGATCCCCTTACATCTGCCGCTGATGCCCACCGGTTTGTTTGTGATTTAGTGGCTGAAGAAACCTGGGTGACGAATCGACCGTATACACCGGCATCCACACCATCCCTAAATTATGATGCACAACCAGGATAGGACTGCGATTCGATCCACAAGGAGCAGATATGGACAAAACAAATGATGCCATAGACACAAAAGTGAATGAGATACTTATCCCCGGAGACCGCTACTTTCCGGAAGGCGTCACCGTATCTGCAGACGGCACGTTCTTTGCAGGCAGCCTGAATGAAGGCTGCATTATGAGGGCGCTCCCCGGAGCAGCCCGGATGGAACCATTTATCGAGCCTGGAGTGAATGGTCTGGTCTCCGTTCTCGGTTTATGGGCGGATGATGCACGCAGCACACTCTGGGCCTGTTCTTCAGACGCCGGCAACGGCCGGTTGGCGGGAAGCGCGCCTGTTGGAGTCAAAGCCTTCGATTTGCAAACCGGCACTCGCAAGGGCAGCTATGATTTTCCGGGCGGCGGCTTTGCAAACGATCTGACGCTGGATGCGGAAGGCAATCTTTATGTCACTGACTCATGGACACCGCGTATTTTGCGGTTATGTGCGGGAAGTCAGGAATTGGATGAATGGATCAACTCACCTCAACTCGGTCTCGACCAGTGGAGCCTTAACGGTATCGATTTCGACCACTTCAGCAACGTAATTTATGTGGTGAACCAAAAGGCCGGCCTCTTGTTCCGGATTGCGATCGAACCAGATGGTAGCGCAGGCGCGGTAACATTGATTCAAACATCCCAAGAACTACG
>Ga0209819_10000267_pt1 | contig 14882 bp, 10 predicted proteins | sample PPLLak2March2015_FD_187248 | JGI IMG/M metagenome (GOLD analysis project Ga0209819, IMG submission 187248) | Freshwater sediment microbial communities from Prairie Pothole Lake near Jamestown, North Dakota, USA - PPLs Lake P7 Core (1) Depth... | ecosystem: Environmental > Aquatic > Freshwater >... | reverse complement strand
GCGGAGATGGTCTATGAGACGGTCGCCCTGTGCGAGGTATTTCGGGTAGTCGAAGCGCGCCGAACAGTCGATGCGGCGAACCCGGGCGACCGGAACTTCGCAGCATCGGAATTCCAGCCGGCAGGCGAGGCGAATGAACAACTCCACGTCCTCCCGATGCGTCAGATCTTCGCGGTACATACCGTAGCCGAGCATATTGGCGGTCGAGATCAGATATCCGGGATTGCGAACAAACGGCTCTTTCAGATAGGTTTCGAGTACATCGCCCTCGGGGCCGCGTCCGAGATACGCCTCTGACTCGACCGCGTCCTGTTCGCCCAGCAACGGCCCGTAGACCACCCCGTCAAAACGGGGATCATCTAGAAAGACCTGCATCCTGGCTTCTACCGATCGAGGTGTCAGCAGATCGTCTGAATCGAGCATGCAGACGAAGGCCGCTTGCGTAGCCTTTATTCCGTCATTGCGTGCTGCCGACTTCTCGCCGTTTTGGGCCTTGCTCAGCAACCGGATCCGGTCCCCGAATTCCCCGGAAAGATACTCGCTCGTCCTGTCGGTCGAGCCGTCGTCGACCACCACGCACTCGACGTTCGGGTAGGTTTGGGTCAGAACGCTATCCACGGCCTCCCGGACGTATGGCCAACGGTTGAATGTCGCGATGACGACGGCAACCCGCGGAAGGGTCAGGGCCTGATTCTTGTCCATAGCGACCGGCCAAGCCTCTGGTAATGAACGACCCGGCTCCACAGGAATTTCTTCAGCTCAGCCCCCGCCTTCGGATCTCGACCCAACCTGGCCACAATCCGGCATCCCTGGCTGGCCTCTCTTAGCGTCTGTTTCCCTAAATGCCCGATGCTCTGACGGAGAGTCCAGACCTGGACCGGCATCTCGGAAATCTGGAGCGACTTGTACGCCGTGAAGCGCTTATGTCCGTCGGTCAGGAGGAACCAGCCAAAGAGGGGGAGCACGGAGATCGGAGGAAAGCGATCCCCGGATAACATCGCATGACGGTAGCATTCGACCCGTTCGGGCGCATGGGTGACCAACAGCAAGTCAACGACCCGTCCGATGGGAACGACGCGAGTCGGCGAGGACCCGAGTTTCGGGTCAAAGCACGATAGGGTCATCGTGAAGGCAAGCTCCTGCTCATAGGGCTATCCCGCCAGCCGTCCAATGGCTCGTTTTACTATCATTTCGCCGATCTTCACCCACCGCTCAAAGGGCAGAACCGTCCTCGATTGCTTGGCATCTGCCAGGCTAAGAAGGTGCGGCGCGCGGCGTCTTTTTATCTTCAAAAGCGCACGCTCGTCGTACTTCGCGCGCAAGTTTCGCAAGAAGATGCCTGCTCCGGCCAGCCAATACGGAAGCACCGCCGACGAGGCGAAATCCACCAGCCACGGTTTTCCGTCAGGGGCGAGGACCAGGTTGCGTCCGACATCGCAATGCAGCACGCCTCTCTCCCGAACTACGGCGAGAAGCGAGCCCGCCTCGTCAAAAAACTCCTGCGAAAAGCATTCCGGCCTTGCATCCATGCAATTCGTACCGGACACGTATTCGAGCAGGAGCCCGTGCGGGTCAATCCGGCTGATCAAGCGAGGCACACCGACCACACCGCACAGTCTGCGGTATGCCCGGGCCTCACGGCGAGCCAGAATCCTGCCAAAGGACCTTTGAAACAGCCACGAGGAACGGCTGAAGTCCTTCAAAATCGCCTTCCCACCTTCGTGTTCAACCACGCGCACCACTGCAAAAGCACCGCCTCCCGGCTGAAGGATCTCGATCACCTTGAAGCCTGTGCTTAGCACGGCCGGGTCCTCCAGCGTCGGTGGGCCCAGAGCCATTGGTCCGGGTAGCGTCGGATCCAACTTTCGAGGGTGCCGGTGAAAGCCTGGGTAATCCGCTTGATCTCGCTCTCGAGAGGGGCGTGCGCGACCGGATAGATCGGGGGCGCGAAGTGTGCTCGAAAGATCGAGGAACCTCCGTCACGAACCAGGCAGGCGGCAACAACCGGGGCCCCGGTTCGCATCGACAGCAGGGCGGGGGTGCGCGTCGTCGCAGCTTGGACACCGAAGAAATCGACAAACACACCGTGCTTCTTCTGATTCTGGTCCGCCAACAGGACTGCTGCTTCACCCCTGCGAATCGCCCGGATGAGGACAGAGGGAGCGCCTCGCGTCGCGCACATTTTTTGAGGTCCCAGCTCTCTTCTCGAATTGATCCATTCATTGAGACGAGGATTGTCGAGCGGCCGGGCGACGGTGTTGAGGTGAAGCGAGACTCCGCCGCCGATGAGTCCGAAGAGCTCCCAGTTCCCAAGATGCGCCGTCACGAAAATCACCGGAGCCGCATTTCGGTTGATGTCGTCCCGGACGCGACGGCTGGCTTCGTCGGTCAGCAGTTGAGCCGGGCGTGAGTTCGCGGAGGAGTAGAAGACGAATTCAGCCGCGTTCAGAGCCAAATGCCGAAACATCTTAGCCAGTATGAGCTTCTTCTCCGCCTGGCTGACGTCGGAGTTGAAGGCTATGTCGAGGCTCGATCGGCCGTGTCTGCGGGCCCGTCCGAGGAGGGCGTAAAGAACCGGGCCTGCCACGTCCCGGCTAAGCCTGGCAGTGACTTGGGGAGGCCAGGGAGTGAGCAACGCGCAGCCCAGCCGGGCTGTGAGGTATTCAATCAAGTCTCTCGTCTTGCCGCGTTTTCTCACTGCAGGCTCCAGCTCTTTGGCGGGGATAGTAGCAGATCTTTCAGAACCGCGCACGAAGCGAGGATGGTGAACACGTCTTGGTTCGGACTTTCAGACTCGGAAATCCTCCGGAAACCCCTGCGTCCGAAGCGACATAATGCGACATTCCGCTTTGTCGCTTTCAGATGGGACGGGCATCTGCGCAGAATGATGGCAGCAGGGAGTAGTGCGTTTTCCTGTTGGCAACTTGTTTTGACACGGCGTCATGGGGGGAGGGTTGCATGCGACACCGGAAGGCTCTCGCCGAATTGCTCGTCATCTGTACTGCGGTTTTCTGCCTGATCATATTCGCCAAAATCGGGACGTCAGCGCGCTCAGAAAGCGATGAACGCAGAGCGGAGAGCAGCGCCCTGCGCGCTGCTCCGCCCGGAGTCTCGGCCACGATTTCCACCGGGGCGACTGCCCAGGCTCTGGCTCAAGCGATGGGGGTGCCGTCTGCTGACGTAGTCCTCGCGGAGTTCAAGGGGACCACGGATGGCCGAGCTCGGGCCGTTGGGCAGACAGCATTGAGTTACTTTCCGACTCAGTCGACCACTTACGCGATCCTGTGCACAGGAAATGCGGCTAACCTCGAGGTTCCGAACTCCGGGTCGGGTAACTGGAGCCAGAATCTGGACGGTGACGACAACGTAGTCCTCCACTTGCAGCTGAAGGTTCCGTCCGGGATGAAGTGCATGAGCTTCGACTTTGCCTTCTACTCGGAGGAGTTTCCGGAATGGCTCAACTCCAGGTATAACGACGCGTTTCTGGCGGAGAAGGGGCAGACGGACATTAAGACGCAGGATGACCCGATTACTTTCAACCCGATCATCTCGTCGGCGTACAATTTTGCCTTTGATTCCAAGAAGAACACCATTTCTGTAAACACCGCTTTTGGCGTGAGCGGGAATACGGCATGTTCGTACGACGGAGTCACGCCCTTGCTGAAGGCCCAGACGCCCGTTACTGCGGGCACAAACGTCGACGTCTACCTGACGATCATGGACGTTGGCGACTCTTTCATGGATTCGGCGGTCCTCCTCGACAATTTCCAGTGGAGTAGCGACGCCACCTGCGCGGAAGGCGCCAAAACGGAAGGTCAGTTCCTCCCGCCCGATGTTCATCAGAGGTGGACCCGCAGTATCCGTGTCGACTCAAATGGTAACGGCAAACCTGATGAACAGGACGAAACCGTTGACCTGATCAGGGATTCCTCGAGCATGAACTACATGACGGTTGCCAGTCCGCGCTGGGGGAACTCGATCGTTGAGATGTCGAATCCCGATTCGCAGAGCGGCCAGTTCCAAAGTATCATTCATCGCCGCCCGCAGACCGGAATTGCTACCGCCCTCAAGATGCAATCGAGGTACCCCGTCCAGTTGTCCGGTCGGGTAGAGACCTTCACTTTCAACATTGACACGCTGGATCCCACCATGCGCCCTGCCTCGTTCAGCCTTACCCAGGTGATCGAGAAAAACGGGGTGACGACCACCAAGACCGGTCACGGAGGGGCCATCGACACTAACAACGATGGGAAACCGGACGTCTTTGAGGGCGAGGGGACCGGGCAGCCGAAGGTCTCACTGAGCCTGGTGTATTCCGACGTCAACGGCGATGGCAAAGCGGATTTCGCCAGTATCCCCTGGTCGTTCGGGCAGGTTCTCGGCGTCAATACGGGCGACGGAGTGCCTGATCCCCAGGTCTGGATCCCGCTGGGCGACACGAACGGCGACGGCACGCCTGATGGGCCGGCTTTCGATTTCGACCACGACAACAAGCCCGATCCGGGTCTGCCTTTCAGCCCGGCGGTTGCCGGCCCGGCGAACCCGACAGTCGACTATTGGTTGAACTTTGCCCAGTTTGCGAACGGATCTCAGTTCTTCAGCCAGGTATTCCTGTTCAACCTGGATAGCAAGAACGCGGCGAATGCGGAAGTGACCATCCGCAAGCCGGACGGCACCCTCCTTGCAGTTACGCTTGACGGGGAGTCCATCAACGGGCAAAAGACGTACGCAATACCGGCGGGCGGGCTCCGAATTCTGAAGACCAACGGCCAGGGATCAATACAGGTCGGCTCAGTGGCTGTTAAGTCTAACCGGCCGTTGGCGGGGGTCGTCACGTATCAGAACCCGGTGGGCGCGGCCGGAGTCGGAGCGAGTCCCAAAGTTGGGTCCGGTTTCATTGCCCCGATGCAGCGCGTGGCCGCCAACTCGATTGACACAGGCGTGGCGGTCATGAATCTCGAAGACGCTCCTGTGACGCTGCTGCCGGAGCTCTACGACAGCGCTGGAAAACGCAAAGGAAAGGGAGGATCAAAGACCATTCCTGCCAAGGGGCAAATAGCCGTGATGCTCTCGGGTTTCTCCTGGGATTTTGACTTGAACGATCTGAACAGCTTTGACGGGGTTCTGAAGATTACGGCGAACGGGAACCTCGGAGCTACGGTCATTCAAACAAGAACCGCGGAGTACGCGACTCAACCGGTAGTGCCGAACCTCAATCCGACAGGCGCGGTGAGTGCTCTAGTGCGTGCCGATGCTGTTGTCAGCCCGCTGATAACCGCCCAGGACCACAAGCTGCATTTTGCCCAGTTCGCGAACGGGGCCGCCGGGAGTGCGTTCATTGTGAGCAAGCTCTTCCTGTTCAACCAGGATGCGTTGGGTCCGGCGAATGCCACAATCTACGTGCGAGGAGACAACGGCGCTCCGCTGACGCTTAAGCTGAACGGGCAGACAGTCAACGGGCAGCTAAATGTTACCATCCCAACCAATGGGCTGAAGATCGTGGCCACGGACGGGCAGGGGCCGGTCGTCACCGGATCGGTGACTGTCATCTCCGACCGGGCAATTTCCGGTACTTTGCTCTACGGCAGTCCCTTCGGGACCGCTGGAGTGGGATCAAGCTCCGAGCTTTCTCAAGGTTTTATCGCCCCGATGGAAACAAACAGCGGGAGCCAGGTGGATACCGGGATCGCGGTGATGAACCCAAGCGACAGTGCGGTCACGCTGAATTTCGACCTGTGTGATTTGAACGGTACACGGCTTTCAGGCGCCGTCGCCACGATTCCCGCCCGGGGCCACAAGGCGCTGCTGTTGAAACAGTTCAACTGGAGCCCGGCACGAAACCTGGACAATTTCCAGGGGCTGGTTCGGGAGTTGGGAGGCAACAAGGTTGCAGCGACGGTGATCCAAACGCGGCCCGGGCAGTTCGTAACCATGCCCGTGGCGCCGAGGTTGCCGTAGGGGTGCGTATAGAATCGCCTCTGAAGCTCGGCAGTTGCGTCGCTCTTTCGGAGTGCGGTGTCAAGGCTTGATCTTTATACGCATCTCAGGTCGACGCGATTCTTAATATGCGGCGGCAGAAGGACTCCTACGCTTTACCAGGAGTCCTGGCGACGCACTCCATATTAAGAACCGCGTCGACCTGAGATCGTGTAAAGTGCAGGTCAAGGCCACCGCACTCCGAAAGAGTGAACGCAACTGCCCGAGCTTCAGAGGCCAGTTGGTAACACCCCCCGCTGCCTGGGCCGGGAAGTTGTCGTCAGCCCCTTCGGTTCGTAGCGCAACAACCGATACTTTCGCCCGCCGGCTCGTCCTTCCTCAAGCACCAGTTCTCCCCCAAGCGCCCGGATCGCCTTGAAATTGGATTCACCTTTCTGCTTGTCGAGGACGAGGAGGTAGAGGCTCCCGCCGCTCGTGCACAGGCTGCTTAACTCGCTCGCGGATCGCGCTACGACCGCTCGCCGTTCCATGTAGAGCGAGACCATCGCCAACGTCGTCTCGTCGGGATTGAATAGCACCAACTGTGCTTCTCCCGGCACGAGAGCCGCGATTCGCCGGCTGACGCCCTCCAGGTTTTTTTGTTGATCGACGAGCGGCACAATAATCGACCGGGTGAGAAGCATGCACACCAGGAATCCAGTCAACAGGCCTGCCAAAGCGGCACGAGGTCGACTGACAGCCGCCTGCCGAACCGTGTACGCGCCCGCCCCAATGCCAATGAGCGCCAGTAACAACGTGCTTGAGAACGAGAGCGATGCCAGTGCTGCGACCGGGGCATCGGACGCCACAAATCCGGCCTGCAGCACAAGCTGGATCGCAAGCGGGGTTGAACCGGCTAGTGCCAGCCCAATGCCGAGAAGCCCAAAAGCGAAACGATCAAACGATGACCGCAGGCCGTCGTGAATGACGGAGTAAAGCCAGATTCCTCCGCTCACGGCCAGGGCAGGGAAAAGTGGAAGGAGGTAGAGAGCCCGCTTCGTGCCTGCCAGGCTGAGAAGGACAAATCCCAGGCAGAACCACGTGAGAGCAATATCAGAAGCGCGGTCGAGCGTTTTAGTCGCGCCTGACTTCTGCCGGAACCGCTTGACGACGCCCGGAATGACCAGCGCGGCTGCCGGCCCAAGATGGGGGATCAGACGAAACAGGTAGTAGTACACCGGTTGGCGATGGCCGCCCGTGTATTCGGCCGAGGGCCAGATTCGCCAGAGAGTATTTTCGATGAAAAGCTTCTGAAAGCCTGCCCAGCCCAGCTCCTGGACAACCAGCGTCAGCCAGGGGCCGGCTACGATCAGCAGAGCGACCGGCACGAACCAGAGTCGACTCCGGCGAACGGGCTCGCGACTGCGCATCACGATGGCAACAGACGCTACCAGGAGCAGGGGCACTGCCAACCCGATGGGCCCCTTGGTCATGAAGGCGAGGGCCACGGCCACGGAGGCGGCGGCCGACCAGCCGATCTGCGCCTTCGATCGGTCGGAGCTGATTGCCCGGTAATAGAGAAGAGCGGCGCTGGTGGTGAAAAAGGTGAGAGCGCCATCTACAACCAAACGATGCGCAACCGCGAAATACTCCAGGCTGAGGCCCAAGGTGAGGGCCGCGTACAGCCCGATATCGCTGCTGCCGCGACCCGCTTCCGAGCCCATCAGCCGTCCGAGAAGGAAGATTACGATTAAGCCCCCAACGCCAAAGAGCCATGAGATGGCCCGACCGATTTCGGGCTGCGAATGACCGAAGACCCTGAGGACACCCGCCACCATCCAGGTGTGCAGCGGTGGTTCCTCCAGAAATGGGGCGGTGTTCAGAGTCGGAATCAGCCAGCGACCCTGTGTCGCTTCGCGGGCAATCGCCCCGACGCGCGGCTCGTCCGGCGTCCAGAGGCCGTGGTCGAATTGCGACAGGGAATACATGAGGGTCAGGCAGACGACGATAGTCCAGCAAACAACGCGATTGCCGGCAAAATCGCTGCGCGCCTCCGCCGTGCTCGAGAGCTCGGTTTGAATATCTCTCAATCGGTCCTTTCAGTTTCTGCAGGGCGGTTTTCAAGGATCACCACCCGTCCGAATCTCCCGATGACCCGGCTGCCGGAGGAACCGGTGATGTTGCGAAAATCAGTCAAGTCCTCGCTTCCACACACGATGGCGACGGCTCGGGTGGGTCCAGACCAAAGGGTTCTCAAGGCCTCGGGCCGTTTCTGAAGACTGAATCTCGCCAGTTCTTCGGCGTCGGGCCAGCGGCCAAACTCGTCCCAGGCGGGGTTCCAGAGAATCCCGGGCCGCTCCAGGTAGAACGGAAGGGTCCGGTAGTAGCGCCGAAAGAACAAGAACTTGTCGGTGGCGGGCAGGTCGCGCTGGACCGCCGAAGCGATACGCCGAGCGGAAAACAGTGGGCCGAGTTGTCCCGCCAGCCACGGCATGAAAAAGATCACGCTGATGAGCGCGACAATCAACAGGTCTGGTGGCGTTCCATGCGCTGTCACTCTCCGCCGCGTGGACCAAAGACAGGCCCCGCCGACGAAACCGAGAGCCGCTGCGAAGTAGGGCGCGGTCGGGACAATCAGGTTGACTCTCTCGACCACTGCCTCCTGATCTATCGGCCCTGCCAGCGTATGTATCAGCGTTGTCTTAACGCGCTCGGCCTGCCAGTGGGAAACCAGCAGAGCGGCGGCGGCAAGAAGACAGATGAATCCCAACGCCAGGAACCTGCGGGCGAATGCGGGAGAACCTCTCGTTTTCCCATCGTGCTTCGACACAAATACGTCGGCCAGGAGGACGCAAAGGGGAGGGAAGAGCGGCAGGAGATAATACGCCAGCTTGGACTGGGCGCAGGAGAACAGAAGCAGGGGACCGATCCACAGGCAATTGAGGAGCACGCGGCCGTGCGCCTGCCGGACTGCCGTGAGAGTGCCCGGGTCTTCATCGTGAAGCAGCGGCTTCCGGGAATCGGAGAGGCCGGCAACAAAGCGGTTGATGACGTCGGGCAAAAAGAGCGTCCACGGCGAAAGCAGCGCAGCCAGGACGGGGAGGTAATACCAGATCGGCCTGAAGCGTTGGAAGTGCTCGCCCGAGAACATTCTTCCGAGGTTTTGCTCCACCAGGAAAGTGACGAGGTAGCCCGGATTCTCTACTTCCATCAGGATGAACCACGGGCCGGTCGTGACTAAAAAGGCGGCGAGGCCGATGGGGTTCAAAACGAGGCCGCGCAGGAAGGACCATCGGCGACTCCACACCGCAAAGAAAACGAATCCTAGCAGCGGCAAACCCAGTCCGAGTGGTCCCTTGCACAGACAAGCAAGTCCGGACATGACCCAGAACCCGAGTGTTTGCTTTGGGGTCGGCGCACGATTGTCCAGAGCAGCCTCGAACACCGAAACGATTGCGCCCGTAATACAGGCGGTCAAAAGCATGTCCACAAGCGCCAACTTGGCGAAAGTCCCGAATAGAGGGGCGGTTAGTAGCAGCAGGGTGGCCAGGCGTCCTGCGCGAGATCCGAAGAGCCGGCCGGCGAGGCTTATCGTGAAAGCCAAGGTCAAGAAGGCGGCGAGTACCGAGGGAAGCCGAACCGCAAATTCCGAGGCACCGAAAAGGCGAATCGAAAGGCCGGCAAGCCAGAAAAACAGAGGCGGCTTCTCGAAATAGCGTATTCCGTTCAGCCTGGGTGTCAGCCAGTCACCGCTTTGCGCCATCTGTAACGCAATCTCGCCGTAGCGGCCCTCGTCAGGCTCATGCAGCGGAAAAACCCAGATGCCTGAAAGGCACACCAGGAGCCCAAGCATGAGAACCAGGATTTCAGGAAAACGTTTCATTCTGAACACCTGTATCTCTGGCACAGGTAGGGGAGCAGGGAGTGGCAGTGGACGTGGAGTCGCGTTACAGAGCCGCGCACGGAGTGGAGGGCTGCGGAGCGTTTTTTGCGGAGCAGCCTGGAGCGAAGTAAGCGGGCCACCCAACGGGCCTTTAGGGTTCATTGGGTGGCCCGCTTACTTCGCTCCAGGGTGCTCCGCAAAAAACGCTCCGCAGTCCTCCACTCCGTGCGCGGCTCTCTAACGCGACTCCACGTCCCACTGTCACTCCCTGCTCCCCTCGAGCCTCTCTCGCCACACCCCCCGGGTCGCACGCTCGTTTCTATCGCGCCTATTCTAGTGGCGACAGCGACAAGAAGCGACATTTTACGATCTGTCGCGTTTCTCGGCCTGAGGGGGTTTTTATTCGGTGTTAACCGGGCCTGAGCTTTTGTACAATCCCTCCTGCCGTATGAAACGCATCATCGCCCTCTGGTTCATTCTCTTCGTCGCGAACCTGGTGGCCTATCCGGCGATTAACTACCTCGTTTTCAATCACGTTGATGCTCGGTACGAGGCTTACGTGCAGCTTGTCGTTGTTTCGCTGGCAGAGGCCGTGGTGCTGGCGGCTGCACTTGGTTTGATTACCAGGCGCAGCGTGCTCCTGCCGCTCAGCGTGATGGGAAAGCCGACCGCAGCCGGCCTGTTTTTGTGGGTGGACGGCCTGGTTCTGTTGTTGACCCTCATGCCCGGATTGCCGGAATGGATCAGGCTGGACCAACCGAACGGATTCGCGAATTACTACCTGGGCGCGAAAGCCCTTGCCGGTGGGGTCCTGGTCGTCCGGGGCAGTTTCAACGGCCAATGGACTGACTGGGACAGGCGCTGGTTAATGCTGATCGGCGTGATTCTAGCGGCTTTTGGCTTTGACTATTTCATGCCTTGGCTTGCCGCCCTCTCGCAGCCCTTCGTGGCCAACTGGGCTTTGCTGCTGGGCTGGCTGCTGTTTTATGGGCCTCTTTTTGCCCTCGTCCTGGTGCTGTTGGCCCGGCTCGAGACTATCTGGGCACGACATTCGGCGGAAGCCGGATTCATGGTTCGTTACGCCGCGGGGTCTGCCATAGTCGGCGCAACGATTGGCGCGTTGAATGTATTCAATCGGCCCTATCTCCTCGAGCCTTGGGCTTCGGTCGCCAAGGGATGCACCTACTTCACCCTGAGCGTTGTCCTGGCGGGTTCAATCGTGGCCGGTTTCTCCAGGATCCGGCTGCCGGGCTCCGGCCAGACGGGTCACGATCCCGAGGGCGCTATGGTCGACGAATTGCCAACCAGTGTGGGGATTGGCACAAGAGGTGTCTTGAAGTGATTCTTTCAGAGATAGCAGTACGAATCGGTGGGGAGTTGACGGGTGATGGGAAGAAAGAAATAACCGGCCTTTCAATCCCTGAAACTGCGGGTCCCTCTGACATCGTCTTCGCCGACAAACACAGTTTCCTCGAGTCGGCTCTTTGGTCGCGCGCCGGAGCTTTTGTGGTGGACGCGAATCTGGCGTTTCACGACCCTCGTCCGGCGATCCTCACGTCAACTCCCCGGCTCTCCTTCATCAAGCTGCTCGAGATTTTCGAATCCCCCCGGCCCGCAAGTTCGGGTGTACATCCAAGCGTAAGTGTCGGAGAGAACTGCCGGATCAGTCCGACAGCCACGATCATGGTGAACTGCGTCGTGGGGAACAGCGTCGTCGTGGAAGACGATGCCGTGATCTATCCCCAATGTTTTCTCGGGGACGGCGTAACAATCGGAGCGGGAAGCACTCTTCATCCTCAAGTCGTCGTTGGCTCCGGCTCCGTGATCGGGCGGCGGTGCGTACTCTTTCCGGGCGCCGTTATCGGCGCGGACGGTTTCGGCTACCACGACGAAGGGGCCAGGCGGCTCAAGATTCCACACCTGGGGAACGTTGTCCTCCAGGACGAAGTCGAAGTCGGGGCCAATACGACAATCGATCGGGCGGTTCTTGGTTCCACCGTCGTCGCGGCAGGCACGAAAATCGACAACCTGGTCCAGATCGGCCACAACGTCCAGATTGGCGCCAAGTGCTACCTCGTCGCTCAGGTTGGAGTAGGCGGGAGCACCCGAATCGGGAACGGGGTGGTGCTGGGTGGGCAAAGCGGTATTTCGGACCACCTGACGATCGGAGATCGGGTCATGGTCGCCGGCAAATCGGCGGTTCGAGAATCGCTGCCGCCGGGTGAAATTGTCGGCCAACCGCCTGCTTTTCCGATTCGTGTAACCAATGAACTGGTTCGGTTGTTGCCGCAACTGCCCGAGCTGTTTTCCCGGGTCGGGCGGCTCGAGCAAAACGGCCAGGGCACGCCTGGCAGCGCGGGGGCCCCTTCGAATGGCAGGTCCTGGTCTGAAATCGTGATACCGATCCTGGCGCGGACGCTTCGTGTCAAGCCGGAATTGATCGGTCCGGACATGGACCTGAAAGAGGAATTCAACGCCGATTCGCTGACGGTCCTGACGGTTGTGACCGAGATTGAATCGCAGTTCGGAATTGCGATCCCCGACGAAGACGTTCCCAGACTACGGACCTTGAGCGCAGTCGTGACTTACCTGGAAAAGAATTACCCGGACAGTCGCTCGAACCATGAAACGTAAACGGGTTCTGGTAACGGGGATGGGGGCTTTTTCCCCGGTGGGGCCGGGAAAAGAGGCTTACTGGACCGCCTTGCGGCAAGGCCAAAGCTTCATCTCGCCGATCCGCCGATTCGACACGACGGGCTATCGTACTCGTATTGCGGCGACGATCGACGAGACTCAAGTGCCAGCGCCCTGTTCTAGAACGGATCCCAATCTCTGGGATCTGACTGCCTCAATAGCTCTCCTTTCAATCAAGGAGGCGCTTCAAGACGCGGGGTGGGAACAGCCCCCGCAAGATGCGACCATCGTGCTCGGCAGCGCGGTCGCGGGTATCGTCTCGCTGGATCAGCAGTTCGAGAACTTCTACGCTCGCGGCGGCCGGTTCGTGATGCCCTACACCGTCCCTCGGACAATGCTGAACGCCCCCGCTGCTCTCGTTTCTATCGAGTTGGGTATTCACGGTCCGCTGTACATGCTGGGGACGGCCTGTTCGTCTTCCAGCCAGGCCATCGGGCTCGCCTATTGCCTGATCGCCTGCGGGCTGGCTCGGACCTGCGTTACAGGGGGCACCGAGTGCCCGGTTTCTCCAGGCCATCTCCAGGCCTGGGACCGCTTGCGTGCCCTGTCGAAGGACAATGAGACTCCCTGGCGCGCGTGTCGTCCGTTCAGCCGGAACCGGAGCGGACTCGTTCTCGGGGAAGGGGCCGCGGCGCTCATTCTCGAAGAGCGTGAATCGGCCGTGGCGCGGGGAGCGGGCAGCTGGGGGGAAATCGTCGGCTACGCTTCGAACTCGGATGCGAGCCAGGTCCTGCAGCCGTCGGTGGAGAGTCAGGAAGAGTGCATCCGTGAAGCCCTGGCAGACACCGGAGAGCCTTCGGCGTTGCCCGACTACATCAGTGCTCACGGCACGGCAACCTTCGAGGGAGATCGAAAAGAGACGCAGGCGATCAAAGCTTGCTTTGGTCGGCATGCGCCTCGAATACCGATCTCCGGCACCAAATCGATGACCGGGCACACCCTGGGCGCCAGCGGGGCGTTAGCGCTTGTGAGCACACTCATGGCCATGCGGGAGGGAGTGCTGCCTCCGACGGCCTACCTGGAAGAGCCGGATCCGGAATGCGATCTGGACTACATTCCGAATACGAGCCGACCAGGGAGTATCAGTCGCGCCTTGGTGAACTCGTTTGGCTTTGGCGGCTGCAATGCCGTGCTGGTGGTGTCACCGTAGAGCGGTACCAAGATGAATGGGCCTCGGGGAACAGCCAGGATACACTTTAGCCGCTTGCGGTTTGCCGGGTTGTGTGCGGCTCGCCACATCGCCAGGCTCCCGGCCCCCTTTGCCGCCCTGCCGGTATCCTTCCTGCAGCTCGCACTGCTGGCCTCCTACGGTTTACCAAGGAACCCGCTCAGGCAGGCGTGCCAGGACATCAGTCTCCTGTCTGAACAGGCGGGATACGAGCAGTCGCCCCGAACCGTGTATTCGGGATTCGCGCGCCGGCTCCGCTACATGGCGAACGCCTACCTCAAGGTTTACCGGGAAGGAGGCGCCGCGGTCCGCGACCAGATCGAGTTCGAAGACCATGGGGAAAGGATTCTTGCCGACACCCTTTCTCGGCACAACGGTTTAGTCCTGGCTGTCCCTCACACCCTGGGTGCGGTTTTTGCGGGTATAGGATTAGCGGCCGCGGTGCCGGCCTGCCTGCTGGCTACTGTGAGATCGCGGAGTCGGCAGCCGGTCTACGAGGATTTCATCAGCCGGATGGGGGTGGACTTCATCATTGCAGACCGTTCTGCGAGTCAGCTCCACACCGTTCGAGCCTGCGTCAATGCCTTACGCGGCGGGAGAGTCCTGGCAACGGCGGTGGAGAGAGTTGAGCACGGGGAAGAGCGATCCTATGTTCGCATGTTCGGCCAGTCGGTCCCCATATCAACCTGGCCGGCTCGACTGGCGGCGCGCGTTCGGGTTCCGGTCGTTCCATGCCATATCCGGATTCGCGATGGGAAGGTACGTCCCATCGTGGCCGAACCGCTGTTGGGGCCCGACCCGACGGCCGTCATGCAAGTGTGCCTTTCGTTTTTCGAGCGGCACCTGCTCGCGAACCCGGCTGATTGGGGCTTTTTGCTGGACAAACGCTGGCGGCGCGTGCTTCGGGAAGCTGCGTCGGCGCCCTTGCTGATAACCAGGGCAAATGGTCATGACTGAACGCCTCCGGATTCCAAGGGTTCACTTCAGCCGGCTCAAAACACCGGCCGGCTGGCTGGCGCTGCTGTCTCTTCGCTACCTTCCCGTTGCGGTCCTGAATTCTGCCGTGAGCTTGCTTGGTGTCGCCTGCCGGCTGGCCTATTGGGTGCCGCGAAACCCGCTGAGGCTTGCCTGCAATGATATGTCGATGTTAGCTGCGGCGGCGGGCCGGCACGACTGTACGCCTCGTGCTGTCTACGGTCGGCTGGTCGGCCAACTCGTGTT
>Ga0209819_10000265_pt1 | contig 14912 bp, 14 predicted proteins | sample PPLLak2March2015_FD_187248 | JGI IMG/M metagenome (GOLD analysis project Ga0209819, IMG submission 187248) | Freshwater sediment microbial communities from Prairie Pothole Lake near Jamestown, North Dakota, USA - PPLs Lake P7 Core (1) Depth... | ecosystem: Environmental > Aquatic > Freshwater >... | reverse complement strand
GAGGATGAGCCAGAGATAGGGATCGACAATAAAGACCAGGTCGCCGTAATACCAGCGGTCGTGAAACGGCAAAAAGGGGCGCAGACCGTACGAGTTGGTTAGATCCAGCAAGGGATGAGTCGCCGCAGCCAGGAAGACGCTCAGACTGATCTGGCCTAATGAGGCAGGGTGACCGCGCACCCGCGCGATCAGCCAGAGGACGCCAATCAAGACAGCCGCGAGCCCAAACGTCCCCACAAGGGAATGGCTCAGCCCGCGGTGATAAGTCAGGTAATACAGATCCCCCCAAAACCCAGAGACAACATCAAGGTCAGCGAGATTGGCGGCAACAATCAGGGAAAGGGTTCCGCCAGGGACCTTGTCACTTAGCCCTACCCGGCCGAGGGAGGCCGCTACCAGACTGTGAGTCAGATTGTCCATTCGTGTCCTCTTAGAGACGCGCTTTTTTGACCACCGGTTACAGTTCTTCGCGGGGCAGGGCGTCTCAAGTCGCGTTGTAGAATGGCTTTATGCGTGCCCTTCATTTTTTGGAACATGGAGACCTCGATAAGCTCACCTATGGTGAAATGCCTTCGCCGGTAATCAAGCGCCGCACGGTCCGCGTAAATACGCGCGCGGCCGCCTTGAACCATCTCGACCTGTTCGTTCTGCGCGGTCTTCCCGGAGTCGAATTGGCCTTGCCTCACATCCCCGGATCCGACGGGGCGGGAGTCGTGGAGGAAGTCGGCGAGGAGGTGACCCGCTTCAAGCCGGGCGACCCGGTGATGCTCAATCCATTGCTCTCCTGCGGCCAGTGCGAGTTCTGCCGGAGCGGGGAGCACAGCCTCTGTGTGAAAGTGAAAATCCTGGGAGAGCACGCGCCCGGAACCTTCGCGGAACAGTTTGTAGCACCCGACGAGAATCTCTGGCCTCTCCCTGCCGGGCGGAGTTTCGAAGAGGCGGCCGGTTTCTCCCTGGTCTACCAGACTGCCTGGAGGATGCTTATCACCCGGGGCAGGCTTCGCGCGGGCGAAGATGTCCTGATCCACGGGATTGGAAGCGGAGTCTCGATCGCTGCGCTGCAAATGGCTAAACTCACCGGTGCTCGAGTGTTCGTTACCTCGTCGAGTGAAGAAAAACTGGGCAAAGCCCGCGAGCTGGGAGCCGACTTCGGTTACAACTACAAAGAAGCCGACGTTGCCTCGGAGGTTCTCCGTGAAACCGGCAAGCGGGGCGTCGACATCGTGATTGACAGCGTCGGTAAGGAGACCTGGGCCGAGAGTCTCAAAGCCGTGCGACGGGGTGGGCGCGTAGTCACATGCGGGGCAACCACAGGGCCGAATCCGCCTGCCGGCATTCCTATGATCTTCTGGAAGCAGATTGAAGTCATCGGGTCGACGATGAGCAGCCAGAGCGAATACCGCGACGTGATGCGGTTATTAGAAACCGGGAGACTCAGCCCCGTTGTTGACCGAATCTTCCCTCTATCCGAAGGCCGAGCAGCGTTGGAGTATTTGAAGGCAGGCAAGCAATTCGGGAAGGTGGTGTTGAAAGTGGAGGGCTCCCGAAGCGAGTAACGTGCGAAGCACCACCCACTCGGTCAAAGCCGGGAGCGTAACGCTCCCGGCTTTGACCGAGTGGGTGATGCTGTCTGCGTTGCCAGCACCTTCTTCACATAGGCGGAAAGACCGACTGCCGGGCTTTGAGGGTCGATCCAGGCGTAACCGTTCGGCACGATCGTGTCCACAAAACGGGCCTCAACGATATGAATCGTGATGCGGTGGTGAGTGATCCCGTGGGTGACTGTGCCTCGAACTTCTCCCATCTCCAGCCGCAGCCCTCCTTCGCTCTCCAGGCGTTCGCCCGGACGACCGATGATCCGCGGAAACTCCCATAACCCTCGCGGAAACGGGCCGGACTGGGTCTGCGACATCAGAAACGTCTCGCCGTTTCTTACGAGAGCCACGGTGTAATCGACTGCCACCAGCGGCCGGGTGCGCTTTTTTGGAGGGATAGCATCCTGCAGCGAAAGCCGGCGCGCCTGACATGAGTCGGCCAGCGGGCACTCCAGGCACTCTGGATTTCGCGGAGTGCACACCGTCGCTCCAAGTTCCATGAGCGCCTGGTTGAAATCGCCGACCCGGCCACTGACCGACTCGTGGCTTACTAACCTGGAGAGCAGATCCCAGAGAGCGCGGCTGGAAGACCCGTTCCACTCCTCGGCATGAGCCGCATAACGGGCCAAGACCCGGCTGACATTCCCGTCGACTACAGGAAACGGCAGGCCGTACGCAATCGAAAGAATAGCGCCGGCGGTGTATCTGCCGATGCCGGGGAGGGCGAGGGCCGAGTCGAGATCGGCTGGGAATTCCCCATTGTAATTGGAGCAAATGAGCCGAGCGGCCTTCAGCAGATTTCGCGCACGCGAGTAGTAGCCTAATCCCGCCCAGAGCGCCAGCACATCCTCTTCCCGCGCCGCTGCCAGCGTCTTGACGTCCGGAAAGGCGCGCAGAAATCGCTCGAAATAAGGCAAGACTGCCTTGACGGTGGTTTGCTGGAGCATGATCTCCGAGATCCAGACGCGGTACCAGTTTCGGGCTTCCCGCCAGGGGAGTGCGCGCTGGCTTTTGTCATACCAGGCCAAAAGGGGCAAGGCGAACGCGCGAGCGGGCACCGCCAGTTCGGATGGAAATGCGGGCATAAAGCGTGGACGCCTCACTTCAGCAACAGCTTTGCGATCGTAGCCAGCTGCATGTTTGAGGTGCCCTCATAGATCTTCCCGATTTTGGCGTCACGTAGGTATTTCTCTACCGGATAGTCCCGGGTATATCCGTAACCGCCGTAGATGTCGATAACCTGGGAGGCGACTCTCTCAGCCACCATTGACGAGAAGTACTTGGCCATCGCCGCCTGTTTCACGTAGTTCTTTCCGGCATCCTTCAGCCGGGCGGCGTTGTAGACGAGGAGCCGCGCCGCTTCGACCTCCGTGGCCATCTCCGCCAAGGGGAAGCTGACTCCCTGGAAGCTGCCGATTGGTTGCCCAAACGCCTGCCGCTCTTTGGCGTACGAGATGCCGTGATCCAAGGCGCCCTGGGCTAACCCGATCATCTGGGCGCCGATTCCGATCCGACCTTCATTCAGCGTCTCGATCGCGACCTTATAGCCGCTGCCTGCCTGTCCGAGGACGCTCTGCGCCGGGACCTCGCAGTCATCGAGCAGGAGCTCACAAGTGGAAGAAGCCCGGATGCCGAGCTTGTCCTCCTTCTTGCCGACGGTAAAGCCGGGAAAATCGCGCTCCACCAGGAACGCGGTGATTCCCTTGTAGCCCTTATCCGGGTCGGCATTCGCGAAGACTATGAAGAGCGAGGCCTCGTGCCCGTTTGTCGTCCAGAGCTTGCGCCCGTTCAGGATGTACTTGTCCCCTTCCCTGCGGGCCTTCGCTTGCAGAGCAAAAGCGTCGCTGCCCGAACTCGCCTCCGAGAGCGCATAGCTTCCCACCCACTTCTCGGCGAGGAGAGGGAAATAACGGTCCTGCTGCTCGCGGCTTCCCCAACGGATCAGGGCGTTGTTTACGAGCGTGTTCTGAACGTCGACAATCACGCCGGCCGAAGGATCGACACGGCTCAGTTCCTCGACCGCGACGATAGACATGAAGAACGTGGACTCGGCGCCACCCAGGCGTTCGGGTATCTGAATTCCCATTAACCCAAGCCGAAAGAACTCCTCGAGCAGATCTTCCCGGAAGTGGGCCGACTGGTCCATCTCGGCGACATACGGGCGCAAACTGCTATTTGCGAATGCCGCGACATTGTCCTTGAAGAGCAGTTCTTCCTCGCTCAATTCCGTCAGAGGCGTTGGGACCAGCGGAGACTCGATCATAGAAACCTCGGGGCTCTGACACAGTGTCCTCAGAGCCGGTCGCTACACGCTTCGCGTGTTGCGCGCCCGACTTGAAAGAGGCGCGCGAATTGGGTAGTGGGTCAGTTTGCCGCTGGAGTCGCGTTACAGAGCCGCGCACGCAGCGGAGGGCTGCTTCGCATAAAACGCTTCGCAGCCCTCCGCTGCGTGCGCGGCTCTGTAACGCGACTCCAGCGGCAAATTGATCCACTACCGCGAAATGGCTTACATTCCTTTAAAAACGTGTCTCTGTTATCATAAAGCTCACATGGAGGTGCTGACAACCGGCGTGGCACAAGGGTTCGTTAGGCCGGCATACGAGCTATGATTCGGATCTTCAGAAAACGGGAAGAGCTTCCAAAGATCATTCGTGAGGTAACCGACACTTACTCGGAGCAAGATCTCTGCCTGCACCATCTGGCTGAGACCCCGCTTCCGAGCGAAGACGTGATCGTCACCATTTTGGGAAAGCTGCGTACGGTGCTGTACCCGGGATACTTCGGGAAGGAGTACGTCAACCAAACGGGTATTAACTACTACGTGGGTGAGCTTCTCTACGAGGTGTACGAACTGCTGAGCGAGGAGATCTACAAAGCGTTCCGTCAGGACTGCGAGCATCGCGCGACAGGCAATTGCGACGCCTGCCAGGAAAAGGCCGAAGAGTGTTGCCTGAAGCTGATGCGGACAGTACCGAGTCTGAGGCGGGTCTTGGCGCTTGATGTGCAGGCGGCTATGGACGGCGATCCGGCTGCGAAGAGCTGCGATGAAGTAATTTTCAGCTATCCCGGCATAATGGCGATCACGATTTATAGGATCGCGCATGAGCTGCAGCGGCTGAACGTTCCCTTGATTCCAAGGATGATGACCGAGTACGCGCACCGAAAGACGGGAATCGACATCCACCCTGGGGCCAGGATCGGCAAAAGGTTCTTTGTCGACCACGGCACCGGAGTAGTGGTAGGAGAGACTACCGAAATCGGTGACAACGTGAAGATCTACCAAGGCGTGACGCTCGGAGCCCTCAGTTTTCCGAAGGAAGGTGCAAGCGCGATGCGCGGAAAGAAACGCCATCCTACGATTGAGGACAATGTGGTCGTCTACGCCGGGGCTACGATTCTCGGCGGCGACACGGTCATCGGCTGCGATTCGATCATTGGCGGTAACGTCTGGCTGATTCACAGCGTGCCGCCACGGACGAAAGTCATGATCGAAGTGCCAAAACTCCGTATCAAAGCCAATGAGTGAGCGGGGCCGGTAATAACCGTACCTGTTTGTTTCTTCATTGGCCGCGAAACGGCTCCCGGGTGTCCGGCGTCTCCCTCTTTACGAATGCCTTAACTGGGCGTCCATCTGAAAAAGAAGGTGGGAACATGGAAACGCGCAGGGAGTCGAGTGCCGTTTACGCACTGGGCCGCGTGAAGTCAGGCAACTTTTTCCTGTTGACTAAATTTGACGAGAGCCACCGGGGAAAGACCGAGTATATACCCGTATTTCGCACGTTGAGTGAGGCTGAGATGGAATTGCGGCTCACTGGCCGCACGGGTTTGAGCGTCCTGAGCTTCAATTCCGTTGAGGATCTTCAACGCAAGAGTCCGAGTTGTCCCGTGCGTTATGAATTCGATCTGCTCCTAGCGGACGGCCGAACGGGACACGTTTAGCGGGGAGTGCCTAGGCGCGCCGTACATTGACGCAGGCAGCGGGGGCCATTAGACTTCCTCCGCATGAAGTCAGGATTCGGGAAGACCCTGCTGTCCGCCGTCGTCTGCTCGCTCGCAGCTGCTGGCCTCATGTCCGCTTGTCTATTCGGACAGCAGCGCCCGTTGATTACGGAATCGACCGATACCGTCGCGGAACGGCGCCTTCGGCTGGAGCTGGGCGGGGAATGGCTTCACGACGCCGTTTTTCCGCTGTCCGGGCTTCAAGGCAATCTCACACGTATTGGAGTCTTCGGTTTAAGATTTGGACTGGGCAGCGCGGCAGAAATTGAACTGGAAGGTGTCGCTCAAGACCGGCTGAGTATCGAAAAACGCGCTGTCGCCCCCAATTCCCCACTGCTCGATTTTTCCGGCAATTCCACCAACGACTTCGGCGACCTGGTGCTGGGCACCAAACTCCGGTTCGTCCAGGAGCAAAAAACCAGACCATCCATCGGATTCCGTTTTGCCGTCGAGCTTCCCAATGCGTCCAATGAAAAGGGCATCGGAAACGACGAAACCAATGCCTATGCGGCTTTCCTCGTCACGAAAACGATCGGGAAGGCCCAGGTAAACGGCAATGTCGGTCTGGCAATTCTCGGAGATCCGCTTGATGCCGGCGCCCAGGACGACTTGTTCACCTACGGGCTTTCCGGCATTTATCAGGCATGCGGGAGAGTCAACCTCGTGGCTGACTTATACGGCCGAACAGGCCCCGGTGGCATCGGTACCGAGGAACAGTCCCGGCTGCGGGCGGGAGTGCAGATCAAGGCGGCCGGTTTTTACTGGGATGCGGGTATCTTTGCCGGCTTTCGGTCGACCGATCCCGACTGGGGGATCGTTTTCGGGCTGTCGCGGGAATTCAAGATCGATTGAGCAAGTGCACCCCGCCCGGCAGTCCATTACAAGCCGCGCACGCTTTTGATCCGACGGATCGGACCGATCGGTCGGATCCGTCAGATCAAAAGCGTGCGGCTCTGTAAAGCATTGCCTGGGCTCCGTTAGCTCTAATCGCCTACCCTTGCCCAAGGAACGTATAGGCCGTCTCGGAATGCTGGGACAGGTCCAAGCCGGTGATTTCGTGATCTCCTGCGACCCGGAGGCCGATCACGAAATCAACAACCTTCAAAATCACGACCGTCATCACAGCCGAGAAGATCATCGCCGCCAGCACGGCTGTCACCTGCACCTGGAGGAGATTCGGGTTTCCATAGAAGAGCCCGTCAGCGCCCGCGGGATTAATCGCTTTGCTGGCAAAGAGGCCCGTCGCAATTGCTCCCCAGGTTCCGCCTACGCCGTGGACTCCCACCACATCGAGGGAGTCGTCGTAGCCCAGCCGTGCCTTGAGGTTGCAGGCGCTGAAGCAAAGAAATCCTCCAGCCATTCCGATCACGACTGCCGCCAGCGGCCCGACATAGCCCGAAGCCGGCGTAATTGCGACCAGGCCTGCAACGGCTCCGGAAGCGGCTCCCAGCACGGTTGGTTTTCCGCGCTTCCACCACTCGGTGAACATCCAGCCGAGAGCGCCAGCCCCGGCTGCCGTGTTCGTAACGAGGAAGGCACTGGAGGCCAGCCCGTTGGCACTCAATGCGCTTCCCGCATTGAAGCCGAACCAGCCGAACCACAGAAGGCCCGCGCCCGCCACAGTGAGCGGCAGATTGTGCGGAACCATCGGCTCGCTTGCATACCCTTTTCGCCTGCCGATCATAAGCGCCGCGACGAGTGCCGCGACACCGGAGCTGATATGGACCACCGTGCCCCCCGCAAAATCCAGCGCGCCGAGGTTCCTGAGCCAGCCCCCTACTCCCCACACCCAGTGAGCCAGGGGATCGTAGACCAATGTGGTCCAGGCGAGAGTAAAAACGAGAAACGCCGAGAACTTCATCCGCTCGGCGAACGCCCCGGTGATGAGTGCCGGAGTGATGATGGCAAACATCAGCTGGAACAGCATGAAGGCCTGATGGGGAATTGTCGGCGCGTAGTCCGGATTCGGTTGGCCGTTGACTCCCTCGAGCCCCAGCCAGTCGAGCCGGCCTATCACACTGTGAAAGTCCGGTCCAAAAGCCAGCGTGTAACCCCAGAGAACCCATTGAACAGAAACGAGGGCCACGATGATAAAGCTGTGCATGATCGTAGAAAGAGTGTTTTTCTGTCGGACCATGCCCCCGTAAAACAGAGCCAGGCCCGGCGCCGTCATGAGAAGAACCAGAGCCGAAGAAACCAACACCCAGGCGGTGTCGCCGCTATTGACCATCGTCGTCCTCCTTTATTGCACAACCATCCGGCAGGAGCTCTAGCAAGGCGGATGCCAAGCGGTCGGCCTCCTCGCGGTTAAGCCGACAAAGTCCCGCAAACCCGCACAGTGGCAGGGTCCAGCGGATCCAAATCACCGACACGGCGGTATCACCTAAATGTCGCGGCCGCTGCGGTGAGCTACATTTCTGTCAGACTGTGAGCTGGAAGAGTAAGGCAGTGCCGCGAGCGCAGGTATCAGCTAAAATGGGCCTTGCGTGCCAAGAGACGGACGAAGGCCAGCGAACAGAGACTGGACAGCGTGACTAGACAAGAGGCGGTGGAGGCCCTGGCCCCTCGCTTCCAGGTCTTCTCTCTACGGATTTGTAATGGGGCAAGCCATGGCTGACATTTTTGTCGGATCGTGAGGCCGGCAATTGCTCCCATGCGCCTATCGACTACGCCTCAGAAGGCCGAAGAGACGGCACTTCCGGAGGTTTTTTTCGATGGCAGGCAGAAAATGGCACGCCCGATGCAAACCGGAAAACGACGAATGGTGTCTGCGTTCAGGAGGCGCCTGTGAGAAGGAGATGCGAATGAAGAAGATCGAGAGCATTATCAGGCCCCATCTGCTGGAAGCGGTTAAGAGCGGGCTGCAGGAGCTCGGGGTGACCGGAATGACTGTCACCGAGGTAAAGGGGTACGGGCGCCAGAAGGGGCACACGGAAACTTACCGCGGCGTTGAGTATCAAATCGATTTTGTGCCAAAGCTGAAAATCGAAATCGTCGTGCCGGAAGAGCTGAGTGCCGGCGCGATCGAGACGATTTCCAAGTGCGCCAAAACCGGAAAATTCGGTGACGGCAAGATTTTCGTCACCGCGATTGAGGACGTCATCCGCATCCGCACGGGCGAACGCGGGAAGCAGGCGATTTAGTCCGCAGAACGGTAAGGGCCTGGAACGCGTTACAGAGCCGCGCACGCAGCGGGTGGCTCTGTAACGCGACTCCAGCTGCGTGGGAGACGGTTCACGGTTCTGTAACTAGCGGGTCAATCGTCGCTAAAATAGCCCCTTATGAGCGCCGAAATTGAACTGTTGCTGAGCATTCTGGATGAAGCGTACGAGAAACAAGCGTGGCATGGCCCGAATTTGCGAGGCGCATTGCGAGGAATATCGGCCGAGCAGGCGGCCTGGCGCCCCGGGCCTGATCGTCACAATATCTGGGAGATCGCCTTCCATGCGGCGTACTGGAAGTACGCGGTCAGGCGTCGGCTCACGGGGGAAAAGCGAGGATCTTTCCCGGTCAAAGGAAGCAACTGGTTCAATAAGCCGGATTCCGTCTCCGAAAAGGCCTGGCGGGATGACTTAAGGTTGCTGGCCGAACAACACGCGGCGCTGCGGGAGGCGATTGCGGCAATGGACCCGGGCAGCCTTCAGGAGAAGACCCAGGGAAGCAAGATCACGAACGTTCGCACGATTTACGGCATCGCGGCGCACGATCTCTATCACGCCGGCCAAATCCAATTGCTCAAACGGCTGTTGCCGGAGGATTAATCGGCGAGCGGCTGGGCGGCCGGGCGACCCACGCCCGCTTTCGTCCACCGCTGTTTGGCGAAATACCAGACCCGGACACCGAGCAACAACACGAGTATTGCTCCGTACGTCAGCGGGGGTGCGGTGTCGGTCTTAACGAGCCACAGGTAATGAATGACTCCGCCGAGCCCGGCCAGGTAGACGAGCCGGTGAAGCCGCTGCCAACGCTTGCCTCCCAGCCTTCGAATCATCTTCTTGGTGGAGGTGACTGCGAGGGGAATCAAAACAACAAAGCTGGCGAATCCGAGTGTGATAAACGGCCTTTTCCCGATGTCCTTCAGAATCTGATCCCAGGCGAAGAACTGATCGATCACCAGGTACGTGAGGAAGTGCAGCGTGACGTAGAAAAACGCAAACAAGCCGAGCATACGCCGGAAGCGCATGAGACTCGACCAGCCGGTTAGCCGCCTCATTGGGGTAACCGTAAGTGTCAACATGAGCATGCGGAGCGTCCAGATGCCGGTACGGTCGGTGATGTCGTCGATCGGGTTGGCGCTCAGCCGGCTAAAGAACAGGTCGTAGAGGAGCCACATCAGCGGCACCAGGCAAAGGACGAACACCAAGATTTTGAGCCGTTTCATCGTGTCGCGCGGGAGTCCGCGGTCCCTTCAAAAATTCTTGCGGAGATCGAGGTCGCGATAGAGCTGGCCAACCTGGTCGGCATATCCGTTGAACATGAGCGTCTTCCGTCGGAAGAATTCACCGAGCCGCCGCTCCCTCGCCTGGCTCCACCGGGGATGATCCACGTCAGGATTCACGTTCGCATAGAACCCGTACTCGCGCGGCGCCTGGACCGCCCACGTGTTTCTCGGCTGCTGTTCCTGGAAACGAATCTTGACGATCGACTTTGTGCTCTTGAATCCGTACTTCCAGGGAACTACCAGGCGAAGAGGAGCTCCATTCTGATTCGGAAGCGGTTTGCCGTAGAGGCCTACACTGAGGATAGCGAGCGGATGCATCGCCTCGTCCATCCGCAGACCTTCCACATAGGGCCACGGCAAGAGATTGCGCCGCTGCCCGGGCATCTGGTCGGGAGCGAGCAAGGTCGTGAACTCCACATACTTTGCCTTTGTAGTCGGTTCGAGTCGCTTGATCAGGTCTCCTAACGGGAACCCCAGCCACGGAACGACGATCGACCAGGCCTCGACGCATCGGTGGCGATAGATGCGGTCCTGAAGCGTGAAGGGTTTGAGAAGGTCCTCGAGCTGGTAGGTTGCAGGCCGCTTGACCTCTCCCTCGACTTTGACCGACCAAGGCTTCACCCGAAGCGTGCGCGCGTTTTTCGAGGGATCGTCCTTGCCCGGACCGAACTCGACGAAGTTGTTGTACGTCGTTACGTCATCGTACGGAGTCAACTCTTCATCTGTGTCGTAGGGACCTTTGGACTTCGGCTTCCATTCCTCGGCCCGCGCCGCTCCGGCAAGAGCGGAAAAAGCCAGAGCCCCGGAAGACGCGGCTTGGATGAAACGCCGTCGATTCAGATAGAGTTTCTCATCCGTTATTTCGGAGGACGGGATGTCATTCGCTCGGCGGATCAGCATGGATCACCTCGCCTGTTAAAAGGAAGGCTAAATGTTTGGGATTAGTATACACGAGTGGCAAGAGAGTACGGGGGACGCGCACGCAGCGGAGGGTGAGTCGCGTTACAGAGCCGCACGGAGTGGAGGGTTGCGGAGCGTCTTTTGCGAAGCAGCCTGGAGCGGAGTAAGCGGACCACCCAACGAACCTTAAAGGCGCGTTGGGTAGTCCGCTTACTCCGCTCCAGGCTGCTTCGCAAAAGACGCTCCGCAACCCTCCACTCCGTGCGCGGCTCTGTGAACAGACCTCACGCGCTCGCTTTCCGGCAGTCGGAGACCCAGGTTTTGACAAGATCCAGCTCTTCTTGAGGCAACAGGCGGGCTTGAACCAGCACTTCGTAGCAGCGAACCAGGTTCTCGGCAACCGCATCCTGCCCCGCCTCCAGCCTCGTGTCCTCGAGCAAATGCCCGATTCGCGAGTTGTTCAGGTACCCCGGCACTTCATCCTGAAAGTCGCGCATCAGATCGTGGACGTTCCTGTCTTGGACCATCTCCGGCGAATGGAAAAGGACTCCGTGGCCGATTTCCCAGAGGCAACGCTGGGCGACGAAGCTGCGCCAGATATCGGTCATGCGAAAGGAAGCGAAGCACGGCAGATACAGAAGCGGAAAGGCGGGCGGCCACCACCACGTGCATTGGCTATTAAATGGGCACCAGGTTCCCGGGGCTAAGACCACGTTGGCCCGCCGCGTGAATTCCAAATCGCGGTCGAGCAGAAGCCGCCACACGGCGTCGACGTCCGGCGAACCGTTGACCAACCCTTGTTGGATTGGAGCGAAGACAGAAGACGCCCGAACGGGGGAATCAGGTAATGATCCGTCACGAACCTGATCGAGGGGGAGGCCGCGTGGCCAAAGAAATTCCGTGGAGAAAAGGCGGTACACGTTGAACCAGCCGGGTCGGTTCCAGGTTTCGGCCTGCTGTTCACAGCTACGCGGCGTCCAGTTGTCCAGCGGTGCGTTGTCGTCGTCCGTCTCAAAGATCGCCGCCGCCCGGTGGTGGATCGCCTGGAGATAGCCGAGGTTCTTACGGCCATAGTGCCCGGTCGGCAATTTAGAGGCCAACTCGAGCGGCATGGCGAGCTGATCGGCCAGAGAGTAGAACCGCGTTCGAGGAAGGTCGAAACTCTCGGGACCCTTCCGGTCCCCGATGACAATCAGCCGCCCCTCGTGGACCTCAAGTTTTTGGGAAAGTCGCCGCATTGCGCTGTTCGGCGGTTGAATCGTGGTGACGACGGCGAAGAAGGAATCGGGCAAGCTACTATCCTTTCCGGTGCGGCTCCCTGCCGCGGTACATTTGCCAGAGAATACGGAAAGATTCGACGACCTGGGACTGTCCCACGCTCTTGCTGGGACACGCGTAGCTGAACGGGACCTCTTTCCAAGCCCAGTCGTGCAGCGAGTATCGTATCTCTGTCTGAAAGAAGTGGCCACGGCTCTCGACGCCTCGCCGTAGCACGTGCTCCATGGCTTTGCGGCTGAAGCACTCGAAGCCGCTGGTCATATCGTGCATGCGGGTGCCAAGAAGAAGATTAGTGAGGACAGTCCCGCCCTTGCTGAGCAAGTAACGGGACCAGCGGCCGGAGTAAGAACCGCCGGCCGAAAAGCGGCTGCCCGCGGCAAAATCGACTCCGCTCTCCATGGCCTGGATGAATTGCGGAATTTGCTCTGGAGGATGGCTGAGTCCCCCATCCATCTCCAAGATCCATTGGCAGCCGGCCGCAAACGCTTCGCGATACCCGCGAAAGTAGGCATCGACAACCGAGCGGTTCTCGGGCGCCCAAACGAGCCTTACCCGCGAGTCGCACGCATTTCGGTTTGTCACGCGTTCGCGGGTCGAGTCCCGGCTGGCATTGTCCAGAACGCAGAAGACCAGATCACACGGCCCAAGCTGCTGGAGCACCCGGTCGAGAAACTGATCGACCGTCGCCTCCTCGTTTGCCAAAGGTGTAACGATTCCTAATCGGGGATTTTGCTCAGTTGCGGCGTTCAATCTTTCCATCGTAGAGAATCTCGAGCCGGCTTGGCAAGTACGCCGCAGAGACCGTGGTAGGTCAAGACCTACTTGATCCACACGGTCTGGATGTTCACGAATTCCCGGATTCCGAACTCCGAGAGCTCGCGCCCATAGCCCGATTCCTTGACTCCCCCGAAGGGCAGCCGCGGATCTGAGGCGACCATGCCGTTGATGAAGACCTGTCCCGCCTCAATCTCACGAGCAAGCCTGCGCGCTTTGTCCAGGTCCCTGGTCCAGAGGCTGGAGCCGAGTCCAAAGGGCGAGTCGTTCGCCACGGCGATAGCCTCTTGCTCGTCACGCACGCGCATCAGCGCAGCCACAGGGCCAAAAACCTCCTCGCAACCCGCGGGGAAGGAGGGAGTCACATTACTGAGGACGGTCGGCGCATAGAAAAAGCCCTTCCCCGGCAGCTTGCGTCCACCGACGAGGATCTCCGCTCCCAGGGCCGTCGATTCTGTCACCTGTTTTTCGATTCCCTCGCGCAGATCCTTTCGTGCGAGCGGACCCATCTGGGTATCCCGTTCCATCGGCTGACCCGTCTTGAGGGCGGCCACGGCGGCGACAAAATGTTGTGCAAAGCCGGAAAAGACCTTTTCGACGACGATGAAGCGCTTGGCAGCGATGCAGCTCTGGCCGGCGTTCTGAAAGCGGGACTTCACGCCTGTCGCGACGGCCGCCTCCAAGTCTGCATCCTCCAGAATGATGAACGGGTCCGACCCGCCTAATTCCAGAACCGTCTTTTTGATGGCAGCTCCGGCGGCGGCTGCGACCTGGCTCCCGGCGAGGTTGCTGCCGGTCAGCGTGACAGCCGCAATTCGGCGGTCGCCAACCAGACGTGAAGCGGAGGAACCAGGCACTAAAATCGATTGGAAGACGCCATCAGGAAATCCCGCTTCTCGGAAGGTCTCGGCGATACTCATACTGCAGCCGGGGACATTCGAAGCGTGCTTCAGAATCGCGGTGTTCCCCGCAACCACTGCGGGCGCGGCAAACCGGAAGACCTGCCAGAACGGGAAGTTCCACGGCATGACGGCGAGGATCGGGCCGAGCGGGAGGAACTGAACATAGCTTTCGGAGGCAGCCGAGGGTGCAGGCTTGTTGGCGAGCAAGTCGGCGCCGATGTCCGCATACGTCTCGCAGTTCCAAGCGCACTTCTCGATCTCCGCCTCGGCTTCGGATATGGGTTTTCCCATTTCCGATGTGATGACTGTCGCCAGCTCGCCTTTCTTTCGTCGCAAGACGGCCGCCAACTGCCTTGTGCACTGTTGCCGCTCAGAAAGCGGAGTCCTGCGCCACTTGCGGAAGGCAGAGTCTGACTGCCCGAGCGTTCGGTCTATCGCAGATTCGTCGGCCAGCTCATAGGTGGCGATCACTTCTTCGGTAGCCGGGTTGACGGATTGGATGGTCTTGCTCATCTTCACCCCATGATAGCAACCACGGGTTCAAGTGCACAGAGCGCGTTGATCTACAAGGAGTTCGCCCGTACACTGACTCAATGGAAGGAGAAGCCGCCGGCCCCACGTCCTCAGATTTTCGTAAAGTAATGAGCCACTTCGCCACCGGCATCACCGTTGTCACCAGCGTGACCGCTGGCGGGCAGATTTACGGCATTACCGTCAATTCTTTCGCCTCTGTTTCACTCGAGCCGCTGCTGGTCGTCATCTGCCTGGATAACCGGCTGAGCGGGTTCGATTCGTTCGAGCAGGGAAAATTGTTCGGCGTCAGCATCCTGGCTGACGACCAGGAGAACGTTTCGCGCTATTTTGCGCAAAGAGGACTCGACCGGTCGCAGGGCACATATTTCAAAGGGAGCACGGGCGTCCCGCTCGTAGCGGGCGCGCTCGCCACACTGGAGTGTGAAATTGTCAACGCGTTCCCAGGCGGGGATCACGCGATCTTCCTGGGCCAGGTGAAACCCTGCGAGC
>Ga0209819_10000264_pt1 | contig 14940 bp, 18 predicted proteins | sample PPLLak2March2015_FD_187248 | JGI IMG/M metagenome (GOLD analysis project Ga0209819, IMG submission 187248) | Freshwater sediment microbial communities from Prairie Pothole Lake near Jamestown, North Dakota, USA - PPLs Lake P7 Core (1) Depth... | ecosystem: Environmental > Aquatic > Freshwater >... | reverse complement strand
CGCGTTACAACCCTTCATTCGTCCCTGGAAAGCCAATTCAGCTGTTTTAGTCAGGGCGCAGACCATCCAGCAAACAATATGCCTCGCTGAAAGACCTATTATTTCTCACTATTTCGCAATGCAGCTTCAAGAAAACCATACACTACAAACCGAAATGTCAGCTATGTGGCCACAGTCCCAAGACCAAGGTCGTCGTGCTCCAGGGGGGCACATGAAATGGGCGCGAAAAATGGAGTGATCTTATCAGTCTGTAGGAAGCTATTTGATAGTTTTTAACGGTCAGGCGACAGATTAGCGGAACGATAGGAAGCTACGCAACACTCGGCCAATGCGGCCTCGCTTCTAGTGTCGCGAGGAAAGCTTGAGTGATAAGTTGCGGTCTTTAAATTGCTCGGATGTGGGAGACCTCCTCCAACAGGTGAAGTTTTGGAACTTGCCTTCACCTGACGGTGGACCGCTTGCGCCATTTCCAGGTGTTTTTTCAGCACGGGGATTTGTTTACTGGCGAACTGTTTTATGTCGGGATCGTTGCCCTTATCAGCTTCACGCTGAAACTTTTCGAGATCGTGTTTATGGTCGTCCACCATTAACCGGATATACTGGCGGTCGAACTCGGCGCCTGAAAGTTTAGAGAGACGACTGACAGTGCGCTTGTGCTTTTCCTGCAACGACTGGCGAAGCTCAACGCCCTTATTGCCAGCGATCATTTTCAGCTCCTCGTTGGCTTTCCCGTGATCTTCCTGCATCTGCCGCGCGAACGCCTTAACTTGCTCATGGGTTGCCTTCTCTGCCGCGATCTTCCCTAACTCGACCTCTATCATTGCGCCTTCGGCCGCTTCCCTAACAAATTTTGCATCCGCACGTGACAATTTGCTTTCGTTCTTTTTCGGTTCGCTGTTATCGGTAGCAGCAGCCAGTGTCACTGTGGACCATGATAAGCCCAGTGCGAATGTGCAAAACTTAATCAACGAACGTGTCTGCATAAACCCCTTTCCGAGTTGCTTCGTTGTCGTCGTCGTCGTAATCCGCAGCGCGGTAGCAGCAAAATGTGTTCCAAAAACACATTGGTCAGCTCGTCTCGCAATTGATGCGGGAGCCGCTTCAAATAATCATGAATCAGCGCTCCCACTGTAAGACTTTTGGGCCACGAGTCCGTAGCGACTGACAAACACATTCTTCTTTTAGAATCTCCGACTAACCACCGCCGGAGCGCTATTACGTCCTGAGATCGGCCGCGGACCCTGATGCCTTGTTCATCTTCTGCAATAAAGCCTGGCCTTCTTTGCGCCGTATCCCAGGCATTAAGACGAGCTGCCCGCGCACGAGTGCCGATTGATCTTAGGCAGGGTGAGATTGTGGACAATCATTTGTTCTTCATTAGCATCTTCCGAGAGTGCGGCGTAGACGATCCGCTTGATTCCGACGATAGAAAGCGCCGCGCTGCACATCAAGCACGGTTCTAGAGTCACATAAAGAGTCAGGTCATGACGATCCGGCTCGTCCATTTCTTGCAGCAACCGACCGACGCCGTGGAGCAAAACCATTTCCGCGTGGTTGGTCAAATCGCCCGTCTCGAGAATGGTGTTGTAGGCAACTGCAATGATCTCATCCGGTGAAGCGAGCAATGCCGCTACGCCCGCTCCCCCGGTGGCTAGATTGGTGCGTGCTTCCTGTAACACTCTATCCATCAACTTCATATCCATGTCCGATGCTTGATCGTTCGGCATAATTCCTCGCTCCAAGTAAGAGTTCCGCCACTAAGCAAAGCAACTTAGCGCCGTCGACTTCACCTCTAGGTTGCAGCTTGGCTTCTGGATCTTGTCTCGATTTTCATTATGGGTTGTCCTTAAAGTGCTTACGCCGCTCTTAGCTATTCTTCCTTTTTGCGCCGTAATCGTTAGGCTCTTCGTATATTGCTGGCTGGCATTTGCGTTGCAACGTAATTGTTAAAAGAGTCTGTGTTTGCCAGGCTCATAATTGCAAGTTAGTTCAATTCCAGGAGGATATTAAGATGAAACGATATAGCCTGTTGGTAACGATCTTATTTATCAGTACTGCTACGCTTCCACTTCTCAGTTCTATTACGCTCGCGGCCGATCCCAAGGTGACGGAGGATCGTGCGCGTTATAGCGACCGTGATCGAATGAGATCATCGAAAGATGAAGAAGATCGGTTGGAAAAGGCTTTAAAAACTGGCGAAGACAAAGACTTTTATCGCCGAGAACTTGAAAAGCTCGCGTGGCAAATAACCTCGGTTAACTACGATAAGCCGGACTACCTGGAATATGAAATCGTAAAGGGAGATGACTCCTACGAAGTACAGATCGACTTTGACAAAAACAGTCGCAAAGCGACAAAAGTCGATGTTACGATGAATGTATGGAAGACCGACGCGACCGAAAATGCCTTAAGAACCCGGAAAAAAGTCGATTATCCCAAAAAGACTACCGAAAATCCGGCGCGCTATAGCGACCGCGACAGAATGAAGTCATCAAAAGATGATGAAGACAAACTTGAGGCGACTTTGAAAACCGGAGAAGACAAAGACTTCTATCGCCGGCAACTGGAAAAAATGGGGTGGAAAATAACCTCAGTGAACTACGACAAAGCCGATTACGTTGAATACGAGATCGTCAAAGGTGACCAGAGTTACGAGGTCCAGATCGACTTTGACAAAAACAGCCGCAAAGCCACAAAAGTCGATGTCGCGGCGAACGCCTGGAAGGCGGACGCCACCAAAAAAGCGCTGAGCCAACGTCAAGCAGGGAAACGCTAGAACGCTCTCGGTCTTCGCTTGACACTTTTTTGGCGGCGAGACCTCGTCATTTTTCGCCGCCAAAAGGTGTTCCCCAATTTACGAGAATCTCCACGTGAGACTGGGTTCAGCCCGTGCTATCTTTCAAACCCCGATGATCTAGGACTTTGTCCAATTGGTGACACATTCATTTTAGGCGGTCGTTCGATCGTATTAATGGAACTACGAAGCCATCCGAAAATGACATGGGGTGGCCGTCCCAACTGGCCGCCACATTGGAACGGCCCATACGGTCCCAATAATCCATTGCCGGAAGATGAGGCGGGTATTCTGGTGAAGGTAGAGACCGGCGCAGTGAAAGTGGTTCCTCATTGCTTTCTGATCATGCGTCATAAATATCAGGATTACTATGGGAGTATGTTTTTCGATGATGGAATCTTTCTCATACAACTGTTACCCATACTGCGCGAGTACATCGGGTCGCCAATCGCCAAAATCGGCAGCCTCGATATTCCTTGAAAGGGAAGCTAACGAATATTGATTATAACGTTTCGCTGACGTCGAGATCGCCAATGTATGAAATGGAATGATGGTGAAGTTTTCTAAGGAGATCGTAAACCTGCCGGCAAAACATATGATTCTCGAATAGTAGACAGCCGCTATATCCACCGCCGTTGTATTGCATAACCAAAAATAGCCTTCCAGCTTCTCGAAAGTCTCGCCTTACATCGATTAGAGTGCCGATTTCACCATGGGGATGTTCGTTCTCTTTTCCATCGACCCAGGTCCAAACCGGCGGCCAGTTACAGATACCTCGATAGAACATCAGCGGATGGTCTCGAAGCTTCAACTTATCCTCCCGGTTAACAATGAAGTGAATATCACGTTCGAATTTTGAAACAAGGTTCAATTGTCAGGCATATGACAGTCCAAACTCGCGCCTGGGATACTGGCAGATATGCGATATAGAGATCTAAACTTCCGCAACCTCAGCATTCAGACTTCATTTCACCAATTGTTAACTAATGAGCTCTTCGGATGACGAATACTAGTCGAGAGAACGGCTCTGTCGAGACACGGCTCTTGACTGGGTTAGTCCGTCCGATCTAGGGTTAATTATGAGGGAAGACGAGGAGTCCAAGTCTTTCGGTGATGAGAACTTACCCGCCCGCTTCAAAGGCGCTTTCGACATCGTGGCCTTGGCCGCTTCCGCGGGTGGCCTGAGAGCGATCAGTGAAATTCTAGCTGTTCTGCCGGTCGATTTTTTAGCGGCCATTGTCGTTGTTCAACACCTCGACCCGCGCCACCGCAGCTTGATGACCGACATTTTGAGCCGGCGCACAGCGCTTCACGTTGAAGAAGCTAAGGAAGGAGTGCGTTTGAGTCCCGGAACGGCTTATATCGCGCCGCCCAACAGGCACCTGCTGGTCAATCTCGACGGGACGCTTTCTCTCTCTCAATCGGAGTTAGTACACTTTGTTCATCCCTCGGCTGACCTGTTGTTCGAATCGGTGGCCGCCAGTTATAAGGACAGGTCGATTGCCGTGGTGCTTTTTCCGGTACCGGAACAGACGGCTCGATGGGGGTTAAAGCGATCAAAAAAATGGGCGGCACGGTGATCGTCCAGGATGAAAAGACATCCCAATTCTTTGGCATGCCTGGCGCGGCCATGCAGACCGGCTGTGTCGACTTTGTAATGCCGCTCCAGGAAATTCCTTCAGCATTGATAACACCTGATCTCTACCGGGGATGTGTCATGAGGAACGTCAGTCCAGCAACGAAGAGCTGGAAACGACGAACGAGGAATCCAATCGAGCAATGAGGAGCTGGAAACCACCAACGAAGAGCTCGAAACTATGAACGAAGAATTGCAGTCCACTAATGAAGAGCTTCAGACAGTCAATGAGGAGCTGCGCGTGCGCACCGATGAAGTCAATCACGTGAACGCTTTTCTGCAGGCTGTGGTTGGCAGCTGACGTCCGGGGCGGTGGTGGTGAATCAAAACCTCAATATCCTCATGTGGAACCATAAAGCGGAGGACCTGTAGAGACTCAGAGAGGACGAAGTCAAAGGGCAGTCTTTGTTAAATCTGGACATTGGCCTGCCGGTGGAGCGATTGAGGGGGTGATCCGTTCTTGTGTTTCCGGCGAGGCCGATCGTAATGAGATTGTGTTAGATGCGACTAATCGGCGCGGCAAAGCAATCAAATGCCGCGTCGCCTGCAGCCCGCTTGTGGCTCACAATAAGCAGCGGCAGGGGGTTATTCTGTTGATGGACGAAGAGGGAATCTCAGATTGACCTAACTTCCGCATACCCGAAAATCAACTCTATTAGCCATTCGTCGCCTCGCTCAACTCAGCGCACTAGCGAGTCACTCCTCAGTGAGAAAAAAATTAGAAAACCCGTAGATAAGCCGAACAAATATGAAACAATAATAGGCAGTGGCGGCAATCCAGCTTGAGGCTAGTGTTATGGTAGCCGAGTTACGACGGGACAATATCACAAACCAAGTAGAATCCGCCCGCCGACGGTTCGACGATCTTCATCGCCGTTTCACGACGTCGCCATCCGAACGAGATCTCCTGCCTGAATCCCTGCAAGAGCTCTCCAATACCGTTGAAGAGCTCTGCGTCGCCGCGGAAGAATTGCAGCACCAAAACGACGAATTGGCTGCGACCCGCGTCTTATTGGAAGAGGAGCGCCAACACTTCGAAGATCTGTTCGAATTTGCGCCCGACGGTTATATCGTCACGGACCTTTACGGGGTGATCCGCGAAGCCAATAATAACGCGGCGAAGCTGCTGCACTTGCGCCGCGATTTTCTGATTGGCAAGCCGATCGTCGTCTGTATCGCCACAGGCGAGCACGTGGGGTTTCGTCGACTGCTGACGCGGCTGCAAAGGGGAGAGTCGGTGCTGAACTGGGAGGCCAGAATCCAGCCCCGTGATGGTCCGTGCTTTCCCGTCGCTATGACGATCTCGCGTACTCGCGATCGTCGCTCCAGGGGCCAAACTGCGATAGGCCTGCGCTGGATCCTCCGCGACCTTACGCAGCAGAAAGCTGCCGAGCAACAAGTCAAAACTCAGTTGCGGCGCATCAGCGTGCTGCGGGACATCAATCTCGCCATCACCGCCACGTTGGATCTTCAGACCGGTTTAGACGTTCTATTGGACCGGTTGGCATTGCTGTTCCCCTATCCGGTTGCGGCCACTGTCAGATTGATCGTTCCGGAGACCGGCCAATTGGAACATATTATCTGCCGCGGTCTCAACGATTTGGAGTGGCAGGCGCACGAGCCTTCGTCACCTGGCCGGCGCACCGCGCAAGTGCTCCGATCCGGACTCCCGGTGACCGCGCGAAACGTCCAAAGCGACCCGGACACTCGATCGCCGGATTTCTACATTCAAAACAATCTGGTCTCCTACTTGGGTGTGCCTTTGACAATTCAAGGACAAGTTCTCGGCATCCTTTGCCTCTATACCCGGGAAGAGCATGAATTCACTAAGGATGAGATCGATTCCTTCTCCGCCTTGTCAGTTCAAGCGGCCATCGCCATTCATAATTCGCAGCTCTACGAGCGGCTGAAAAACCAGACGGTCGAGCTACGGCTAGCCGGCGACGAGCTGGAAATGAGGGTGGAGGAGCGCACCGCAGCGCTGGCCGCGGCCAACGAGGACCTCAGATCCGAAATCAGGGAACGCAAGCAGGTGGAAGAAAAGCTGCGCGAGAGCGAAGGTCGGTTACTGACCTTTGCCAATCAGCTGGAGGATCACCTGATCGCAAACGATCGATTGATCTCGGTCGGCGAATTGTCCGCGTCGGTCGCTCATGAATTCAACAATCCGCTACAGATCATTCTCGGCTTTGCGCAAAACCTGATTCAGGAAGAAAGCTTTTCCGAAGCCCAGCAGCAAGATCTGTGCATCATTGAGGAAGAAGCGCGCCGCTGCAGAGGCATCATCAGAAATCTTCTCGATTTTGCCCGTCCCACCAGCAATGAGCCGGTTCCCATCGTGGTGGATGCCATTGTCCACGATAGCATCAAGTTAGTTCGCGGGTATCTGGATAAATCCAACATCGCGGTGGACATTCGCATTCCAGCGGATTTACCCAGCATTTACGGCGATCCACAACCGCTGAAACAGGTACTGATCAATCTGTTTTTTAACGCGGTGGACGCCATGCCCAACGGAGGAACCCTCAGCATCGGAGCGGCCGCTGAACAGGCCAGCCATGTGACTATCGCGGTGTGCGACACCGGTCAAGGCATTCATCCCGAGACTTTGCCTCATATCTTTCGCCCGTTCTTTACGACCAAGAAAAAAAGAGGTACCGGACTGGGACTTTCGGTCTGCGATCGAATCATCAAGGCCCATGGCGGTAGCATAACGGTCAAAAGCAGCCAGGAGGGCGGCACGACTTTCTTTCTTCATTTCCCATTGATGGAGGGCCAAATCGATGACCGGGCCACATGAACGAATCCTGATTGTGGATGACGAAAAGAACGTCCGGGTTCTTTATAGCCGGGTGCTGCAAAAAGAAGGTTACCAGGTAGAATGCGCCTCTTCCGGGAGTGAAGCCATCGAGAAATTGGCCGCAAAATCATTTGATTTGGTCGTCACCGATTTGAAGATGAACGGAATCGATGGATTGGATGTAGTTAAACAGGGAAAGGCTGTGAATCGGGGACTGCCCTTCATTCTGATATCGGGCTACGGGACGGCTCAGACAGCGGCTTCGGCCGCCAACGAAGGCGCCGACATTTTTCTCATGAAACCCATTGAAATGACCGAGCTAAAATCGGCGGTAAAAAAGGCGCTGGGGAAATAGGCCGGTACTACGACTCAACCCTGGTTCTAAAGGGTATGGGACAGATCCAGATCGGCGATCTCGCGGACCGGTCGCCCGCAACAATCCTGCAATAGGCGTGCAAGTTGATCGCAGAAGGAATGGTGATCTATCAAAATACAACCAATATAGAATGCGTCTTTATACTCCATGTAAATGAATATTCGATCCGCGGGTTTGATCTGTGAAATCTTGACTTCCTTCAGAACTCCGACTTCGCCTTTCGGGTGTTGGTTATCTGCCCCGCCTACCCACGTCCACGCCGGCGGCCAACTACGAAGTCTGCGATAGGTCATGAGCGGATGATCGCGTAGTCGCATGAGGACTAGTTAATATACCGGTATTTGCCTGTCAATGAATTCAGGATTTGTTCGTCGAACAGTCGTATGTCGGATTTCTGACAACTTCGGCCCGGGCTTCATTGGATGTCAATGTCGGTAATCTGACAGACTCATCGTATTGGTTCTGTTATATATTTCTCCGTACTAAAACACATACAGGTCAAGTTTCTGCAAGGGATCTGGTCTGGCATAACTGGCGCCGCGACGATTACCGCTCGATTGAGGACCAGAGGAATTATCAACGTGAACGCAAAAGATCTACAACAGCTAAAAACCCTCGCCGCTTTTTCCTCAACCCGATTAGAAAAATTGGCATCCAGCATATCAATAAAAATATACGGCAAAAATGAAATTATCTTCGATCAGAACGAAGAGGCTAGATTCATTTACCTTTTGTTGACTGGAATTGTCAGAGTCTCCTATGTCAGTAGTCACGAGCGGCAGACGACCGTTAATCTATTGCCGGCGGGAGAGTTTTTTGGAATTGATGCCCTCAATCCCCAGGGCCATCACGCTTTCCGATGCGAAGCGTTTGATGAAAGCGCGATCGGCTCGATTAAACCACAGACTTTCGTTGAGATATTCTTGGGCACTTCCTACGATCATTTTCTTCCCTGGTATACAGCCACGATTCACCCCGGCAGGAATGCTTACGTGCACTGCATCAAAGGCATCGGATTGGATCTTCGCCGCCGACTTGCCCTCGAGTTGCTCAATTTGGCCGATCGCTTTGGGACGACGGATCCGCGTGGAATCTCCCTCTCGCTAAATATCAGCCACGAAGTGCTTGCCGGGATTGTGGGAGCCTCACGCCAGCAAGTCACGGAATACCTCAACAATTTTGACCGGGAAAAGATTATTTTTCGTGAAGGCCGGCGGATCATCGTCAACATAGCAAGACTTGGTAAAATCCTGCAGGGCTCAGCATAGCTGGACGATCCGGAACGAAGTTATGTATCCCTAATTTCCGGGTCGGCACCATCCACCGGCTTCGTTTCTCGTAATCAGCGCTCAGGCGGATCCACATCCGCTGCCTTCAATTGTCCGAGCTGCTTCGAGCGAGAGTCTTTATCGGACTCCGTACTGAAATCGGCCTCTTTTTGTGAAGTAAATCTGTACGGAATGCCTTCTGCCTTATTTTCCTCTATCAAGAATAGCGGCTAACTGTCTGGAATATATTTTGCTCCCTCTTCAAGAGCATGCCACAAAGGCTCCAATTAATCCGGGGTCGGCGCGGCCAAAAGCCATCACGGGTTTCCCATAAATCTCGCAGAAATCCTGATCGCTTGAATCATGCGCCTGACCAAGCGGAGACGGCGCTGTTACTGATCGATGTGATCAATGACCTGGAATTCGACGGCGGCGATAGACTTTTGATTCATGCGCTCGCAATGGCTGAAGCCCTGGCCGCGCTCAAGCGCCGGGCAAAAGCTCATGGTATCCCGGTAATCTACGCAAATGATAATTTTGGCCGTTGGCGTTCCGATTTTCCGACACTGGTCGAGCACTTCCTGAAGACTGACGTACGTGGCCGGCCGATCGTGGCTCAATTGCAGCCGGAAAAGGATGACTACTTCGTCCTTAAACCAAAACACTCGGCATTCTTTCAGACCAATCTGGAACTCTTGCTACGGTATCTCGGTGTGAGCAGGCTTATTTTGACCGGCATGGCAGGCGATATTTGCGTGCTCTTCAGCGCCAACGATGCCTATATGCGGGATCTCCGCATTATCGTTCCGCCGGACTGCATTGCTTGCGAAGATCCCGAGCGAAGCCGCCAAGCACTCAGCCTAATGCAGCGAGTGCTCAAGGCCGAAACTATTTTAGCTTCAGACCTTGATTTCGGTACTAAGACAAAAACCAAATAAACTCAAAGGGAGGCAACGATATGAACGCTCTAGAACTGTTGCAGCAGGATCATAAAACCGTCAAGGAACTGCTTCGTACAGCCAAGGAAACCGACGATCCCAAAAAACAGCGGCAACTTTTTCGGGATATCAGAACCGAACTGGAGACCCACGCCCGGCTTGAGGAAACGATCTTTTACCCGGCCATGGCGGAGCACGAAGAGTTGAAGGAGATGGTCCTCGAATCGATCGAGGAACATAAACAGGTCAAGACTCTGCTTCGCGACATGGGTCGTCTTACGTCGAGTAAAACCAGTAACGAAAAATTCAAGGCAAAACTGAAGGTGTTAAACGACAATGTGGAGCACCATGCCGAAGAGGAAGAGGAAGGGAAGATGTTTCCTCAGGTGCGGAAACTGGTCGATCGAGCAGAGCTTGAGCAATTGGGGGAAGAATTGGAGAACGCCAAGAACAAACGATCGCGAAAGGCAAGCTAATTGCCGCCCAATGCGTAGATCCCTCGACTGGCGGCTGCGTTACGCTTCCTTGCGTGTTTTAGGTTTATGATTTTCCCGGCGCCGCGTTTTAGGCTTCGATTTCCATGCATCCAAGAGTGCGGAAGCTCCGCCGTTAAAGTTGGTTGTCCTTGATCTATGAAGGCGTCGATCGACTGCCCTGTGCTTCTGATTATATATAACGCCGAAGCTGGCATGCCTCCGCCCTTTTCCCACTTTTGTACTTGCGCAGGCGAAAACCCAAACATTCCTCCGAGCTCGAGATGCGTTATTTTTTTTTACGCATCAAATGTTCAAGGTTGACATGAAACAGTTTCAACTTATAACCAGTACTTCATCCGCATAAGACTCGGTTGAGGTTTTTCGTCTCATAATGGGTTATGTCTGGTGGAATCAAATTCTCGTTCATCGACTGAGTGTAAACCCTCTCTAATTATTAAACCAAGTCAGCCAACGAGGCGCAACCCGATTTCAGAACGAATTGAACATTATTGGAAAATTCTGCATCGCCCGCTTTTTTCTGCGTTAGTGTAAGAAAATCCTGGTGACCGGATCTTTGTGGTGATTTTTAGATGAGGTTATCGATCACACACTTGGCTGCTTCAATGACGAACTGTTCCGCTTCTTCTTTTGAGGCGAAAGTTTCGGGGATCCCATCGACCGAAAAAATCGCACTGTGTTGTTGCTGCTAAATCTGACCTGCGCCTTCGCCGTCCAGTGATTGTCACTGGCGGGCTGAACGACTTCAAATGTGAACAGCTGACCTTTATATTTTTGCTCGTCCATCCTTCATCTCCCGTCCGATAATGATACGACCAGGATAGCCTGTCCGTCTTTTTGCCGTGATATTAACGACGCCCTGCCGAAGCCACCAGACGCCTTCGAGTGGGCCCGCCTTTGCGTGTGGCACGTCTGGCGGCCGCCGTTCGCTGCCTGGTTTTGGTTTCAACACCTTGCCGCAACTTGGCAACCGCAGGCGTGTCTGCGGGTTCCACTAGCTGCGACCCTCTGCTCAGGTCATCAAGTATTTCCTTTAAGATCTTGACGAGGTGCTGGCGTTGCGCTGGTTCGCTAGTGCTCCAGGTATCTCTACCAGCCCGTTTGTGTGCGAGTTTATAATACTTGAGGCCGGTCATGGCAGTGCTGTACGTATTCTTGTCAAGCTTCCGCACGTTCTGATGCGCGAGAATATACCAGTGGTATTCGGTGCCGACGGGAACACCTGAGCCTGGGGGCGCATGACCGGCACGCCGTTTCGGTACAGCATAGCTGAATTCCCAGCAGTCCGGCGTAACCTTTTTCTCGTTCCACTCGCCCTTTTCGTAATACCACTTGTGCCGGCCACCCACCCTCATCCCAGTGTATTTTCTACCCTCGAAGACTTTAAACTCATTGTACGTCTTGGCCGCATCTTCTTCTAAGATTTGCTTCTTCTTGTTTATGGTGTAATTCCTTTGGTGTGCGTTTCATCCAAGGCCCAAATACTTACGTCGTGCAAACAGCAGTGTGCCATTGTGAAATCCTTTACTGAAGCAAGTTGTAAGAACATTAGCGCACTCTAAGAAAATCGAGCAACAGACATGCCAAACGATTAAGTGAGTCAGTGCGTCTCGAAAAAAATACCGACCGTGGTTCATCAACAAGAGAAGTCCCGCTCCGAGAAGAATAGTTACGCGGGTCTGTCTCATAAGGTTACTTCGTTCCTGCGATAGGAGCCAATGACGCATAGTAGAGCGCTACATCGCGGATCTGCTCCGGTTTCAGCCGGGCGGCAACCGGAAGCATGAGGCGAGCGTAAGAGCTGCCACCACGGTGCTGATTTTTAAAAAGCATCAGTTGCAAGACGAGATATTCAGCATACTGGCCGGCGAGATTAGGATAAATCGGATTGCGCGGGGCGGTCCCGGGCCCGTGACAGGCAACGCATGCGGGGACGCGTTGACTCCGGATGCCACCGGTTGCAATCGCCTGGCCGCGCTCGATGGCGAACGGGCTTTGCGCGCGGGAAAACAGCGGCGAGATTTGCGGTAGACCTGCGTAATAGAGCGCCAGCTCCCGCATATCTGTTAGACTCAGGGCAGCCGCAATCGGTTCCATGATGCCGCTGTGACGCTCTCCGCTCGCGAACGCCCGCATAGCAGCGAAGAGGTAAGCGGGTCGTTGCCCCGTGAGTTTAGGGAATGCGGCCATCCCCGGGTCATCCACACCGTGACAACGTCCGCAGTTTTCGGTAACCGCGCGGGGCGTGTCCCGAAGCGTCGGCGAATCAGGCATCGGCAGCTCTGAGTTGACCTTCGCGATCCCGCCGGTCGCGAGCAGCCGGTATTCCTCCGCGCTGATCTCCGGAAATCTGAGCAGAAAAGCCACCATCGCCCATACTTCGTCGTCGCGCTGCTGTGCGGGCCAGGCGGGCATGCCGGTGAACTTGATCCCGTGCTTGACGATGTAGAAGAGCTCATCCGGGCTCCAGTTTGGCACTCGCGGCGGCAGATAGGGCGGGCGCGGGGTCATCTGTTGCGCGATTCTCGGCGTTTGCAAGTCAGGATTGCCGTGGCATGGACGGCAGCCGATTGCGTAGTGAGTCGCGCCTTTCAAAACAAGCGACGGATCGTCGAGCGGCGGTGTTTCAATCCCAAGCGTATGGGTGGCAACCGATCGGCTCTTGGCAAACTGCAGCACCCACTCGGTGATCGGCCAATGACCGGAGCTGGCCTTGATCGGGACGATCCCCGAAACGACAACTAGAAAAGCGCCAACGCCGAGCACGGCAAGCAGCCCGACAGCTATCAACACCCAGCGTTTGATGCCCGCTGTCCCCGACGCTCTTTGGGGTTCGTCAGCCCGAGGCAGGTCGGCCGGCAACTTTTTACGAGACAGAATGTACCTAAACATTGCGAGCAGGCCCGCGACGGCGAGCGCCACCAGGAATTCCGCAAATTTGGACGATCGATTCATGCCTGCTGCTCCAGCTTGAGCGGGCCGCCGCGCAACAAACGAACCGTGAGCCATAAGCCGCCAAGAAGGTAGGAGAGGCCGCCGATAAGAAGCATGATCGCGCCGCCGAGATGTTGATCATCGGTCGCCGTCAATCCCAAAAATCCTTCCACATGCGCATAAAGAGGACGTGGGCTAAGGGCGAGTAGCGCGCCAAGCAGAGTCATGTGCATAGCCGTAAGCAAAAGTCCGACGACTCCTGCGGCGCTTCGGTTTTTGCCGGTTACCGTATTACCGCCGAATGCCGAGAGCCACAAGAGAAGACCAGCGGCAAAAAACATTCCCTGTTCCGCGATCAACACTGGAGTAGCATTGCGCGCGGCATGATGCAGCGCGGGCGCGTGCCACGCCCAGACGACTACCAACTCCAGGACGGACGCTTGAATCGGCGCGAAAAGCCGTGGCGCCCGAGACACCGGATCCAGCGGTCCGCCGGCAACGCCCAGCGCTAGCAGTGGCGCCGCGACCGCTACTACTCCTATATGCATCAGCATGTGGGCAGAGAAGGCGCGCCCGGCGAGTTCGGGCAGCGGTCCGAGCCAGACAAGCGCAAGCGTGACGAGTCCCAGTAAGAGCAATGCGTGACGCATCAGAAACATCTCTCGATGAAAACGACAACGGCGGCAGCATAAATCACCGCGACCGCGCTCAAGGCCGACAGCAGCAGCGTAGCAAATCCCAGAAACCGGTCCCGGTCCTCCGGAGTATCGTCATCATGCGGCAACGCGGCGTGGCCCAGACTGTGCCTACGGTACCCGATCAAGCCGATGATCCCGATGCCGGCGAGTGCCAGCGCCGTGTAGAGAACGATGCCCGTCCGGACAGTCGTGAGTGAACCGCCGAAACCGATCACTTTCGCGCACCAGATCGAAGCGGTGGCGTAGCACAGTAGAAAGTGCCCGGCCCATATGATGGGCGAGGCTGTCAGCAGCAACAGGCTCCGTTTCTTCTCGGGAAGATGGCTCATCGCCATAGTCAAAGCACCCTCCCCTTAATCCCTCCCGTCAAGGGAGAGGAAACTTTTTTAGATTCCCTTCCCCTTGCGGGAGGGCCAGGGTGAGGGGCCCAATCATTCGAATTGAGACTCTTGAAACTATGCGACATTGAGAAATAGCTTCTATCTATCCTCTGAATTCTGACTCCTGTATTGTATCTTCGTTGCGTCTATCCTTTACGCCACGAGCGGGAAGCCTGCGATCACTGCGACCGTGAGCGCTGCAGTAAACACGGTGAAGTGCCAGTAAAGCGTCACGTTATTGATATCGATGTCGTAACGCGCGGTCATGCGTCCGGCCAGCCTGCGCGCCGCGCAGTAGAGTTGCATGATCACACCGGCCACGACCTGCACCGAAGTCCAGAGGACCAGGATCCAGACCGTCGCCGGATAAACGTGGCTCGTCGGATCGAGGCCGGTGAGCCACGGCCCTGCCGCAAGCGCCGTTCCGCCCGCAATGGCCAGCGCGACAGCCAGTAGCAATCCAACGTAGAAGCCAACCGCGTTATTATTCCTGTTCCAGCGCCGGGCGAGCACAGTCAGCAGCCAGGCTCCCAGCAAAAGCGCGGCGGCCACCACGGGCCAGAACGTGCCTGGCCCTGGGGTCGGTTTAGGGGGAAAGTCCGGCCGCACTGTCCAGAAGAAA
>Ga0209819_10000260_pt1 | contig 15030 bp, 10 predicted proteins | sample PPLLak2March2015_FD_187248 | JGI IMG/M metagenome (GOLD analysis project Ga0209819, IMG submission 187248) | Freshwater sediment microbial communities from Prairie Pothole Lake near Jamestown, North Dakota, USA - PPLs Lake P7 Core (1) Depth... | ecosystem: Environmental > Aquatic > Freshwater >... | reverse complement strand
ATTAGCTAACCTGGCAGCCGACCTCGTAAAGAAGCGCAATGGAACGAATGGATTTGATGTTATCCACGTGGAACACCTGCGTGGCTTGCGATATGGAACGTACCTAAAAACCAAAATGGAGAAATCCCGTTCTTATGTTCCGGTGATCTTTGACAGCGTGGACAGCATCAGCCTGTTGTTCCGCCAGGCTGCCGGAGCGAGCAGCAGTGTTTTCAGCCGGGCAGTGACCAAGTTTGAGCTAAAACGCACGGAAAGGCTTGAAGGTCAACTAGCACAACTGGTTGATCGAGTTTTGGTTACGTCCGAAAAGGATAAAAATTTCCTCTCAGCCCTTTCTCAAGGGACTTCTGCTGATGCGATTTCGGTTATCCGGAACGGTGTGGATTTGAATTATTTTTGCCTCGAAAAAACTGTGACCCGAGAACCTGGCACCATCGTCGTCAGCGGAAAGATGAGTTACCATGCGAATGTTACGATGGTTCAAACTTTCATCGAAAAAATCATGCCTTACGTTTGGGCGGTTCGAGATGATGTGAAGGTTTGGATCGTTGGAAAAGATCCTTCGCGAAGCATACTCGCTTTGTCAAAGGATCCAAGAGTCACGGTCACGGGTACTGTACCAGATATCCGTCCGTATTTGAATAGGGTATCGATGGCCGCGGCTCCCATTGCATACGGTGTGGGGATACAAAATAAAGTCCTGGAGGCAATGGCATGTTCAACTCCTGTCATTTGCACGCCGCAAGCAGCATCGGCGCTGAAGGCAGTTCCAGGAAGAGATCTGGTGGTTGCAGATGATTTTGAGGACTTTGCGAAGAAAACATTATGGATGCTAGCAGATAAACAACAGCAACAATATATAGGCTGCAACGGTCGCTTATATGTTGAGAATAACCACCGGTGGGAATCCGTTGTGTCACAACTGGAGCTTGTTTACGAGCAGGCGATAGACGAAATTAATCACAGAATAAATCTATAATTGATAACAGGTAGGTTAGACCTATGGACCTAAAAAAATATTTCCTTCCAATCCTAAAGTGGTGGTGGCTGCTGGTGGTGGCTACGGTTCTTGCGGGAGGGGTGAGTTATTATGTTGTATCGCGAGAACCTGAAATTTACGAAGCCCGGACGACTCTCATGATCGGGCGCGCAATCAGTGAGCCCAACCCGACCACCGGTGAATTTGTCCTTGGGACGCAGATGGCATCTGCTTATGCAGATATCGCGAAGCGGCAGCTCGTTCGAGATGCAACCCAGCAGGCGTTGGGGCTTCAAAGACTTCCCGAATACAATGCTCAAGCACTTCTAAATACCCAGATCATCGAGATTATTGTCAAAGATTCTAATCCTACACTTGCGCAAAGAGTGGCAAACGAGCTGGCTAACCAGCTAATCCTTCTAAGTCCAGGAACAGCAGAATCTGAGGATACAGACCGTCAGGAATTTGTAAACAGCCAATTGAACAGCCTGGAAGTACAAATTCAGGATACAGAAGCACAAATTGAGCAGCTGCAGGTTAATTTGGGGAGCCTGATCAGCGCTAAAGAGATTGCCGACACAAAATCTCAGATATTTGCGTTGGAAACGAAGCTCAATACTTTGCAAACGACGTTTTCAGATATGCTATCCAATTCAAACGAGGGAGCATCGAACACGATAACCGTCATTGAACCGGCTGCGCTTCCAGCGAGGCCTGTTAAATCTATGGAATTGATTACCGTTGCCCTGGCAATGGCGGTCGGTTTATCGCTTTCCGGAAGTGTTGCGTACGTGCTGGAATACCTGGATGGGGCGATCAAATCACAAGACGAGATCGAGGTTCTCCTTAATACACCGGTGGTTGGCAATATCTTTGAAGTAAAACAAGGCAAAAATAAGCAACCATTTTCAATCGCAGATAACCCTCGTCATCCGGTAACAGAGGCATTCAGAAATTTAAGGACGTTCATAGAGTTTACCAATCGGGATAAGCTCCACACCATATTGGTTACCAGTGCCGGCAGTAATGATGGAAAGACCTGGATCGCTGCAAATCTTGCAATTTCGATGGCACGGGAAGGGAAAAGAGTGGTGCTGATCGATGCGGACCTGAGAAACCCAAGTCTTCACCAATTTTTCCACGAAGAACGAGAAAACGGATTGACGGATTTATTTCAAGGAAAACAAGCCGTAACGGATGTACTCAAATACAATAATAAGGAAAGAGTTGGACTCATCACTGCTGGCGAACTACCACAAAATACATACGAGTTAATGAATATCAAGATGATGGAGCGAATCTTGATGGAATTGATGGACGCTGTGGATACGGTCATTATCGATAGTCCACCATTTTTCATCGCCGATTCCGTACTACTGTCCTCTCTCGTCGATTCTGTATTAGCTGTCGTGCGACCAAACCATACGCTAAAACAATCGGCCCTGGCAATGATCGAACAGATTCACCGTTCCGGTGGAAACCTTACCGGTGTAGTCATCAACCGGATCCCGTTCCGGCAATTAAAGTACTACCTGAAATACCCTTATAACAGCCTGGAAAAATACCATCTTGCTTCGGAACGGATGCAGAAGGAACCGCGCTAGTTAGAATTCCAACTGAACATTCTTTATTGTGGTTGGGATCTTCCTGGAAGGCAGGGGGGAAAAGTTGCGAATCCGTCAAATACCAAAACGTTCTTCGTTTGCAAACCTTAGTACCAGTACTTTGCTGGTTTTTATTGTGACCGCCGGTCTCCTGGTGAAAGCCTTTGCCGCTCTCTACCTGGGAGACGCGGTAACCGTATTACCCGGCACAGCAGATCAGGTTTCTTACCAGGCATTGGCTGTGCGCGTGTTGGATGGTCACGGATTCACCTTTGACAAGGCCTGGTGGCCGGCTACAAAAGCAGGTGAACCTACAGCGCATTGGAGCTATCTTTACGTTTTTTTCCTGGCGGGGATCTATAAGGTTTTTGGTATACACCCGCTCACAGCACGCCTGATACAAACCATCCTTGTGGGAGTACTGCAAGTGCTCTTGACGTACGGGATCAGCGCACGGTTATTTGGTAAGGGAGCAGGGCTGGTCGGAGCTGCTTTAAACGTTCTCTACCTTTACTTCACATACTATTCTGCAACCCTGATGACAGAGCCTTTTTATATAACTGCCATCCTGGGGACCCTGTACGCCGCCATTCTCATCGGTGACCAGAAGTTTGAAGGTCATCTGGACCCGAAAACGATCCGTAGGAAAAACTTGTACTATGCGCTTTCCCTTGGATTGACAGTAGGTGCGGCAGTGCTCCTTCGACAGTTGTTCCTGCTATTTTTGCCTTTCCTGTATCTCTGGATCTGGTGGGCTGTGAGGGAAAAGCGAACGATCTCGAGTTGGAGAGTTATCCTGATCTCTAGTGCTGTCATAATCGCTACAATACTGCCTTTTACGGTCTACAACTACGCACGTTTCCAACGCTTTGTCCTGCTCAACACCAATGCGGGTTTTGCCTTTTATTGGGGGAACCATCCCATCCATGGTAATAGATTCATAACTGCACGGGAGATGGAGGACTACCAGGCTTTGATCCCCTCCGAATATTCAATGCTTGACGAGGCTGCCCTGGACCTGGCCTTACTTAGCCAGGGTCTCCAGTTTGTCATCGATGATCCGGTACGTTACCTCCAGCTTTCTATCAGCCGGATACCGGTTTATTTTAATTTTTGGCCTTCGGGTGAATCGGGGATGATCAGCAACGTAACCCGAGTTGCTTCATTTGGGTTATACCTTCCGTTTTTCATTGTTGGAATAGTCCTGTATTTTCGAAATCAAACGATTAACGGCTTTAGAAAACTGCTGCGATCACCGGGTGTCCTCCTTCTTCTATTTGCACTGGTATATACGGTTATTCATGTCCTCACGTGGACTCTGGTTCGCTACCGCCTGCCGGTTGATGCAGTCCTGATTCCCTTTGCAGCTCTGGCAGCCAAAAGGTTACTGCTATCCAGAATTCCCGATGAGGAATTGGTAACTATCCAGTAGTTGTCATGAATACATTTGGGGAATACGGTGTGATAGTAATGATTTCGGAAATCATCAAACCGGACAGGCGGATATTGTATGAAAGATCATAAAAAAGTACAAAATCAATTATTAACGACATTTTTGGGGATGAGCGCTGCAGCTGCCGGTTATTGGCTTTTGCGTAACCAATTAATGCCGGAGGTGAAGACATTAACTTTTAACGAACTCAATGAAACATATGATGTGTGTATTGTTGGTTCGGGATTTGCCGGAACAATCGTGGCCAAATCTCTGGCAGAACAGGGGATCAAGACCGTAGTTCTCGAGTCTGGGAAATCTTTGCTGCACTGGTTCACTTCCTCTAATTTAAAGAATTTGGCGGGATATGAAACCACTGGGGATGCTGCTTACCCTACAGTCAAAACCAGAGCACGGGTTATTGGTGGGAACTCGAATTTTTGGACGGGCAGATGCGAACGGTTTCATCCTTCCGATTTCGAGGCCCATCCTTATACGCCTGAGAATGCACCGTGGCCGATTCGGTATGCTGATCTTGAGCCATATTATGAAAGCGCGGAGAAAACCTTGCGAGTTGGCGGAGGAGAGCTTTCGAAATTCCATCCACCCCGGAAGAATAAGTTGCCGCTTCCTCCAAAAAACGACGTTTCTGACCTGAAATCCTATATGGCTGAGATTGGGGTGGTTCTGGACGATTCACCGACAGCAATGCCCAGGAAAGACATACGATTCTTCCGTCTATCGAACGAAGTCCTGGCTGCTGCTGCAGGGAAGCCAAACTTCGACTTAATAACCGGCGTTACGGCTACTCGTATTATCGCCAACCCAGACCGAAGTATCGACGGTATAGAAGTGCAATCTCTCCGGCAAGAGAAGAAGATCGTCCGAGCACGTATCTATGTTGTTGCATGCGGAGGGATTGAAACGCCTCGCCTGCTGCTGCTCTCCCAATCGAAAGTATTTCCAAAAGGAATTGGCAATTCGTTCGATCAGGTTGGTAGGGGATTTAACGAACATCCGGGGGTAAATTTCTATGCCAAAATCCCGCACCGTTGGAGCACGATTGTTCCACGGCATAAAATTGGACGAACCCACCAATTTTACGACTTGTTCAGAAAAGATGGATTGGGCAGCGTTCTGCCTGTTGTGATCCAGTCTTGGATATTTCCTCACCACTTGATGGAAAACCGGTTATCCGATATTCCAGAACGAATCAATGGGTTGGCTAAGCGGGTGAGACAGGCTGAGATTTATATTGGGGCCACGATCGAAATGAAACCGGTCGGATCTAACCGGGTGATGCTCTCGGTTCACAGGAAAGATTATTACGGCAATCCGCTTCCCCATCTTCACTTTAGCTACACTCAAGAGGATTTGCAGACACTTGATCGTACCCGAGCGCTGATCCAAAGCATGTTCGAGAAAATGGGTGCCCAAGAGGTGCGCGAATCGGATGTTACCTGGTCCAGGCATCACATAGGTACCTGCCGGATGGGGGATAATCCGCAAACCAGCGTTGTGGACCGAAATTTGCGGGTTCATGAAACCTCAAACCTTTACCTTTGCGGCAGCGAAGTATTTGTCACCGGGGCTGCTGTTCCACCAGTTCTGACGATTGCAGCATTAGCACACCGGTTAGCGGACCACATAGCCGAATGTATTAAACCTGGGCCAACAACACGTACAGCCATAAACACGATTTGAGTACAGTGATGAGAGGGGCGGAAGACTCATGAACAAATCTCAACAGTTAAACACACGTGATACGGCAAACCAGGTCTTTTTTGACGAATGGTCCAAAAATTACGACGGCTTCAGGCTTTCCAAGTGGTTTCAGTTTACACAAAAATTAGCTACAAGCGTGATGGACATCAAGCCTGACAACCGTGTATTGGATGTTGGATGTGGGACCGGGTATGCTGTAATCGAGATTGCAAGAAGGCTTGACCAGGGAAAAGCGTACGGAATCGATATTTCAACGGGAATGGTTGAGAGAGCCATCAAAAACATTCCCGGTGAACTATCCAATCGAGTATCTTTTCGCCAGGCAAGCGCCGAATATATTCCTTACCCGAATAGTGACTTTGACTACATCCTTTGTACAAACTCGTTCCATCACTATCCAGAGCCGCCTCGGGCGCTGCGAGAGATGTACCGGGTGCTCCGACCTGGTGGATTGCTCGTCATCCTGGACAACGCAATTGATCTTTCGCTTTATACCTGGGCCTGGGACCGGTTATTAAGACTGTTTGAAAAAGGACATGTCAGATACTACACAACAAAAGAGCTTGGAGAGATGATTTCTAAAGCAGGATTTAAGGATGTCAGCTTGAGGTATGGGAAAAACAGTTTCATGAAACACGGTAAGCTGTTTGCCTCACTCCAGGTTTGGAGCGGACGGAAGCCAGATTCCTGATCGAGAGATAAACATTATGCCGATCAATAAATATCAATTTATCGTAACTCTCCTGAAAACAAATCCAGGTGAGTTATTTGACGTTCTGGGTTCTGCCCTCACCACCTTTGAATACCGGTTCATCAAGCGGTGCATCGGGAAGAACACCATCATCAGGCAAAAAACTGTCATTCGAAATTATGCGAACGTGAAGATCGGCGAGGGCAGCATTTTGCAGGATTATGTGTACATCCGGGCAGGGGTTCAAGGAAGTATCGTATTGGGTAAGGGCTGTATGGTCAACAGCTTCTGCCGTATATTTGGTCATGGAGGAATTGAGATAGGGAACTACGCTCAATTAGGTCCGGGAGTAACGATAACGACGACCGACCACGATTACAACCAATCCAATAGGAGTGAAACCTTCAAGAAGGTAACGATCGGAAGCAGGGCCTGGATTGGCGCGAATGCAACCATTTTGCCAGGTGTTACCATCGGCGAAAATACGGTTGTTGGGGCAGGCAGCATTGTCTCGAAAGACTTGCCGCCCAATGTGGTTGCAGTAGGGGCGCCAGCACGAGTTATTAAAGAGATCGATGTGCCTGGTAACTCGAATAACTTTTTACATCAGCAAGAAGCAGTATTCGAACAGCGATAAGAGTAGACAAGGGAAAATTCTCGGATGATCAAAGAGGCGCTGCAGGTTGAGAAGAATAAAACCAGTTTGCAAAAATCTTTATTTTATATTTTGCGACTGCTGGGCTGCATCTTCCTGCTGTTTTTGGTTTTCCGCCGCTACAACAGTACTGAGATCTTTGCCCAAATGAAGGATATCAAAATTCACCTGTTGGTGATGGCATGGGCACTCAACTATGTGAGCATCTTCATAAGCTCTGCAAAATGGAAAAGTATTTTACGCAGCTATGGGCAAAATGCTCCTCTTCTACACCTTTGGGCTTTGTATATTGAGGGACAATTTTTTAATCTGATCTTTCCTGGGTTTATTGCCGGTGATGTGTCGAGAATTACTCGAATATCGAAAAATGGTGGTGTTTCCCTGAATGCAGTGATGTCGGTCTTTTTGGAACGGTTTTCGGGGCTGTTGATTCTAGGCATGTTTATCGGTATGGTTGCACTTTTCGGCGGCTACCAGGACCTGGATCCCTGGTGGCAAAACTTCATCCTTCTTCTATTTTTATTGAACATCGTGCTGCTGGGCGTTGGCCTGAACCTGAAAAGCTTTCGCAGTTTTCTGAAATTCGTCCCCGGGCTGATAAGAAAACGCATTGTTCCCTTGTTTGAAAAAATCATCAATGCGTCGTATGTTCTCAAAGAACATAAAAACCTCATCTGGAGTCTTCCGATCCTATCGTTGCTGTTTATCAGTATGTCGGGCCCGGTAGCTTACTTTGCATCCAGAGCGGTGGATGTCGAGATTCCTCTCTCTGTGTTGATGATCTACGCTCCTCTAATTGCATTTTTAAGCAACTTACCGCTTTCCATCTCAGGAGTGGGAGTGCGAGAAAATTTAGCGGTCCTATTCTATTCTGCCTTAGGGTTCCAGCCTGAAGAGATCATTGCCTATGCATTAGCCCAATCGGCTGTCCTTTTATTGGTTAACGTCAGCGGCGGGCTGATCCTGCTTCTTCGAACCTCAAGGATTTCTCTCCTGGTGCAGACCACCATGAGGAACAAGCACAAAGAAAAAGTGGTGTGATAATGAAAAGCATAACGATTAATCATCGATATACCTTTCGCCCAATTCCAATCTTAATGGTTGTTATCATTGCGGCTGGTTCGTTTATCCAATCACCGATCATCCTGGCGGATATAATCCAACCTTTGCCTGCCAATCTATATTCGATATATCTTTCAGGCTTTCCCATGGCTTTATTCAATTGTGAAGCCCCGGTTCGGATAATGCCGCTCGGAGATTCGATCACATTGGGTTCGCAAAGTACGAACAGAAATGGTTACCGGAAGCCGCTGTACGTTGCTCTAACTTCTGCCGGCTTTTGGGTAGATTTTGTGGGCAATCAAAATGCTGGGGATACCGATTTTGATCGTAACCATGAAGGGCGCAGCGGCATACATGCAGAAGATCAGACAGGTATAACGAAAGATGTTAGAGATCTGGTTTATCAGCTTTTGACAAAGAATCCTGCGGATATTGTCCTGCTTCACATCGGGACAAACGATATCTCTGCCGGAGGCGAGGATGCATATGAGGTCAGCCGTATTCTTGATGAGATCTATCGATATGATCCGGGGATTATTGTGATCCTTGCGAAAATCATCAACCGTAAGACCTACAGTCCCGAAACCACGCAGTATAACCAGGATTTGGAGGTCATGGCAAACCAGCGGATTGCGAATGGGGATCCGATCATCCTGGTCGATATGGAAAACACATTGACCTATCCCGATGATATCAAGGATGAAGTGCATCCAAATGACCAGGGTTATGCCAAGATGGCTGCAGTATGGCACAGCACACTTCAGAATATTCTGCCAACATGCTCGATCCCGTCACCTGGCACACCCACACCTACAGCAACCAGCACTTCTGCCCCAACCACACCAACATACACACCTACTGGAAATCTACCAGATCCCACCGCCACATTCACACCTCAACCGGCAAATACTACTCAACCCGCAGGATGCGCAGGTCTGATTCAGGAAGCCGAGCACGGCTCATTGTCTGGTGGATTTATCACAGGCTCTGATATGAACGCAAGCGGCAGTGCTTTTATACAGGTTCCAGATGGTTATGGAAATTTATATGAGGTAAATGGCAACACGAACCAGGCAAATTATTGTATCCAGGTGAATACACCAGGTGTTTACCGGATCATTGGCTGGGTATATGCTCCCAGCCTCTCTAACAATTCGTTTTATGTCCAGGTTAATGGCAGCCCGGAAGGCGGATATTTATGGGATATACCAAAGAACAACGGGTTCCAGCCAGCTTATGTAAATAACACAAGTAAGTCCGGTCCGGTAGAAGTCAGCCTGGATGCAGGGCATCACAATCTGACGGTATATCTGCGCGAAGATGGGACAAAACTGGATAAGCTCGAGCTGGAATTCTTAGGAATATCTACGGCAACCCCAACTGCTGCTCCAACAACCACACCCCTGGCAACGTCTACACCTGTATCCAGCCCGCCGGTTTATACAGATTGGGAAATTGCTGCTCCTGCATCTGTTGGAATGGATGAAAGCTTGCTGCTGCAGGCGCGTGATTATGCCTTGACGGGAGGTGGGTCGGGCTATATCTTGCGTAACGGAAAACTTGTCCTGGCTTGGGGTGATCCCCTTCAGAAATACCAGATTTATTCCACCACAAAATCAATCGGCATCCTGGCACTCGGCCTTGCATTAAACGACAACAGGCTGAACCTGGATGATTTTGCCCAGCAGTATCATCCGAGTCTGGGAGTGCCACCGGATGGGAATCTGGCAACCGGTTGGTTAGACGATATCACCATCCGCCAACTTGCGAACCATACTGCCGGATTCGATAAATCGGGAGGCTATGAAGCCCTCATCTACCAGCCGGGAAGTACTTGGGCATATAGCGACTCTGGAGCCAACTGGCTGGCAGAGACCCTTACTCTGACGTTTGGTGAGGATCTGAATGAGTTGATGTTTCGCAGGGTGTTTACCCCCATCGGAATTAAAAATACCGACTTGAATTGGCGCCGTAATGCCTATCGCTCAGCAACGATTAATGGGATTACGAATCGAGAATTTGCTTCTGGGATCAGTGCGAATGTGGAGGCGCTGTCTCGGATAGGCTACCTCTATTTGCATGAGGGTCAATGGAATGGACAGCAAATCGTTCCCAAAGAGTTCGTAGAAATAGCCCGAACAAGAGATCCTGGCGTCGTTGGATTACCAGTACACAAGCCACCCACCTACTTGAATGCCTCGGATCACTATGGTCTTTTCTTCTGGAATAACGCCGACGGCACACTAGCAGATGTCCCCCTGGATGCATATTGGTCATGGGGGTTAGGAGACAGCTTGATCGTAGTCATTCCCAGTCTTGATATCGTCGCTGTACGGGCAGGCTCGGGCTGGCGAAGTGGTTGGACCGCCGATTATGGTGTTCTCGATCCCTTTATTGGGCCGATTGCACAGTCGGTGAGTGGTCAGTGAGCTAAGGGAAGTAGTTCTTTATCCGTTTGTTTCGATTTTTCTTCGAGCGAGGTGAAAGACATTCGTGTTATTAGAAAAGGGAAACATTAATAAATTGAAAAGTCTAACAAGCGAAAACTGATTGCTGATCGGTTAAAATTCTCGGAACTCGCGCGGTATTTGAATCAGCATAAATGTAGTGGTAAGAATAGGATAACAGAGATATGACAATCATAAAACGCTTGTTTCCTCTTTTAATAATTGGAAGTTTAATATTTTCTCAGCGATCACCGGCAAGAAGCCAGATCCAGCAGGCGCCCTATCCACCCAGCCAGGTCATCACAAAACTCACCTGGGCGCCTGCCAGTACGATTGAACGTGAAGCTCGGGGCAGCGATACATGGCCCATAACCTGGGCTGACGATGACAGTATCTACACAGCCTTTGGTGATGGGGAGGGTTTTGCGAAAGTTGTGGGGGAAACAAAGTTAAGCCTTGGTTTCGCAAAGGTGGACGGCCCGGCAACAAATTTTGTTGGAACCGATATACCTTCAAATGGGGAACAGACAGGCGATGGACAAAATGGGAAAAAAGCCAGCGGGATGTTAATGGTGAACAGTACGCTGTATATGTGGGTTCGCAATGCGAACAACAATGGGGAGCAGTGCCAACTAGCCTGGTCTACGAACCATGCTCAAACCTGGACATGGAGCACCTGGAAGTTTGCTGAGTTCGGATACTGCACCTTTATCAATTACGGCAAGAATTACTCAGGAGCACCGGACGACTACGTTTACATGGTTACACCAGATAACCCGAGTGCTTATCAGGCGACCGACCATTTTGTTTTGATGCGTGTATCTAAGAACCAGATCACCACACGCAGTGCCTACGAATTCTTTGTCCAAACTGATAACCAGGGAAACCCGATCTGGTCAAAAAACATTGGTGACCGTGAACCAGTTTTCTCTCATCCAGGTGCTGCCCGCCGTTCGGGCATCAGCTACAATGCGGCTCTCGGACGCTACCTCTGGTGGCAGGGCATACCGCACGGAGGCGACGAGAAGGAAAGCGGTGGTTTTGGAATCTATGATTCTCCGAACCCCTGGGGACCATGGACGACCGTTTACTATACAGAGCAATGGGACGTCGGTCCGGGTGAGACGGCCAATTTTCCAACCAAGTGGATGAGTTCGGATGGGAAAACGCTCTACCTGGTGTTCTCCGGTGACGATTATTTTTCCGTACGAAAAGCTACCTTGGAATTATCCGGTGAGACTCAACCATCGGAACTGGAGTTGAAAAATAAAGTTTACTTGCCTGCGGTTACCTGCGACAAGAAGAAGTAGAGGTAGAAATCAGGCCATAAGAAAATATACCAAGAAATGAAAGGAGACAATTACTTCAACAAATATTTCAATTTTCTGAAAATGTGAGAAATTTTTTATATTACAAAAATGCAAGGTTTGGAAGTCAAACGTTGGGTTATCCTGCAATAGTTCATGGAATTTCGAACGGTACCTCAATTTACATTCCATAAATGTGTAGGAAAGGAACCCAAGAATGAAAAGAATAAAACGTTTGATTCCCCTGATCTTGTTTGTAGCTCTCCTCATGCCTTCTTTATCACTGGCAAGAGAACGGAGCCTGCAAGCACCTTATCCACCCAGCCCGGTTATTAAAAACCTGACCTGGGCACCTGCCAGCACGATTTCTCGAGCGGCGAAAGGGGCAGACACCTGGCCTCTCACCTGGGCAGACGACGACAGTCTTTATACAGCCTTTGGTGACGGGCAGGGTTTTTCGAAAGTTGTGGGGGAAACAAAGTTAAGCCTTGGTTTTTCACGTGTGGATGGTCCGGCAACCGGTTTTACCGGCACAGACATCTCTTCGAACGGCCAACAACTGGGGGATGGTGCAAAAGGAAAGAAAGCCAGCGGGATGTTAATGGTGAACAGTACGCTGTATATGTGGGTTCGCAATGCGAACAACAATGGCCAGCAGTGCCAACTGGCATGGTCCAATGATCATGCGAAAACCTGGTCCTGGAGTAACTGGAAATTTGAAGAATTCGGATACTGCACCTTTATCAATTATGGCAAGAACTATTCAGGTGCGCCAGACAATTACGTCTATACAGTTACACCAGACAGCCCCAGCGCGTATAATGCTGCAAATCAATTCATCTTGATGCGGGTCCCGAAGGATAAGATCACCAATGAATCAGCCTATGAGTACTTTGTAAACCTGGACAGCCAGGGGAACCCGGTCTGGACGAACAATATCAGCGCTCGCGGACCTGTCTTTAAAAATCCTGGTGGCGCCCGGCGTTCAGGTATCACCTACAATGCAGCCCTAAAGCGATATTTGTGGTGGCAGGGAATACCTCACTCTGGCGACGAGAAGACAAGCGGCGGATTTGGTATTTACGACGCTCCCAATCCGTGGGGTCCGTGGACAACTGTGTACTATACCGAGCAGTGGGATGTTGGTCCTGGCGAGACGGCCAGTTTCCCGACAAAATGGATGAGTCCGGACGGGAAGACGCTCTACCTGGTGTTCTCGGGTGACGATTATTTTTCCGTACGAATGGCGACCCTGGAAATAGGGAATGAACCACCAGCAGAACCAACCACGGCTCCAACGAAAGTATCAACGGTCGTTCCAACGGCTAAACCAACCTTCGTACCTACGACCGGACCAGCGGGCCAGCCAACGGTTCAACCGACAGCTACACCGCGAGAACGTGATGGAAGGACCAGGCCTTAGCTGCCTTCGATCAGATGTCGTCATTGAGTAAGGCAATAGGCCAGTAAGTAGTAGGAAAATATAGGGGGAACTATGGATGTGGGGGATAAGTTGTACGTATGTATGAATAACGAAGAACTGCTCAGATAGCGTCAACTTCGACATCTGAGCAGTTCTCTTTGATCTGGTTTTCAGATCCCATTTATGGTATGAAATGAGTAGGAAAGGAAACATGGGAAAACGATTTTTTGGTTTCACTTCGATTCTTGATAAGTATCAGTTTAGTAAATACCAGTATTTCGCCCTTGCCCTGGTATTGCTGCTGGGTGCAGCGATCCGGTTCTACAATTTGGGGGAGTGGAGCTTTTGGTATGATGAAATATTCACACTACGAGACATCGAAGGATTAAAACCACCTGCACTGCTTCTCGAGCGTCCGTCTCTGTTGCTCTCCGCAATCTCTGTCTCCCTTTTCGGAGTCAGTGAATGGAGTGCCCGATTTGTGCCTGCGCTGATCGGAGTCTTATCGATACCAACCCTCTATTTCCTGGTACGCACCCTTTTCAATCCGACCATTGCCATTCTTTCTGTGCTGCTTCTAGCCGTCTCACCCTGGCACCTTTACTGGTCACAAAATGCTCGTTTCTATACCGCTTTGCTCTTATTTTATACGCTTGCATTGTTCGCTTTCTATTGGGGAATTGAGAAGGACCGCCCCTGGTATCTGGTCCTTTTTATGGTTTTGTTTGGGTTGGCAGTGCGAGAGCGATTGTTCGCATTGTTTATCCTGCCGGTCGTGGCAGGGTATCTGATCCTGGTGAAGATCTTACCTTTCCCAAAACCACCAGGGCTGCGGATGCGTAACTTAATGATTATATTTATACCTGGGATGATTATGGTGATGATTTTGGGGGGTAACTATGTGCTCGATCCCTCGCGTTTGCAATTAAAACTTGAAACGGTCAATAATTCGCCATTTTGGATCGTTTCCGGGGTTGTATATTACCTCGGTTTGCCTCTCATTTGCCTAGGTGCTGCCGGTGGTTTGATCCTGCTCTATAAGAAAGAACGCTCATCTCTCCTGTTGCTTCTGGCAGCCCTGGTACCACTGGCGGCCCTAATCGTTCTCTCGCTGATACAATATTCCGCCAACCGCTATGCGTTCGTCACCCTTCCTGCCTGGATCATATTAGCCAGTGTCGCCGTTCATGAAGTGTTTACAGACACCAAAATCAGTACACGAGTTATCGCTGCTGGCGTTCTGCTGCTCGTAGTGTTCGAGCCGCTCAGCGAGGATGTGCTCTATTTCAAATATCAGAATGGGAATCGGGATGACTGGAAAGCCGCGTTTAATTTCATAAAGAGGAATAAAGAACCAGGCGATATAATCGCTTTGTCCAACTATCTGCTCGGGAATTATTATATGGGTGAAGAAACCATCAACATCAACCGCCTCAATCTGGACGTGCTCGATCCGGGCACGAGGATCTGGTTTGTTGAAGACATGACCGTCCAGAGTAAAAACCCCAGTGCACTGCGCTGGATCCAGGAGAATGGACGGGCAGTAGCAAATTATGATGTGCCGGTGCGAGCGAGGAACTTCAAAATGCGCGTCTATCTATACGATTCTACTTTGAGGGAGGCGGTGAAACCGTAGCGGATTCCGTATGGTTTTGCGATATTGATACATATGACACTCGCCAGAAATTTGAAGAAATACTGGAAA
>Ga0209819_10000256_pt1 | contig 15142 bp, 10 predicted proteins | sample PPLLak2March2015_FD_187248 | JGI IMG/M metagenome (GOLD analysis project Ga0209819, IMG submission 187248) | Freshwater sediment microbial communities from Prairie Pothole Lake near Jamestown, North Dakota, USA - PPLs Lake P7 Core (1) Depth... | ecosystem: Environmental > Aquatic > Freshwater >... | reverse complement strand
GCGGCCACTGTTGACAGCTCGTTTTGGGTCCATGCAGTTTATCTGGATCTTGTGGAGTTCTTACTTTCAGATTTTGAGTTGATCTGCACTCGGGCGGTGCAAGACGAGTTAGGGCGCGATAACCCAACGAGCCGCCGACTCAAGGCATTACTAGTTGACAGAAGCATCAAGAGAGCTGCACCAAGATCGGAGAAGATTAAATTGTATGGAGATGGGGAGAGAGCCGCTATTAACCTCGCTTTGGAGCGAAAGTTCCTATTGCTCATTGATGACTGGAGACCTTATGAGGCGGCACAGGCAGCCGGAGTTGAGGTCGTCAACTCCCTAGCCTACTTGGTCGGGCTTTATGAACAGAAACGGATTACGCTAGAGCGGGCGTTACATGCCTTGGCTAGGACAACGCGCCGTGGAACTCTGAGACCCGAATGGATTCAGTCTGCGATGAGGGTCGTAGCGGAGATCCGACGGAAAGGGGAAAATTGATGAAAAAGGAAAAGCACGAGAAAACGACTGTCACTGTCAGATTAACAGACGAGGAAAATCAGGTCTTGAGCCGTCTCTGCACGCTTAAGAAGACCAGCAAGACTGGATACCTTGCTCGTCTCGCTAAGGAGCAGGCCAAGCAGGAGCTTCTCCGTTACGCCGCCGAAGAATACCTAGGAGAGAGGGCGTCCTTAAGCGAGCTGGCGAAAAAGACCGGCCTGGATGTGCCCACGATTATGGATGAGGTTGCCAGTATCAAAGGGGAGGACAAGCGGGCGGTGGAGGCTTTCTTGTCGGCCGTGGAAACGATCTCGAAATTAAATAAAGATCCAGAGTTCTATAATCTAGCCATCAACGCCGTCAGAGAATAAATGATGGCTCCGCGGGTGACCTCAAGGAGGGTACGAAGGAGTTCGCGTTGAATATCATGGGCCTCTATTCTCAGTTGCCGAAAAGAAGAGAGGCCGAAATCCTCGGTGACCAGCTCTTGAGATCTGGGACCTCCGTGGGAGCACACTTTCGGCAGGCGCAACGAGCCAAATCCAACCTAGTGTAGTGCCTCTTAAATGAAGGCACTTATTGTTCGACATAACATGGGGTGAAATCTCGATCAGGCGACTGGACTCCCGCCAAGTGTTCGATTGCCGGCAAGACGGTGTTTTTCGTGGACGGCAACGCCCTCGCCGCCTGTTTCGAGCCAGAGGTTAACGAAGACCTCGTGAAGGAATTGGCCAAGCGCAAACCGCTGCGCGCCGTCTTCCGCGATAGTAGTTTCGAATCCGATAGCATCAAAATCAACGTGGACCAAATCTTCAAGCTCCTCAGCCCGGAAACCGAGGTCAAATCGCTATAAACCATGAAGCTAAAATTTAAACATCAGGCATTCCAGACGGACGCCGTGAAGGCAGTGGTGGATTGCTTTGCCGGGCAGCTGAAGAGCCGTGGCTTCAAGTATGCAATTGATCCGGGGCGTGCAGCGACCGGTGAAGTCATGCGGCTACCTGGCGTGGACGGTGACGGATTTGCGAACGAAAAGATCTTCATCCCACAGTCGCAGATTTTGGAGACCCTGCAAGGTGTGCAACGTCGGCAGAATTTGCCCATCTCATCGGAGCTGAAGAAGACCTCGGTGTGCGACATCAACCTCGACATCGAGATGGAAACCGGCACGGGTAAGATCTACTGCTACATCAAGACGATGTTTGAGCTAAACCGAGACTACGGTTGGAGCGAATTCATCGTCGTGGTGCCGAGCATCGCCATCCGCGAAGGGGTGCTGAAATCCTTCGAGATCATGGCGGAGCACTTCCTGGAGCAATACGGCAAGCGCATCCGCTACTTCGTTTACAACTCGAAGCAGCTTCACAACCTAGAGAGTTTCTCCTCCGATGCCGGCATCAACGTGATGATCATCAACGTGCAGGCATTCAACGCCCGTGGCGAGGATGCCCGGCGCATCTATTTAGAGCTGGATGATTTTCAGTCGCGCCGACCCATCGATGTCATCAAAAAGAACCGGCCGATTCTGATCCTGGACGAACCACAAAAGATGGAGGGTAAAGCGACGACGGAAAAGCTAGCGGAGTTCGATCCGCTGATGATCCTGCGCTACTCCGCCACCCACAAAACCGAGCATAACAAGGTATATCGGCTCGATGCTATCGACGCTTACAACCAAAAACTTGTAAAGAAGATCGCCGTGCGAGGCATTACGGTCAAGGGTCTCGCCGGGACGAACGCTTATCTTTACTTGGAGTCCATCAAGATTGCACCGACCAAGCCACCGGAAGCGCGTGCAGAGCTGGAAATTCAGCAGAAAGGCGGCATCAAGCGGGTGCTGCGGATGCTCCGGAAGAGCGACAATCTCTACGATCTCTCAGACGGTCTGGAGCAGTATCGCGGCTTCGTGGTTTCCGACATCGACGCGAATGCCAACACGATCAGTTTCACCAACGGCGTCGTGCTCGGAGCCGGTGAAGCAACCGGCGATGTGAACGAGTCTTCGCTGCGCCGTATTCAGATTCGTGAGGCCATTAAGGCGCACTTTGACAAAGAGAAGGCGCTCTTCGGGCAGGGAATCAAGGTGCTCTCTTTGTTCTTTATCGACGAGGTAGCGAAGTATAAAAGCTACAGCGAGGCCGGAGAGCAAGCGGGCGAATACGCACAGATGTTTGAAGAGGAATACAACAACCAGCTCAATGAAGTTCTGACGTTGGAGGACACCCCCTACAACCGCTACATCAAGAACATCCAAGCCAGCAAGACCCATAACATAACGGTTACTTCTCCATCGACAGGAAAACAAAGCGGCTTGTGAACCCCGATGTGAAGACCCGTGGCGAATCAGCCGGTGAAGCGGATGACGTCGCCGCTTACGACCTGATTCTTCGTAACAAAGAGCAGCTGTTAAAATTTGAAGAGCCGGTGCGCTTTCTATTTTCCCACTCGGCTCTTCGTGAAGGCTGGGACAATCCAAACGTGTTCGTGATTTGCGCGCTGAAACACAGCGACAACACGGTATCCCGTCGGCAGGAAGTCGGGCGCGGGATGCGTCTTTCCGTTAGCCAAAACGGTGATCGGATGGACGACCCGGCAATCGTGCATCAGGTGAATGTGCTGACGGTCGTGGCAAACGAAAGCTATAAGGATTTTGTGGCCGGATTGCAGAAGGATATAGGCGCATCGCTATCAGCTCGCCCGAAGCAGGCAAACCAAGAATATTTTACTGACAAAGTCCTCAAGACACCGACAGGCGACGTTAAAGGTGACGCCGAAATGGCGAAGTTGATCGAGCGTTACTTAGTCAAGAACGATTACTCGGACACCGACGACCACATTACGGAGGAATATCATAGTGCCCAAAAGGACGGGACATTAGCAGCGCTACCTTTGCAGTTGGAGCCTTACAAGGAACAGGTTTTACAGCTCATCGACAGCGTCTTTAGTGCCGCTCAACTTCCCGAGATTGAGGATGATCGCAAAGGTAAGGTGAACCCGCTCAATGCGAACTTTGAGAAGAAAGAGTTCCAGGAGCTTTGGAGCCGCATTAACCGTAAGGCCATTTATGCGGTAGATTTCGAGACCAACGAGTTGATCGAAAAGTGCATCAAGACCCTCGACAAGGAGCTTAAAGTAACACCGCTCCAATACACGGTGACCGCAGGCCTGCAGAAAGACGAGGCCACTTACGCTGCCGTGAAAAAGGGTGACGCGTTCGTAGTGAAGGAGAATGTCACCGACCACCTCACCAGCTCTGCCAGTTCTGCCGTGAAGTACGACCTAATCGGAAAGCTGGCCGAAACGACCCAGCTCACACGGCTTACCATCGCGACTATCCTGAGAGGCATCAACATCGCCGTCTTCGGCCAATTCAAGACCAACCCCGAAGATTTCATTTTAAAGGCAGGCACACTTATCAACGAGCAGAAGGCCACGGTTATCGTGGAGCATCTCGCCTACAACCCACTCGAAAACAGCCACAGCATTGACATCTTCACCCAGGAAAAGAAGGAAGACCTAACCAAGGGATTCAAGGCCAATCGCCACATCTACAACTACGTTTTCACAGACTCAACCAACGAGCGCACATTCGTTGGCGAACTCGATGCGAGTAGCGAAGTCGTCGTGTATGCGAAGATGCCGAGGAGCTTCCACATCCCGACGCCCGTGGGGAACTACAACCTCGATTGGGCAATCGCTTTTCAAGCCGGCAAAGTGAAGCACATCTACTTCATTGCGGAAACAAAAGGGTCCATGTCATCAATGGACCTGCGGAAGATCGAAGAATCGAGGATCGAGTGCGCGCGCAAGTTCTTCGCTAAAATTACCTCCGACCAGGTGAAATATGACGTGGTGAACAGCTATGGAAAGCTGATGGAACTGGTGAAATGAAGCAAGCGAAAATTCGCCTTACCAAGTCGCCCCCACGGTAAGCGTCGGGGCGTTTTTGGCGATCATCAGGAATGTCGAGTTGGCCGCTTTTGATCGTTACTATTTGTTAGCCCACGAGAACAGAAGTAGACAGGTTCGTTTAGATTCGCTGTGATCGCTGCCATCCTACATTTAATCAAATCTGGTCCCCTTTGTTCGTGATTGGCCATTCTTGTGCAGAGTTGTCGTAGTCCTACGATCCATAAGCCATTGAATTCATTGAGAGAAGGCCGTGGCACATGCCTTGCCCCTCGACGTAGCGGAGCCCGTTAGGGGATCGTGTGATCCACACCGGGTGCGCTGTCTAAAAAAGCATAGAGGCTCCAGGCTACGAAGAATTCTCTCAAAGAAAAAGCGCCCAGTATGACTCGGTCCGGTGCGAAATACCTCAATAAGTGTTTTATAGATTTTCGACAAACAATCGAAAAAAAATATGGTAGACCCTTTGATCTCCCGGCTATCGAGAAATCTGTTAGGCATCTTCGTCGGGAGATTCCTTTATCCTATTCGGATTTAGCGCAGTTCGAGTCGCCGGAACATTGGTGGTTTGAGAAATTTTGGGTTTTTCCACCTGAACATCAAATAAGTCCTGGTTTGAAACGGCGGAAGTTTAATTTCTGGGGTCTACACAAGAATGAAGGCGATGTTATTACTTCTCTCTATGAGGTTTTTAGGTCGATAGAGCTGGTCTCTATCATTCTCCGTTTCGTTAGACCTGAAAATTACGGGATCTTCAGTCCTCCGGTCGAAAGAGTTCTGGACGTACGACGGGGGAGTGATGCGGTCGAAACTTATCTGAACTATTTGGAAGATCTTCGTGCAATCGCAAAAGAATACCACTTTGCAAGGGTCGCTGATGCAGATATGGCACTTTGGGTGGTCCACGAGCGGTGTTACGGCACGTTAACTGACCGTGATGTCGAAAATTCATATTTCGCGGATCCCTTTATGCTTCAGCTACGTGCTAAAAACCTTCTCTCACAATTCTTCCGAAAACACTCTTATCTAGAACTTAGCACTGCGCTTCTTTCAGTGAATCCTGAACTGGCAGCGCAAATAGCTGGTATCGAATTCGAACGGAAGATAAGAATTCGTGGCCATAACGCTAAGGACGCAAATGTAGAAGACCTAGATTTAAAAGCATTAATAGATCATCTACAAACACAACGCCTGATAGATCCACTTACAGCAGGCCGATGGCAAGCCGCACGGAAAACACGAAACAAAGCCATCCACGGCACCACGGCTTTGCAGTATGCGGAGGTTAAGCGGCTCCTGGAGATTTTGAACAGCACATAACATGAACAGTCTGCCCGATAGTTGGACTCGCCGCGGCGTCAGCGAGGCTCGCATGAATTACACAAAACTCGAAGCGAAGTACATTGAAAGAATTCAGACGCGATTAGAAAAACTGCGCGTTTACCTTAATCAATTGAACCTAACAGGGAACTCCAGTACCACAATGGTATGAAGCATTAGCCGAGATCAAGGCAATACAGGGCAATATCAACAATGACTTAAGTTTTCTTGCGTGTCTTCTGGCTAAAGGATATCTCGAAAAACGCTTTGGACTAAACAACTTCGATGCAGCAGCCAAGCCACAAGGTGCCGCTGGTTTGGACATCAACGTATTGATTCCTCCGGGAAAGCGCTTAATCGCGGAAATCAAAACCACCGTGCCCTATTCGGGAGTGCTAAACGACCTCGGTGCGAAACAAAAAGAGTCTTTCCGCAATGACTTCGATAAACTGAACAACACTGCTGCAGATTACAAATTCTTCCTCGTCACGGATAAAGCAACTTTCGACGTAGTGAAGCGCAAATATTCGAGAGAAATTCCTGGTGTTGAGATAATTCTGCTTGATCTGGAGGCGCCGGTAATCGCTAAACTGAGCCGATTGTAGAACATGAAGCCCAGTTCGGGACACATTCGCTTATCCGCTGGTGACCTGAGTAACCACCTGGCGTGTAATCACCTCGCATCACTGGATTTGAGAGGCGAACGTCCTGAAAAGGTGCTAAGCCGACCATAGGTAAATGCGGAACATCTCAGACCAGATCGTTCTTTCGGCGACGGACCTCTCTAACTTCCTGAACTGCCGACACCGTACCGCACTGGAGCTTGGCGAGGCGCGTGGCAAACGAAGCCGCCCCTACTTCCACGATCCTGTCCTTGAAGCGCTCTTCGCGCGCGGCCTGGAGCACGAGCACCAGTACGTCAAGACTCTTGAAGGCGCCGGTCGGCGCATCGTAAATCTCGCAGAGTTTAGGGACAGAACCGAGGCGGTCGCGCGCACGGTAAATGCCATGGGCGCAGGAGCCGACGCTATCGTCCAGGCCGCGCTCGAGGATGGGAATTGGTACGGCCGTCCAGACGTTCTGCTGAGGACTGATGTCCCCAGTGCCTTCGGCGCCTGGGGATACGAGGTAGCCGATACGAAGCTCGCGCGCGCGACGCGTGGTGGGACCATTCTTCAACTTGGGCTCTACTGCGAAATGCTGGCGCGCATTCAGGGCCGCCCGCCCGAACGTTTCTATGTGGTCACGCCAGATACAGCCGCGCCCGTTCACGAGTATCGGGTGGACGATTACGCCGCTTACTTTCGCCTGATCCGCGGGCGGCTTGAGGAGACGGTCGGTAAGGACGACGACATCCTTGCGGCCACGAATTACCCAGAGCCCGTGGACCACTGCGACGTCTGCCCATGGTCGAGCATCTGCAGTCAGAAGCGGCGAACGGACGACCACCTGTCTCTGGTGGCCGGCATCTCTCGCCTTCAGCGGCACGAATTGGAGGCGCGCAACATCCCGACGCTCGCGGCACTCGCAGAGATGCCCTTGCCACTGAAATTCAAGCCTAAGCGCGGCGCCGCAGCCACTTTCGAGCGCGTGCGTGAGCAAGCTCGCCTACAGCTTGTCGCCCGAGAGACGCAACAGCCCGTGTTCGAGGTAATCCAGCCAGTCGAGCCGGAGAAAGGCCTATGCCGGCTGCCGGAGCCGTCACCTCACGACCTGTTTCTGGATCTCGAAGGCGACCCATTCGCGGGCGAAGGCGGACGAGAGTACCTCTTCGGCGTCTTGAGCTTCGGCGAGGGAGGCGAGCCGGTCTATCGAGGGTTCTGGGCGCAGACCGAGCAGGAGGAACGCGCGGCATTTGACACTATCATGTCCCTCATCATGGCAGCGTGGGACAGCGATCCTGGCACGCACGTGTATCACTACGCGCCATACGAGCCGTCAGCGTTCAAGCGCTTGTCATGCCGATACGCGATGCGCGAACAGGACGTTGATCGCCTCTTGCGTGGCGGTCGGTTCGTGGATCTCTATCACGTCGTCCGACAGAGCCTGCGGGCGGGGGTGGAGCGCTACTCTATCAAGAACATGGAGCAGTTCTACGGCTTTACCCGCTCCGTTCCGTTGCTCGACGCAAACCGTAGCCTTCGCGTGATGGAGCAAGCACTGGAACTTGGTCGCTTCGACATCGTCACACCGGAGGTGCGGTCAGCGGTCAAGGGCTACAACGCCGACGACTGTTTATCGACCCTGCGACTGCGCGATTGGCTGGAAATGCAGCGCACGGGTTTGACTTGTGACGGCATCGACGTTCCCAGGCCGGCTCCGAAAGAAGCGGAAGCCTCGGAAACCCTGAACGAGCGGGAACAGCGGGTGGCGGCCTTGCGAGAGCGATTGCTCGCTGACGTGCCTGCGGAGGCATCAAAACGCACGCCGGAGCAGTGGTCGCGTTGGCGGCTCGCGTACTTACTCGACTGGCATCGGCGAGAAGCGAAGGCTGCCTGGTGGGAGTACTACCGCCTGGTCGACATGATGGAAGAAGACCTCTTCGACGAGCCGAGCGCGGTTGCCGGCCTCGAGTTTGTCGAACGCGTGGAGTTCGTGCTCAACAAGAAAACCGGCAAACCCACGGGTTCCGTCGTCGATCGCTACCGATACCCGCCTCAAGAAATGGAGATTCGGGGCCGCGACGACGTGAAGCTGACAGACGGCGCCAAGTTTGGTGAAGTCGTTCAGGCAGACCGGAGCGCGCGGACGCTCGATGTACGTAAAGGAAAGAAGTACGCGGAGACGCATCCGACGGCGCTCTTTGCGCATACTCACGTGTCGACCGAGGTCCTCGAGGACGCGATCTTTCGGACTGGCGAGGGTGTTGCCACCGGTGCCGACGCGACGCTCGTTCAGCGGTTGCTGCGTGGGGATCCTCCGATGCTTCGTACTGTTCCATTCGCCGCCCGCAATGCGGAGTCGGCGGTGGAATTCGCAGTCCGTATCGCAAACCAACTCGACAACACGGTATTGGCTATTCAAGGTCCGCCTGGTGCTGGCAAAACCTTCACGGGCGCTCGAATGATTTGTGCGCTCGTTGAGCAGGGAAAGCGTGTGGGTGTTACTGCAACGAGCCATAAGGTCATTCGGAACCTGCTGGACAATATCGCCACGATGTCTGTGACGAGCGGCAACGCTACAAGACTGGCGCAGAAGGTCGGTGAAGGGGAAGAAGAACGCAACACCGGCGGCGCGGTAACCGAGGTGGAAGACAACGGGGAAGCTCTGAGACTACTCCACGATGGCACTGCCAATGTCCTTGGTGGAACCGCTTGGCTTTGGGCCAGGGAGGAATTTGCTCAGGCGGTGGATGTGTTGTTTGTTGATGAGGCAGGACAGATGTCATTGGCTAACGTGCTCGCCGTCGCCCAGGCCGCGGGAAGTATTGTGCTGCTCGGCGATCCACAACAGCTCGAGCAGCCTAAAAAGGGGAGTCACCCCGATGGGGTAAACGCCTCCGCCCTCCAGCACATTCTTGGCGAACACCAGACCATTTTGGCCGATCGCGGAATCTTTCTGCCGGTCACTTGGCGCCTCGCGCCGCGTATCTGTGAATTCACGTCAGAGGTGTTCTACGAACGCCGCCTGACATCGAAGCCCGGCCTGGATCAGCAGCAGCTCACTGGCGGCCCATTCACCGGGAGCGGCTTGTGGGTCCTTGAGGTGGGCCATGATGGCAATCGCAACGCTTCTGACGAAGAGGTAGAGGCAGTCGCGGACCTAGTCGCGAGGTTGACGGCTCCGGGTGCACGGTGGATCGATGAGCACGGCGTCGCAAAGCAGACGACTGGCGCCGAGATTCTCGTCGTCGCACCTTACAACGCGCAGGTGAGCCGTCTCTCTGACCGGCTGAAGGACACCGGCGTTAAAGTCGGGACGGTAGACAAGTTTCAAGGCCAGCAGGCCCCGGTCGTGATCTATTCGATGGCGACATCGCGCCCAGAAGAAGCACCGCGTGGTCTCGAGTTTCTCTACAGCCTAAATCGCCTGAACGTCGCAACCTCGCGGGCTCAGTGTGCGGTGATACTTGTGGCAAGCCCACACCTTTTCGTGCCCGATTGTTCCACGCCGCGACAGATGAAATTGGCCAACGCATTGTGCCGATACCGGGAGCTGGCAGCGGTGACGCCTGTGCGGCGCAGTTGAGGTGTCGCCTCGTTGCCCTTTGACTTTTTGATGCTTGGTTCATCAAATGCGCATGTGTCAGTCAAAAAAGAGGAGGGTATCCTGTTAGCCGTATGACTTCGACTTTCGCTTGGCTCGATCATTCGGAAGAGCATCGCCGGCAAATTCTGGACGTGCTCGACTTATTTCGCGAAAGGAGCACTGTGGATGAACTTGGGCTTGGCACCATCCGCGATGCATTCGCGGACATGTTCTTTCCCGGGACGAGCGCACCTCAGACGAAGGCTCGATATTTCCTGTTCATCCCGTGGATTTATCTCCGCCTGGAGCGGCAACGAATTCCATCGGCTGAGATAGCGCGGAGGGCCCGACGTCAGGAACTAGAGCTCATCGAACGGTTGCTTGCCTCTGGAGAGAGTGACGGCGTTATCGGTCGACTTGCGCGGGCGACGCTACAACGTTTGCCGAGCAACATCTACTGGAGCGGGCTCAGGAGATTGGGTATTTGCCTGTTCGGAGGATCTCAAGAAACGTATCATCAGTCGCTGGATCGATTCTACCGTATTTCGAGAAATGCAGTCCGCGATGATGATGGCGAAGTTGTCGCGCGCTTTGGAGCGAACTGGCATTCTTCGCTGCCGGAGCCACCGGAGGAATTTCCTCAAGATCCGAAGCTCGCCCCTACGAAAGACGAGGCTCTCTATCTCCGCGAACGAATCGTGCACCGAGCGCCTGGGACACTGTTCGAGCATCTGGTCACTAAAACGCGGGCTCATGAGGGAGAATCGGTTGGGTTCCCTTGGCTGCACCCTCGGTTTGCGGAGTTCTCCGAGCCAGTGCGAGATCAGCTGCAGCATGCCAGAAACTTTTCAGAGATCATGTACGGTGCGATTCTTCTGTACAATTTGTGTCTTGCGGAGCTGACAAGAAATTCCTCCCGGCAGGAGGAATATCGTACCGAGCTTAAGCGCTGGTCGGGTGAAATCGACCAGCGCATGAGTGCGTATGAGGCATGGAACAGAACCGCTTTCTGGAAGATTGTCTCCGCAGAGGGCGCTCGGATTTCGCTGCCTACGAGGAGTTTTGTTGAACATTGGTGGAATCTCGTCCTGCTTGTAAAACGAGGCGGTGGTGAGATCACTGATGACAGGACTGCGCGCAATCTGATCGCAGTTCGCGAACGTCAGCTTAAAGGCCCGCAAGCCCGTGTCGACAATCTTCGCGCGCGAGAGCTGTGGGGAGGCGCTGCGGGAACAGACCGACTGGCTTACCGCTGGCCTAATGCCCAGCGCATTTCGCGAGATATCCTTGTGGGCGCGGAGATGTCCAATGCTTGAGCCGCATACTCGGAAACTCCTTTTCGACGTGCTTCGGCCACCGGAGGACCACACGCTCGATTACGCGATTGCCACGACGTACACCCTCGATCTGCTCGCCTTGTTGACGGCACCGATCGCGTTCACGTTGTTTGAGGCTGACGATCCCAAAAAGCTTCTGAACACGAATTCGCTCACGCTTCTCGAAAGCCTGAGACGATATGCCGACCGAATGGCAATCTTTCATCACGGCGGCTACATCACGGTGCCGCCCGCGCAGTTCCCGCAATTCGAGTACCTGGAGGACATCGTTGTGCAGTGCAAGCCTCCAGTCGAAACTGCGGTTTTCCATCCAAAGATTTGGTTGCTCCGTTTCGCCGGACCCGACCAGAGGGTCACGTATCGCTTTGCCTGTTTGAGCCGAAACCTGACCTTTGACAGGTGCTAGGATACGGTCTTGACCCTTGAGGGTCAGCTGCTGGATCGCCAGAAGGCGATTGCGCGAAATCATCCGTTGGGAGACTTTGTCGCCGAGCTGCCGTCATTTGCTGCGAAGGTGAGTTCGACGATGATGTTGCGGATCGATCAGATGCAGACAGAAGTCCGTCGGGTGGACTTCCAGCTACCCGAAGAAATCGATGAGTTTGCATTTTACCCGCTCGGGCTGTCAACGCAGCGCCGCCGTGTGCCGTTTGAGGGGATGGGTGACCGAATGGTCGTAATTTCACCATTCGTCACAGACGACGGACTGAAGCGATTGGTGCTGGATCGCAAGGAATGCGTTCTCATCTCGCGATCCGAAAGTCTTCAGCAGCTGACCGGCGAGTTGGCCGAAGTCGGGCAGATGTTCAGTTTAAACGAACAAGCCGAGACACCGGAGGCGGCGGAAGATGACATTCCGCTCAGCCGCGGACTCCACGCGAAATGCTATGTTATCGACAATGGTTGGAAGGCCTCCATCTGGACAGGATCCGCGAACGCGACCGAACAAGCGTTCAACGGCAATGTTGAATTCCTCGTGGAACTGATTGGTCCCAAAAGCAAGTTCGGCGTTGATGCGCTCCTTCGAAAGGAAGCTGGCAAGACTGGGTTTGCTGATCTGCTTGTTCCGTTCAGTAAAGCCGCAGATTTGACGGTCGATGCCATCGACGAGGAACTCGCGAAGCAAATCGACGGCGTAAGGCGCGCTCTAGCGGAACTAAGTTTGCGTGCCGTGGTCACCCCAACAATGGGCTCAGACCTGTTTGATCTCACGCTAGCGCCAAGTGTGACTGATCATCGGATTCCGGGTGGGGCAATCATATCATGTTGGCCGATCACACTAGGAAAGCAGGCGGTACGGCCAGTGATCAACGATTTTGCGCCTATAGTCTTTGAAGGTGTATCGCTAGAGGCGCTCACTAGCTTTTTCGCGTTTGAGGTTGTGGCGGCAATCGGCGCAAAGAGTCGCCCCGAGACATTTGTTCTCAATACAACGCTTAAGGGAGCTCCCAGCAATCGTCGGGAACGGCTCCTGCGCTCCCTCATTGGGGATCGCCAGAGATTCATCCAACTACTGATGTGTCTCCTCGCTGACGAAGGATTTGAGTTGGCCGATGTAATGGCAACGATTGACCGTAACAATGTGGGATCTGCTAGCGCCGAAACTGCGTCGACCGCGCTGTTCGAGTCGCTGATTCGCAGTCTGGATCGAAGTCCTGAGCGACTCGATCATATCGCAAGTTTGGTCGCAGACTTGCGCAAACAGGGAAATCCAAATGATGTCTTCCCACCGGGGTTTGAACAGTTGTGGGAACCAATCTGGCTGGCGCGACAGGAAATGATCAGGAGTTAGAATGCCGCGTGAATTAGCCCGACCTGACCTAACCAAGCAACTGCTCCGGTTGCGGGACTTCCAAAGGGACACGGTCGAATACGTGTTTCAGAGGATGTATGGCGAGCAGCCGGCGTCTCGGTTTCTTGTAGCTGACGAGGTTGGGCTTGGAAAGACTTTTGTCGCTCGCGGTCTGATCGCCAAGGTCGTGGACCATCTGTGGGAGACCGTTAAGCGCATCGACATCATATACATTTGCTCGAATTCCAGTATCGCTCGACAGAACATAAGTCGGCTAAACATCACCGAAACGAACGATGTAGCGTTACCGTCTCGGATTACGCTGCTGCCGACTGTTGTCCACAATCTTGAGCAAAACAAGCTCAATCTCATTTCTTTGACACCGCAGACATCTCTTGACCTGCGCTCCAATCTTGGCCTGGCAGAAGAGCGTGCGCTTTTATATCGATTGCTACCGGCGGAGTGGAAGTTTGCTTCAACGGCCGCAATGAATGCGCTTCAAGGCTTGGTCGAGCGGGACCGGTTTCGTGAGCGGGTCAATGCCTTTAATGATGACAGAATCGATAGCGGTCTGCGGGAAAAATACCTGGAGCGTTTGCGCAGTAACAGCGACCTGGCCGAGGAATTTAGAGCGTTATGCGATCGATTCGCGGTTTCTCGGCAAAACATCCCTGATGAAGATCGCGAGTTGCAACGAAAAGTAATCGGCAAGCTCCGAACGGACCTTGCGCGCAGTTGCCTCCAAGCTCTCCAGCCGGACTTAATCATTCTCGACGAATTCCAGCGGTTTAAGAGTCTTTTGGACGGGACCGACTCTGCAGCGGAACTAGCGAGCGATCTGTTTAGGTTCAAAGGCGCTCGGGTTCTGTTGATGTCTGCGACTCCCTACAAAATGTTTACTACTGCGGACGAGGCAAATGGCGAGGATCACTATCGTGACTTTCTTCAGACAGTTCGGTTTCTACACAACGATGATGCGGCTTTTACGAAATTTAGCTTGCTTTTATCGGAGTATGGAGACGAATTATTAAGGCTGTCCGGGGGAGATACCGATACGTTGCGAACTCGGAAAACTGCCATCCAGGAAGCGTTGCGGCACGTAATGGTTCGAACGGAACGACTTGCTGTTACGGAGGACCGCAACGGAATGCTATTGGAGGTCGCGCCTAAGAATCTTCATCTGCGAAGTAATGATCTTAAGTCGTACGTTGGACTAGCGCGTGTCGCCAAGGCATTGGAACATCATGATATCGTCGAGTACTGGAAATCGGCGCCGTACGTTCTCAACTTTATGAACGAGTACAAGCTGAAGCGCGAATTTGAGGTTCACGCAGTCAAAACCGGTTCTGAAAACAAGCTCATTCAGACTCTTAGTGACTTTCCAGACCTGACGCTGTCCTGGGATGACATCGAACGGTATGCAGAACTCGATCCTGCGAATGCAAGAGTCCGGGCTTTGATGAACGATACGATTGAGGCCGGGATGTGGCGGCTTTTGTGGCTGCCGCCATCGCTGCCCTATTACGAACTAGATGGACCGTTCGAAGGGCACGATGCGATGGGTCTCACGAAGAGGCTCGTGTTTTCGTCGTGGCAGGTTGTTCCGAAAGTTGTTGCGTCATTGCTCTCTTACGAAGCCGAGCGGCGGATGTTCGGCAGCGTAGTGGGAGGGGATGAACGTCCAAACAGCCAGGAAGCCCGAGAGAAGAGGCGACCGTTGCTTCGGTTCGCTCGAAGTGATGGTCGTCTGACGGGTTTGGCGTTGTTAGCGCTTCTTTATCCTGCCGTGGCTCTGGCTGAAGTCGGTGATCCACTGTCATACCTGGAGGGCAGCGACGGTACGCAGCGCGTTACTTCCAAGGAGGTTTTGGAGGCAGTTACAGAAAAGATCTCCAAACTTTTAGGCTCCTTACCTGAATTTAGCCAAACAGGTCCACTGGATGAACGCTGGTACTGGGCGGCTCCGATTCTTCTTGATTTGCAGTTCCACACGGAATCAACGCGTAACTGGTTTGGACAAGCGCACCTCGCGAGGATCTGGAGCGGCGAACAGGACGAGCCCGAAGCAGCGGTGGGGAATGAGGAGAATGACCAGGGCGACGATGGCAGCGAG
>Ga0209819_10000254_pt1 | contig 15179 bp, 18 predicted proteins | sample PPLLak2March2015_FD_187248 | JGI IMG/M metagenome (GOLD analysis project Ga0209819, IMG submission 187248) | Freshwater sediment microbial communities from Prairie Pothole Lake near Jamestown, North Dakota, USA - PPLs Lake P7 Core (1) Depth... | ecosystem: Environmental > Aquatic > Freshwater >... | reverse complement strand
ATAAAACCACGAACGATCTTCGGCATCTCCTGGTGGATTAGAGGCTCGCCTCCCGCGATCGAAACAACCGGCGCCCCACACTCGTCGATGGCGGCCATGCATTCTGCCGGGCTCAGACGGCGATCCAGGACCTCTTCGGGATAATCGATCTTCCCGCAGCCGGCGCACGCCAGATTACAGCGGAACAACGGCTCTAACATGAGCACGAGCGGATAACGTTCCACCCCGCGCAATCGCTGCTTCATAATATAGCCGAGAATGGCCAGGCTTTGGCGTAAGGGGATTCCCATCGTGAACTTTCTAACTCAAGGAAACGGCGAGCGCGGTTTGAAAACTGCGCCGGCAATTTCAGGACCTCACGGATATCAGATTTCGCCTGCGTTTTCGAGGCTTACGTTAAACTTATCGACAGGACTGATTCGGCCAGCAACCGGCCTGCCGGTTGCTGGCTAGTCGCATTACTTATCCGTGCCAGTGTCGTGACAAAGCCGCTTTCTTACAACCACGAGAAGAAAACCGGCCGAAGATAATTCCAGGCTGTACTCCGAATCGCTTGATTCTGCTCTTCACTCACCGGAGCATTTTTACTAAAATGGATAAAAGAGCTCATCACGACTCTAGCTCGTTCGACTGGCTGATCTGCCGGAAGTGGTCAAGAACGTTTATTTGCCATGGGAGAACTGCTTTATGCGGAAATGGATCATTATTAGCGCCGTTTTGTTTTGCCTTTGTCTGGTTGCTGTTTTGGCTCTGTTGAACCTTAACACGCTTATCAATCGTAACAAAGACTACTTTCTTGCCCAGGCAGAGCGAGCGTTGGGACGCAAGGTGTCGGTGGGTGATGTGGGAGTAACGTTATGGGGGGGCGTCGGGCTGCGGCTAAGTAACTTTACCATGTCGGATGATCCGTCGTTCTCATCGAGTCATTTTGTGCGCGCCGAAGACCTTCAGATCAATGTCAAGTTGCTGCCGCTTTTGCGAAAGGATTTTCAGGTCAAGCGGCTCATCCTGCACCGGCCGCTTATTGAAATTATTCGAAATAGAGAGGGCAAATACAACTTTTCCACTATCGGGAGGGACAACAATCCAAAAGAACCGGCAAAGGGTGAAAAGGAACCCTTAGAAAGAGACCCAAAAGGCCCCATGCTGTTGTTGATTGCCGTAGTCGATATTTCCGGCGGAGAAATGCGTTATCTGGATCAAAAAGCAGGGACCGATTTCCGGGCAAACCAGATCGACCTCAAAGTGAGAGATTTTGATTTGAATCGAGCTTTTTCTGCGGAGCTGGCGGCGGCCCTGTTTTCCGAGAAACAAAATCTCAGGGTCCAGGCCCAGATCGGACCCATTGGCTCGCGCACAGATCTCAGCGATGTCCCTGTGGACGGCAAAGTCGATATCGACTCACTGGACTTTGGCAAGTTAAAGGCTGCGCTGCCCGCGGTGAAGGCAGCCTTGCCTAAAGAGGCGGACATATCGGGAATCGTGACCGTCAAAGAGCTGCGGTTGAAGGGCACCTTAAAGAAGCTAACCCTAAAAGGAGCACTGGATGGAACAGGCGCTACCGTGAATTTCGGCGATGCTTTACGCAAGGCAGCGGGAATTCCGCTGACAGTTGCCACCGACGCTCAAATCGGAGACGGGTTGTTTCGTTTGGGACAAACGAAAATGAAGCTTCACACCATGGAACTTTCTGGTAAAGGAGACATTGGTCTGGCAAACGCGGCGATCCTCAATCTGTCGCTGGCTTCAAATCGCTTCTCTCTCGACGGTTGGGAGAAGATTGTTCCACTGCTACAGGGTTACCAGCTTTCAGGAAATGTCGAGATCCAGACAACGACCATCCAAGGCAGCTTCGGTAAGGGAGAAGCACCGAAAATCCAGGGTAGTCTGGCGCTTTCCGAGGTAAGCGCCAAACCACCTCAATTTCCAAAGCCCATCAGGGATTTGGACACACGGATCGATTTCACTGGGCAGCGAGCTATGCTCAAAGACACGACTCTGAGCTTGGGCAACTCGCGTATTCGATTGGCGGCGGAGATCGAGCGTTTTTCTCCTCTCACGCTCACCTACAAGCTTTCGACTCCAGAAATCTGGCCGGCAGACTTTCAAGCGGCTCTGCCGGAGGAGCGAAAAGCCGACGTGATCAGGAACCTGAGCAGCGAGGGCATGGTGGGCGCTAAAGATGGGGCGTTCGCTTTGCGGGGGAAGCTGGCCTCGACCCAGGGAACCCTCTACAAGATCAATTACAAAGACCTCGGGACGAACTTCGTTGTGGAGAACAAGATTGCGAACATACGGGGGCTTCGGGTTGCCGCGCTCAGCGGTTCCCTCCAGGCCGAGGGAGAATACGCGTTTAACAACCCCACGCCGCGTTTTTCCCTCGTATCGAAAGCACAGGGGCTCGACCTCAGAGAGTTGTATCGATCCTTCGACCCTAAGAGCAGCCGTGACATTCAGGGTCGCCTGAATGCTGACATGAAAGTTTCCGGGAGCGGTAAAGAGTGGAACGAGATCAAACCGAGCCTTCGCGGTCAAGGCCAAGCAGAAGTGCTACAAGGAGCGCTACTGGATTTTAACATCGCGGATAACGTGCTCTCCAGTATTACCGGTATTCCCGGTCTTACTTCTTTCATCAATCCTCAGATACGCAAAAAATATCCGGAGACCTTCGAGGCCAAGGATACGGAATTTAAAGAATTGAAGGGACTGTTTGACTTGGCGGATGCGCGCATGAATGTGAAAGATCTGCGCATAGTGGCGGCCGACTATACGGTACAGGGAAACGGTTGGGTCGATTTCGACAAGCGCGCAGAGTTCCAATCGGTGCTGCTTCTCTCCCAAAGGCTTTCGGCGGACTTGGGCCGCTCCGCGCGCGAAGTGACTTACATGTTCAACAATCAAAATCAGGTCGAAGTGCCGTTCGCGCTCTCCGGGACGCTTCCCAAGTTGAAGGCGAGGCCGGACGCCGGTCACATAGGGAAGATGGTCCAGCGCGGCTTCCTGCGAAGGGGAACCGAGGAACTAGAACGCAGGTTTTTCGGCAAAGAGCGATCAGCGCCTTCTGGCGAGTCGACACCCCAAGCAGCTCCTTCGGATCAGAAGAGAGAAAAGAAGAAAGATTCTACCGAAGAATTTATTCGCAGGGGCTTGGAACAGTTCTTTAAGCGTTAGTGGGCGACCCGGAGAAATCCGGCGATGAAGTCTGAAGCGATGTGAATCCTCATCGTCGGCAGTTCACATAAACGCCGGTAGAAATCTGTTGCGCATTTTCTATTATTTTATTTCACAGAAACTGTAAGCACGGGATTCATCAATCTACGAATCAGCCCACTTATCGCGCTCTGCGAGACAAGTGGGTTGTCATCCCCCGACAAGTCTGTCTTTGTTGATGTCCGGGGATGTCCACACAATCTTTAAGCGACTATTTTCCAAAGTCTTTTTTGGCGATTACAACCGGCATGTCACTTGCTTATTCGGTGCCTTAAGCAAGTACAAGAGGAGACTTTCATGGACAGAACCTTATCTTTTGCGCTGGTTTTTCTTTTTATGTCGGCCTGTGCGACAGTGAACGAAGACCAGGACCTTCAGACGGCTGAGACACAGGCGCTGGCAGTTCAAACCGCGGAAATACCAGTTGTCGAGGCGGCTTCGTCGTCCACAGATTCTATCAAACAAGAATCTAGTCAAGTCGCGCCGAGTAGAATTCTGAGCAAACAGGAAATCAAGCTGCTGCAATCACAGTTGAAAGCCGCGGGTTTTGATCCTGGACCTTCGGATGGGGTCTTAGGCACGAAAACGACGTCCGCCTTACGCCGCCTCCAATTGGGCTGTGCAAATCTCAAGGATCTTTTGGAAAATCCCGATTTCGGAGCGTTCCAGCAATCGAGAGGGATGCAGACGGCGAAACAGGGTGTGGGCGACCGAACTTTTAGCGCAGACGAAATCCGGCTGATCCAAGTACGCCTGAAGGAGGCGGGTTTTGATGTTGGTCCTATTGACGGCTCCATGGGTTCCCGGACGAGGTCGGCATTGCTCCGCTTTCAATCGGGGTGCATCATAGTTAAGGACTTACCGCCGTATTTTAATAGTGAATCTCAAACGACTGAAAGACTGTCGAGCCCGGCCGTTGCTGAAAAACAGCCTCTGCCCGTGTTATCTAAATCTTCTCCGGCTCCGGCCTCGATCAAGGATGAGGCCGGCAAGGTGAACGTTGTGACGGAGAAGACCCCAAGCAGAGAGGAGATCCGGCTGCTTCAAATGCAGCTAAAAGCGGCCGGTTTCGATCCAGGGCCCTTCGACGGGCTAGTAGGACCTAAAACACAGTCCGCACTGCAGCAGTACCGAGCATTCCAAGGAGGGTCTAAGCCACTTTCCGGAGTCGGGCTCAAATATTGATTCGATTTCGAGTTCGGTCGCTGACAAGCGAATCTTCCGTGAATTTGGGCAATTTCCCGCTCGTTAACCTTTCCTGTTAAGGCACGTCTAAAAGGTCAACATGTACCGACGGAAGCTGAGGAGGCTTTTATGAAGGATGTGGCGACCGCAATTTTGGCCAGTTTGTTTGTTCTTATATCGTTAGGCGCGTTGATTTCTGCTGATCCTACACTGGGTGGTGCACGCTGGGCGTCGCTCAACGCCCCAGGAAATGCAGCTGAGCTTGAACTCCGGTACGCCCTACATAAATAAAGATCCACTTCCCGGTGGAGTGTTCTTTTTGCCATTCCGTCCGACAAATTCTTTTGACTCGCGCCTCGAGATTTTCCTTACAGATCTCCATCCGTTTGTTTGAATTCGTGAACGACGGATCGTTCTCGATCTTAGCGAGTCCGCGACGCTTGAGCCGCTTTGGTCAGAGCTGGGATTATTTCAAAAAGATCGCCCACGACCCCGATATGAGCCACTTGAAAGATAGGGGCGTTGCGATCTTTGTTGATAGCAATGATCCGCTTGGAATCTCTCATACCAGCTAAGTGCTGAATTGCGCCAGAGATGCCACAGGCAACATAAACTTTCGGCGCCACACTTTTCCCGGAAGCGCCCACCTGACACTCGCGGGGCATCCATCCAACGTCGACTACAGGACGGGAGCAAGCCAGCACTCCGCCGAGAGCCTCGGCCAATTCCGCCGTGAAACGAATTTTATCCTTATCGCCAATCCCTCTGCCGACAGCGACGATCAGCTCTGCTTTGCCGAGATCGACATCGCCGCGCGCCTCCTCGATTATTTGCAGGACCCGGCTGCGAGAAGGAATACTATTGACGTCTATCGGGATGGTCTGCACGACCGCCTGTTTAGCGGATGGTATAGTCGCGATGGGCGACCCTTTCTGCAGCGCTACCACTGTGGTGCCGTTCTCTTCCAAGGCGATTTCAGCATGCATTGTGCCGTCAAAGACTGGGCGCGTCACAGTCAGGGCATGGTCGCGGACTTCTAAATTTACACAGTTGGTTAGAGCATTCACGCCCAGCTTGCTGGCGACGGCGGGCGCCAACTCCATACCGACGAGGCTGTAGCCCATGAGCACGAGACCGGGATCTATTTGTCGTGCCATTTCAGCAAAGACATGCGCCTGTACCTCGGCTCCGGCCAAAGACAAATCCGGATTGTCGACGACGAGTACTCTGTCGATCGGATGGCACCGGAGCGCGTTAACAACGTTCTCCATCTGATATCCGATGGCGGCCGCCACCAACTTTGTTTTCATTTCTCTTGAGAGCCGCGAACCGATGGCCAGCAGTTGGGAACCAATAGAGTCGAGTTCGCCGTCAGAGTGTTCGACCAGAACCAAAATATCCCGCGCCATAACTTAGAGACTCTTCTGGATTCTCTTGAGTAACGCTATGGCTATTTCTTGCGGGCTACCTTCAAGAAGCTCAATCTGATGCATGTGTTCAGGGGGACGGATTCCGACGAAGCGATAGCCCCGTGGAGCCAGCTGTTCCGCTTGCAAGCCAAGATCCGCCAATGATAAGGAAACCACCGGCTGCTGCCGGGCGCGAATCCTGCGCGCAGGAGGGACAAAGGTAAGTGGCTGGATGCCCGTCTGGACGCACAGGAGCGCCGGAAACATCAGCTCAATGTCGGCATAGCGTCCGCCGCCTAACTCCTTGCGTGCCTTGACGGTGTTGTTCTCACAAACTTCGACTGCGACGACGGCATAGGAAAACGGCATCTGAAGCAGGTTCGCGGTTGCAATGCCTACCTGACCGCCAAGCGTATCCCGGGATTGAGTTCCAGTGAGCACTAGGTCGAAATCGAGCTTTCTCAGAGCCGCGGCTAAGACGGTGCTCGCAACCCGAGGGTCATGGGTTTCGCAATCGACACGAACGGCCTTGTCCGCGCCCTTTGCTAGCGCATAATACAAAATGTCCAAAGCTTTTATGTTGCCCATTGAGATTGCCGTGATCTGGCCGCCATGTTTACGCTTGAGATCCAAGGCTTCTTCGAGGGCGTACTCATCGCATTCGTTGATCGCCAAGAGTTGACCTTGGTATCGGAGTGACGTCCCATCGGCACCGACCTCAAGATCCGTCACCAGACCCGGCACGGCTTTGCAGCAGACAACGATATTCATCGAGGATCAGTCCCCTTGCTCTTTGTTCAAAAACCTTCGCCGAATCCCGGCGCCCTATCCTGCGAACCAGTCGACTCTTAGACAAACCAGCCAAATGGTACTGAAGGCTGGTTTTGCGCCGGGTTTATTGGCTTGCCGCGTTGGTACCGGCGATTCTTCCCGTCACCGCCCCACGTAGAAGCCCTGAGCCGCTCGGGTAGTTATAGTAGAAAAAGCCGGCAGTCAGCTCACCGGCCGCGTAAAGTCCCGGAATCGGCCGGTCGGATCGATTCAAAACCTGACAATCGGTGTTGATCTTGAGGCCGCCGTAAGTGAATGTCAGCCCGCACGTTGCCGCATAGGCGACGAAGGGCGGAGTATTGATCTTTTGCGCCCAATTGCTCTTGGGCGGATAAATTCCTTTTGTTCCCTTGCCGTCGCGAATAACTTCGTTGAAGGGGCGATCCTCCAAAACGGAACCGTTGAATTCCTCGATTGTCTTCACCAAGGTTTCCGGATTGATTTCAAGCATCTCCGCCAACTCTTTGATGGAGTTGGCGATCACCGGCGTCGCACCATCGTAGAGATAGCGACTGACTGGCTCCTTGAGTTTTTCGTCGAAGATTTGGTAGGCGATGCCGCCGGGCTGTTTTAGGATCTCGCCACCGGTCTTCGCATAGGTGTAGGCGTGGAAATCTTCACCCTCGTCGACGAAACGGCGTCCCTCGCTGTTGACCATGATGCCGAGCGTCCAAGCGTAACGATGCGTGCGATACCGACGGTTGGCCGGATCGAGAAAGCCACCTTCGTAGTCTCCGGCATCCGCATCGATGGGCGTCGCATGACCGCCGCTCCAGTGACCGAAGGGTGCCGCGCCGATATCCAGGGCCATCTGAATGCCGTCGCCGGTGTTGTACTTGGTGCCGCGCACTTTGGCCAAATCCCATCCGCTTCCCAAGAATTGGGCGCGCAAGGCGGGGTTGGCCGAAAAGCCGCCGCTGCCCAGAACTAATCCCTTGCAGTGGATCTCGCTGAATCCTTCCGGGCTCTGCACGACTACCCCGTAAACCCGGCCGCTCTCGTTGATCAGGATGCGCGCAGCCGCAGTTTCAAATCGAACCGGAATTCCTTTGCCATCGATAATCCGATGCCACATCTCGACGAGGCCACCACCGCCGTCCTTGGCATGGATGAAACTACTGCCGTGATGCCAACGGAAGCGTCCGGCTTCGGGTTTTGCCGCGCTATAGAGAATCTCCCACTGGATACCCATTTCCCGCATCCACTTCACCGTAGGGTAGGATTCGTTGACCAGCAACTCCGCCAGCTCCGGTACCGAGCGCCCCCGTGTCACGCGCATTAGATCGGTGTAAAACTCGTCTTTTGTATAAGGCGGGAGATCAATCTTTTCCCATTCGCTTTCGCTTACGTGGGGAAGGAGAGGTTTCTCGTCCGCAATCCCCCTGTGAGTGTGGCGGAATTGCGCGCCGTGGCTAAACCAGGTGTTACCACCCTTTTTCCCCTGCGGTGCTTTTTCCAACACTAGGACGTTGGCTCCAACGGTATGCGCTGCTACGGCTGCGGCCTGCGCCGCATTGCCGAATCCGACGACCACCAGGTCGTAATTCTCTGTCTTCATGAAGCCTCCGGCTTTTTCTGTCCCATGCCATATCACAATGGCGCTGCAAAAAGCACAAGACTTTACGAAAGCTGTCACTGGAGGATCATCGTTGGCGGCACTGAACCAGCACGGTTCGATCAAATCATGTGGCCGGCAGGGACGCCCGCGCTTCCAAACATTGAGTGCAACATGATATGGGAATGGGCAAGAAACGGCTTCGCAGAATTGCCGGAGCGCGGCTGAGTTTAGAAGAGTCATTTAATAATCCGGAGGTGAGAAATGATTAAGACGCAAGGTGTCGTTCACTTCAGTCTTCCAGTTACCGACTTGGAGCGGAGCGCGAAGTTCTATAGCGAGCTTCTGGGGATGAAGATCGTGCAGAAAGCCCCTCGCATGGTTTTCCTCAAGTGCGGCGACGATTACTTCATTCTGGCGAAGGGCAACACTCCTTTGAAGTACGATTCCTCAGAAGAAACTCCGGTGCATCACGCCTTCAAAGTGGCAGCGGACGACTTTGAGCCCGCGGTTGAGTTCTTGCGGCAAAGCGGAGTCAAAGTGTTCCACATCGAAGATCGCCGAGACGGCGTCTTTTGGGGCCGGCAGGCCTACTTTCTAGACCCGGACGGTAACAAATTGGAAATACATGATCCCCAAGGGATGGGCGTTTGAAAAGGAGAAGATAAGAAGTCATGCCACAATTCGTGACCAACCAGCCGATCGAAACAACTGAGCCCGAAGTTGAAGTGACCGTTAACCCCCAGGCGCCGCTTCCCGTGGGCCGACATCGATTTCAACTCGTGGTCGTGGACGACAGCGGAAACGTATCGGAACCGGACGTTGTCGAAGTTATCGTTAAGGATACAAGTAGACCGACAGCCGTTCTCCAGGCTCCCCGGGAGGTCAATTTTGGCCAGAGCTTCCCGCTCTCCGGAAGACAATCATCCGATATCGGCGGAAGAATCGTAAGATACCGTTGGACGCTTTTGCCACGGGCTTGAAGGAAGCCGCGCACCGCCGATCACCAAGGCGGATTCGGTTAACTGTTCGTTTTCAGCCTTGCTGACCTTTGTTTGGTGCGGCCGGGGTCAAACTTTGTTCGCAAAAACGATAGGGGGAAAGCGATGCACTATCGACTGGAACATGTGGCGATCTACTGCCGAGATCTGGACGAATCGATTGGTTTCTATGAAAAGTTTTTCGGCGGCAGCCCTACGGCCGTAAGAAAGGGCGCGGCCGGTTATGGCTTTTGCTTTATGAAAATCGACGGCGCTCCGTCCATTCAACTGATGGAGTCAGCAGGCGAAACCGGAGTCCACCACTACGGTTTCGTGACCGACGACATCGAGCGAGTCCGCCAAGAATTCAAAGGAAAAGGCGCTGAAATTCTTCGCGAAAACCGCGACCCGTCAGGCAAACTCACGACCATCTTTGTTAAAGATCCAAACGGTTTGGAGTTGGAAATTCGATCACCTCGTTAGAGAGCGGATGCGAGTTTGATGAAACGGGCTCCGTGGCAGCGAATGGTGCTGATCGGGTTCCTCCCGGTTTTCGAGTTCTTCGATGTCGGCAAAGAGCTTTGCTTGGATTTTCCGACCGAAGCCTGTGACATTTCTAACGAGTCCCTTGCGCACCTCCAACACTCGCGGGTCTCGTAGATTTCTTCTATGAGTGATCCCAGGTCACTACCGACGCCTGCAATGTCAGTCAAACGACGGGTTCTGATGTAAGACTCATTTACATTTTCACGTTTGGAAAATTCATTAACTCATACGAGAATGTTAGTGAGTTCCCCTTATTGCCAGCGGAATGGGCTGTACAGCCATCTTACAACCGTTGGTGGACGAGCCCATTCCAACTGCTTGCTTTCATTACGATTCACCACTTGGTGGCGGTTTTGCTTCCAGCGAAGATTGAAAGATCTTTTTCTTCGTTATGGAACTGCGAAAGCATCCGCTCATGTCCCACCGAGGTCGTTCTAACTGGCCGCCGCGTTGGGTCTGGCTTGGCGGGAAACAGAATCAACGCCCCAGAGGCGAGATCGGTGTGCTCAAGGAAGTAAGTAGATACCCGCTGCTATCGGCAGACGGATTAACATTGGTAATAGAATATGACGGCAGCGCGTACATGGGGTTGCTGTTGTTTGACGACTTTGCATTTTCCCGTAAAATTCACGATCTGCTCAAAAACCTGCGTGGTCGTCCTGTTTCCGAGATCGGTAGCTTGGACGTACCAGCCTAACGGAATCCGCGGTCGCAAGGAAGGGCAAGGCGAGAACGGAAATGCCGAACTACGCGGGCGGGGTCAGCTGTTCTCTTCGGGAACGCGGGCTCAGCCAGCTCTAACCAGCAATCGGGTTTGTGGTCTCTTCGAACCCTCCGGCTGCTGCGGCTGAACGGAACGACACTTCGCCTCCTTCCAGCGCAGCAGTCCCTGGCGTATGTAATCGGGATATAGTTCCAAGGTTTCACAGATATTCTCAAAGGAGAAAAACCAATCGCTATTTTTCTCCATGATCCACTCTTCCGCCTCTTTGAACAACCGCTTTTCTCTTTCGCTTTGAGCCAAAGCATACTTTTGGAAATACTCAATGGCATTTTCCAGCACCGCCAACATCAGCCCTTCCTCTCCTTCCCGGATGTCTTTCTTGAACAATCGATCGATGACTCCACCGTCCACCGGGTCGAATGAAGTCCATCCATCATTGATCACAGATCTCTCATAGGTCCTTCTTTTCAGCATGGGCATGAGTCCTCGGGTGTGGTGATGCTTTATGGCCCGAACATCGAGCGATGCGACTCAACCGCAGAAATGGTGCCACGCCAGCAGTGATTGGGCTGTCAAATACTGTCCGGGTTTTTCACCCGTAATGACCTTGCTAACAAGGCGATTTGGACCCTGGCAGCGTTTGTGGCTTCCAAGACAGGCAAAGTTGCCAGGAGCCGTTTCCCGCCTCCGCCCACCCGGTGCCCATCACGATGGGTTGGTGGAGGTTGAGTTTTGACTCGGCAAATTTAGGTTACTTCTTGGGAGTGTATGTCTCAGCGAGCGCGTTTACGGAAGCATCAACGTCGGAGTCAAACTGCAACGTTGGCCACGCGTCGGAAGTGGGTCGAATTGGCCCATCTGCGAGGAAATATCTTATCGTGGAATGACTGTCGAATGATGGAAAGCTGGCAGGCTCTAACGGCTATCTTGCTCATCGTCCAAGCCACTGCCGTCGTGATTCTCATCGCTAAGGCCGATGAATTTTTCTATGGTGGCCTTCATCAACTCGATTGAAACTGGTTTCTCGAGGTAACCTGCCATTCCTATTTTCAGCACTTTACTTTTCCATTGCCTCGCACTCCAGGCCGTTTGAGCAATGATCGGAATATGGGTTGTTTCTGGATTTTCTTTTACAGTCCTGGCTGCATCGATACCCGAAATGTCTGGGAGATCGAGGTCCATCAAGATGAGGTCGGGTTTTTCTGAAACGGCCTTTTCTATCGCCTCAGTGCCGTTGGCCGCTTCGATTGTCTCATAGCCGTAAAGTCGCCTGAGAATAGTAACCAGAATCGTCCGTGAATCATCCCGGTCTTCAACGACAAGGATTCTTTTGGTCATCGTGGCACCAGGGGCCTTTGCGCGGAGTTTGCGCAGGCGGATACGGTCCGCTCCTGGGAAAGACTCGTCCTGAAAGGCGCGCCCCAGATTGAAAGAAAAACCTGACGTTCCAGACGTTGGTAGTCGGATTTTCTGAAAGCATCGCCGAACTCTGAGCGCCGAAAGGCACAGCGGCTGGAACTAGGATTGTGCCAATTCCTTTGCCCCCACAGCAATGATTGCGGTGTCTTTAGTAGGTATCTCCAACACCGTCATGAAAATGTGAGGCATGCCTTCCACACGAAACCCTTGCGTCAGCTCAACGGATGTACCGACCTTCAGGGGTTGCAATATCTTAACGGCCTTCGATTCATTGTTCGGTGCCGTCCCGGTGACTTCCAATACAATCGCCTCTTTCGTAATTTGCAAGATTCTTAATTCAAGATGGTTTTCTTTTCTTAGTTGATAATTCAAAATGAGGTGTTGTGGTTGTTGAGCGGCTAAACTTACCGGGCGTATGGACGGGTTTTTAAACCCGAGAGCAGCGGCTTTAGATCGGTATAGGTTGGCCTCTAGCGCGGCTATTCTTTCGGTTAAGCTGGCAGTTTTCTCTTCGAGTTTTGCCAACAGAAGTTGCGAATCAGCGACCGCCGTTGCTGCATCCAGTATCGGGGGATTTTGTTTCTTTGCTAGGACGTCCAAGACCAGATTGCGGCTTACATTCGGGTAGAGGGATATCAACAGAAAGACTCCTACAGCTGCAGCTAGCAGGAGGCCGGCGGCAATTAGACTTCTGAGGGGGTTGAGCTTTCTAGGGGTCTTTGGGGGTTTGGGATCATCACGAACAAACTCTGGGGGATCAAATTCAAAGTCTATTCCCGGCTGGCTCATTGCGGCACCTCACACTTTCCAGCGCGAAAGTGAGCAATGGTAGTGCCAGGGTTGAAACAAGTGTTTTTTTTGAGAAATCGCCGGGAAACTCAGGAAGACTTTGGACAAAAATGTGAAGTAATGGACAGAAAGGACCAAATTCTGACTATTGTTGTTCTAAACCTCGGATTTATTTGGCTAGTTGAGGTGACGCATTCATGGTAGTTTTTCCTCTAATGAGGCGGCTCTCCATAATCGTCTTTTCTTTGTTCCAGCCACTTCTGCAAGTAGCGGGCTGCCACGTCGCGTCCCCCCAACCCGAAAGCCAAAGCGAGAGCTAGGCAAACGGCGCCGAACACCAAAATGAAGGCCCAGATCACAATTTCCGAAGCGATATCAAGAATCTCAAAGATACCTGCCACGACGAAAATAACCGTCCCGAGATAGACGGCGCGACCGATAGAGGTAGCCTGCTCCAATCCCGCATTGGCACAAGAGGTTCGGGTAACCGTTTCAAGAAAATTCGCGAAATAGAGGCCAAGAATCAGCACTACGAGGGCTGCAACGATCTTTGGAATATACAGGTAGATGGTATGCAGTGTATCGGTAGCACCGCTGAGGTTTAGAGTCTCTAACGTGGTTACAATAGCAATCAAAAAAATAAACCAAAAAACCAGCAGCCCCACTATGTCGGACGCTGTTTGTTTGATCCCGCCCCGTTCAAGCGCCTTTTTGATCCCGGACCGGTCGGCGAGAACATCGAATTGGCAAATCCTCAGAAGACGGATAGTGACTCTCTTGATGATATTACACAGGACCCAGCCTGCAACGATGATCACCGCCGCAAAGAAAAGATTTGGTAGAAAGACAGCTATCCTTGTGACGAACGCATCCCAAAAACCAGTCACCGTAACCACGGGATTCATGACTTCCTCCTTTATCACAGCGGGCGCCGCCGCTGGAAATTACTAAATAGGGGGCTGGCGCAAAAATTGTCAACCCTTGGGCTCATAAGCGCCTCCACCAGGAGGCACTTGAATCCGCGCAAACCGGCCACTATAGTCGAACCACACCTTTTCCGTCAGTTCGACATTTACACTCTTGGGAAGCCCACACATTGCACCTAACCGTTCACCAGCTGGCCAAAGCCTATGGATTACTATGGGCGCTCAAGGATGTTGGCTTTGACCTGCCGCCGGGAGAAGTGGTCGCTCTTCTGGGCCCCAACGGAGCAGGCAAAACCACACTCCTCAAGCTCCTGGCCGGCCTCATGACTCCCACCACCGGGAAGATCGTGCTCGACGGGCTTCCGTTTGCCAATACCCCAATCCAGCGTGCGGCTATAGGATTTCTCGCGCCGGGAGAACATCTCTACGAAAATCTCACCGTTGGTGAAAATCTCCATTTCTTCACGTCGCTGTACAAAAAGCGCCAGGCGAGCAGCCGGATCGATGCCGCTCTCGGGGAGGTCGGGCTTAAGCATCGGTCCGGAGAATATGTGGCAGCCCTTTCCAGCGGCATGAAATGTCGGCTGTCGATCGCTAAGTGGAAGCTGCTGGAGCCTTCACTCCTGTTGATCGACGAGCCCTACGGCGTCTTGGACGGTAGCGGCATCGATCTCCTGGAGAGTTTCCTGAGAGCCGAAAGTCAGCGGGGCAGCGTCGTTATCATGGCATCACACCACGTCGCCCGCCTGGTGAACGTGTGCACTCGCGCAGTGATCCTGCATCAAGGAAGGCTAATCTTTGACGAGCCTCGCCAGCAACCGTGGGATAGCTTTACTCGCGCTTTTGGCGAATTCCTGCCGCACGAAACCTCATGGAGCTCCTGACTCAAACTTTTTTGCTGCTCAAAAAAGATCTCCGTCTGGAGATGCGTCGGCGCGAAAGCCTGCTGACGATGTTCTTTTTCGGCACGCTCATGCTTTTTGTATTTCACTTTTCTTTTGATCTCGTGCCTGAACGAGTGGCGCAAATGGCGCCGGGCCTGCTCTGGCTGGCCTTCCTCTTTACCGGAACCTTGGGACTCGCGCAGCTCTTCGAAGCGGAGCGTAACAATCATTGCCTCGAGGCTCTCCTGCTTTCACCCTTGGATCGCGGCGCTTTTTTCCTCGCCAAAACCTGCTTCAATTTTATTTTGATGGTCCTGGTGGAGATCGTAGTCATCCCGCTATTCTGGATTCTTTTCAACCTGCGATCGTGGGAGGTTATCCCTTATCTGTTTCTCGTCACTTTGCTGGGCACCGTCGGGTTCTGCGTCTTAGGAACCCTGCTATCGGCGGTGACCCTGAGAGCCCGGGCGCGAGAGCTGTTGTTACCTCTCGTCCTGTTTCCACTGATGATCCCCGTCATCTTGTCAACCATACGCTGCATGGAGGCTATCCTCCGTAACGGCGCAATCGGCGATGCTCTACCCTGGTTGCGTCTTTTGGTGGGATTTGATGTGATATTTCTTACCGTGGGCATCTTGATTTTTGATTGGGTCATCGAAATCTAACTATGGGCGAACTCGCCGAGTCCTCCGGAAAGAAGAAGGGTTATCTTGGTGCCCTG
>Ga0209819_10000253_pt1 | contig 15205 bp, 19 predicted proteins | sample PPLLak2March2015_FD_187248 | JGI IMG/M metagenome (GOLD analysis project Ga0209819, IMG submission 187248) | Freshwater sediment microbial communities from Prairie Pothole Lake near Jamestown, North Dakota, USA - PPLs Lake P7 Core (1) Depth... | ecosystem: Environmental > Aquatic > Freshwater >... | reverse complement strand
TGTTGACAGGTGTGATCCATAATTATTCCGCAGGGGCAAAGAATATGCCATATTGACTTGACTTTATCCTACAGCAGATGAGTGCGTTTAATGGATTCCAAAGGGACTTCTTATCCAACAACGAAAGCTGTTTTTCTAGATCAGTTCTAAGTATGAAGGGAAATCCGTCGTTGTTTTTTAATCGTGGTGAGAGAATTACTTACAAAACTTTGTCGTTAATATCAGATTGCTTCTTGTCAGATTCCACAGGCTGCAATGGTTTTAGTGTAACGTGCGAGAGAGTCTGATCGCCTCCTCGATTTCGGGTGCGGCTTCCGGGCAAACGATCTCAGCAGCGGCGAGTATCATTCGTGCATGAAATTTGTCGCAAAGGATTTCAACCGTCCTAGACTCATCGCCTGCTTCAAAGTGATGGATGACCACGCCGTTTTTAAGAATGGCATAAATGCGAGACTCCTCGGTAAACTCACTCAGCAAGCGATCATAATATTCCGGTGCAATGTCGATCAGGATTTTCACGAGAGTAGAACTATCAGTCCTCCTAAACTCTGCGAGCGGTGATCAGCTTTTAGTTGGAACTAAAAATATTTGGTTGTTGTCTTTCTGTGTAGATCGCCTACCCGTTGCCGGGCAGGTGACACTCTTGTTGGAAAGTTTGGCCAAGCTTTCTGGAAGATTTGTATCTTTGTACACCTGCCCGATGCTTTGTTTCTCAATAGGGCCGTCTCTTAAAATAACGATGGCTTCCATGGTATGCGTCCCACTGCATTTATTGCACAGGGCAAAGATACTGTACTGAGGTTGTTCGTAGTAGGCGGCGTTGCATCTTTTATTATACCAAGTTTTAGCTGCATGATGGTACCATTGTCCGTTGCTTTGGCGATTCCGTCAAGGATGAACCCCAAAATCACTCGCTACCAAAAATGTTCGTCTGACTGGGCTTCGTCGGATCAACGCTGTCGGCCCGATCAAAGCAGTCGGAAAATATGGTGAAGTCATTCCGTTTAAGCAACGGTTGCAAATGAATTCAAAGATAAATCCAGATCTTATCGCACTGTGGATTGTACAAAGTTTTCCCGCAGCTCCACAACCATCATGCTCCAAGGGTTCATCTGGATGGTGTTCGTAGACCCAACCAGAAGCACCGTCAACTTTTGTTTTTCCTTTTTGCAGCCACATATGAGTCTAACAAACTCACGGGGTAATTCAGCTAGCAAACAGAGTCAATTCCTAAAGTACCGTATTAACACCCGATCCTCATTCTCACACTTTTTCGATCATCCTCTGAAACTCACACCTGCGATTGTCAAAAACATGACAAAAAGATTGCGAAACGCGGTCTAACTCGAATGCTAAAGTTAAAACGGAATGTGACTCCTGTTCCGTTAAAAACCTCTTGACGACTCATAAATACGAGTCATTATTTTCTTAGGGCTATCATCGGCGAGCGGCTATGGATGAGAGGAGGAAATAGTAAGCCAAGAAGAGGAGGAAGCTTTATGTTTGTTGAAAATTATAGGTTAGACACGATGATTGGCGGCAGGGCGCAGAACGTGATTCCTTACCCGAAGATTTCCGACGATGACTGGCAAAAGTGGAAAGCGTTTCTTCCAGTGAAATCAGCATTACTTTACAAGAAAGTGTTGCTTCACAACTCAAAGAATTTCCTTCACACCGCTTATGGTATTCCGCCCGATGTTTGCGACGAGATGGTCCGAGGAGCTAGCCACTTCGAGGAGATCGAGGTTTGGGGCAAGCGGGAGATCCGCAAAGACCCCATTGCAGTGGGTCTTACCGGAAACGGCGAGCGCTATCTGATTTGTCGCTGGGGAATGGATAAGCTGATTCCGTTCGAGAGGATAAAGCAGCGTTCTTGGCTCTATCACATCCAGAATTTCAGCGTGATGCTGCTTACTTCAGAAAAATTTTGGCTTACTGGTGCGGCAGCCACGCTTCTTGCCATGGCTCAGATCGGAACATAGTAAGCGATCGAGAATGGCCGCCACTATGCCATAGATGATCGAGTTCAGAGGTTAATGATGCGACACGGATTTCAGGTAATGCGGTTATCTATATGAACTCCTAATATCGTGAGGGTCCTATGACAGAACTCGCCCGGCGTTTTGGGATTAATGGCGGTTCATTTGGTCCTGCGGACCCTGTAGTTATCAACCAATTCTTTACAAATGGTATCCATGGCGGTGAAGAAAGACTCATGCTCGCGGTGCTGGAAGATGCTATTGAATGTTTCCAGCAACATGTCTTTGCCCAATACGTCTGGGAAAAGAAACTGTTCCAAGAGGCGGAAGATTGGATTCTGGAGAGGAACAGCGATTGGCTTTTTTCTTTTGAGAATGTCTGTCAAGCGTTACAGCTGAATCCCGATTACATACGTCGGGGTCTGCTGGTCTGGAAGGAAGCAAGGCGCAAGACCTACTCTGCTAAGACCAACGGTGGAGCCACTGGACAGCCAGCCGGACCGCGTTCAACGAGTGTGATCCGAGAAGATCGAGGGCTGCGAATACTTCCGGTGTGCGCATGTCTTCGCGACGGCAACGCTTAAACCCATCTTGTAGTACAGCGATGGCTGTTTCAACATCAAGTTCGGGCGACAGCAGGTGATCTAACTCAATGAGCAGGCCGGGCTTCCCAGTGTCATTTGCTCGGTTGCGCACAGACTTCAGCAAGTGCTGGCCATACCAACAATACCATGCTGTTATGCCACTGGGACGTGTTGTTCTCCATGTATTTCTGAATGATAACGTTGATCTGCGCGTACTCCATTCCGACCGTACATTCAATCTGTTTCGTGAAGCCGATTCCAAGCGGAGACTTTTGCTCAGCTAATAATGTTATTGTTCCAAGATTGTCCCATCCATCTAGAACGCCGATGATGTAGTACTGCTGTGCCGCTAGAGATAGCTGTCTCCATTCATTGCCGGTTATAGCCGTAGCATCGACCGCAAAAAGTAGGCAACCGGCTATTAGAAATGCTTTTGTAGCCATTTCCTGCCCTCCATCTCCTTTTCGTGAATCACGCGTACAATAAAAGCACGACATGTAGAAAAGCACCAGCACTTAGGCTTGTTGTTTTTCCTTTTTGTAGCCACACATTGAGTGCGTCCCGGTTTTTGTTCGAGTAGGCGTTTAAAAAACGAGCTGTATTACCTCTACGGATCATGACCGAAACCTCGCAGGAGTGGGTAATGGTCACCCCTACGGGGACATTTGAGGGATTGACCGGAACGTCTTCGACGTTGCTAGTTCTCGGGCCGCCGTGACCAAGCACGACCTAGATTTCCTACATCATGCCAGCGTCGTGTGTCATCAATGCGCTTACTGAAATATCTGATCCGCGCAAAACTTATTACCTATAGGCGTCCCGCGAAATGGGCATAGGCTTTGCGTCCAAAAAGATTCCTTCGCTGACTTTTTATGAATACAGGGGCTATGTCATCGGCGGATGGGCAAGACCCGAGTTGACGAAGGGCTCCACGTCAATTGGTGTTGTTTTTAAGCGAGACAAATTTGGATCGCTGATTCGGGTTCATAGATTCGAGGGCAAGTTGTTTGAAGATAAAGAGCAAGCCGAGCAGCACGGAATAGAGTTGTGCAAGGAATGGATTGATAAAGAGTTCAGAGTTTAGTCCACGATAAAGCCCTAGCAGATCGTAATTAGAAATCGCGCTCGATGATGCAGGGCTACCGACATCGAATCAATAAATTAACATTTTTTGCAAGAAACGAATCGCGGACGTAAAACTGGCGGGAAGTAAAATCACCAAAACGAAACCTTGACGGTGCATGAGTCGAGTTATACGTTACTATAAGCGGAACGGCTATGACCCGATACAAAGAGCATCCAATTTATGGAGTTGCAGTTCCAGCACCCGAGAATCGGTGGTACTCCCGGGGACTGGTTTTTGATCGTGACCTGAACCAAACGATAGAAATCAAACGACTCGAATCCAAACGACGTATTTTCAAGACCAAGAAACAGGCTGAACAACACGGACTCGATTTGTGTAAAGCGTGGGTTGATAAGCAGCCTTCAAACACACAACACACGATTTTGTAAATGTGTGGCCGCATCACCGCTACCTTCGAATTCAGTGACATTCGCGTTCGCTGGAATCTCGACCGCGACCTACCGAAGTACACGCCGCGCTTTAACGTCGCCCCGGAGACTTCGCCCAACATTCCTGGCGCCAACGAGTGCAGGCTTATGCACTGGGGTTTGATTCCGCATTGGGCCGCAGACCCGAGTATCGGCAACCGGATGATTAACGCCAGAGCCGAAACGCTGACGGAACTACCGTCCTTTAAGCTGCTCGTTGATCGACGCCGTTGCATTATTCCCGCTGACGGCTTCTACGAGTGGCGCAAAGAAGGAACGCGCAAAGTCCCGATGTGGGTTCATTTAAAGACTAGGGAGCCTTTCGGGTTCGCTGGACTGTGGGACGTATGGCGTAAACCCGACGGCAAGAAATTGGAAAGCTTCACCATCATCACGACTGAACCGAACGAGCTAATCGAACCTATTCACAACCGGATGCCGGTGATCCTGCGACCGGAAGACGAAGAGCAATGGCTTGACGCTTCTCGAACGCCTTTCGCCAAAGCCAAATCTGCATTGAAGCCTTATCCTGACGAATTGATGGACGCCCACGATGTTTCGCCAGTCGTAAACTCGGCGAAGTACGACGGCCCGGAGTGTATCCAGCCGGTTTCAAATGACGATATACCTCGCGACAGGCAGTTGTCCCTGTTGTAAACAATATGAAATCACTTGATCACCTTATCCGCACGCTGGAGTACCTCCGGAGGGATCGTGAGGCCGATTTCCTTAGCCGTCTTCAGGTTAATTATGAATTCAAACTTCATCGGTTGCTCGACAGGAAGGTCAGCTGGCTTGGCACCTTTTAGAATCTTGTCCACATAGGTTGCGGCACGCCGGGATAGATCGGCAGCGCTCACGCCGTAGCTCATAAGCCCACCGTGTTCCACAAATTCTCGGCCAAAGTGCATCGCCGGGAGCCGCCCCTTTACTGCAAGTTCTACGATCTGCGTTCGCTGAGAAGCCACGACAGGACTCGCAAACACGAGGAGACCGTCAGCACGTCCCTTGCTTGCGGCTCGGAAGGCGGTTTCAATATCCTTGGGTTCTAGTACGTCTAGGGATTGAAGCTGCACCGCGAGCGCACCAGCGGCGCGTTCCGCCTGTTTTAACGATTGTGCGTTGCCCGGGGTGGTCGAAGACCCTAAGATGGCAACGCGGGAGAGCCGAGGAACGACCTCCTTCAGAAGCTCCACTTGTTTTCCGCTTATCTCTGGGGAAAGCGCTGACAATCCGGTAATACTCCCGCCAGGCCGCGCAAGGCTGGCGACGAACCCATTGCCAACCGGGTCATTATCAAACGCCATGACGATGGGAATCGCAATAGTTGCTTCCCTGGCGGCACGGGTTGATTGCGGACCTGGCGTGACGATGACATCTACCTTGAGACGCACTAGCTCGGCTGCAAGGTCAGGTAGCCGGTCCGCTTTGCCCTCTATAGATCGCCACTCAATAACAATGTTCTTTCCCTCAACGTACCCAAGCTCTCGCAGACCCTGCCGAAATCCCTCAATGCGGGTCGTCATAACGGAAAGGGTGGAAGCGGTTAGCCATCCTATCCGTGGAACTTTCCCTGCCTGCTGCGCCTCGGCGAAGTGGATGGTAGTTAAAATAAGAGCCAGGAGCGCATAGACAAGGATTTTTGCCTTCATAGGCTTCCTCCGAAATGGGTCAGCTAAAACCAGGTGTGGCTAGTAGAAGTGTGGCCTGGTTATTTCACCACCTGCTATGATCTGTCAAGTTCGCAGCGCCAACGTAATTCAATAATCCCGTGGAACGCCTAATTGGGAATAGTGGTGCTAGAACGTTGTAACATCAATCTGTCAGTGTATACGGCAGTGGACGAGGGCTTTTACTAATAGCCCCTAGCCTTCATGCACTTATCGAAAACCCGCCGCTTTTCGCCAACGCCAGCAAAGGCGGACTCACGCTCGCACTCAGACAAGTCGCGGTCACGATCTTTAATCTGACTCTTGGGGGTATCACTCAATCCTGCTGCTGACTAACTGGGGGCTGTTGCATGACGGGCGGCTGCTGGCTAAGTGGGGGCTCCTGGATGACTGGTGGCTGTTGGATTACCGGAGGCGGTTGGATAACTGGCCGTTGGGGGGCGCATCCTGCTACTAATATCACCACAACCAGTGGTAATCGAAGTCGCATAGTCACCCCCTTTGGCGTTACCCTAATGGCATTTTAGCAGCCTTGACTGCACATGCTAAGCGGCGCTATAGGTGTAGCCGCTTTGCGGAGTTCCACTACGTGTTGATCGACGACGATACCCTCAAACAACTGCTGCGGATCAACGATGAACTGTTACAGCTATGCAAGTTTTTGAAAAAAAGCGCGACATGGAAACTTCATCCCGCCTTATACCCCTGGTGGACGACCTTACCCACATTCTGATAGAAGCAGGCAAGAACAAATTACAATGATGATGCAGCCATACAAACAATACTTCATCGAAGGCAGTGCGCTGATGGTTCATCCGTTTAGCCCGGACTGGTTCGTTGACGGTAGTGTTTTGTCGGGTCGATTCGAGTTCAATCGTTTTTTAATTTTAAAGCCTCTTGAGTCTGTTCGCCCCGGTGCACTAAACTGTGGCCATGAAGATAGTCGTTGAAATATCTCCTGAACATTACGATGACCTCCTTGGGAAACTTTCTGTTGACTCTGCTGAATACTGTATACTTAAGAACGGAATCGTAACCGGGGGTTCGGCCAAAGCTAATCGGATTATCGAAATTGCCTGCGAACTATCCGAAGCCAAGGCGCTACTCCACGTGGCGCAAGAACTTTGCCCTGAAGCCGCATTCGAAATAGAAAAAGGAGTCACGCTGGCGCGACCGTTACGTTGATTTCAAACGCTGCAAATTCGCTCACAAGTGACTTTAGCGACTCATAGTGGAATGTCGGACGAAATATATTTCGGCTCGTTCAGAGCGTGGGGGCCGGTGTACGATCACATCCTTGAGTTCCTAAAGCGTAACCACGGACGCAAACTCGTGAAATCATGGACGCCGAGATTAACATCTCGGACATGGTTCAATAAGTCCCGTGGCGAAGTACCTCCAACGCTCCTGTCCCAAGCGTAACGGCTCTTTGATCCCCTTCGGAAATGGCGAAGATCCGATCCGCATCGGTGATTGGGCATCGGTCAGTACCGAACGGCTATGTAGATCATTACTACAGTAAGTAATAAAAACTCATTCACAAAACGTCTTTTTGGCTAATGAATACAGTTAAAATCTGTTTCACGGATTTCGCAAAGATCTTTTTTTAGCCATGAAGCACTGAGGGCCGCCCGCCTGATTTAGCAAACGGCCCTCAAGGACATTATTTATTACGGGCAGACCTCTCCACAATTGTCATCATCACGAGGCTGGACTTTAAAGTTATCCGTCTTGCTTTTGCTTGGTATAAAATCACCATATGTATTGTAATCGATGACTTTGGTCATCCATACTTTGTACTCACCGCCCGGATTGGGCGTGGGCAAGAAGGGGAAGAGTTGCACGGTTATCGATCCGCCGCATTTTCCGATCCCCGTACCGTGAGGTTCCTGCACATAGTGATCGACAATAAGACCGCCGCTCACAGTCACCTGGCGGTTAGCGATGTCGTCCATTGAAAGAAGCTGGCTTCCGGACGGATCAGTCACTTGAAAGTAATATTGTCCGTCTGGCAAGCCTGCCGCCGTGCACGGCGCGTTGGGGCGAGGGCCACCGTTCAAGTGAACGTCTGTTTGAAAGTCGTAAACGTTTCCGTTCACAAAACTACTATCCCAATTGGTGGTAAAAATCGCTCCTGAAACCTGTGCTATAGCAGCCGTGTTCAACACCATAGTAAAAAGAGCGATAATTGTCGCCCCAAGAACAAAGTAATTCCGGTTTTTATACATGACTTTAGTCCTCCTTTGTGAAATGAAGCTACAAAGAAGGGCAACAACGATGCCGACTGAAATTTATGCAAATGTCACTCAAAGTACCTCAAAGGACTCCCCCAAGTGACGAATCTGTCAAAGCGTCATGACAAAGGTCACGCTGCCTAGCTTCAGGAAGTCAAACTGGACGGCTACCGCTGTCTAGCTGGCAAGGGAAACCACCAGGTAACGCTTTGGTCACGTCGGAAGAATTTATTCACCAAACAGTTTCCACGCATCGCACAGGTTTGTGAACAACTAAAACCCGACACTCTGCTTGATGGTGAGATCGTTGCCCTCGATAAAAACGGACAGCCATCGTTCAACCTACTTCAACATCATCGGTCCCAAGCAAGCGCGATTCATTACTATGCGTTTGATCTACTTATCTATCGTGGGAAATCCCTGCTAAGTATTCCGCTTGAGCAACGGCGGGAATTGCTAGCCGAAGCCCTAAGGAATGCCAACGACGGTCCCGTTCGTTTGTCGGAAGTATTCGAGAGTGATCCAGTTGATCTAATAGCAAGCGTCAAAGACTTAGGCTTTGAAGGTATCGTCGCCAAGCGTAAGGACTCCGTCTACGAATCGGGCAAGCGAACCGGCGCATGGGTCAAGTACAAGGTCAACCGTGGGCAGGAGTTGGTGATCGGTGGCTACACGCCGGGGAATCCGTTTGATGCGCTGATCGTCGGCTATTATGACGGCGACAGACTTCTGTATGCAGCCAAGGTGAGGAACGGATTTGTGCCGCAAGTTCGACGTGAAGTGGCGACTAAGTTTAAGGGGCTACAGATCGACACCTGCCCGTTCGCTAATCTCCCCGAGCGGAAGCGGACCCAATGGGCGCTGACCAAGGACGAAATGAAAAACTGCGTGTGGCTCAAACCGGAGCTGGTCGCCCAAATCGAGTTTTACCGAGTGGACGCCGGATGGACACCTGCGGCATTCGAGGTTTGTCGGGTTTAGGGAGGATAAAGCGGCGAGGGAGGTTGTGCGGGAGGGCTAAAGCCAGAACAAAAAAGCTCTTTACAACTTACTCTCACCCGTTATAAAAGCGCTCACGGATCATCCATTCAGACGAACAAGTCGCTTGTGGAGAGCCTATGAAAAATCTGTTGGTCGCCACCGTTTTGCTTGGGTTGTCGGCTTGTAGTTTCTTAAGGTCTCAAGTTGCCGTGTTTCATCAGCTTCCTAAGGACCTTTCCGGTACTACCTATGCCATGATTCCGTTCAAAGAGCAGGAGGCAAGCCTTGAACATAAGGCCTACGAAGAGGGTGTACGACAGGAACTAAATGCAAAAGGCTTTCGCGAAACCACGGTAGATCAAGCGCAGGTAGCAGTATTTCTATTTTATGCCATAGATACCGGTAGAGAGATTGTTTCGTCTTATCCAATCATCGGCCAAACCGGAGTCTCATCAAGTTCGACACAAGGAACGATTCAGAGTTACGGTAGTTACGGCACCTATTCTGGTACGACGACCTACACGCCGACTTACGGAGTTGTAGGAACGGGGGTGACATCGCAAACTGAGTATACGCGTGTCTTAAGACTCGATATTGTTGATAAGCAAGCGCTTGCGGGTGGAAATATCAAGAAACTTTACGAGGGAAAGGTAGTCAGCAGCGGTTCCAGTAGCCAATTGGTTCAAGTTCTACCGACGATGATAAAAGCTTTGTTTGAGGACTTTCCCGGTCAAAATGGCAGCACAAGAAGATCAACCCGCCCCTTGGAGTGATGCAGGAAAATGGCGGAGTCTCCCACCAACTTGCTGATGACTTATTTTCATACTGGCAGAATGGATGACAGGTGGTGACGCTGTTTTTGATAACTTCCTATAAATCATCTTCATAAGGGACTTTCTAAAATCTGCGTCACCTAGTGTCACCTGTCACCAGCAGTGCGATAAATTACTACTCGACGCGCTAGCTTTCGGGCGATACCACTCTGTTTGCCGGTTGCATCAGAAACGGTGTTGTTGATATAGAAGACAATCCGCACATTCAATCTTTGAGAGCCTACCCACCAGTAGGTTTGGACATTCTTATCGCGTAAACGCATCCGTATACCATGTCACAGAAGAAATGGGGCGAAAGTTTTCTTAAGAGCGGTCTTCCGCTTGAGCATCTAACTCTGACCACACTGAATGCTCTCGGCTGGTCGTGTCAGCCAAAGTGGGAGTACAGCCGCGTAAACCGGGAATTCAAACTAAGCTATTTTGAGATCGATCTCATCGCGTATGCACCGTACAACAGGGAAACCAATCTGATACTTTTGACCGAGCGCAAGTATCACGACGAGCAACGCTTTTGGTTCTTCCTGCCGTGCTCCACGATTGACCATCAAGCACAGTACGGGGCGATGTCCGCCGGCGAGGACCTCGAATCGGATGAATATATGCTTCACTATGGTCCCTACATCCCACTTAAACGCCCAAAACGTCACTCGCTCTCGAAACTGGCACCGCTGTCGATGTGGGGTGTTACGGTCTCAAAATCAGGCGAGAGACAAGACAATGCCATTCGCAATGCTCTTGAGCAGTTGGCTTATGCCTTTGTCCCCTTCTGTCTGGAAGAAGTTTATAATTTCGGCTCAGTCAGGTCACCGCTGTGATTCCGACTATCGTGACGACAGCTAAACTCTTTACGCTAAGACCAGCCGTGCAAACCTTAGAGAGCATTCGCGAGGCGAAAGCTCCTCATGAAGTGGCCGACGAACTCTCTTGGACATGGTGCTACTACGCAGCACATGGAACCTTACTAGAACATAACAATACCGAGATCGAATTCTGGAAAAAGCATAATAAGGACCTACGCTGGCAAGGTCTTGAAGATCAACTAGCCTATCTCTGGAGCGGCCTTCACTGGGTTTTGGTCGTGAACATCCATAACCTCGGCAATGCAGTCAGATCCTTACACCACACCTTCCTCGCCTTACCAAAAGACTTCTCGCGAACTCGCCAGCTATCAGCCATAAGGAAACCGAAAGCTAAGACTCGGCAAAAGTTACCTAAACAGAGGACACAATGAATGCAGCGAACGTGATCGCGGTACTGCAAGAATACATTGAAGAATTTCAACGCATTCAATCGCGGTGTTTCACAAACAGAGACATCGCGTATCTCTACCCAGACGATGATTTGCTCTGGCGTCAAAAGACACTCGAAATACGCGATTTCCTCACGGATACCCTAGGTCCAAACGTCTATTCCGCCCAAATTCTTGATTATTACACCAAAGGCATGTTGGCTATTGGCGTCCCATCTCGCAAAAGCGTCCTAGATACCATCGGAGTACTCAAAGCTGTAATAACCAGGCTACAGCGCAACCCTGGACTTCTTGAACGGCGCACGCCGACGGCATCTATCCCATCCAACAAAAATGTGTTCCTTATACATGGCCGCGATGAAGGCAAGTGGCGTGAATTAAAGGATATTATCCGCGACAAGTTTCAGTTAAATCCGATCGTTTTGAACGAGCAACCAGACGCGGGATGTTCCACTCTCATAGAGAAATTCGAGTACTACGCCAAGAACTGTTCCTATGCTATGGCCATTTTCACCCCGGATGATCAAGTGACATCGTTAGATGGGGAAAACTATGTTCAAGCCCGTCCTAACGTTATATATGAGCTCGGCTGGTTTTGTGGGAGGCTAGATCGCAAGCGAGTTATTCTACTGTTGAAGGATGGAACCTCGGTGTTCTCAGACTTCGGTGGGATCATGCTAAAGCAGTTTCGCACCAACGTTGCCGAGCGAATCGACGAAATCCGCACAGATCTCATCGCGGCTGGTGTGATTTCTTAAACTGAGCACGCAATGCCTGACGCCACACCTAGCGAGCAATTGCTTGGTCAAATACTCGGAGAGCTAAAAGAGCTTCGCAAATCCTTCGACGAAAGAAACAGGCTCATCGACGCACAACTCGCCAATTCTCAACAGTTCAACCAACAAAACCCCGCTACTGACCCAGCAGCCGTTGAAGACCTCCAACGCCGCGACCTCCAACGACAAGCCCGGGAAAACACAGAAAGCTACGTCAAAATCATTACTGCGTTGTACGACAAAGGAACTGCCTACACTAATCTCCTCCTCATAGGCGGTTACGCAAGCTTTTTTGCTTTATGGACCAATACCCGTCCACTAATCACTACAAATCAAGCTCGCTGGGCAGCCATCTTAATGCTGATCTCTGCTTCCATTTTCGTCATCTTTGAAGTTTATAAGATGCTCCAAAACACTGCACACCTTGTTAGATACCAACGCATCCTCCAACAAAACATCGAAAACGAAGCTAACCCAGCCGTTATCAACGAAGCATTCCGCGAGTACGATCACGCCTACAACCAACGCCGGAACCGTTTAATCATACCTTGGTTCATTTCAAACTGTTTCGCCGTACCGACCGCCTTGATTGCCGTATCAATTCTACTCTGCGGCTTCATCTCTGGACTATTCTAAAGTTTAACGAAAGCCATTTCTCCGACTCACACCAAGCTCTGCTTGCTCACCTTTTTCTTCAAGCAGCAATCTCAAAAGAGTTTCGAGACCTTGCTCTCGCGAAACCTTCAAATGCTGAGAAACAAATCTAATCTTGTGCAAAGCCGCGCCGGAATCCAACACCGTGACATCATCCCACCGCTTCTTTCTGTAGGTCAAAAGCATAAACAACAAATTTTTAAGCGATGGCACCCGAGAGCGTATGGCCGGGGATATTCCAGGCCGAGCAGGGAAGGGGTACGGCAAGCGCGAGAAGTACAAGGGATGCGACTAGTGCCACGGTTGCCAGCTATGCCATATCAGACGAAGAAGGGGCAAGGAAAAACGGTCTGGACAACCGGCAATGAACCGCAGTAAACCAGGCCGGTATGAGCGCAGTACACGCTTACGTTCCATGTGGGAAAAGCCTTGTGGCAACGACGAGCAAGAATTGCCGTAGTGGACCCAGACGCTCGTCGCCAGTTGGAGATCGCAGGCAGGGAAGCACCGAGCCGGATTCTGCATCGCGTCGTTGAACGCAATGTTGGACACTTATTGATCTTCCTCATCGATCCACAAGTACCCTTCCTCGTTATGCTGTCATTTATGGCCTCCGGAGTTACTAGAACCTTGGCTATCCCGTCGACCAAGATTTCTCTAGCAAAATAAGAGCACAACCCGTATCTTAACTAGGGAGCCGCTGCCACGATATTCAGTATGTGTAGAGGCGTCAGACAACTCCGCATTTTTATTGCCTCGCCGGGTGATTGTCAGGCCGAACGCGAAATAGCACGTCGGCTCGTGGCTGAGGACCCTACGATCAAGGCTCTCCAAAGGGATCTCGACGTATCGGTCGAAGTTTATGGCTGGGAGGGTGTCGTGCCTGACATTGGCCGCCCTCAATCTCTTATTAACGCTGCGATAGAAAAATATAACCCTGACTGGTTTATTTTTATTTTTTGGCACCGGTTCGGGATTGATGCCGGAAAGGGAATGACAGGTACTGAAGAGGAGTGGACTGTCGCTAGGCAGCAGTATGAGCAGGGTAAGGGGCATCCGCATATTAGCCTTTACTTCAACAAGGTTAACCCTCCACCGTTGGAGGCAGATGCCTCACAGATGGATTCTTTGCATAGCTTTAAAGAGAGTATTTTTAAACAACATGAGGCACTAGCCGGCCATTTTGAAGGGCCAAAAGATTTTGAAAATACCTTTAGGTCGCATCTTGCTAAGAGGATCATAGATTTTTCGCCGAAGATTCCACCTCCGGCCGGATATCTTCGTGATCAGTTATTAACAGCCGCTACAGGCTTGCTTAATTGGCCAACTACTCTGGGGACAGGGGATCATATTGAACAACCTGAGTTGCTAACTTTAATTGAGAGAATCCGGGATTCGGAAAGCTCATCAACCATTATCCTTGGATCACCGGGTACAGGGAAATCTGCCCTCCTCGCGAACCTAGCAAATCATTTGGTTAAAGAACGAGTATCCTTCTTGGCTATTAAGGCAGACATGATTGGATCTGACGTGGATTCTTTCGAAGAGCTACGCAAATGGCTTAACTTAACCGTCACTCCACAAGATGCCATTAGAACTATAGCAACCAGTGAGAAAGTTGTCCTTCTGGTCGATCAGCTCGACGCAGTTTCAGAACTACTTGACCGAAAATCCGGACGGCTGAATGTACTACTTAATCTCATCCACTCTTTGGCAAGGACCCCAAGGGTACACATAGTGACTTCTTCGCGGGAATTTGAGTTCCGACACGACGTAAGGCTGACGAGTATAAATGCAGAGAGAATAGATCTTAACGTCCCAAACTTGGAGCAGATAGCTCCGATTTTATCACGAGCTGGCCATGATCCTGAAAGAATGGGAGACTCCCTTAGGGACTTATTACGAGTCCCCTTGCACCTAAAACTTTTCCTTGAGGTCGCTGTTCCGGGAGCTGAATTCGAGTCTCTACAGGCATTGCTGGAGGAATTATGGAACAAGCGCGTCGTAAATCCAGAAGGACCTGATAGTCGTCTTACTTTGCTTGAGCAGCTAGCCGAACGTATGGCAGACGAGGAGACGCTTTGGCTATCGGCCGCCGTTGCGGACACTTTTCCCGCAGCCAGGCAAGCATTAGAGCAGGCTGAAATCCTCGCTCGTGGGCCTAAAGGTCTGACCATTGGATTTCGCCATCAGACCTATTATGACCATACACTCGCGCGAGCTTTCGCTCGTGGTTCACTCGCTCTTTCTGAATACGTTCTGGAAAGACAAGATGGTCTTTTCATCCGTCCAACGTTTCTGTCCGGGCTTAACTATTTGCGCGCTACTTCTCGTCCTGTATACCACAGGCAATTAAAACACTTCCTCGACTCCAACTTGAGGTTGCATCTGCGGATGCTGTTGATCGAGTTTTTAGGAGAGCTAAAGGACCCGGATGACTATGAGGCACAACTTGTCTTGCCTCTGTTGAGTTCCGAGCGTGAAGCCCCTCGCGTCCTCCATTCAATTGCGAATAGTCAAGGTTGGTTCGTGCGGCTAAAAATCGAACCGGTTTTTCATGAATGGCTATCTGCACTTCCTGAAAAAGCAGCTCATTGCGAACCCATTCTGAGCTCAGCGGCTCGGTTTGCAGCCAAAGATATGCTGGAACTTGTAGAAACCTTTTGGACCGGAAACGCGGATTATGAGGGC
>Ga0209819_10000251_pt1 | contig 15323 bp, 21 predicted proteins | sample PPLLak2March2015_FD_187248 | JGI IMG/M metagenome (GOLD analysis project Ga0209819, IMG submission 187248) | Freshwater sediment microbial communities from Prairie Pothole Lake near Jamestown, North Dakota, USA - PPLs Lake P7 Core (1) Depth... | ecosystem: Environmental > Aquatic > Freshwater >... | reverse complement strand
CATGGAGAAAATCAACCAGGCAGTGAAGCGGTATTACGAGGATGCCGGGTTTCAGGTCGCAGGAATCCAAGGGCTTGAAGTGACCAAACCCGTGGAGCAAGTGAAGCTGCCGGATTATGCCTCCTATAAAGTTGCCCGAAATCTGTTTCAGCAGAACCCCAAGGCGGACGCCATTCTGATTCAGGGACGCTGGCGCTCCGTCGCTTGCGTCGCAGAGCTTGAAGGCGACACCGGCCGGCCGGTCATCTCCAGCACCGCAGCTTCTCTGTGGTGGGTGCTGCAAAAACTAGCCATGAAAATCCCTATCGAAGGCTATGGTCGACTGCTGCGATAGAGGCATCGGACCTTCTCCCCAACGGAAACGGCTCTGCTCGCAGGATTGACGTATGGCGCAAAAAAGAACGGGCCTCCTTTGCGAAAGGAAGCCCGTTCTTGACGCTACCGCGTCGTCAGTGAACTCTCTATATGTTCTGTAGTGCCCGCCTCACCGCAAGGCGCTTCCCATGATTCGATCTCTTGTTTCGGCGAGATTCAAGTCTGCTATGGAGAAGTCCTTCCTCTTGGCTGCTCGCCTTAGCGAGTTAGCACCTTCAGGTGCTTGGGTTGAGGGCTTGATTCAGGCAGCTCGATGCCGAACAAGATGCCTGACCGAACTGTTGGCGCCCGCCTCTGGCGGGCCATATTCGCCCGGTGGACTGTTCTCTCCTAACATGAGTTACCTCCAATCTGAGAAGAGCTGCAACGGGCGCGCACCGTTCTTACTCTTCCGGTCCCTGGTGGGAGGTTCAGGACACACTTTTTACGTACTGCTGTAAAACATTCTTGTCAAGACGTTTTTAATTTTTTTTTCTGACGGTCGATTTCGAAATTCTTGCGGTGAAAATGTTTCAAATACGTTGCTCAATCGTCCAGGTAAACCACCCTCGGCTCGCGAGCATCGGGCACCTTCTTCTCGGCGGTCATCGTCGCCGCGCTCAGATCCGTGCCGGTGATTAATTCATATAGTTTACCCATGGCCGCCGGGCTATTGAGTCGTGTCAAACCGCTCGCCCGGCCCATTTCTTGGATCTGATTCGCCATCGACAACAATGGCATCGGCATCTGCAGCTTGGCCGCGACCTCCAGCGCTTGACGTATGTCCTTGTAGCTATTGCTGAGCGCGCCGCCGTGGTTATTGTTGCGCTTCATGAACTCTTCAAGGCGTGCCGCAGAGGCTTGAGAACCGGTAGTCCTGAGCAGTTTCAAAAATAATTTGGGATCGGCGCCTTGCGCCGTCAACCAAGAGCAGATTTCTGCAGTCGCGATATTGTTCGCCGTCGCATACATGATCACGGCGATCTTAAACGCTTTCGGCATCCAAGGCTCAGGAAGACAAATAATCGTTTGCGCCAGTTCCTTCAAAAAGCCGATGCAGCCTTCAATGATCTCTCGCTCAGCTCCAACGGCAATGGTGAACTGTCCCTGCGGAATGATAATCGCTGGCGCCCCGTTGGCGTGGATGGTGCCACCCAGAAAGGCCGCCTGCTTCTCCTCTAGTCGGCATTGCAACTCTCGCGCACAATCGGGATCGGTACCGCTCAGGTCGATAAACGTCATCCCCGGCCGTAGGGTCTCAAAAACTCCGGCCTGTCCGAAGACGGCTCTCCGGACCTCGATTGATGACGGAAGAACCGTCAGCGTAATGTCGGAAACGGCGTCTTGGGCGGAAGCCGCGCCGCGGGCGCCACAGCGCACCATGCTTTCGACCGTTGCGGGATTGAGATCATAGACGGTCAGTGTGTAACCTAGCGCCAGGATTCGTTCGCCGATGGGGCGCCCCGCGTTTCCCAGGCCTATCAATCCAATGGTTGGCATCGTATTTCTCGATAGGTTGCGTGGTTTCACTGCGCCTTAGCCGACTTCTTGAGCGCGTCTTCGACGATTTGATGCAGCGCTTTGCGCCCTGCTTGATCATTATATTTATACGAGTTGATCATGAAGTAGTTTACGCCCTTTTGCGGGACATCGTCCGGGGCAAGATCGCTCTTCGATATATCCATACGCAACGAGTTTACTTCCGCATATTTTTGCCACGCCGTCTGCCCCTCGCGGGAAAGCACCCAGTTGACGAAGAGCTTTGCCGCGTTGGGATGCGGCGGTTTGCTCATGACGGCCATACAGCAGGAGCCTCCTCCCATGACCTCCCCTTCTTTCAAGGGATGTGGAAACAAATCCACCGGAAGACCCTGGCTCTTGGCTTTCATGATCGGTTGGCCGCTGCCGATGTAAAAGAGAATCTTCCCCTGGCCCAGCCAATCCGTGCCCTGCTGCAAATCTCGGGTCAGCTGGATATCAGTTTCGCTCAATATCCGAGTGATAAACTTATGGCCTAACGCCGGCGTATAGTAAAAGAAGAGAAATGTCTCCCCGCCACCACCCGCAACCCGGGGATCGAAACTACCCAACTTGCCTTTCCATTTAGGTTGCAGCAAATCCCACCAGGATTGGATCTCCAACGGATTGAGCAGTTTGGTATTGTAAGAACCACGCCGCGTGCCGACCTCGCCGGAAATGATGATCGCCGCCTGGTTCTGCGGGTCGGCAAAATGCAATTTTCCATCCCACCAGGCGGATGAATCGTTGACTTCCGGCAAGAGCAACAGAGGCTTTAGCGGTTCCAACGTCCCCGGCGTAAAGGATGCGAAACTCGAAGATCCCCCCATGACCAGGTCCGCTAGATACTTTCCTGCCCGTCTTTCAGCGACGATGCGTTGATAATGATCCGCTCCTTTACCGGGAACGAAGTTGAACTTGATCTCTGGAAAGCTCTTCTGAAAAACCGCCCAGAGTTGTTGGTACATCGGGTTGTGCGGTCCATAAATCACCACTTCTCCGTCTTTTTTTGCAGCCTCAATGGTTGTTTCCCATTGCCTCTTCCAGTCCGATTGCGCACGCGCCAAGACTGAGAAGCTCAACAGAAAGCACAATGAAGCGAAGACTACACACTTCCCATAGGTTCGACCGTTCACATCGACCTCCGGACGAGCAAGCTTTTGTCGTTTATTTGTGAGCCTGCAAACCCGCCGCGGTGAACGGACCGGCGCCCATGACTTGATGCACTTCCCACTCGATCAAGTCGAAAGTCGTGAACCCGGCCGCTGTATAGGGATCGCCACCGGCAACTTGTTCGGCCTCTTGCCGCGATCCGGCACGGATAACGTAGATCCCCAGTTTGCGATCCGGCGTCGGCCCCGAGAAAAGAATTTTTCCGGCTTCGTGCTGCTGCTTCATCCAGCTCAAATGTTGATCCAAGCTCACGGTCCATTCTTCGCGCGGCTTTACCGGACGTCTAAGCACTAAGTACCACATCAAAACCTCCTAGCAGGTTCGTGGTTTTAGGTTACGATATGATGAAGGGATATGACTGCTTGCCTCGGCTGTCAAGACATTTGTCAGATCTTATCTACCCGCTGCGATGGCCACAGAGCCGACGACGACACAAACCGTGCCAGCGATCGTGCGCCGATTGATCTCCTCACGGCCGCGCAGCAAAACAATCGCAATTAGCAGATTCCACAGCGGCGTCGTCGCAACGATGGGCGAAACGACCACGACGCGGCCGGTGCTCAAGGCCATGAGCGACAGCAATGCCCCGACGGCCTCAAAGAAACCCGATGCGACGAAATACATCATACCTTTCCGGTGCCAAACCGGACCGCGATCGGAACGCGCCAGCAAGTACGGAATCGCGCCGAGAAGGGAAACCACGGCAACCACGGCCGCGAAAAACACCGGCTCATCGGTGATCGTGAGGCCGTAACGCCGCAACGGGAAGGCGACCCCCGCGAGCACGCCGGCGGCCAGTGAATATAGAATATGCCACCAGCGATAGTTCGGCGCCGGAACGTCCGGCTTCCAGGAGATCAGCACGACGCCGCCAACAACCAAAAGCGTACCCAGGAGAATTAGCCATCCGGCAGTTTCATGCATTAAAGTAATCGCGATCAACGCGCTCCAGAGCGGGTAAGTATTGCGCAGCGGCTGGCTGCGCGAAGTCCCGATCTTGTGCAATCCAACAAAGGTCAACAGGCTGGTAGCGCTCTGGAGTATTCCCAGGACCAGAAAAACCACTAGAGCCGGGAAGAGAAAATCGGGAATGCCGCCGGTCAAAAAGACCGCCGTCCAAAGGGTTACCGTGCGGGCACACAATGAAATCAACGTTGCCGCAAGCGGCGTGGAATACTGAAGTCCAAACCAACCGTAGACTGTAAAAAGGGCGTAGGAAATCGCGGCGAGAAGAGCTAAAGCCTCAGGTGACATGCTGCCGGTCAAAAGGATCTAAAAAGAATTGCGAGTCAAGGCGAAAAAAGTCCGCTGCCGAAAGACGGCTTAACTCCGGCCGCCTTTTCTGTATATAATAGGCGCCGCCCATGGCGCCACAGAATCGAGGAAATGTATGCATCGAATCCTGCTTGGCTTAACGATATGGAGCTTGTTGGCTTTGCCACTGTCGCTATTACACGCGCAGGACAAGGTCCGCGATTTGGTCGTCAGGATCCACGCGGTGCACCACACCCCTGATGTTTTGCGGCCCTGGACCAGAAACAGTCCGCAGCAAGTCAAGGGTTCCGGTGTCGTGATCGACGGCAGACGGATTCTCACCAACGCGCACGTCATACGTTACGCCAGCCAAATCTACGTTCAACCCAACCAGTCTGCCGACCGCATTCCGGCAAAAGTGGAAGCGGTGACTCCGTCGATGGATTTGGCCGTCTTAAAGCTCGATGACGAGTCGTTTTTTGACAAACGGGAAGCGATTCCCTTTGCCGACGAGCTACCCCGAGTCAAAGATACCATCAACGTCTACGGCTACCCGACGGGCGGGTCGGAGCTTTCCGTGACTCAAGGCATCGTCTCGCGCATTGAATATACCGACTATTATTATCAAGTAAGCGGGCTGAGAATTCAGGTGGATGCCGCGCTTAACTTCGGCAATAGCGGCGGGCCGGCAGTCTCCGACGGAAAATTGGTGGGCTTGGTTTTCAGTCTTATTCAAAATGCCCAAAGCATCGGATATCTAATCCCCGTCGAAGAGATTCAACTATTTTTGACTGATATCGCCGACGGTAAATATGACGGTAAACCGCAACTTTATGATTTCCTGCAGACGGTAGAAAACGACGCCTTGCGCCGAAAATTGAAACTTCCTGCGGGCGTCGATGGAGTGATGGTGACCGAACCCTACCGGCAGGAATCGAACTACCCGCTTAAAGAGTGGGACGTTATCACCCAGATCGACAACACACCGATCGACAGCGAAGGCAAAGTCGCGGTGCGCTACGATCTGCGTCTCTCGGCTCTATACTTGGTCCAGAAGCTGGCCAAGAACGGCTATGTTGACGTCACGGTTTTTCGCGACGGCAAGCTCATTCCGATGCGGTTGCCGGTTCAATCGCGCCGAGAACTGGTCATGCCCTATCTATCGAACGCGAGCCCACGCTATTTCATTCTCGGTCCCCTGGTCTTCTCACAAGCGACTCAGGATTACGTCGAACGGGCGAATGCTCAAAGACCGTTGCCCGCAAGCCAGCAAAACAGCCCGTTGATCACGCGCCGTTACGACAAGCCCCGCTTCGATGGTGAAGAACTTATCGTTGTTGCCTCACCGATGTTTCCGCATAGCATCACAAAGGGCTACGACGATCCCGAACGCTTCGTCCTCAGCGAGGTGAACGGCCAGCGCGTCAAGAGTTTACAACACCTGGTCCAAATCCTGCGCGACGACGCTGAGAGTCAGGTCACGCTGAAATTCGCCCGGGCGTCGCGCCGAATGCACGAAACCATGGTCTTTAATCGCGCCGAGCTTTTGGAATCCACCGCCAAGATCATCGAGGAAAACGGTATCCGTTATCCCTCCTCGCCCGATCTTCGCCCGGTTTGGGAGAAATCTGTGACCGTCATGCCCAAGCCGGCTGGGGGCTCGTGATCCAGCCCGGACCCGACCGAGTGGTCCGCCGAAGTTCCAAGTAAACTTCCTCTTTCGCTAGAATGCTGCGTTGATCCCCAAGCGCCGCTGAGATAAGATCGCCGCCATATTAAGCAAAGCCCTGATGGACCGAGGTGTGCCATGCGCAAAAGAATTTTCCCGTGGCTAGGAAAAGAGTTCGTAGAGCTATCCGGCGAAGCAAGGCCAGCGCCAACAGCGGCCGAAGAAGCGCGAGAGCTCTTCCAACGCTACGATCGGGAGTTGCAGACCCAGGGTTTGTCCCTGGACAACACCGTTCGCTCGAGGCTCTGGGGACGCGACCGGGAGAGCCGGAACCAGGGCAGCGACGAACGCGTTAAAATTCTTTCCGGCAAAGCCCGCTCCGCCAGTTCGAGCTATATCGCGCCGAGCCACTTCGACTCGAACGCGAAAGTGTCGATCGACCTGCTCGCGATGAGGCCCTCGCGCGCGGACGCCGAAAAGTTTTTGAAAGAGTACGATCCTGCGATCGTACCGCTTCGTTATTTGACTTATGATTCGGTGGTGGTCCTCTCGGGAGTAACGGCAGTGCTCGCGACTCTCGACGAACAATTGGATAACATTTTACCGCGCATCGAAGATTCGCTAAAAAACGCCGGCAGCTCCTGGGACCGAATCGTGAAAGTCGCCTTTTTTCTCCACAGAAGTCAACGACTAGAAAACCTGAGAGAGCTTTTTAGCACAAGAGTCACGGCTAAAATCCCCGCAATGGAATACTCCTTCGTGGACGGATATTCGTCCGAAGGCAAATTGTGCGAGGTCGAAGTGACCGCAACTCTATGATGAAGGATCAAACCATGAGTGAAATCCGTTTTCGCGTCGCCGTATTGGATGATTTTGAAAAATTAGCCGATACCGTTCCAGCCTACGAAAAACTCAAGGCGCGTGCCGAAGTAAACATCCTTCGAGAACGGCTGGATTCGCCGGAGAAAATCGAGCGCGCTCTGGCCGGCATGGATGCGCTGCTTCTCATGCGCGAGCGCACCTATTTCAGCGATCATGAATATGGCCGGTTGCCGAACCTAAAGTTCATTTCGCAAACCGGGCGCACCACGAGACATCTCGATCTGCCTGCGGCGACCCGGCGCGGCATCGCTGTGGCGGGAACACCGGCCGACAACGGCACTTCGACTAAAGAACTTACGATTGGGCTGATCTTGGCCCTCATGAGAAAAATACCTCAAGTGAACCGGCGCATGCGCGAGGAGAGTTGGCCGCCGCTTGCCGGCCGGTTGCTCGAAGGAAAACCTGTCGGTGTCCTCGGCTTCGGCCGGATCGGCCAAGAAGTGGCGCGCGTTCTAAAAGCGTTCGATGCCCGAGTTCTCGCCTACGCGCGGACATTGACCGCGGAAAAAGCCGGACGAATCGGGGTTGAATGTGTTCCTATGGAGACTTTGCTGAAGGAATCTGACATCGTGACCATTCACGTGCCGCTGAATGCAAACACCCGCGGCATGATCGGCGACAAAGAACTAGCCATGATGAAACCGGGCGCGCTGTTGGTAAATACCGCCCGCGGCGCCATCGTATCCGAGACAGCTATGATCAAGGCGCTCGAAACCGGCCATCTGGGTGGCGTCGGTCTTGACGTGTTCGAGATCGAACCGCTGCCCATGGATCACCCACTCCGCCGCTTCGATAACGCGATCCTCCTCTCCCACCGTGGTTACGCGACGGTAGAAGTCCTTCAAGAGCGTTACGAAGAAGCGATCACGAATATTCTGAACTTCATGGACGGCAAGCCCGTCAACCTGCACAACCCGGAAGTGCTGAAACCGTAGAGTCTCCAAGCGCCATCCTAATCCGACATTTGTTTGTTTTGGCAATAGCACGCGGCGAGGCCGGACAGGATGAAAGAACATCAAGCGAGCTTACTTCCTCTCCCTTGATGGGAGGACAGAGGTGAGGGTGCCTAAAGTTTTCTTGCATTATTCTCGACGCCACCGTTCCATGATTTCCGCTACTCTGTCCAACACAGCCGACCGCGCCTCCGATCGTTCCCACCCCCGCGACAGTAGCCGATCGTACTCGGTGTGCGTATGACGAACGTGAGCCTTGACCGCCAGATCAATCGCCGTCGCGTCAAACGACTTTGCCGCAGCAGAGCGGCCAACTCGCCCGCTGTATTTCGCACAGGCGTGCTTTGCAATCGCTTCAGCCTCGCCCACAGGACAATCTGGGTATCGCGACCGAATGGACTCGGTGAATTGTACGACGTACTGATGATCGGCTTGTTCGCGGGCGAGCGCAGCCTTCTCCCGCGCGACTCGGCGCTTTTCTTCATCGCTGAGACATTCTTCCTGCGCGCGTTCGAGGGCGCCTGGTTCCACGAGCAAGCCCTGTCGTTCGTACCTTTTGCGGGAACGGCTGAACCTCACGACCACCGCGGACAAGGTTGAGTACTTCCGGCTGCGGCGCGTCAGCGCGGCATCTCCCCTTGGAATAAACACCAGATGATCCAGATCCGCGCATTCCAGACAAAGCGGCTTCCCTTTCTCCATTCTTAAAAAGCTCCCCTTCCACAATTCCTCACCGCACTCCCCGCAGACGGACGGTTTCAGGATTGAAAAGACGACAATCTCGCCGTTTGCCTCTATAGCCGCCTTATCATCGGTTTTCATAAATTTTCTTGTGCGCCCCACCCATGAAGTCAAAGCACCACTGGACAGCGCTATGGGTCAGCGGTCACGACGGCGTTCGCAAAGCATACCCTTTGCTTCTCTCTTCCCTTTCTCGTCTCATGTTTTGTCTGGCCAGGCCGAGTGCGGCTTGCAACCGTTCGGACGCATGGTTATACTTTTGGTATGAAAACTGCGATTTCGATTCCTGATAAGGTTTTCGCTGAAGCCGAGCGGCTGTCTCGTCGGCTAAAGAAGTCACGAAGCCAGGTTTACACGGAGGCTGTAACAGAATATATCGCTCGGCACGACCCTGAAGCCATAACCGAGGCAATGAATCGAGTCTGCGAAGCGGTGGACACGTACCCGGATCCAGCCATTGCAGCAGCGGCAAGACGAACACTCGAAGGCGTCGAATGGTAGTCGCCCAGGGCCATGTGTATTGGGCAAACCTTCCAGATCCAACCGGTTCCGGTCCCGGCTTTCGCAGGCCGGTTCTAGTAGTCCAAGGAGACGCGCTGAATCGGAGCCGGATCAGGAGCGTGGTATGTGTCCCTCTAACCAGCAATCTTCGTTGGGCGGAAGCTCCCGGCAACGTGCTCCTTTTGGCCCGAGGCACCGGCCTTCCCAAAGACTCCGTCGCCAACGCCTCGCAGATCATCACTCTCGATCGCGAGTTACTCACCGAAGAAGTCGGCAAGCTCTCTAAACGCCAGTTGGAGTTAATTCTCACAGGCATCGATATTGTCCTTGGCCGTTAATCTTGCCGCTCAAACTCCCCTTTATCGATTTTGTGTTTTTATTGCCATTCATCGAATCACCCTGTCCGCCCTCGCCAGCACGTTTGGCGGAATCGTCAGGCCGATCTTGTTTGGCCGCCTTCAGGTTGATCGCAAATCAAACAAATTTAACCAGCAACGGTTTACCCCATTTCGTCATGCTTGACAGGTCGTCCGAAAGTCCGGACAATGTGGCAAGCTGTCTGACGTGCCAGACTACCGTCGCCCACAATAAAACATTTCGGGTTTTCTGAAAAGAAAAGCGACCTCCGATGCCTGTCATTTCAATGTTTACGGCATTGTCGTTTTGATGTACTACTTTGACAATAAAAAGCACCATCAACCCGATGTACACGTTGAATCTAGCGATGAAGAAGCTGTCATCTCAAATCCCGGACGGTGCTGTGTTGGAAGGGACACTCAGAACCGCTAAACTTAAGTTGGTGCAGGCGTGGATAGAAATCCACAAGGAAGAACTCATGGCAGATTGGAAACGAGCAGTTAGCGGACAATCTGTCTTCAAAATCGATCCTCTGAGATAAGGAGATCTGGGATGAAAAAAGTTGTTGCCGTGAAGGCCAACGAGGATTTTTCATTGGATCTGAAGTTTAACGACGGTAGCGTCAGGAGATTTGATGCGACACCTTACTTGGACCTCGGCGTGTTCACGGAGCTAAAAGATCTCAGCTATTTCAAGCAAGTGAGGATCGCCTTCGGAACCGTCCAATGGCCGCACGAGCAGGAGATCAGCCCAGATACTCTTTATCTAGAGAGCACGCCCATTGACGGATCCAATGCAACAGGATTTGCACAAGGCAACGCGTAGATTCTGGCGACGAAAAACAAGGTAATAATTCGACCCTTTGCCGACTCCTGACGCTCACCGTTGCCTATTGCCCAATGTCGGGCGCTTTCCTTCACCTAATCACTTTGTCCGCTCTCGCCAACACATTCGGCGGAATCGTCACACCGATCTGCTTGACGGTTTTGAGATTAATCACAAACTCAAACTTGATCGGTTGCTCTACCGGCAAATCAGCGGGCTTCGTGCCTTTGAGGACCTTATCGACGTACGTAGCCGCGCGCCGGTACAGATCCGGGTTGTTCGTTCCATAAGACATCAGTCCGCCAGCATCTACGAACTCCGTCGTCCAAAACATGGTCGGCAGTCGATGCTTTGCCGCAATGTCTACTATTCTTGCTCTCTGCCTGAGAAACATCTGGCTCGTCAGTACGAGAAGGGTGCCGGCGCGCGCTCTGGTCATCCCCGAGAGAGCACCGTCGAACTCCTTGGGATCTCGGACCTCGAAAAGCTGAAGCTTCACCGCCAATGCTCGGGCGGCCGTCTCCACCTCTTGCAGTATGGGGCCGCTAATTGGATCTTTCGGATTTGAAAGGACGGCGACGGGGGACGCGTCGGGGAAGGCCTCCTTGAGCAACTCGAGCCGTTTGGCGCTCAAGTCCGTGGTTAGATTGGTCAACCCCGTGATGTTCCCGCCCGGCCGCGCGAGACTGGCGACGAGTCCGCTACCGACCGGATAGGAAACTGCTGTAAACACGATCGGGATCTCTGGGGTAGCATTCTTCGCGGCCAGGGCCGCTCCCGTAGCAGAGGCAAGGATAACATTGACTTTAAGACGCACGAGTTCGGCCGCGAGATCGGGTAACCGATCGACCCTGCCCTCTGCACTTCGAAACTCAAAGGCGATATTCTGGTCCTCGACATAACCGAGCCTGCGCAACTCCTGAAAAAACACCTCAAGAAAAGGTTCGGAGCGTGGGACGTCGAAGGTCAGAATGCCAAGCTGGGGGAGCTTCGCCGGCTGCTGCGCTTCGGCGAGGTGGAACCAAGGCAGAAGCATCACGAATAGTGTGATGGCAAGGCTAACTATTTTGGATTTTTGAGTGTGCATCAGGCTCTCCCTTCGCAAACTAAAGATCGCCGATCGAAATACAAGTCATGAAACTCGACCTTAGTGGTTCACACCGCTCCCCGCGATGAGACTGTGTCGCAATGTCATCCTGAGGCGATAGCCGAAGGATCTCGCCTTCGCAAGTGACTGAAAATACAGATGCATCGCTCCGCTCAGCATGACACCCGAGGGATTTTTTCCTATTGCGACACAGTCTCTAGAGAGGAGATTTTCAAGGCACTTTGTCATGCCCGTTCTAAGAACTCGCGTAGTTGGAGACTTCGACCAGACTCAGGTCGGGATCACGGAAATAGACCGACGCCATCATACCCCTGGCTCCGTTTCTTTCCACCGGGCCGCCGACGAGGCGCACACCGCAGGAATTCAGATGCGCGATGACCTCGGAGATAGGAACGGAGGTCACGAAGCAAATGTCAGCCGAACCGGAGGTTGGCTTGTCCGCTATCAGAGTACTCTCGCGCCCAAGCTGCTGCAGATTGATCTTCTGTGAGCCAAAGGCCAGCGCTTTTCTCCCTTCGCCAAAGGTTACAATCTCCATACCTAGCACCTTGGTATAGAACTCACAGGTTGCGTTAATGTCTTTGACCGTGAAGACTACGTGGTCGATGCTATCGATCTTCATGACTTGCCTCCCGCAATTCCCTTCAAGAATTCCTCCGATGCTTTATTGGCATCGGGCTGGAATCTTACCCCGAGCCCGGTTGAATCTTCAACCGAATTTCAGAACCCTCATGCAATCCAATACATCGCCTGGATTCCCGCTAAAAGCATGCGGGAATGACGGACTTCGGGGGATCCAAACCCCACTGAAGATTGAATCCGACCGAGCGGCTTGGCATATTTAGGTCGCAGCCGGCAGAACAACCGAGTATCGTTATTCATCCCATGCGAACACCCTACCGACCACGGCTCAGTCCCGAAGAACTCGCGCAGGCTTCTGCTGTCACCCTCCGTCATTACAACGCATACGCGGACAGTTTTTGGGACGGCACGAAGGATCACGACGTAAGCCAGAATCGCGACGCGCTTCTCGAACACATGGGCGGCAAGCCACCTTATCGAATTTTGGACCTCGGTTGCGGTCCGGGCCGCGATCTCAAGGGCTTCAAAGACCTAGGCCATGAGCCGATCGGTCTCGAAGGCGCCGAGCGCTTCGTTGAGTTCGCCCGTAAGTACAGCGATTGCGAGGTGTGGCATCAGGACTTTCTCCGCCTTCAACTACCAGTGGAACATTTTGACGGTGTCTTCGCTAATGCTGCTCTGTTTCATGTCCCGAGCCAAGAGTTGCCGCGTGTTCTGCAAGAACTTCGGGCGACCTTAAAACCAGGTGGTGTGTTATTTAGTTCGAATCCCCGCGGCAATAATGAGGAAGGCTGGAACGGCGAGCGCTACGGAGTCTATTACGATTTCGAACGATGGCGGGAGTTGGCGACCGCAGCAGGGTTTGTCGAAATATCGCACTATTATCGGCCGCCCGGTCTCCCGCGCGCGCAACAACCGTGGTTGGCATCCCTCTGGAGAAAATAACGGTTCCAGCCGTTTAAACCGTTCCAGTCGTTCAAGCCGTCAATACCGGGAGCGAGGTGACGAGGAATGACCCACGCTTTTGCCCAGGGCCTCGTCAAAGTGAGTTGAGCAGATGAAAATCCCTCTAAATCTCCCTTTACAAAGGGAGACTTTTCATTCCCCCCTTTTTTTCAGGCGTTTCCGGGTTTTCTGTAAAGAAGTGTTCACCACAGAGGCGCCGAGTTCGCAGAGATCGGAGAATTTTTTAATCAAGAACTCTTTACTCCGTGTCCTCCGCGTCTCCGCGGTGTAATCTCCGAGCCCTGCTTCACATCAAAGCCTGGAGAACCTTTTTCAAAAAGGGAAGGCGAGGATACGAATTGACAGCGAGTACTGCTATCGCATAAGCTGCGGTCAACGATCGAGAAAACAAAAACGATATACACAAGGGAGGGCAAAAACATGGCGGCAGGCAATGGTCAGGCTCAAGGTATCAATGGCGTCATCATTTCATCGGACTCGCATGTCATGGAACCGGTGGATCTTTGGAAGAAAGGTGTTCCGGAAAAATACCGCGAAACCGCGCCCGTCTTTCCACCGCACAAAGTAGGCGAGGGATTTCAACACCATGCCGGCGGCTGGGATCCACACGCAAGAATCAAGGAAATGGAAACGGACGGGCTCAGCTCCGAGGTGCTTTACCCAACTCTTATGTTGGATCTGTTTGCTCTCGACGATGCGGGCATGCAGGAGGCGTGTTTCCGCGTCTATAACGATTGGCTGATCGAATACTGCAGCGTCGATACCAACCGGCTGATCGGTATTCCAGCCATTCCTATCTACAATATTGATGTTGGTATCAAAGAGCTGGAACGTTGCCGAAAGGCCGGGCTCAAGGGCTGCATTATCTGGCAGGCGCCGCATCCGGATCTCCCGTTTCATTCCAGCCACTATGATAAATTCTGGGCGGCGGCGCAGGACCTGGACTCACCCGTCAGCCTGCACATTTTGACCGGCCATAGCTACAACAAGGACAAGGAAAGAAAAGGCGTCGAACGTTACCGCGGCAGCGTCAATCTAAAACTTATGGATATCGCCAACGGCCTCTTCGAGCTGATCTTTTACGGCGTGTTGGAAAGAAATCCTAAGTTGAAGATCGTCACGGTAGAAAACGAATGCGGCTGGCTGCCCTGGATCGTTCAGCAGTGGGATTATTACTACAACCGTTTCCGCAAGCAGAATCCCCCGCCGATCACGAAGAATCCAAGCGAGTTTGTCCGCAACCAGGTCTATTCCTGCTTCTTCAACGATTCGGTCTGCGGGCACAACCTGGAATGGTGGGGCCAGGATAACATTATGTGGTCCAACGACTTTCCGCATCCCAACTCCACCTGGCCCAACTCGATCAAGATCATCAAACGCGATATCGGGCACTTGCCGCTGGAGGTCCAAACGAAAGTCTTGGCGACCAATGTCTGCCGGCTTTACAACCTGGACCTGGCGAAAATACCGACCGGAATTTCGACTGCGGCGGCGGCGGCTCAAGCCTCGGCGTAATCGGGTTTTTCGGGAGGGAACGGATGGCGGCGCACTTTAGCAAGATTCTTTACGCTACGGATTACTCCAAAGCTTCGGCTCGCGCCCTCGACGAAGCCGTCGCTCTGGCCAGGCAGAATCACGCGGAACTGTTGGTGTTGCATGTGATCGATCCCGTGACACCGTACGTTACGGGAGAGGATATCGGTGGGGCTGAACTCTACATGAAGTTGGAAGAGACCACCAAGCAAGAGGCCGAAACCTCCATGAAAAAACTCATGGAAAAACTAAGAACGTTAAAGGTCAACGCCAAAAGCCTTTTGCTCCGTGGCACCTCTCACGAGCAGATCGTCAAAGCTGCCAAGAGCCGCAGAGCGAACTTGATAGTGATCGGCACACACGGTCGCACTGGACTTTCCAAGCTCCTCATGGGAAGCGTTGCCAACAAAGTCGTTTCAACGGCTCACTGTCCGGTCCTCACCGTCCGGGGAAAATAATTTTTGCTATGGTTCAGGACTATTCGTTACAGAGTTTCATCCGTGATATGGAGGCCATTACACGCGACGAAAATTCGCCCGCGGCAATTGTTGCTGCGGCAAAGCCTTTGCTGGCCAAGCTCGTGCAGCGTCCGGACTGCGTTGAGCCAAGTTTCAAGAGGCGGGGCGCCACGGAGTACGGGCGCTATATGCTCCACCGGGCGCCCCGATTCAACGTTACAGCCGTCGTCTGGGGACCCGGCGATGGCGCTAAAGCGCACAACCACGACACTTGGGGCCTGGTGGGCGTGGTCGAGAACGAAATTCAGGAGACCCGGTTTCGGCGTTTAGACGATGGCTCCAAAGCGGAATACGCCAAGCTGGAGATTAAGGACGTTTTGAAGAATTCCGCCGGGATGGTTTCCTGCCTGGTCCCACCCGATGACGATATTCATGAGATGAATAACGTC
>Ga0209819_10000250_pt1 | contig 15372 bp, 10 predicted proteins | sample PPLLak2March2015_FD_187248 | JGI IMG/M metagenome (GOLD analysis project Ga0209819, IMG submission 187248) | Freshwater sediment microbial communities from Prairie Pothole Lake near Jamestown, North Dakota, USA - PPLs Lake P7 Core (1) Depth... | ecosystem: Environmental > Aquatic > Freshwater >... | reverse complement strand
ACGAATTTCTGTCTCCTATCCTGGACATCCTGCCTATCCAATTCTATGCAAACTATCTGGCAAACGAGCTGGAGGTTCCTCCTGGGTTTCTCCGGATACAGAAAGTGATCAAGAAGTTATAAGGACGAAAGTATGGATCCGATGAAGATTTCCGTCATTGGCGCCGGCAGCAGCTACACGCCAGAAATTATCGAGGGGCTGGCAAAGGAAAGATCGAGCCTCCCTGTTTACGAGATCGTCCTGATGGACATCGACGAGCACAGGCTGGAGATCATGACTGCCTTCTGCAGGCGGTTTCTCGACCATATCGGCTGCACGGAAATCCGCCTTACACCGGCAACGAACCTCAAAGATGCAGTTGCCGGCTCCCGGTTTGTTGTAACCCAGGTTCGGGTTGGTGGTAACCAGCAGCGCATCCTGGATGAAAAGATACCGCTCAAGTATGGGTTGATCGGACAGGAAACGACCGGAGCAGGTGGGATGATGAAGGCTTTCCGCACCATACCGGTGATGCTGGAGCTGGCAAAGGAAGTCGAGCAGAATAACCCGGACGCATGGATCATCAACTACACCAATCCGACCGGTCTGATCACTGAGGCGGTCACAAAATATACAAAAGCGAATATCGCAGGGCTCTGCTCTGGCGGCCTGTTCCCGGGTTGGTATACGGCAAAAGCTCTCTCGGTTCCAGCAGAAACAGTTACTTATGATTATGCAGGGCTGAACCACCTTAGCTTTGCCAGCAATATCAGAGTTAACGGAAGGGCGATCAGTGAAGATGAGTTCGACCGGGTTGCGGAGGCAGCTGCGCGCGGCGGGGTTGACTATAACATCATACGCGCACTGAGGCTCATTCCCAGCCCTTACCTTCAGTATTACTACCATACTGCCAGGAGGATCGCTGCTACTCAAAAAGTCGGAAGGACACGAGGCGAAGAAGTCCTCGCAATCGAACAGGAAATCTTCCGAGAATATGCAGACCCAAAAACTGTTACAAAGCCAGAAGCCCTGAAGCGCAGAGGAGGTGGAGGCTACTCCCAGGTTGCGCTCTCGGTTATGAAAGCAGTCTGGACAGATCAGCCAGCACGCGTGATCGTCAATACGCCCAACCGCAGCGCGGTGCGCGGACTTCCGGAGGATGCCGTGGTCGAGATTCCATGCCGGATAAGTGCGGCAGGGATCGAACGATTGGTGTCTACACATCTGCCCGCTTCTGTCTGGGGGCTGGTTGCCGCAGTGAAGAACTATGAGCAGCTGGCAGTCGAGGCGGCAGTCAGGGGCTCGCGAGAGTTGGCGCTGCATGCCCTGCTTGCGCATCCGCTGGTCCGAGACGCTGATACCGCTCGTCCACTGCTGGATGAGCTCCTGGAAGCCAACCGGTCCTATCTGCCTCAGTTTTCCCTATGAGAAACAGGCGCTTTATTCTGGGAATCGACCAGGGCAGCACGCATACTCGAGCCGTGATTTGCGACAGTGCCGGCGTAATCCTTGGGCTGGGGAAAACTTTTGGGGCTTGTCACTCGATCGACGGCATGGAGCGTGCCATGAAGGCAGTTGCAGAAGCGGCTCAGATGGCGAGAGAGGCGGCAAAGGTTGACAGCAATCAGATTGAATTGTTATTTGGAGGGTTAACCGGAGCAGATTGGCGCGACGAATACGATTTGCTCACCGAAAACCTGGAAATGCTTCAGCTTGCGAATCAAGTCCGGGTGGTTAACGACAGCATTATCGCATTGAGAGGCGGCACCCAGGCATCCTATGGGGCAATATTAATCGCCGGAACGGGAGCGAACTGCGCCATCCTTTCACCCTCAGGAGAGAGTTACATTTACCATTATTATGTAGATGACTACTTGCAGGGCGGAACAGGCCTGGGACGCAGTGCTCTTTGGACGATCTACCGGGCAGAGACTGGGCGTGAGGTTCAAACAAAGTTGACCGAAGCGGTTTTGGAAGCGTTAGAGTTTGCCAGCGTAGACGAACTGCTGCGAGCACAAGCTGAGCGAAGATTACCACATGATCGGGTCAAGGAATTGGCTCCCCTCATTTTTCGGCTGGCTAAGGAAGGTGATTTCGCAGCTCAAAAAATCATCCGTGCATTTGGGGTAGGATTGGCAGAGCTGGTAACGGCAGGTTTCCGACGATTCTCCATGACGGAGATTGATGTCGAAGTCGTGCTATCAGGCAGCATCTTCAAAGGACCGGGGACTTTGCTGCAGGAAACGATCCAGGCAGAGATCCAGCGAGATGCGCCTCATGCACGGTTGGTCAATGCCCGCTATGAACCCGTTGTCGGCGCGATGATCCTGGGACTTGAGGCTTGCGGTGTAGAAATCGATCCTTCTGTTGGGGATACTATAGAACGAAGCAGTCAGGCTTTTGGGCTGGTGCGCGTATGAATATCCAGATCAAGGGTGCCAGAGAAAACAATCTCAAAAATATCGATGTTGAATTCGGCGAGGGTCTGACCGTCGTAACCGGTGTGTCAGGATCCGGAAAGACTTCGCTTGTATTCAACACACTCTATCACGAAGCGCGACGGCGCTTCCTGGAGATTTATTCAACGGGATCAGCGGTCAGGTTAGCCCCCGCCGATGTGGATTCGATAACCGGGCTGGGTCCGGCTGTGGCAGTCGGGCAAAACCTGCTCAACCGCAACCCGAACTCTACGCTGGCGACCGCATCGGGTGTGCATCCCTTCCTGCGACTGGTATATGCCAATTTTGGCGAACGAGGCTGCTTGAAGTGCGGGACTCCGCTGCGGGCATACAGCAAAGACGAAATTATCGAAAAGCTCGAAGAGCTATCAAAAAAAGGACCGCTGCAAGTTTTTGCCGTGATCGCTCTGGGCGTCGCCGGAAGCCACCGCACCTTGCTGTCAGCGCTCAGGGATTCCTTTGGAGATCAGGCCTTGCTCGTCGATGGCAGGCATTGGGGCGGAGAGCCTCTCGCCCTAACCACGGGACACGATATCGAAGTGCGAGTATGGCCGCTTCCCAGCTTCCCTGCAGCAGAAAAGTCTTCCTTCCAAGACCAGGCACTGACTGGCTCAGTCCCCGATTTTCGCCTCGTTTTACAGCTTGCAGCATCACTGGGCGCTGCCATCGTCTCTGCTCGCCAGGAGGGAGACAAGGCAGTCGTTTTCAGCCGTGCTCATCTCTGCAGCGGGTGCGGTACCCCATTCGATAGTTTACGCCCGCTGGATTTTCACGGGAACTGCCCTCACTGCCAGGGAACCGGCTGCCCAGAATGCGCGGGTACAGGCCTCCCACCCCAGGCTGCCGCGGTCCGCTGGAACGGCTGGCGGCTGCCGGAGCTTCTCTCAATGACCATCGATGATGTACTGGTATTATTATCGGTGGATAGTCTTCCGAAAGAAGCTGCCCGCCTACGGCAGGAAATCGAGAGCCGCCTGAGAGCTTTGCAGAAGGTTGGATTAGGTTACCTGCAGCTTGACCGTTCCTCTCCTACACTCTCACGCGGCGAAGCTCAACGCGTGCGCCTGGCTCTTACCCTGATCAGTAAGCTGGAAGATATGCTGCATGTGTTGGATGAACCGACTGTAGGACAGCACCCGGATGATGTGCAACGACTTCTGCCTGCTTTCCGTGAGCTCTCAGGACCGGTGATTTTTGTAGAGCATGACCGGACTGCTGCCGCAGGAGCCGACCGGGTGGTCGACCTGGGACCTGGAGCGGGGCATCTGGGAGGCAGGATCGTATTCACAGGCAGCCCGGAAGAGCTTTGGCATGCAGATACCCTTAGCGGTCGTTATTTCAGCTCCAGGGAAAAAATTCAACCCGCAGAGTCTCTACCCCCAGATGAGTTTCTGACGATCCAGGGAGCTTATCTGCGTAACCTGAAGAATATCGATGTTCGCATTCCCGTGGGGCGACTATCGGTAATCACAGGAGTATCGGGGTCTGGAAAGTCTACCCTGGTGGAGGGTGTACTGGCAGCAAGCCTGGAGAGCGGCAAAGCAACCGGGTGCCTGGGGGTTTCAGGGTTAAAGATAAAACCAGTTATGGTAGACCAATCCCCTATCGGGCGCAACCCGCGCTCGAATCCTGCGACGTATACGAAACTGGCGGATATTATCCGAGATTTGTTTGCCACAGCAACCGGGTTGACCCCCTCTCACTTCTCTTTCAACCGTCCAGATGGTGCCTGCCCTGAATGCAAGGGATTAGGAGCAGTTGAGATGAGTATGCGCTATCTACCCCCCACCTGGGTCACTTGCTCATCTTGCAATGGCCTGCGTTTTACCGATGAAGTCCTATCCCATAAACTTGCCTTTGGTGATATGGAGCTTGATGCAGCCGGGTTTTATAACCTGCAAGTATCGGATGCGCAGCAAATTTTTGAGAAGGAACTTCGTCTCTCACCTGTATCAAAGCAGACTGGCCTGCGAATACTGAACGCCTTGGTCGATATCGGACTCGGGTACCTCACCCTCGGGCAGCCGTCTCCCACCCTTTCCGGAGGCGAAGCCCAGCGTGTCAAACTTGCTCGCTACCTGGGACAGAATTCGCTTGCCAGGCAAATGCTGGTGCTAGATGAGCCGTCTACCGGGCTGCATCCGCAGGATTTGGCAGGGCTGCTGGCTGTGCTTGACAGATTAGTACGCCACGGCGCTACGATTGTGATTGTGGAGCACAACACCGATTTGATCCGGGCAGCGGATTGGATCATCGACCTGGGTCCAGGTGCTGGAGAGAAGGGCGGCAGACTTATCTATGAAGGCCCGGCAGCAGGATTGTCTGCAAATGAAGAATCATTAACCGGAAAGGCGCTGCGGGAAGAAGAATATCTTGCTCCTTCTCCCCTGCCTGATCCATCACTCGATGCTCAATCGAAGAATAAGGGCAGAACAATATCCATTACCGGTGCGCGAGTCCATAACCTGAAGAATGTGGACGTTGAGATTCCTAAGGGTGAGCTGACAGTTATTACCGGGGTTTCGGGTTCAGGTAAATCCAGCCTGGTAGGTGATATATTGGAGGCAGAAGCACGGCGGCGGTTCCTGGAAACGCTCAGCCTATATGAACGCCAGGCCACCCAGGAAGGACCAGAAGCACTGGTTGATTCTGTACGAGGTTTAGGCGTCACGCTGCCGGTGAGCCCCGAACGGCTGGTGTACTCGCGCCGGGCAACCGTCGGTACGGCAACTGAAATTTCTCATCACATGGCGGTCTTGATGGCATATCTCGGAGAGCGTAGCTGTTTGCAGTGCGGAGCAAATATGCAGCGTAAGTCGAGCGATAGATGGTCCTGTCCATCCTGTAACTCATCTGCACCTGCAGCCAGTGCCCGGCATTTCTCCTCTTCCACCTATGCAGCAGCCTGTCAGGAATGCAACGGCGTCGGTTCTCACCAGGAACCGCAGCCGGAAAAACTGATCGTCCAGCCTGAAAAACCGCTGACGCGCGGGGCTATGTATTCGCCGGGTTTCTTCCCCAACGGCTATTTGGGCAAGCCCTATAACGGCGGGTACTATATGGTACAAGCGCTGGCGAGCTGTTACGGATTCGATCCGGAAGAAACGCCGTGGAACGAAATGACAGAAGAAGCCCAGAAAGCCTTCCTGTTCGGCACAGAAGAAGAAATAACGGTCAGCGAGGAATCCCGCACAGGACGCACCCGCACCTACCGTGCGAGGTTTCCTGGTTTCTACGGTTTCATTCGTGACTGGGACATCGGCGGAACATATACAAAGACCATTCCCTGCTCAAAGTGCCGTGGTGCTCGCTTGCGTCCCGAGTATCTGGCAGTCACTCTGCAAGGTTTTAACATCTACCAATTGAGCGTGATGCCACTTCATGAATTGCTCAAAGTTGTTATCAACCTTCCGAATCGGGGAATAGAGGATAAGGGGATTGTCTGGAATACGCGGCAGAAAGTGATCGAGAGGCTGCAGTTTTTAATGCAAGTTGGGTTAGGCTACCTGAACCTGGATAGACCGGCAGGCACGCTCTCGGCTGGCGAAGTTCAGCGCATCCGCCTGGCAGGGCTGTTGGGGAGCGGGCTGACATCACTCACTCTGCTCTTGGACGAACCCACCCGCGGGCTGCATCCAAGCGAAGTTAAAGCTCTTATCGACGCCTTGATCCATCTGCGAAACGGAGGCAACACCGTCATCGTTGTGGAGCACGAGCCGCTGGTGATGGAATCGGCTGGTTATCTGATCGATATGGGACCAGGGGCTGGCGAGGCAGGCGGGCAGGTGATGGCTCAGGGTCAACCGGACGAGGTAAAGAGAGCCGGCACGCTCACCGCCCAATGGCTGCGAGGGGAACGCCGGTTAACTCCCAGAAGGCGCCGGGAGCCCAAAGACTGGATCACCATCTACGGTGCCCGTGAAAACAACTTGCGCGGTGAGACGGTGCGCATACCGCTTGGTGTACTGGCCGGCGTCTGTGGGGTTTCAGGGTCAGGCAAGAGCACCCTCGTCATCGACACCCTTGGAAGAACACTCGCGCCGAAGAAACAGACCACATCGGTTGCGTATGAGCCGGTAGCGCCTGGACTCCACGAACGGATCGAGAGAGCGCCGGAGCGTGCTATCCTGGTCGATCAATCCCGTGCAGGTCTGACCAGCCCGGCAGCATTTCTGAACCTGAACAAGCTCTTGAGAACCCGGTTTGCAGAGAGTGAGGATGCACACGCACTCGGGATCGGTGAAGATCAGCTTTCCATTCCATGTTCGGCGTGCAGTGGGAACGGTTTCCTCAGCCTGGACATGGCATTCCTTCCGGATGTGCGGATCCCCTGCGAAACTTGCCTTGGCAGCGGATTCTCGCCGCTTTCCTGGAAAGTCCGGTTGAATGGACTGGCTCTGCCGGAAGCATTCGGCAAGACAATTGATGAGATAGCAAATCTTTTCTCAGGGGACGAAGATTTACTCCGCCCACTAAAGGCTGCCCAGGATGTCGGGTTGGGGTATCTCGTTTTGAGGCAACCGGGATATGCCCTTTCGGGTGGAGAAGCACAGCGCCTCAAGATTGCCAGGGAACTCACCCGGAAAGCTCCACCAGGCAGTTTCTATATCCTTGATGAGCCAACCGTGGGGCAGCACCTGGAAGATGTGGACCGGTTAGCCAGCGTGCTCCACAGATTGGTTGATGAAGGTGGTTCGGTGCTTGTGGTTGAACACCATACCCATTTGCTCGCATCTTGTGATTGGCTGATTGAGCTTGGACCAGGTGGAGGACCAGAGGGTGGAAGTATTATCGCCTCCGGTTCGCCGGAAAACATTGCGGCAGGCAGTACGCCAACATCACCTTACTTACGGGAGGTACTCCGATGATCTGGGTTCCCTTGCTCCTCGCCGATCCTTCAGCCTGCTTGCGCTTGCTGGTCCTGCGCGAGCTGTTCGACCTTAAACATACAAACCCTGAATTCGTGGAGTTGACAGCGATGCGAGAGAGCGACCCGTTGGCAGTGGGCATCCTGCGATTCCAGCAAAATGATGGTTCCTGGAGCTTAGGGACGACAGCAACGGGAAGAATAGGTAGCAGCCGGACGCTTGCGACAGGTTTTGCGCTGACCCGGTTAGGCTACCTGGGCTTCGATCGCAGTCATCCTGCGGTGAAACTGGGCGCTGAATACCTGTTTTCCACTCAGCTTTCCGATGGATCGTGGCCTCTTGAAGAAGAAGCAGCGCTCACAGACGGAAGCAGCGATCTTCCTCCGGAGGAACGCTATTCCATGATTCCACTTCAAACTGCTTTCCCGCTGCGCGGACTGGCAGCATGCGGCTATGCAGAAGAGGCGCGGTCTGAGAAAGCATACGAGTGGCTGCTCTCGAAAAGACTTGCTGATGGTGCATGGCCTACCGGGATTGCTGCTGGCGTGTACGGGAACGTCGGAGGGTACCGCAGATTGGCTCATTCACGGTGGGGCTGCCGTACCAATACAACCGGGGCTCTGATCTGCCTGGCATACCATCCAAAACGCCGGACAAGCCCAGAAGCGCAAAAGGCGCTGGACCTGCTTCTTGGGCGTGAGACTCGTGATGCCTACGCTCTCGGGGTAGAAACCGCCCGGATGATTGGAGTTGAACCTGCCAGAGGATTCTTGACGTACTTCGCCCGCTTCGACCTGGCACTGCTCCTCGATCTATGCGCGCGTGTTGGTGCTTCTCCAAATGACAACCGAGTGAAAGCAGCCACCGATTTTGTGAGCGGGCTGCAAGGTGAGTTCGGTTTATGGGAGCATCCATCCGATCCGAGGGTCTCCCGCTGGCTGACATTTGATCTGCTCAGGTCATTATCCCAAATCGGGCAGGCTGAAGATTGGATCGCCAGTGAGCCGCCCACGCCTTTCCAGCCCTATTCCAAACTGAAGAGACGTTATTAACCGGAACGCAAGATTCGAGGGATGCTGAGGTAAAATAACAGTTCCAAAAACTGCTCTAGCCTGTACAACTGTGAGTGAACCTATGGACAGCACCCCTCCGCTTATCATCGCCCATCGCGGCGCGCGCAGTTTGGCACCAGAAAATACACTGGCAGCCGCCCAAAAAGCCTACGACCTTGGCGCCGACCTGTGGGAACTGGATGTCGCGGTCAGCGCCGACAATGAGCTGGTGCTGATGCACGACGACTCCCTGGAACGAACCTGCAACGCAAAAGCAATTTTCCCCGACCGCTCCCCATGGAATGTATGGGATTTCACTCTGGCTGAGATCCAGAGCCTTGACTGCGGCTCCTGGTACAATCAGAAAGATCCCTTTGAACAAATCAAAGCTGGTAACTTAACTGCCGAGGAACGTGAATCTTTTAAAGGTATCCAGGCTCCCACCCTCCGGCAAGCCCTCGAGTTCACACGCGACAACCAGTGGCGAGTAAACGTCGAATTGAAAGACCAACCTGATGAAACCCTGAGCAAGATCATAGTAGATAAAACAGTCGAGATGGTAACAGAACTCGGCATGGACAAAGACCAGCAGGTCGTGATCTCTTCGTTCAATCATGAGTACTTAAAGAAGATCAAAGAATTGAACTCAAATATTCCTGTCCAGGCTATCACCCAGAAGCTGATTGGCAATATCGATAGTTATCTAAAGGAATACGAGACAGATACGGTAAATCCGAAAATTAACACCTGGAGCTACAAACGCATGACTGAGCTCGAAGCTCAAGGGATTCACTTCAACGTCTGGACAGTGAACGACGAGATCACAATGAAGGCGCTTATTAAAGCGGGTACCAGCGGAATTATTACCGATTACCCTCAAACCCTGGTTGGTCTGCTGGAAAAGCCATGAGCCTGCTTACCTTAAAACCATACCAAGGTTATATCTTCGATCTGGATGGAACGGTTTACCTGGGCGACCGTGTGATTCCTGGTGCCTCAGAGGTGATCCAGCGCTTGCGCGAGCGCGGCAGTCGCATTGTATTCGTATCTAATAAACCGTTGGAAAGCCGGGCTGCGTATGCAAAAAAGTTAACCCGGCTGGGAATCCCAACGGATGCGAAGGATGTAATTAATTCGTCACTGGCTTTAGTCGAGTATCTCCAGCAGGAAAAGATAAGTGTGCCGGTCTTTGCTATCGGTGAACAACCTCTATTAGACGAACTGACAGATGCTGGATACGAAATCAGTGAAGAGCCTGAGAAAATCGGCCTGGTGATTGCCAGTTTCGACCGGACATTCAACTACCACAAATTGAACGTCGCTTTCCAGGCACTCAAGCGCGGCGCTATGCTCTTTGCCACAAACGCGGATGCCACCTGTCCCGTGGAAGGTGGTGAAATCCCTGATGCAGGAGCTGTCATTGGTGCGTTAAAGGGCTGCGCTCATCGCGATGTCTCGTTCATCGCAGGAAAACCTTCCGGATGGATGATCCAGCTTGCACTTCAGATGCTCAACTGCCCCCCGGCGAATTGTCTGTTGACCGGTGACCGTCTTGAAACAGATATTCAGATGGGGATGTCAGCCGGAATGGATACAGCATTGGTATTAAGTGGGGTCAGTACTCGAAAAACACTGGAAAACTCAAAAATCAAACCAACATACGTTCTTGAAAGTATCGCCTGACATTATTCATTAAGCTGTTAAGAATACATGTGTGGATATCCCCATCGTGAGTAAAATTGTCAGGACAAAGATAAGAGCAGCAGCAACCCACCAACCCAGGAATGTAAAAAGAAGACCTGCTGCCAGTACGATGGTTAACCAGACAAAACCCTGGGTGATAGTTTTGGGTTTACCCATAAGCGGCTGGTTGTACTTGAGCCAGAGCCGCAGCCCAAAGAAAATGCATCCTCCAATCAGAGCTGTTATGAGAGTAACAATGGCGCTGCCGCTTAGAAATGGCACATCAAGGGCTAGGATCCCGCAAGAAGCGGTCTGCGAGGGAACCGGGTAGTGACCATGTTGTGTTACTCGCACCAGTACAAAACGATCATATACAGCATCTTCATAATTGACTTCCCAACTGCGTTCTTCAGATCTCCCGGAAGATATTGTAATTAATTCCCTCATTTCCCGAACCAGTGTAACCAGGCCTTCCGAGAAATAAGCTCGGACTAAAGGTCTGATTGATCTTTCAGTATTATTTCGGAACGCGGCGGAAACAGTGCCAGTCTCACCGCTCGTAAGGACCAAGGGACAATTCAGAGAACGGAGGGATTTATCTGCATCGTATGTTGAGGCAAAAAGGCTTGCTTCGATATCCGCCCAAACTGTATACCCTAAGAATACGACACCCATCAGGATTCCGATAGAAAAAAGAACTACCCCCAAGGTGCGGGGGAAGGTGCGAGTTTTCTCTGAAGTTAAATCCATACTCTATAAAAATTTCCTCCTGGATTCCTTGACGAGTTAATCCGTATTCTAATCTATTTACTACTGACTGATATGCAGAGTTCAGTTATTAAAAATGTGCGGGCTGGTTTGCCCGCACATTTTTAATAGAACCCTATTTGGTTTTCATACGACGGGCACGGAAATCATATCCTCTAAAATTATCTCTAAAGCCATCGTATGGCTGCACTGTTTCCGAGCTGCGAAGAAATCACAGTCGCAATGCCATATACCTTCTTTGAGGTGCACGGTATGCGGATTGTTGTCCCCGTTAAACTTAACCGTAAGCGATTCGAAGTGGATTCTTTCTTTCTGTTCGGCATATCGCTTTGCCTTTTGGATCTTATTGATCAACCCATAATCCATATCTTATGTCTCCTTTCGGTAATTTGGGGTTGAAAAAAAGGCACGTGCGGTTTGCGCGTGCCTCAAAACGTCACCTATTAAGTTCTCTTGAGCTTAAAACTTGCATAGCGAGCTTTTCCTCCGAGTTGCTTTCAGTATACGTTGAGTCGAAAAAAAAGTCAATCACAGATAAGTGGTTCTAATACAAAAATCATAAATAATTAATGTTGCTCACGCCATCAAGGTCGTTCCTTCAGCTCATCCTTAAAAATCAGGCTGAGAGCAAAACTGACAACACTGACAATAACAGCTCCCAGCAGTGCATCCCAAAACGATGAAAGCGTATAACCGACCCCAAACCATGAGCCAATGATGCCGACCAGGTAGAAGAGGAAAGTGTTGATGATGAGCGTAAACAAGCCAAGCGTAAGGATAATAAGAGGACAGGTAAGAATGGTAAGGAGCGGACGCAGGAGAGCGTTTACAAAGCCAAAGATCAATGCTGCCAAAACGTAAGTTAACCAGCTGTCATTCTGTAAGGTAATCCCGCCTGTAGCGTTCTGCACAACGACAACCGCAACATACAGAGCGACTGCATTTATGAGCCATCTGAGAAAAAACTTAACCATTTTTCATTCTCCCTTGGGGAACAAAACAAATGTCCGTTTGATTTTACCACGAGGAAAAGCCGGAGAGTGTGAGGCTAATTTATTTTACGTTTCAGAATGACTATTTTAGTGGATATTCCATCCAGATCAGCGTCTGGTGGCTCTCGAATCCCGCAGAGCGGATCGCTTCTTCACCCACATGAGCAGGGAAATCGAGGCTGATGAGACGATAGGAGGGGAGATACCGTCTTAAATAAGTGAGGAGAGCACGTACAGCCTCCTCGTTGAAGTTTGGAGGCACGGCAAGCCATAGATAGTCGTTGTAACTACGAGAACTTTGCCAGGTCACCACAGCAAGGAGATCGTTGGAGCGGGTGGCAGCCCAGTGCCGCTTCGTACTCCCAGATAACCAGCTCCCCAACGTCTCAAAAAGACCAGGACGAAAGGAGCTGATCTTAACCGGAAGGTGCCAGGTGAGCTCACTTGGATAAATCCGCTCCAGCCAACCCTTCTGCCAGTTCCAGTGGCTCGATCTCCGTAAGCCAAACTGGATGCCAGAAGGCGAATCGGCCCGGGGGTTGGTGTCGGGCACGGAATACCAGGTCGTCCGGCGAGCCCGTTCTCGGAAACCCTGCGAAACATATAACCTCTTGGCAGCGTTATTTTCCTCACGTACGTGCAGCCAGGTCGAAGCAGCATTCCGGCGCCTGGCATATTCTTGCGCTTCCAGAGTGAGAGCGCGAGCGATTCCCTTCCGCCGATATTCCGGATGGACCGCAACGTTTGCGATCAGGAATGAACGCCGGTTGTGTACGTTGAATGGAATAATGGAAAGGTTGCCAACGAGCCTGCCGTCTTCTACCCACACAAAACCATTCATAGGCAGAGATGATGGGTCTGTGACAGAGCTTGCCCAACGGAGAAACCGGACATTACGCGCTGCATCGCGCATTTGTCTCAAGTAACGCTGCCCGTCTGAGTCGAGAGTGTCGGAAAAGCAAAGCTCCACCAGATCAGCAACTGCATTTAAATCACGGCGTATATCAAAAGGGCGCAGAAAGCCTGTCATCGAAGTTGTCGTGTTGGCTGTCGTCACTGCCATGTTTGGGATTTTACCATGCATTATCTAACTGTTTGTTTTCGTTTTTCATATAGATTTCTTATGTCACTATGGTTTCTCTGACCAAGCAGAATGATATAATTCCACCAGCGAATATCCAATTCCCATAGTAACTTGGGTACACAGGATTTGCCGGATGAAGAGGACAGGTATGGAATCTCACCCGTCAAATCCCTTTGTGCAATAGATTTGCCTTTATGGCTTTTTAAAGGTACGATTAAGTTAAGGATAATTAGATAAAGTAAGCTTAACAGTTTTTATGGATTTGCTAAATGAAAAGGAACACAGACCATGATGCGATTTGACCGGTTTACCGAGCGCGCTCAAGAAGCTGCCCAACGTGCAGCAGAGATCATACAGCGCTACGGTCATAACCAAATCGATACAGAACATATCCTCCTGGCGCTCATCGAGCAGCCCCAGGGTGTGATCCCACAAATACTGGATCTCCTTAAGGTAGACGCTGCCAATTTAACGGAACGCCTGGATTACATATTGAGGACCTCACCAAAAGCCAATATTTTTGGCGGCGGTGCAGGTCAGATATTCATCACTCCGAGAGTAAAACGGATCATCGATCTGGCAAACGAAGAAGCCAACCGTCTTAAAGATGAGTATATCTCTACAGAACACATCTTCCTCGCCATCTTGAACGAACGGAGCACACCGGCAGCACGTTTGCTGGAAGGAGCTGGCGTTACCCGCGAACGTGTAAATGATGCCATCCAACAGATCCGCGGAGGTCAGCGTGTAACCGATCCACAAGCTGAGACTCGTTACCGCACACTGGAGAAATACTCACGTGACTTGACGACCGCTGCTCGGGAAGGCAAACTAGACCCTGTAATCGGGCGTGACAGCGAAATCTTGCGTGTCATCCAGATCCTCTCACGGCGCACCAAAAACAACCCGGTGCTGATCGGAGAGGCAGGTGTCGGTAAAACAGCTATCGTAGAAGGCCTGGCCCAGAAGATCGCAGCGAACGATGTCCCTGAGATCCTTTCGGGTAAACGAGTGATCTCTCTCGACCTGGGCGCTATGATCGCAGGCTCTCGCTTCCGCGGCGAGTTCGAGGAACGCCTCAAAGCGGCAATCGAGGAAGTTCAGCGCTCTGAAGGGGAAATCATCCTCTTCATCGATGAGCTGCATACGGTCGTCGGAGCAGGAGCAGCCCAGGGTGCAATGGACGCCTCGAACATGCTGAAACCCGCCCTGGCACGCGGAGAACTGCAGTGCGTAGGTGCGACTACATTGGACGAGTACCACAAGCACATCGAGAAAGATGCTGCCCTGGAGAGACGCTTTGCACCTGTATATGTGGAAGAACCCAGCGTTGAAGATACAATCCAGATGATGTTCGGGCTGCGCGACCGCTATGAGGCTCACCACAAAGTACGCTTTTCAGACGAGTCGCTGGTGGCGGCTGCAAGGCTTTCTGCCCGCTATGTAACTGATCGCCGCCTGCCAGACAAAGCGATCGACTTGATGGACGAGGCAGCAGCCAAGCTGCGTGTTGCTCTGTATTCGCTGCCCGCCGATCTCAAAACGATGAAGAGTGAGATCGACCGGCTGCTAGCAGAGGAAGAACAGGCTGGGCTGGGACGCGAGTACGAACGCGCGGCTCAGAAAAAGGCTGAACGCCTTCGCCTCGAAACCGAATTCAACAAACTGCGCGACAAATGGGAGCGCGAGCACAGTCTGGACGAAGTTGTAGACGTTGAAGATATCGCCAGTGTTGTTGCTCAGTGGACTGGCATTCCGGTCAACCAGATGATGGAAACGGAAGCTGAGCGCTTGCTGCAAATGGAAGCCCGGCTGCACGAAAACATCATCGGACAGGATGAAGCTATCCACGCCATCGCAGATGCTATCCGCAGGTCGCGCTCCGGATTGAAAGATCCCCGCCGCCCGATCGGTTCGTTCATCTTTATTGGACCTTCCGGTGTAGGTAAGACAGAGCTGGCTAAGGCACTGGCAGAATTTATGTTCGATGACCCAGATGCACTCGTGCGGATCGATATGAGTGAGTACCGAGAACAGCATACAGTTTCACGCCTGTTTGGTGCACCTCCTGGTTATGTGGGCTACGAAGAAGGCGGCCAGCTAACCGAAGCAGTCCGCAGGCGCCCTTACCGGGTAATCCTCTTCGACGAGATCGAGAAAGCACACCCCGAAGTATGGAACGCACTGCTGCAGATCCTGGACGATGGCCGACTGACCGATGGACAGGGAAGGGTTGTCGATTTCCGCAATAGCGTCCTGATTATGACCAGCAACCTCGGCACCGAGTTCGTCCGCAACTCCGGAACACTTGGTTTCTTACAATCGGATGTTTCGAACGAAGACCGCGCCGCTCATGAGAAGATCGAAAAGGCGCTCAAGACCACCTTCAGACCTGAGTTCCTGAACCGGATCGACGAAATCATCATGTTCTCGGCGCTATCCCGCGAGCAAGTGAAGCAGATCGTGGACCTGCAGATGCAGGAAATC